>Ga0209099_1001614_pt1 | contig 22013 bp, 26 predicted proteins | sample AD_JPNHW2_MetaG_FD_184430 | JGI IMG/M metagenome (GOLD analysis project Ga0209099, IMG submission 184430) | Active sludge microbial communities of municipal wastewater-treating anaerobic digesters from Japan - AD_JPNHW2_MetaG (SPAdes) (version 2) | ecosystem: Engineered > Bioreactor > Anaerobic... | reverse complement strand
GCGTCCGCCTCGATCATGCCGGACACGATTTCCCAAGCTTTCCCGCTTGGCACGGTGTAGGTCTCTTTGCCGAATGTAAACACGGCGGGCTCACGCCCATTAGGCAGTTTCTTCAGGAGCAACTTTCCACTCTTCCATCCGGGCAGGATGGCCGTCTTTGGTTGTTCCAGCCCCGCAGTTTCCGAAGGCATCTCTTTTGTATCCGCCCCAGCCGCATCCTCGGCACATCCGGCCGGGCTACTCACGGCTGCATCCCCGAGCGCAGCCTCGATGATCTCTTCGCGGAAACATTCCATCACCCATTCGCGCCCATTGACGTCGACCACGACACCAAGCTTAATCTCGTACGGCGTCGCCCAATCCGGTATCGACAGCTTGCCGGACGGCAAGACCTGGATCGCCGCCTTCAGGATGTAATAGACAATCGCCCGGACAAAGCGGTTCGGCGGCACCGTCTCGATCTCAAGCGTGCAGGAGTGCCTCAAAAAATCGGCTTGCTGACCGTCAGGCGTATACTCCAAAGAGGGGGGAAGCTCATAATGCTCGCACTTGATCAGGCGGACCTTCTTGCCCATGCAGAACAGGAACTTGCCTCGAGGATCTTCCTCTGCGGCAACAGCGGTTCGTGGAACGGCCTTTATTGACTTTGGCCTTTTCACTTTCTCTGTCCGGAGCAACGGGCCCCGCTTTGAATTATCGCTCATGCGCCCCCTACCTTTCGGCATCACAATGACGGCGTAAAGAATATCGAATCCGGGCTGTCAGATTCAAGCGGCACTGCGTAAAACCAAATAGGGCTTGATGTAACTTCTGATGTAACTTTGCCGTTTTTTGGCAAAAATAAAGGCCAGCGATTGTTGTAAATCACTGGCCTGCAAGCGGTTCTCTCGAATTGGCACCCCCTAGGGGAGTCGAACCCCTCTTTCCAGGATGAGAACCCGCCAGTTTCTCCAAAAATAGGCGTTTTTGTGAGCTTTTCGATTAATATTTGATCGAAAACGGCGTTTTTTCTAGGTCGGATTATATAGATTAAGATGGAATAGCCATAATTGAGCCATGACAAAACCGGAGGTGCCTAACCGAGACAAACGGCTCGGTTAGGGGTGGTTGAAGATGGCTTTGGCTGACTGCGGGGTGGTCGGCGGGATCGGCACTATGAGCACCGCTCGCACACCCCGGGCTCCCCTGGGCAAAATACGCAATGGTTTGGGCATGGTCTTCCGTTGATGCAGCAGACATCCTGCCAGCCTTCATGGGGCATTACGAGGCTTTCTCGCTTTTTTTGCCACAGCCGGACGCGGGGCAGTCGGTGTGCCCGGCAACTGCCGTCCGGGCTACCGCCTTCATCATGTGCGTGATGATGTAGTTTGAGCGGGAACGGTTCTCGGCCTTGGCGGCCTCCTCGATCTGCGCGAGAAGTTCTTTCTTGATCGAGATCGTGACCGTTGTGCTGTCTTCAGCCCTGTCGCGTTTCTTCTGCGTTGTCGTGGTTTTCATGGGAGTTCCTTTCAGTACGCGCATTATAACACTTTGCTCTTACTTCGTGTTACTAAATCATCATAAAAAATATCTCGTCTTACTTTTTGATGTTGCGCATCGTCTTACGACGTGTTACGGTTTCGCCCATGAAAAGCGATAACACGGGCTTCGTTGAACGGATCAGTCTGGTGTTCCCCAAGGCTCTGCTGGCAGAGGTCGACCGCCGCGCAAAGGCGGAGGGGCGGACACGCTCCGGACAGATCCGCTTTTTTTTGCGCCACGTCGTACGACGAAATAAGACGAAAGCAAGAAAGGCGGTTTAGGTGATAACTGTTGTCTTGCAGATGGAACCGCTATGGGGAACGGCAGAGAGCGTGACCGCCCTTTACGGGATACCCAAGCGCAGGTTGTTCGAACTGGCGCGGACTGGACATATCCGGGCACGGAAGCTATCGCCGAACAGCCGTACGTCTACCGTCGTGTTTCGGACATCGGATGTTAAAGATTGGCTTGAGAATGAGGCCCCCACTCCCCGCGCCGAGGCTTTCGAGCCGAGGCGCGGTGCCGGGGCGATTGTAGGCGCTCCCCCGGACGAAGATACGGGGGGCGGCACCGTGTTGGTTGTGAGGCCTGCCGAGAAAGAAAATGCGGGGGCGGCTGTTTGAAAGGTGGGTGCGCGATGGCAAAGAAGAGACGAGCCCCGATACACATGGGTGAAACGTGCGAGAGTCAGAAGACCTTTATCACGGTGTGCGGGCGCTTTGTAACGCTTCGCCTGGTGTGGACCACCAACAGAGAGCATGTGACTTGTCCCGAGTGCCTGCGGGCATTTCTGGCGCAAGCCGAAAACAAGATCAGGGATTTGAAGGATGGGTTCAGCGCCTCGGAGAACCGCCGCCGTGCGGCGAACAGTGATTTGGAGGCGAAGAGCAAGAATGTGAAGCGGCTCGGTGACGAGCTTGCGTCCGCTCTTAACCGCTTGGATCGCGCCGAGCGCCTGAATCTGATTCTCGGAAACTCGGTGCGCTGCGCGAACGAAGAGGCGGCGCGGCTTATGACGCTGCTGGGGATCTAGCGATTTCCGCGCAAGGTGCGCGGTAACCCCGTGCGTCGGACCGAAAGGACGGCGCACGGGGATTTTTCAATCAACGCATGGGGGTGAATTATGATCGAGGTGACCGGCAGAAGTTCCCACAAGGTGGAGTTCGACACGGCTGATCCTGCGGAAGCGATCTTGCGCTTCCGGAACCTGTTTCCCGGCGCGACCGTCGAGACGGTCGGCGACGAGGCGTTTGTCGCGCTGTGCGAGGTGTGCGGCAAACCGATCTTCGAGGGCGAGCCGTATGAGACCGATGAAGACGCGCATCTTTGCGCGGAGTGCTGCGGGGCAGGTGAAGAATGAGACTCGCCTGGCTGCTGTGCACGATGGCGGTCGCCGCCGTGCGTGCATGGTGGAGGTTCTGGGGCGAGCATGGCGTTGAGGCTGATGATCCGGACAAGGAGCGGGAGACGCTACGGCATGCGGCCGGTGCGCACGGGCTTTTTCGCGGCAGAGGCCGCCGCCGGGATACCGGCTGAAAAATCCAAGTGCGCCCAGCCCGCATGCGCTCCGCTTTTTGGGGTTGCCCAAACACTCGGCATATCGAGAGGACGAAGATGTGAAACGGGATGGCCGGACGAAAATAAAAACCTCGCGGGTGCTGATCGCGCGGGCGCTGGCCGCGCAGAAGGTGGAGCGGCATACGAAAGTCCGGATGTCGCGGGATTTGTACGAGCGGGCGGCGCAATGCGCCCGCGACGTGGATGAGACGGTTTCGCGCTGGCTGGATCTCTGCACAAGGACGCACAACCTTTACCGGGCGCAGGCGGCCGGTGTAGCAATTCCTGATGAACTGATTTCCGCCACACGTGAAAGCGTGGTCGCCACCGTGGATGGTGCGCATGCGGATCACGGCCTCTTGCGCCTGTGCGTGGCGACGGTCGTTCTCTGGTGCGAGTCGCGGCGTCTGCCGCCGGTCGTGTGCCCGATGCGCGAGGGCGTCGACTATTTTGTAGATCGGGGTGAGGAATGAAGACCTGCGGAGAGTGCGGTCTGTTCTGCTCCTGCGGGCTGCTTTGGCCATCCGGAATGTGCCTGCCGAATGGGGACAGGCTGGTCGATGCGGCCGGGGCGGCGTGCGTGTGCTGGGAAAAGGACTGGCGCGGAGTGGATCAGTCGGACGGGGAGCGGGAGAGGTGCGAGAGTTCTAAAGTTCTAAATTGCGAGATTGAGGCTGAACGACATGAAAGAACTGAGAGCGTTCACGGTGAAGGCGCACTGGGCACTGCTGATCAGCGCCGGGCTCAAGACGTGCGAAAACCGCAGTTTCCGCGTTCCGCCGGGGTTCTATCTGGTACACGCGTCAAACAGCCTGAGCTTTTCTGAGTGGAGCGCGGGCAGCGTGTGGATCACGGAACGGTTCGGGACCGCGATCATCTGCCCGTCGTTCGACCTGTGCCGCAGCTGGTGCGGCCAGATCGTGTGCGGCGTCCGGATCGTCTCGGCGCTGACCGCGTCGACGGACCCGTGGTATCTGGGCGATGTGGCGTGGGAGTTGGAAAACCCTGTGCCGTGCGCACAGGGCGTAGTGGCAAAGGGTGCGCTCGGTGTGTGGCCGGTTAGTGAGGGGGTAAAGAAGAGGTTTGAGAGGGCGAAAGCGCGGACAGGTTCCATCCGGCGTTTGTCCGGCTTTGAAACATGATCGCGCTTCACCGATGAAGGTTCCGTTCTCAAGGGGTTATCCTGGGACCGAGAGCAGGTCTGCGGTTATCGGGGTCTAATCGCCTTGCACTAGCCCGTTCTTCATCAGGACCACCCGCATCGCGATGTCGAAGGCCTCCTCGCGGTCGTGCGTCACATACAGCAGCGTGAAGCCGAGTTTCTCCTGAAGCCGCAGGATCTCTTTCCTGAGCCGCTGGTTCAGCTCTTGGTCGAGACTGGAGAGCGGCTCGTCCATCATCAGCACCTTGGGCTCGAGAACCAGCGACCTCGCGAGGGCCACCCGCTGCTGTTGGCCCCCGGACAGTTCGGAAGGTTTCCGGTCGGCGTACTCGCCCATGCCGACGAGTCCGAGCGTCTCCAGGACGCGCCCGCGCCTCTCGTCGCCCGGCATCCCCTTCGCTTTCAGGCCGAACTCGATGTTTCCCCTCACCGTGAGATGGGGCCAGAGAGCCAGGTCTTGGAACACCATGCCGACGTTGCGCCCTTCCGGCGGCCTGAGATTGCGCCCGTCCGCCGCCACCCGCTCGCCGTCGATCGAGACGCTGCCGGCGTCCGGCGCGATGAAGCCCGCGACCAGCCGGAGCAACGTCGTCTTGCCGCAGCCGGATGGGCCCAGGAACGCGACACGCTCGCCGCACCCGACCGACAGCGTGACGCCGTCCAGCGCCGTTGTCCCGTTGTACCGCACGGTGACGGAGTTGATTTCTATCATGTTCATCCGCGTGTCTCCCTTGCCGTAAACGTGAACGCCGCCCAGAGTAGTCCCGCGGGCAGCAGGGTGGCCGCGATCATGATCACGCAGAGCGCCGCGATCAGCTGCGGCGAGCCGTTGGCCATGAGCGTGAGAATGCGCACGGGCAGCGTCTCGTGCCCGGCGGGATAGACCAGCATGGTGATGCCCGTGTCGCGCAATGAGAAAATGTACGCGACGATCCAGCCGGCGAGCAGGCCGCGCCGGGCCATCGGGGCGACGATCAGGGCCATCCTGCGGAACCATCCCGCACCCGCGATCCGCGCGGCCTCCTCCATCGAAGGGGGAATCTGCGCAAGCTGCGCGACGGTGATCCGGCTGGCCAGCGCCGTGTATTTCGCGAGGTAGCCCAGCAGGATGATCAGCGGCGTCTGGTAGATGAAATTGGTCCAGGGCGTGTTCCACAGGCAGATCAGGCCGATGCCGGTCACGGTGCCCGGAAGCGCGAAAAGAAAGAACGTCAGCGTGTCAACGGCCCGCCAGCACCAGATCGCTTTCGTCTGGATCAGGTACCCGGTGAAGAACCCCGTGAAGGTCAGCAGCGTGGCTCCGGCTGCGGCGTAGGCGAGGCTTCGCGCGAGGCTGTCCCCCGCCCGGCCAAAAGCCTCTGCGTATGCGGCGATGCCGGAGGACTGCACGACCAGCGCCGCGACCGGCACGACCACAGTCACGCATCCGCACAGGGCCACCAGCACGGCCAGCGCGTTGCGCCAGGCGCCGAGCCGGATCAGCGGCCGCTGCCCGGCGTCGGCAGACGGCCGCAGCTGGCAGGTCCCCGCCTGCAGAAAGCCGGCTTCCGCCAACAGCAGCATCAAGGTCACGGCGGCAAGCGGCACGGCCGCGGCCGTGGCGGCCCCGAAGTTGTAGAAAGCCGAGAACTGCGTGAAGCTCTCAACCGGGAAAACACCGTAACGCAGATAGCCCGGCACGTCGAAATCCCCGAAGCTGAGAAGAAAGACCAGCATGGCCGCGAGCAGCAAGCCCGGACGGATGAGCGGGACCGTGATCCCCGCCAGCACGCCGCGCCACCCCGAGACCAGCAGCCCGGCCTCTTCCAGCCGCGGGTTGACGGTTCTCAGGAAAATGACCGTGAACAGCATGGGGACCGGAAGAAACACCGTGAACAGAACCGCGACACAGCCGGGCAGGCCGAACAGAAGCTTCATGGCCGCCGGACCGCCGAACACCTGCGCCACAAGGCCCTCGCCGCTCAGCAGGCCGGACCACGAGACCGCGAGGATATAGGTCGGGATGAGCAACGGGATCACGAAGAGGACGGTGAAGAACCGTCGCAGCGGCAGGTCCGTCTTGCCGATGAGTATGCCGAGCGGCAGGCCCGCCGCCGTCGTCAGCAGCGTGACCAGCGAGGCCAGCGCCAGACTGTGCCCCATCAGTGCCCACTGGCGTCCGGAGGCCAGCAGCCCCCTGTAGGACGCCAGCGTCAAATGGCCGTCCGCCGTCACGCTCTTGGCCAGCATGGCGAGAACGGGCAGCAGTCCGGCAACGAGCAGCACGAGGACGACCGCCGCGAGAAATGCGCGCCTCGCCATTTAGAGGCCCGTCCATTCCTTCAGGTAGGGCTGGATCTCCGTCATCTTCCGGGCCACCCCGGCATAGTCCACCCGCATCACCCTCAGCTCGCCGACCGGCCGCAGTTCGGGCGGCATTGCGACGCCGGGATGCAGCGGGATCTGGGCGCAGTCGGCAAAAGCCAGCTTCCGCTCCGTTTCCGCCGTGAGCAGGTAGTCGGCCAGTTTCCGGGCAGCCTCCGGGTGCGGGGCACCCTTGATCAGCACGACCGCGTTGGGCACGATGAACACGCCCACCCCGCCCTCCTCCTGGTCGGGGTACACCATGGCGACGGGCTTGCCCTGCCGCATGCGGTTGACCGCGTCGTCGCTGTCGACCAGGCTGAAAGCATAGCGCCCGTCGGCGACGAAATCCGCGCTCTCGCCGTTGCTCGTCGAGACCGCGACCCCGTTCCGCTTCAGCGCCGCCATCCACTCCCTGCCGCGTCCGTCACCCATGACTGTGAATAGGGCGGCGACCTCGGCTGTCGTGGTCCCGAACAGGGGGTTGGTGATGACCGCCTTGCCCTTCCAGCGCGGCTCCGCGTAAGCCATGACGGAGGTCGGGCCGTCAGTCACATTCGTGTGCACGATCAGCACCCGCGCCCGCGCGGAAAACCCCGTCCAGAACCCCTCGGCGTCTTTGAAGGCCGGCGGGATGCCCTTCGCGTTCGGGGAAGCGTACGGGGCGGAGATGCCCTTCTGCTTCAGGGCCTCGGCCCGGATCGGCTCGTTCGCCCAGTACACGTCGGCCTGCGGATTGCCTTTCTCCGCGATGAGCCGGTTCATGGCACCCGTGCTCTTGGCCTCCTCGGTGTCATAGACCGCCCGGACCCGGATGCCCGTCTCCCGCTCAAAATCCTTCAGCACCGGCTCCGAAAACACCTGGTCCTCGGACACGTACACGACGACGGAGGGCCTGACCTTGGGCGTGCAGCCGCTCAGACCGACGAAAGCAAGCGCGGCACACATCGGAACGGCCAAGCATTTGAGCACAGGTATTTTCACAGGAAACGGTCCTTTCAAGTCCAAGACGGATGCGAAGAAAGCGAACGTGGGGCCGGAAGGCGGCCCCACGTCAGGGTGTGCGGCCGGGGCTACTTCTTGGCGTCGTCCTTGTCATCCTCCTCCCAGCCGAGGAACTTGCCGTCTGCCGCGACCGAGAACTCGCGCTCCTTGCCGTCCTTCTTGATTTCCACATCGTAGACGGTCTTCCCGTCCTCGTCCTCTTTCTCGATCTCCTGAATCGCGGCGTCGCCCGCCTTCTCCTTGATTGTCTTCTGCACCGCCGCCGGGCAGTCCTTCAGCTCGACTTCCTGCTCGTCATCGTCCTTGTCCTCGCAGGAACCATAGCCGAAGTCGTCGAAGATCGTGACGCTGTCGGCCTTCGTCCACACGCCGACCGCGCCGGCATCCTTGAAGGTGTCGTCGGTGGCCTCAATGACAACACTCCCGTCGAGCGTCACCTTGAAACGGTTGTCGTCAAAATCCACGCGCAATGTATGCCACTCGTTCGGCGAGACCTTCACACCGGCGTTCTTGAACGATACGCGCTTGCCCTTGACTGTATGGTAGATTGTGACGTTGTCCTCCAGCGCGTTGGCGCGGGTGATGTAGTAGTTGTCGCCATCCTGCCAGCGCCAAATCAGGCCGCCGGCCTGGTCCTCCTTGCCGGCGAGCGGCTTGAACCTGACCTCGACAAACCCGTCCGAGATCTTCACGCCCTGCTTCACACACCACGGGAACCGCCCTTCGCCCGACTGCTTCAGCACGTTCGGCTTGCTAGGCGCGGAGCCGTCGGCTTCAACCGTCCACTTGGCCGCACCCGGCCCCGTGCATCCGGCCAACCAGCCTGCGGGCAGTTCGCCCACCTTGTTGCTGTCGAAGCTCTCCGTCGTCTTAGCCGCCTGCACGTCCTTCTCTTCCTTCTCCTTCACCTCGGCTCGAACTATTCCGATAGCTCCGGCGGCCACGACAAGCGCCACCGCCACTCTGTTGAACTGTCTCCGTTTCATGAGTCTCCTTTGTTTGTATGCTACATCTCGACAACACCCTCGGGGGCAGTGAACGGAACTACTCCGTCATCGCGCAGCCTTTTCCTTCATCTCACCCGGGGAAACAAGCACCGCACCCACCGCAAGTCGCTTCGGGGATTTCCCCACCGGCACGGTCGCCGCCACCTTGAGCGTGGCGACGTCAACGATGCTGACGCTGTTGTCACCGGTGTTGCTGATGACCGCGAGACCGCCGTCGGGAGCGAAGGCGACCCAATTCGGATCGCGGCCGACATGCACGCGACCGAGAATCGCGTGATCCGTTGTCGAGAAAACCGTCACCTCATCGGTGGTTTGGGTGGCAATCCATAACCGTGCCCCATCGGGGGTGACCGCCAAACCGTGGGCATCTTTGCCCTCCTCCGCAAATTTCGGCTCGCCTAGCGCGATCCGATCCACGACCTTCCCTCGCGCCACATCCACCACCAGCGCGCCATTGAACCAGCGCACCGTTTGGTACACACGCTTGCCATCGGACGTCCAAGACGGAATTCGCGGCCAGCCGAACATCGGAACTTCCCCGACAATTTCAAAACTGGACGCATCCACCAAGACCGCCTTCATGTCGCCTTCGCACGTCACGTAGATGCTGCGCCCGTCAGGGCTGCGCAATGCTATGTGAGGGGCTCGCCCAACAGCTATGGATCTCACGACCTTGCGCGCGGCGACATCCACAACAGCGAGCTTGTCAGCGCCGTTGATCGTGACAAACAGGAAGCGGCCATCGGCGCTGACCTCTAGTTGGTTCGGACTCTTGCCGACCTCGACCGTCGCAGTGATTTCATTCTTCGCCGGATCGATGAACGATACCGTTCCGGCCCCCTCATTCGAAACGTAAACGGCACCGCCGTCAGGCGCAATCGCGACGCCATGCGGCTTGCTGCCGGTCTTGACGCTGGCAAGCTGTTGGCCTGATGCGGGATCGATGACGGACACGCCGTCGCCGCCAAAATTGGCGACGTAAGCGCGGACGACTTGTGCCGCAGCCATTGCCGGCAAAGCACCGGCACCTGCGAACAGCGCAAGCGCACCGAGAGCCATTCCTGTGTGGATCGCGATGTTACGTGTCTTCATAGAAGCCTCGCTTTTCACCTTACGAAGGCGGCCTATTTGCCGCCGTACTCGATTTTGTCGAACACCGTCACGCTATCGGCTTTCGTCCACAGGCCGACGGCACCGCTTTCCCGGAAGGTGTCATCCTCCACTTCGAAGAGCCGCTTGCCGTTGAATGCCACCAGAAATCTGCTGCCCTCGAAATCCACCCGCAATGTGCCCCACTTGTCGGTCGGCACCTTGACATCCACCCCGTAGCCGTACAGCCGCCCTTTGACCGGCAGAGAGGAGCGCTTGCCGTCCACCGTTTTGTACAGCACGACGTTGTCTTCCAGCGCGTTCGCCCGCACGACGTAGTAGTTCTTGCCGTCCTGAAAACGAAAGACGATGCCCCCGGCTTGGTCTTCTTTACCGTCGACAGGTTTGAATTTCGTCTCGACAAACCCGTCGCTCAATTTTACGTCGGATTTCACCGCCCAGCAGAAGGTCGCATCGCCGGACTGCTTCAACACCCTGCTCCGGCTCTGTGCTGTGTCATTAGTGACCTGCCAATTCGCCGCACCCTTTCCTGTGACGCCCGTCTGCCACGATGCCGGCAACGCGCCGGGTGCGAGATCGCCGAAACGGATCGTGGTCTGCGCGGACGCCGCGTGTGCCGTGACAGCCAGTGCGATTGCTGCTAGTCCTCGTTTCATTACTTGGAACTCTAGCAGAATAATGCGGCCGGCGTTACTGAAGATATTCTGAAGGTTTCTTCATAAAGGGCCGGACGGCAACACCACGCGGAAAACACTGCCACGCCCCAGTTCGCTCTCGACGGTGATGCTCCCTCCCAAATGCTCGACGGACAGCTTGGCGATCGCCAAGCCCAGGCCCGTGCCGCCTGACTCGCGGGCGCGGCCCTTGTCGATGCGGAAGAACCTTTCAAATATCTTCTGATGAAATTCGGGCGCAATACCCGGACCTTGATCGGCTATTTCGATCACCGCGCTGTCGTTACGACGGAAGGCCCGCATTTCGATGCGGCTGTTGGCTGGGCTGTACCGGATTGCGTTGTGCAGGACGTTCATCAGGGTTTGGCGCAAAAGCAGCCGGTCCGTCGTCGCGGAAAGGTCTGGCGTAACAGCCAGCTCAAGTATCTGGTTGTTCTCCGTGGCGAGAATGCCCAAGTTTTCGCAGACCTCTTCCATCAGCTCCGCCAGGCGTACGGGGCTGCGCCGCCGCGGCAGGGTGCCGCTCTCGATTCGGGCCAGCGCCAACAACGCCTCGATGAGATCATTCAGCCCTTGCGCGTCCTCCAGCATGCTTGCGATGGTCTCGCGCAAAACCGCCGGATCGTGCCCCTCGCGCAGCCCGACCTCGCCGACGGTGCGCAGAGCGGTCAGCGGCGTGCGCAACTCGTGCGAGGCGTCGGCAGTGAACCGTTTGAGCGCGTCAAACGAACCCTGCAAACGCTGCAGCGTCTGATTGAAGACCGTAGCGAGTTGGCCTAGCTCGTCATGCTCGTTAGGATTCGGCAACCGCTGGTCCAGCGACTCCGACGTGATCGCTCTCGCTCGTTCGGCCATCGCGCCCACCGGTGCCAGCGACCGGCCCGCGACGACAAAGCCGCCAAGCGCCGACAGAAAGATTGCCAACGGCAAACTGAGCGCGAAACCGGCCAGCACTTCCTGTAACGTACGCCGCATGTCTGACTCGTCGCGGAGCACCCGAACGACGACGCCGCGCTCGTGAATACGCGCGGGCCGCTCCATCACCCGCACAGACAACGCGCCCGCCAAGACGACCGTGTCGAAGCGCAACCCTGCTCCGGCCGGCGCCGGCAGCCGCGAACTCTGCGTGGCCGGCACGGGCCAGCGCTGCAACACCAGCTGTTTGTCTTCCGACCAGACTTCAAACCACGCCGCAAGCCGCGCGTAACCTTCGTCGCCGTGCGCGCCCTGCACCAACCAGCGCACGCGGCCAGCCGCATCCGACTCCAGCTGCGCTTCAAGAATATCGAAATCTATGCGCAGCTGCCGATCCAGCTCCGCCGAGAGCCGATGCTCGACGAGTTCGTACACGAAGACCGCCAGCGCGAGTGAGGTCACGGCCGCCGCTGCCGCGTACCAGAGGGTCAGCCGCAGTCTCAAAGAACGGCGTTGCCACCAGCTGCTCATTCCTGATGATCCACCCGCAACACTAAGCCCAAGCCTCGGACAGTGTGCAGGAGTTTGGTTGTCCGCCCCCCGTCCAGTTTCTTCCGCAGGTGGGCGAAGTGCACGTCAATCACGTTATCCAGCGGCGTGGTGCGGTTGGTCTCGCGCCACACGTCGCGGGCCAGCATCGGGCGAGTGACCGTCTGTCCGTCGTGCTGCAGCAGGTAGGCGAGCAGGTCGAACTCGCGCGGCGTCAGCGAAATCTCGTCTGCGCCGCGCCACACCCGGCGGTGCGCAAGGTCCACAGTCAGGTCTGCTACCTGCCGGCGCAACGGCTCCTCCGCCGCCTTGCGGCGCAACAGCGCGCGGAGCCGGGCGACCAACTCCGCAAATGCAAACGGCTTGACGAGGTAATCGTCGGCCCCGGCCTCGAGCCCTAGCACGCGGTCCTCTACCGCGTCACGGGCCGTCAACAGCAGCACCGGCGCCGTCATCCCTTGCGCGCGGATTGTCGAAAGAATCTCGATTCCGTCGCGGCCCGGCAACATCCAGTCCAACACCAAGAGGTCGAATCTTTCCGTGTTGAGCAAAAAGAAGCCGTCTTCCCCCGTCCGCGCCACCGAGGAGTGAAACCCTTCACGAGTCAGCCCGCGTTTGATCGCCTGGGCGGTCTTGACGTCGTCTTCTATAATGAGCACTCTCACGTTGTGCCTTGCAAGCGAGTGAAATCGTTTCGCATAATTTTTGTTAGTATAAGACCAGTTACAACCGATGTCAAGACACGCAGTTCCCTTGGGAAAAAACCGAAAAAACCGCCCTTGCTTGCGCGTAAACACGGCCCGGCAGGATAGAGGTGCAAAAAAGAAAACGGTCAGAATATTCCAGGGGACCCGGCGCGAGACGCTATCGCGGCGAGCGACGGGCTGGATGGCCGCGACCGACTAGGGAGCGGCGGGATTTTCGGCATGAAAAAGGGCGAACACATAGGTTCGCCCGTACTGGGGTTAATCGGCGAGGGCGTCAAGCTGGGTCAAGTGGTGCTTGGCGATTGAAACGGCCTCGCGGTATCGGGTGCGGTTGGGTTCGCGCTCATGGGCGATTGACAGGACGGTCTCAAGCTGGCGCATGAGGGCCTGCCACTTCTGATTGAATTCGGGATGCTTCGCGGGTGTGTTCATGGGGTGGCGTCCTTTCGTGTTGAGAGAGGGCGACCGGCCGGTCGCCCGTACGTCATTCAAAAGCGACAAGGTTCTTTTCGCGGAGAGAGACAAAGCCGGGGGTCATGTCGGACGGGCGGCCGCATATCACATGGTCAACGATGCGGATGCCGAGAATCTTCGCGGCTTCGACCAGTCGGCGGGTGATGTCGCAATCCTCCTTGCTGGGGGTCGGGTCGCCGCTGGGGTGGTTGTGGGCAAGGATCACGCTGGCCGCGCTCTGGCGCACGGCCTCGCGCATGACCTCGCGGGGGTGTACTGGGCACTGATCGAGCAGGCCGCGGCAACATTCGACGGGTGCGCCGATGACCTTGTTTTTCGTGTCGAGCAGGAGCGTGAAAAAGGTCTCCTGTGAGTCGCCGCTGGTGGCGGCGGTCATGACCGGCCGCAACAGGCGGTAAGCGGTCTCGGGGTCGCGTACTGCGGGGTTCTTGACGGCCACATAGGCGGCGCAGGCCTCCATAGCGGCGGCGTAGTCCATGGCGAGTGCGAGCGTGTCGGGATTGCGTTTCATGGGGTGTTCCCTTCGGGAAGGCTGTTAGGCTGTAGACTGTTAGGCTGTTAGTCCTGACGGAATGAGGCGTCGCCGAAAACAAGGCCGGTGCCGAAGCCCAGCGCGTTGAAGCAGGCGCGGATGGTGTTGCCGCCGACAAGCACGTTGTCCACGATGAAGGTGCGGCGGCAGGGTATGGGCTTGCCGTCCTTGCGCGTGATGTTGTGTTCCTCCACGCTGACGGCGGGGCCTTTGGCGCGGTGGCGGTCGCAGGCGCTCGGGGCGGGCGCGGTGCGGGTGAGAATGTCGTGGACCTCGGCCCCGCCTTTGACGTGGGCGGCGATGGCCTTCGCAAGGCGGCGGTTGGCGGCGGTGTCGCCGGTGTGGTCGGGGGCGGGTATGAGGTGGCAAGGCCCCCACACAAGCGCGGCCATTTCGGCGGCGGCTACCTGCAAAGCGGCCTCGGGGCAATCGGCCTCTTTGAGCATGTAGGCGAGGGCGCGGGTCTCGCGCTCGTACTCGTTCAATGGGCGGGTGCGGGGCGAAACGTAACGCCTTGCGGCGCGTGTGGTGCGATACGGGTTGAATGCGGTATTCATGGCGTGTTCCCTTTCTTCACACCCAACGAGGTGTGACAAAACGTCTGCTCGTTTCTGAGTTCTGAATCCTCACTGGCGGCACCCGCCGCCGTGGACGCCGAACTCAAACCGGCCCTGCTCTGCAATCTGTAAAGTTTCTGTTTCATAACGCTGCCCTGTTCCTTGAGCCTTCATCCTCACCTGTACTCGGATGAAGGTCAGGGAACGGGGGAAGTTGTGCAGCGTTCAGAAACGGCGGATTGCAGACAGGACGGTGATGGCGTGTCCGGAACGTGGGGAACACGGAAGCGGACGGTCAGGAGGGACGGATGACCGGGAGCCTGCCACTAGCCGCGCCGTCGGCAACGGGCATGACAAAGGCGGTAGCCCGCCGCCGCGAGTAGCCGAAGCGTTGGCGTGACCGAGTGCAATGGCGCGGCGTCGGTTCCGGACATAGGCATGAGTGGCGGCAACGGCGGTGTATTGTGCCGGCCTTGGATTGGGAGGGTCCGGGAGGGAAAGGCCCGGCCCCTGGCTGCCGCAGGCGGTCCGCGCGTCAGCGCGTGTGCGGGGAGCCGCCGGAGTCTGCGCGTATCCCGCGCAAGCGCCCCCGTCCGGAGGGAATGGCGGCGGGGCGGCGGCGTCTGGCAGCGCCGCAGGCGATGACCTTTACGGTGCGGGGCTGGGGGTCCCCGTGCCGCGAGCAGACTATAAACGCCGTTCCGAGATTACGCCTTGCTTCGGCGGAAAGAATGTGAAATTCTTTTAAATGTAAGACATGCTGTTAGCATGTTGGGTCAACTGGGGGATCGGCTGAAAGAGTTCTTTATGCTAGAAAAGGTAATAGCGTGGTTTGTTGAGCATCCCACGAGAAGGACACTGTCAACATCGGCCCTTACTGTTTTGACAAGTGTGATGATCGCGGCGCTGATGCGGACGATTAGTCAGGGAACGACAATAGTGTGGACTCAGACTTGGAAGAGTAGTTACTTCTATTTGTTAATTTCCATTTATGCGCTTTTTACCGTTCTGCAGAGTGCGTCATTGGAATATGACAAGAAGATTTCCAAGAGTATCGCAAAAAACAACCCACACAAATATGTGCGAGATGCATGCTTGGACGACTACGCAAACCATTGCAAGGATTTGATCGCTAAAGGTGACTTAAAGGAATTTCATGTGGCACTGGATCTGCTACCAGGGAAAGGCAAAACAAAATGAGGATTTACCTTTCTCCACGTTTTGAAGAGCAACTTAAACGGCAACCTACTCTGGCTGAAACACACATCGTTATGTTGATTGGAAGCCTTGCCGCTTTGGCACCCGATAAGGCATTATCAGATTCCAAGGCAAAAAAACTTGCGAATCATGGTGACTTATATATGTTCAACGTTGATTCGCTTCGACTTTTTGCTAGCCGCACGGAGTCTAGCGACGAACCCGCGTTGGTTTTTTTGGACATTCAAGAGAAATGCGGATCACCGAGGTATTTACATCTGTTGGACAGTGAAGCCTTGAAGTGGGAGGTCGATTCATTAGTGGCCAATACGAATCATGCAATTGTTGATGACAACATGGTTATTGATGAGATGGCAAACACCAATGCATGCGGATGGTGGCTTGACGATTATGAAATTGATTCCATTGAGAAGCATGACGATGGAACAATTACGGCAGATATGACTTTTCATCTGACAGGTGATCAGTTGGACGACAAGATGTACTCGGGTACCGAAATTAGTGGTCGCGCTACTGTGACCATTTCTGCTGAAGGTGCTGTATCCTATGAAGTGACCGAGGTAGAAACCGATCAGGATGAGGGCGGTGATAGCGTTGTCCCGTAAGTTCTCACCTCAACTGTTGAGACGTTCTGAACGCCCATTACCTTATCGAGGATTATGTTTGGTGTGTTCGATCCACTCGGTGTCCGTTAGCAGGCGGTTGCCGACACGGTAGAGCTGCCGGACGCTTTTGGGCACGGGGCCGAAACGGTTTTTCACCACGTCGAGGTGAAAAACCGGGTTGTCGTCGTTGTTCTCTTCGGGCTGGATCATCCTGAACCATTTCCACGCGTCATAACGGATCGCGTCGGAATAGCGCAGGTCGCCTTCGCGGTTTTCGGTGCAGACCACGATGAAGCGGACGCCGAGGTTGACCGCCAGGTCGCGGACGGTGTTCGACGCGAAGGTGGTCTGCGCCTCTGAATTGCATTTCACCATGTCGGCGTTGGGCTGCATGGCCTGTAGGTAGTCGAGCACGATGAGTTTCGCGCCGCGCCGGACCACCTTGCGGACGTAGGCCGAAAGGCGGTTCGGCGTGCGGGCCTTGGCGGTGATGGCGAGCGGCCAGCCCTCGGCCTTGGCCTTGGCCGCGAAGAGCCGCGCCCAGTCCTGTTCGGTCGCGACGCCGGCCATGAATTTTCGCTGGCTGGTCTGCGACTGGTCGGTGAGCGTCTGCGCGGCGATCTGCGCCTCGGTCATCTCCAGCGTGATAAGCGCGGACGGGACTTTCTCGACGCTGCAGACGTGGGTGAGGATCTGGCGGGCGAGGGTCGTTTTGCAGCTTCCGGCCTTGCCGGAGATGATGATGAGTTCGCCTTCCTGGACGCCGCCGGCGGTGTCGATGAAGGCAAAGCCGGTCTTGAGGCCCGCGATGCCGGCGGCGGCTTTCTTGAAGGTGTCGACCGCCTGGTCGGCGGCCTCTGCGAAGGTGATGCCGTCCTTGGCGGGATCGTTGTCGTTCTTCTCAAGCTGCCGCATGAGGTCGGACTGGACCATGTCGGCGGGCAGTTCGTCCAGCCGACGCGCGGCGGCGTGGAGGATGCCCCGCAGGCGGCGCGTCTCGTGCTTCTGGCGCACGAGCTGCGCGTAGTAGGCGGTGTGCGCGACGGTGGGCGCTGACTCGATGGCCGTGCACAGGAAGGGCATGAGCGTCTGGTCCTCGCGGTGCCCCATGCGCTCGCGCACGGTGAGCGGGTCGATGGGGAGTTTCTCGGCGTGCATGGCGGCCATCGTCTCGAAGGCGAGCTGCGCCAGGGGCGAGACGAACATGTCTTTCGTGATCGAGAAATCGGACGCCTCGTTGGCGGCCGTCTCGAAATCGAGTATGTAGCACCCGACGAGGGCGAGTTCGATGTCGTTGTCGACTTCTGTCTGCGGCATAGGGATCCTTTTGGCTGTTCGGCGCGGCGCGGCGGCCTAGCCGATGCGGGAGTTGAACCACTTGTTTGCGTAGGCGGGCTTCGTGCGGGAGATAAAGGAGTTGAGCCCCCGCCCCGCCTGCGCCAGCGCGTGCATCTCGTCGATGGCCTGCTGGCCGAGCATGATGGCGGTGTAGGCATACAGCCAGGTGTCTTTGAAGCGCACGAAAATGGAGTGCGGAAAGCAGGAGTAGTATTCGACATTGCTCGTGCCGCTCAGGTTGGCGTAGTTCTCCATGGCTAAAGCTCCCAGTTGCCGACGGGTTTCTGCGGCGGCGTCCGCTGGTGCGGGCGCTGTTTGCGTTTCGCCCAGACCTGCCGGAATTTCATCTTCCAGTTGCGGATCGGGCGGTTGAAGGTGTCGCGCCACTCGGGCGCGTAGCAGTCGATGAACTGCCTCGCGATGGCGAGCGGTTCGGGCATCTGCAGGCCCGCCGCGTAGTCGGCGACCTCGGCCTCGGTCGGCGGCTCGAAGGCGTGGCGCGGTTTTGTCGGTGTTTTCATAGTTCCCAGTCTCCTACGGGTTTCGAGTCCTTATTGTCCGAGTGAGTGGTCGGCTTGCCGGTGAAGTGCTCGATGGGCGTGATGCCGAAGGTGATTTTCTTGCGGGTGGTTCCGCCGCCCGAGATGACGCGGATGTAACCGGCTTCGATGAGTTCCTGATAGGCTTTGAGGATGGTGGGCTGCGACATACGGGTTTCCTTCTGGATCGCCGAGGTGGGCAGCGAGGTCTGCCACGTCTTGTTCTTGAGCGCGTCGCACAGCAGGGACTCCCACACGATCAGCGCGGCATACCTTTTCGACTTGAGCAGGTCGAGCCGCGCCTGTATGGGAAGGGGCATCCATCGGCTGTTGAAGGAGTCATGCGGCATTCGCTAAGCCTGCGGTTTCAGGAGGTGCAAGACATCGCTTTCGAGATAGCCGCGGGCCTGCGTCCGGCCGGGCAGCCGGACCGGCTTGAGGATGCCCTGGGCGACCCAGTTGTTGACCGAGCGTGTCGTGACGCGCAGGAGTGCGGCGACTTCCTCTCGCGTCAGGAGTCTGGCGTGGCCGGGGCCGGGATGCGTGGAGTTGGACATGTTTCACCTTTCTTCCTTTTGTTTCCTTCGCGTCAACCGTAACACTAAATAAGAAGTCGTGTCAAGTCGTGTGACGATTAGTATTGCAGGCCGCAACGGCGATTTCGTATGCTGGAACCATGAAAACGCCCCTGCCCGACCTCTTCGACCGCGATAAAGCCTTCGCCCCTGCGGCGCAGGCGCTGCGCTCGCGCAAGCGCGAGGCGTTCTGTCAGGAGGTGGCGGGCGAGTGCTGGGGCAACAACACCGAGGCGTACTGCAGGGCGTTCGGCGCGGCCGACCGCGACGCGGCGGGCGCGTCGGCGGCGCGGCTGATGCGCGACGCGACGGTCCGGGCGCGGATCGCGTTCCTGCGCGACGAGTCGGTGGAGCGCATGGGCGTGGACCGGCTTTGGATCCTCGAAAAGCGCAAGCACATCGCGGAACACTCGCGCAACGCGGCCGACAGGCTGCGGGCGCTGGAGGATCTTGAAAAGAGCCTCGGGCTGACCGAGCCCGTGAAGATCGCGGTCGAGCAGAACACGAACGTGAACGTGTCCGGCATGGCCGGTGTGGTCAAGATCGAGAACGCGGCGGAGTTCGCCCGCATCATGGAGGCCGTCCGCGCGGCCGGCGAACGCGAAGCGGCGAAGCCGGTCGACGTCGCGCCGGGCGGGCGCGACGCGGCACCCTAACCGTTTTTGAGCCGGTGGCCGCACAAAAATTCCGTGTGCATTTTTTGTGCGAATTTTCAAAAACAGTGTCTCCCGCCAGAGGCCGCCCCCCCTTCCCCCCTTCCCCCAGGGGCCTCCCCCCCATGCTGCGCAACGCCCCCCCCAAAAGGTCCCCCGCTGGCTACCGCGTGGCCTGCCGCACCTGCTGCCACGAGGCTGGAAACGTGCGGCAACCGTCCGCGCTTGAGCTGCCACGCGCCCCGTGTGGCAGCCGTCGTGACGCTTGAGTTGCCGCACCGCGCTGGGAACCGGCCTTTACGAAATGCCCTGGGCAAAAACGTGTGGCAGCCGGGTAAGGAAAACCGGGATGGGGTTTCGGGTCGGCGCGGGCTGACGCACCGAGTCCCCAAGCGGCAGCCGGTTCCGGATGTTGCAGGCGGTGCCGGGTCACCCGCAGAGGTGATTCAAGTGGGCGGCAGCCGCCGTTCTCCGTGTGGCAGGCGTGCGCGGGGGAACCCGCTTTGGCGATTCGGGCGGGTCGCGCTAAGCCGTCGTCGTGTGGCAGCCGGTCACGGGAAAACGGGATGGGGCTGCGGATCACGATGGGCTGCCACATGGAAAAACGGACGGTGTAGCAACTTCGCGTGAAACGGTAAGTTGCTACACCTGCCACGCCTCGCAGAGCTGACGCGCAGCGGACCCCGCGTGACGGGAACGCGGGTGGGGCTGACACAGCCGCCAATATTGGGCGGCGTCTATCCATTGCCGAGTGAGCGGCTTTCGCCCCCGGTAGCGACACTTGCGGGAGGGATGCGGACTAGCCCGCTCGTGGCGCGTCGGGGTGCGAATGCGCGAGCGAGGCCCTCCGCGCTTAACTGGCGCGGCAGCATACATTGACGCTGGTCGTGGCGCGGAGTGGCGGCGGCCGAGAGAACGTCGGGCGTGCGGGCTGGGGCGTGTATCCACGCGCAAAGACCGCGCCCCGCCGGCACGGCTGCCGCCGCCCGCGCCCGGCGTTGCGGCAGGCGCTCGGCACGTGTGACGGCGGCTGCCGCACTGGGGACATGAAATGCGGCGGCGTGCGCATCCGGCACGCAAGGAGCCTGCGACGCGGCGTCCGGTGCGCTGGCCGACAGAATGCCGCTGCGGCAAACGAGCGGCGGTGACCGTACCGGTCCGGATGCGGGCGGCTGCCACCAAGCGCAAGCGACTGGCAACGCACGCAAGGCCTGCCACGCGGGCGCTCTTGAGTATCTTCCCGCAACGCCGCGTGGCAGGCCGGTTCCGGAGCCGGTATGGCGTGCGCATGCACGCGCCGCGAGTGTGAGCCCGTGGCCGTGCGCGTGGCAGCCGTTGGGGCTGCCACACTGGGGATGTGAAAAAGGCGGCGGGCCTGCCACAGCGACACCGCAACAAGCCTGCGCAGTGAGGATGGCGTGCGGCAGGCCTTCCGCCGTGAAGCCGCCGCGCAACGCCCGCCGGCGACCGTACCGAAGAGCAACAACGGTGATGCCTGGAGGTAGCGCGGGCGGTCCTGTAGTCAGGCCGGCCGCGCGGACGTAAGGCGTTCACCGGAAGGTGCGATGCAGGTATGGCGTGCGCATGCACGCGGCGGAAGCGTGGAGCCCGCGGCAACGTGGGGAGTCTGGTATCGGGGGGAGTCGGCGAGATCGCCGCGCCTGTAGCCGGGCGCGGAAGCTCGCCGCGGGGGGGTGTGTCACCCGCCCCGTAATAATCCGGATCTGTTTGTTACTCTGCTGATTGAACTGCTGGGAGAGAGGGTCCGGGAGAGGGACCAGGTCGACGGGTCCGGTGGCAGGCGCTCGACGCGAAGCGGCGGCGGCTGCCACACCGGGGATGTGAAAACGGCGGCGAGCGCGACCGGCACGCAAGGAGCCTGCGACGCGGCGTCCGGTGCGCTGGCCGACAAGATGCCGCTGCGGCAAACGAGCGGCGGCGACCGTACCGGTCCGGATGCGGGCGGCTGCCACCAAGCGGAAGCGACTGGCACCGCCCGTCAAGGCCTGCCACACGCGCGCCGGGTGGTATCTCCGCTCAACGCCGTGTGGCAGGCCGGTGCCGGAGCCGGTATGGCGTGCGCAGCACGCGCCGTGAGTGTGAGCCCGTGGCCGTGTGTCGTGTGGCAGCCGTCGACGCGCAGCGGCGCGGCTGCCACAGGTGGGTAAGCCCGCGAAAACCGCGCAGGAGGCAGTCAGGCGGGCGTGCGAGTCGCGCGAGCCGCCCGGCTGACTGCCGGATGCGCGGTGCCCGGAACCTGGAGCCCGGACGCTGCCCGAAGGGTGCCGCCGGGCTTAGGCGGCACCCGCTCCCCCCCAGAACAGCCGCCGTCTTCAGAATAGGCGGCTGTCGAGCCCCCGGAAAGCCAGCCTTATGAGGGGGGTTCGCGGGGGTTCGGGGGCGGCGGGGGGAGCGGGCTGTCGGGCGGGCGATCAGGGCATCCGGGCGCGGGCGCGAGGGGATCGGGGAAACTTCCCCGAGCCACTGCGGAGCAAGGAACGAGCGGAGCCGTACATGGGAACGCACTGCCCGTCAGGGCATGTGCGGAAGAATGGCCCCGGTGCGCGAACGAGGGGACGGCGCCGGCACCCTCGGAAGCTCGGCGGTACTCCGCCGAGATCGCCGAGAGGTGCCAGAGCCGCCGAGGAGACAGCGTATCCGCTGGCTCCGAGGTCGCCCCGAGGCTCGCGCTGGGGCCGCCGGAGTGAGGGCGTGCTGACGAGGCCGAAGCCGCAGGCAGCCCGCTATCCCGCGGGCTGCCCGCCGCTATCCGCGGCGAAGTGCGGCGAGGCCGAGGAAGCATGCCCGAACGTTTGGAGGGGGAACGGGGGGGGAACTCCCCCCGAGCCTACCGTCTTGCGACGAGGGGGAAGCCAAGCTGCCCATCTCCGCCCGCTATCTGCGGGCGTGGGCAGCGCAGGCTAGCCGGGGGACCCGGCCATCTCCGCCGCTATCCTGCGGCGTGGCCCGCC
>Ga0209099_1001613_pt1 | contig 22014 bp, 13 predicted proteins | sample AD_JPNHW2_MetaG_FD_184430 | JGI IMG/M metagenome (GOLD analysis project Ga0209099, IMG submission 184430) | Active sludge microbial communities of municipal wastewater-treating anaerobic digesters from Japan - AD_JPNHW2_MetaG (SPAdes) (version 2) | ecosystem: Engineered > Bioreactor > Anaerobic... | reverse complement strand
TCAACGGCACCCTGAATAAAACCACTGATTTTGTAAGTAACTTTGCGTATGAGAATGGCACCCCTGCCTGGGTTAATTTTGGTGAAGGGCGTATTGTGTATAACACCAACGGCACATGGTTTGCTGAGAACTATATTAAAGACCACCTGGGCAATGTAAGAGTAGCCTATTACCTGAATAATGGGGTGGTAACCACCCGGCAGATCGACAGTTATTACCCCTTTGGGATGAATATTAAGGGATTAACTGTGAATAAACTAAGTGCCGTTCGCCCGAATGAGTATCTTTACAATGGTAAGATGTTTCAGGATGAAGGCGGGTTGAACTGGCTGGATTACGGGGCTAGGATGTATGATGCTGTTTTAGGCAGGTGGAATGTGGTGGATCCGTTGGCGGAGAAGTATCGTAGGTGGTCGCCGTACAATTATTGTGTGGATAATCCGATGCGGTTCATTGATCCGGATGGGATGGGTGCTGACTATTACAAGTCTGCGAATGGAAACGTTATTTGGAGAGATGGGGATGCTCCGGAAATTGTTGTGAATGGAGAAAAAATGACAAATGTAGGGTCTTCATATTCTGTTCAGATGAGTGATGGATCTTATGTTAACAACTATCAAGGTGTTCCAATATCTACTTCAAGTGAGCCAAAAAATGCAGAAGCAACTATTGTTAATAATCAAGGTCTTGAAGGTAAACTGTTGAGTAATGATAGTCCCCTCTCATCGAATTCTAAGGTAGGTCTGATGCAGGCAGGCATACATGATGCTCAAAATGATTTTATTAGAGGATCAGCTGAGTTGACCAGTGCTGTACTAAATACTACTGGAGACGCTGCTACATATACTGGAACTGCGGCAATGATAATCCCTGGTGCTCAAGGTGTTGGTGGTGCTTTAATTGCAACAGGTTCAGTATTGAGTGGAATAGGAACTACCATTGATATGGGATTAAATGCTGCAGATGGGGAATGGGGGCAGTTAACTAATAATGCAGTATCTTTAGTTATTACGAGTAAAGTATCAAAAGGAATAGGCACATTAAGGGCAACCACAGGCGAAATGGATTTCCTCAAAGGAGCTACCGAGTCATCAGTATCAATAGTAAAAAGTATTAATAACTGGGGTCTCGAAAAGAGAAAGGAGGAAGAAAAAAAATGATTTTTATTAAGATTATTGCAGGTGTTTTATTGATTGTTTTTGGAATTCTCTCATTTATAAAGGAGAGAAAAGATAGGAACAAGGAGAATTCATTTTCACATCTAGTATCTGAATCTGTTAAATTTCAGAACTACCTTGTTTCAATTATTCTGATTATAATAGGCTTAGGTTTAATTCTTTCATGCTTTTAGTTCAGCATCTGACTAACAAGAAACAGCAAAGCCAGGCAGTGTCCGGGCTTTGGTTCTTTTACTCATAAATATCTTTTCTATGTCCGAGATCAATAACATCCACCAAAAGCACATTGTCAAAAATATCGTAGATAATGCGGTAATCGGCTACACGGATACGGTAACCATCCCTGCCCCGCTGTCCGTAGTGTTCCAAAATAAAGTATAAAAGAAGTTATCCTGAGTTTGCAACTCAGGATACAGAAAAAAATTGTCTGAATCAGGATTTGCCGGATGGCTGAATTATCAGGATTTGAAATTGATTGAGTTTCTATATCTTTACCTTCATGGAAAAAGACGACCTGACTTATAAAATCATTGGCTGCGCTATAAAGGTGCATAACACAATGGGGCCGGGATTCCAGGAAGTGATCTATCAGCGCTGTCTGGCTATTGAACTGGAGAGGGCTGGATTGTCCTATAAAAGAGAACAGGACAAACGGTATACAGGCAATTCCCCATTTACTATTAACCAATTAACCAATCAACCAATTAACCAATTAACCGATCAACCATTAACCAATCAACCCCTCACCATCCTCACCTCGTAATCCAACCCGATGAGCACATCGGCCATTGGCTTGAGCGCTTGCACCATCTGGTGCTCTTTTTCAAGCACGGCCATGCGGTAGTCGTTCTGAGGCTCCTTGCCGCGGACAACCTGTGCTTTTTTGGTTTCGTGGTAAGTGAGTTCAATGAAAATGCGGAGATCAACGCCATCGGTCTTAATGGCATAGAGTCCGTCGATCACCAGCATATCCACCGTTGAATAATCGGTGGTTAACTGGTCAACCTGCTCGGTCACCAGGTCCACACAAGGGCCGGTGGAGACTTTACCATCCTTGAATTCCTGCACATTACGGTATAGGGTATCCCAGTCATACTCCCCGTAACCCACCACGTTCTCAATACCGTGTTGCTTGCGCCATTCGGTGCGCAGCAGCGGCAGGATGCGGTAGTAGTTGTCGATATGCAGGGGTTTGGCAAAAATGCTGTGTTTGCGCAATCCTTTCGAGATCACATGCGCCAGTTCCGACTTGCCGGAACCCGATTCACCGGAAATACCGATGATCATTTTGGGCTTACGTTCCGTAAGGATTTTTTCTATGATGATGTCACCGGCTTTCTGGTGCTTTTCGGTGATTAACAGAACATCTCCAAGCATCTTACTTTATTATTTAGCGTTTGTTAATTGTCATTTATCATTTCCTTCTCTACCTGCTAATGTCCAGGATCATAGTTTTATCAGCTAAAAGCTGATGCTTTTCTCCGTTGACTTCGACTACGGCATTTCCGTTGGTTTTGATAGAGAGAGAATCGTGATTTACTTCGAAATGGTAGTTTACTCCCCTGAAAGTTAAACCAAATCCGATGTTCTGCCAGCTTGCCGGCAGTGCCGGATTGATTTTCAGTATTTCACCCCCGAAATCAATGCCTGCATAGGTTGTGATGGCAATGAGGATTGTACCGGCCATTACGCCTGCATGAATGCCTTCGGCGGTGGTCCCTCCCTGTATGTCAACATAATCGCTGGCCAGCGCATCGCTGTAGAGTTCCCAGCTCATGGCGTGGTTGCCGGCAAGGGCAGCCAGCTTCGAGTGAACAATGCGGCTGAGCGTACTGCCATGCGAAGTGCGTTTGAAGTAATATTCGAGATTTTTCTCCAGGTAATCGTCAGGCAATGTATAACCAAGGTTGGCCAGGATGCCGTCAACAGTTTCTTTGTCAAGATTATAGAAGGTCATGAGCGCGTCTGCCTGTTTCGAAACCTTGAAGGCGTCCGGCGTAAGCCCTTCTGACTTCAGGATGCGGTCCATGCGGTAAATGTTGCCGTATTTGGCCTTGTAATAATCCCAATCCAGCTCTTTCAGGTCGAAGTAGCCTTCATACTGGGCGATGATGCCATCGTTGCTGAGGGGTATTGCCAGCTTTCGCGAAATGTCATTCCAAAGACCCAGTTCCTCATCTCCGAGATGAATAATGTTCTGTAACCGTTTTATCTCCTCATTTCCAAGAATTTCCCTGATTGTTTCAACCTTTGAGAACATCCAGGCGGCCATCAGGTTGGTGTAGGCGTTGTTGGTGAGCCCGCCTTCCTGTGCGTCAGGATATTGTTCATGAAATTCATCAGGCCCCATCACTTTATGGATGTCGTAACGGCCGGTTTTCTCATTCCATTCCGATTTGCTTGCCCAGAACCTGCATATTTCGAAGTACATTTCGGCACCGTATTGCTGCATGAAACCGGCATCGAGTGTTACCGAGAAATACTGCCAGATGTTGTAGGCTATAGCCAGCGAAACATGACGCTGCAGCGAACTGTGGTCAGGGTCCCACTGCCCGTTAAGCGGGTTGAGGTGTATGATTTGTGTTTCTTCCCTGCCGTCGGAGCCGCTCTGCCAGGGAAACATGGCTCCCCGGTAACCGTATTCCCTGGCGTAAGCCCGGGCCTGGTCAAGCCGCTTATAGCGGTACATAAGCATGGATTTGGCTACTTCGGGCAACTGAAGATCGTAAAGAGGAAGGATGAAAAGCTCATCCCAGAAAATATGCCCGCGGTATGCCTCCCCGTGAAGTCCGCGTGCCGTGATGCTGGCATCAATATTCGCGTTGTTTGGCGACATGGAGACCATGAGGTGATAGAGATGCAGCCTGATAAGCTTCTGTGCAAAACGGTCCCCTGTGATTTTGATGTCAATCATTTGCCAGATGGATGACCATGCTTTTGCATTTTCATCGAGCATCATCTCAAAATCAGGCGCCTGGCTGATGGCTTTGAGTGATTCGGCAAGCGGATCGGTAACATCGTCGGGCTTGGAAGTGTATATAGCAACCTTCTTTACCATTGAATAGAGGTTTCCCTGTTCGACAGCAAAAGTGGTCTCACCGTAAACCGCGCCGGGTTCGGTTTGGCATTCGGGCAGGTAACCTTTTGGGGAAAGATCGGAGAAAAACTGGCTGACAGATGATACCGCGATTCTTATCCGCGATTGGGTTGTTTCAACAAGCAACTGCTGCAGATTACCTTCTGCTTTTTGCTCAACCGGCTTTAAATGTTTTTGGTTCAGGCTCTTATACCGATCGACCCCGGCATTGATAATAGCGCCGTCGATTCCGGTTTTGATGGTAATATTGCCTGAATAGTTTAACGGGATCAGCGTGTAACGCAGGGCCGCCAGGTGACGTTCGCTCATGGAGGCCAGCCTGTCGCTGATAATCAGCGTTTCGTTACCCAGTTTGTCACGAACTTCGATGTGCCTGCTAAAGAGGCCTGTGCGGAAGTCGAGATGACGTTCGATATAGGTTACTTCACAGGAGTCAGGATCTGTCCATTCTCCATCATTGATCCTGAAAGTTACCGGAAGCCAGTTGGGGATATTTACGAAATCTTCATTCTCAATGTCCTTACCTGATATTGGGGTGATCAGGCGGTTGTAAAGCCCGGCGACATAGGTTCCCGGGTAGTGCGACGAGCCGGCCCGGGTTTCTTCCATGGCGCCGCGGGTTCCGAAATAGCCGTTTCCGACGGCCAGCAATGCTTCCCGTGTTTTTTCCTTAGCAGGCTCATAGGTATGGTAAGTTATACTCCAGCTATCATCTTCCATGCCTTCTTCAAACCATGTGCTGATGGCCTCAATATCTATCTCTTCCATGTCCTTTACCACGATGTCGGCTCCATTGGCATAGAGTTCGGCGCTGTTGTTCTCGCGGGCAATACCTATGACAAGCCCGAAGTTACCTTTGCGGCCGGCAGCAACTCCCGACACGGCATCTTCAACCACAACGCTCTTTGCGGGATGGCATTTGAGGTTATTGCATGCAGTGACAAAAATGTCAGGCTCAGGTTTGCCATTCAGGCCAAGTTCGGCCGAAACAACCCCGTCGACCCGGGTTTCGATCAGGTCAAGCAAACCGGCTGATTTCAGCACAGTGTAACAATTTTTGCTCGAAGAAGCCACGCCGATATGGATGTCGTTTTCTTTCAGGCTGAGCATAAACTTCACGGTGGAATCGTAAACCTGCACCCCTTCGCGTTCAAGCACTTCGTTGAAAGCCATGTTTTTCCGGTTGCCTAAGCCGCATACGGTTTCTTTTCCCGGTTCATCCGAAGGATCACCAAATGGAATTTCGATGCCGCGTGAAGCCAGGAATGATTTCACCCCGTCGTAGCGGGGTTTGCCATCCACGTAAGGAAGGTAGTCAGCTTCGTGGGTGAATTCCCTGAATGGTTCGCCAAACCGTTTTTCACGGTCGTGCAGGTACTCATCAAACATTTGCTTCCAGGCATGGCCATGGACGAGGGCAGTTGTGGTGATCACACCGTCGAGATCAAAAATTACGGATTCAAAGTTGAGAGTTGCCATGGCAGAGTTTGAAAGTTTGAGTCCTGATAGCTATCGGGATCGAGAGTGTGACCCTTCGACACTTTGATATACTCAGTGCTCAGAGGTGATTGTTAGACAAAAAGTTAATGGTTATTGGGGAAATAGTTATTAGGAAATAAGCTATCACGATTGCCTGAAAGAAAGGTAAGATCATTAACCCTGCCTGCCACCGCAGGCTTGCGCCAGGCAGACAGGCATTAACCATTCACTATTCATTATTCATTATTCATTATTCACTATTAACCTCCACCCACCTGAAACCAAGAGGTTCAATTTCTGCGGTCAATGGTTTATTTAACAGGTCGTTGCTGTTGTTAATACCATCAGGCAGGTCAAAGGCAACTGCATGATCCGTCATGTTATGAATAACAAGGAGTTTGTTTTTTTCATCCTGACGGTAATATGCGAGCAGGCTACCAGGTTGTGCTCCGGGCAGGTCGGTGAATTTAATGGTTCCCCGGCCGAAAGCTTTGTAATGCCTCCTGATTGTAAGCATTTGTTTTAACGGGTAAAAAACCCGGCTGCTTATACTTCCCGGATCTTTCAGGTCTGATTCCAGCGAAGGCCAGTCAATTTTGCCGCGGCCAAGAAAGCGGGTGTCATCTTTGCCAACGAGTTTGATCATTTCGTTGTAATAGTCCTCATCGTTCAGCTTGCCAAATTCATCGCCGTAATATATCACCGGAGTACCAGGCAAGGTGAGCATTACAGAATATGCCAGCAGTATTTTCTGCGGATTGCGCTGCATGAGTTCCGAAAGGCGCGCGGCAATGCCTTCTCCCAGGCGGAAGTCCCATTTAGGGTTATGGCAATAACTTTCGTGGATGAACTTTCTTTCTGCCTCGGTTACATAAACGAGTTCGAGGCTGAGTTCATCATGGCAACGAAGGAAGGTAAACCATTGTCCCATGGAAGGCAAGCCCGGAGTAACATCAGGGCCGAGAATTTCCTCAACTGGCTTGCCGTTTTGCATGGCTATAGCCTTGTAGATGCGCGGCATAAGCGGGAAGTGATATGCAGCATGGCATTCATCACCATCACCCATATACTGAACAACCTTAAAGGGAGTCTGGCAGGCTTCGGCAAGCAAAAGGGTACCGGGCCGGATGTAATCAAGTATTGCCCTGAAAAATTTTACAACCACATGTGTGAGGGGATGATTTTCGCAGGCAGTACCTTGTTCTTTCCAGATGTATGGGATAGCATCAGCCCTGAACCCATCGATACCGCGGTTTTGCCAGTAAAGCAGATGACGGCACATGGCGAAAAGCACCTCAGGGTTCTTATAGTTCAGGTCAGGCTGGAAATTGAAGAAACGGTGAAAATAGTATTGGTCGCCGCTTTTTTCCCAATTCGATTTCTCAATACCTTTAAATATGATCCGCGCATCTTTGTATTCATCGGCATTGTCGCTCCATATAAAGAATTCGCGGTATGGATTCGTCTTGCTTTTAACTGCTTCCCTAAACCACGGATGTTGATCGGAAATATGGTTGACGGCAATGTCAAAAATTACCCGTATCCCACGCTTATGCGCTTCGGCCAGGAAATGATCGAAAACCTTTGTCCTGTCAACAGTGCTGTTACCGGTCAGTTCACGGCGTACATTATAATAATCGCTGATGTCGAAACCGGCGTCACGCATGGGTGAATCGAGCACAGGCAACAACCAGAGGCAATTTACTCCCAGCGATTCGATGTAATCGAGTTTACTGATTAATCCCTGGAAATCATGGTTAAAAAGATCGACATACAGGGAATAAACAATGGCGTCCTTATACCAATCGGTTTCGGGTCCGGTATCTTTGGCGTTGTTGCGGTAAACATCCACCGAATGCAGGAAGTTGCTGAGCAGCGATTGAGGAGCGTCGGGGTAGAGCAGTTCCCAGTACTGTAAGAGCAAATTACGGATATGATCCATAATGAATTATGAAACAACAGTGAATTAAGAGACGGCGTATCAGCGGTTTAATGATCCGCTTTTTGAAAAAAGGGGCTGAAACCAAGAGGTTCCAGCCCCCGTTTTGAAGAGCGGTATAAGATTAGTTTTTCTTAATCTTATACTTGTAGATAGGTTTGTTGAAATCGAGGGTAATGGTGTAGTTACCTGATTCAGCTATGGCAATGTTAGTACCGCCCGGTTCAAGAGAACCATTGGCGCCGTCGTCACCATAATTCAGATCCCATGCATCGTTTGCCCTGAACTTGATTTCACCGGCTACCAGGTCGAGGGTAATTACCAGGGTCCTTGTTGCCGGGTCATAAGTCATGTTCTGGTCGCTGTCCCATCCACCGGGAGTTGCCGATCCGACGAGTCCCCAGTCAGTCCTCATAAAGGAGTGAGTTTTGGTGACAAGGTCCACGTTTAGTTTGTACAATCCGGCAGGAGCGGCAGCAGGTATGTCGGAGCCACCGCTTTCAAGAGTGCCGTCATTGCCGTTGTCACCCCAGTTAACATCCCAGTTGGGCTGTTCGCAGTATTTAAACATGGCGTTATCAACGCCAAACCACACATATCCTTCATAGATGTTGTTTGATTTAAGCGAGAAGATGCATGTTGTTGAGTCACCCGGATTCCATCCCTGGTAATTCCCCGGAACAAATAATCTCGGGTAAACGATAGGAATATAGAACGGAGTGATGGTTTGAGTGATCACGGATGAATAAATCGGATCAATGTCAGGGTTGATGGTGGCCTTTACTCTCCATTCAACGGCTGTTGCCACAGGATCGTCAGGATTGACCTGCATGGCCAGGATCTTGTTGTTCAGATCGTTGGTTGTGATCGTGGCAGTTACAGCGTTGGTTGTTGTAGCTACGGTAACCGCATCAGCAAAGCTGGTTCCCTGCTTTGCCATCTGGATGGCATAGGTGGTTGCTGCCTGGAAACCAAAATCGGCTTTTGACCAGGTGTAAGTGATTGGTGTGGAAGCATCAGCCAGCAGCAGAACAGTGCTCTGGTTGTCGGTAAATCCCTGGAATGCAGGTACCGACGGGTTGGCGCTGATGGTAATCTTCTCTGCATCTTTCTCACATCCGAAAAAGATGAAGACACCGGCTATTAAAGTTAAAAGGAATGATATCTTTCTCATTTTCAATTGTTTTTACAGAATTAATAACCTGGATTCTGGGTTAAGTTCGGGTTTGCCGAAACATCTGATGACGGAAGCGGGAAGATGTTGTAATGTGCATCGGTTGCTGCTCCTTCTTTTACATAGCCTTTCCATGGCCATACATAATCTCCGTTGGTAAATTGGCCAAAACGAACGAGGTCGGTACGGCGGGTGCATTCCCAATAGAGTTCACGGGCGCGCTCATCGAGGATAAAGTTAAGTGTAAGATCGCTGGCAGCAATATTGCCGTGAGTGTCGCCGTATGCCCTGGTACGTAAGGCGTTCACCAGGGTGAGAGCTGTACCGGCATCGCCGCCGCTGCCGCCGCGCAATACGGCTTCAGCATACATCAGGTAAGCATCGGCAAGGCGGAACATGGGGAAGTCGGTATCTACATATGTATTATCTGATCCGGCAGCTCCGGTGCTGGTGACATTCTTCCACTTGGTAACGGCATAACCATCGGTAAACGATGCAATGTCGTTGATCTCCAGGGTTTGGCCGGCAGTCCAGAACATGGCACGACCGTCAATGCTCAGGCGTTCAATGGTGTAAGTATAGTCGGGAGCGCCGAGTTTCAGTGTTATGACATAGTCACCTGCTTCAGGAATCGGAATATCATCGCCGCCTCCGTCAAGAATGCCATTATTGCCATTATCACCATAATTAAGGTCCCAGCCATCATTGGCGCGGAACTTTATCTCACCGGCAGTAAGCGAAAGAGTGGCTGTCCATACACCGGCCTGGTTGTTGTCGGCATTTGGAACGTATGTCATATTCTGATCGGAGTTCCAGCCGTCAGCAGTAGCCGAGCCGATAACACCCCAGTCGGTTTTCATGATGGTGTAAGTGAAGGTATTCGTGTCAACATTCACTTTGTAGTAACCGGCATCAGCCACCTGAATATTGGCGCCATTGGGTTCGAGTGTTCCGTCTCCACCATCATCGCCCCAGTTATGATCCCATGATCCCTTGGCGAATTTGAATTGTGTGCCACCATCAGCGAAGTAGAGATAACCTTCATAGCGTCCGTCACCGTTGACCGATGCCAGCACAGTGGTTTCTTTGGCTGGGTCCCAACCCTGGTATGATCCCGGGCAATTCAGCAAAGGATAAGCAGCTTTCCTGGGATGCGGAATTGGCGAAATGCGCTTGCTAACCGAACCGGCAAATTTATCAATCAAAGCGCTGGTAGTGCGGATACCACCCCATCCGCCTGCAACTCCAAAATCGGCGGGAGGCATGCTTCCGCCTATGGCAGCATGAACAATAAAGGTTGTTCCTCCCCAGGTACGGGTCCTGAGGCCGTCAAATGTAACCGGGAAAATAATTTCAGGGCTGTTGTTGTTATCAGCTTTGAAAATGTTTTCGTAACTCGGGTCAAGTATATATCCTGAATTGATAACCTTATTGGCATAAGTAATACATTCAGTGTACTTGGCAGTTCCGGTATAAACTTCGGCATTCAGATACAGCTTAGCCAGGAGGAAATCAGCAGCAGCCTTATCGGCACGGCCGTATTCGTTGGTTTTTGCATCTTTCAGCAGTGGTTCAATGGCCAGCAGTTCACTCTCAACATAGTTGAAGAGTTCAGCGCGGCTTTTCTGAACAGGGAAAAATTTACCAACGCCATCATTTTCAGTAACGAAGGGAGTGCTGCCAAAAAGATCAAGTGCATGATAGTAGCTGAGGGCTCTTAAGAAGCGGGCTTCAGCGCGGTAGAAACCGATATCAGTACGCAGGGTACCTGTGACTCCGCGTTCATCGAGTTTAGCATCGGATGTTTCACGGATATACTCGTTGCAGAACGAAATCTGCGCGAAGATGCGGTAATACATAGCGGCAACAAAAACGTCACTTGTACCCCATTTCTGCCAATGAAAATCCTTGATTGTCTGGTCATTCCAGCCAAGAACCGCTTCGTCGGTAGTAAGTTCCTGGTGATACCAGTAAGCGCGAAGGTATTCTCCGAATCCTTCATCGATCCCTTCTACATCAGGATTGCCGGCAGCGCCCTGCTGGCCAGTCACTGATAATCCGGAATAAAGTTTCGCAAGAACCATTTTATAGGAAGCAGGATCTTCATATACTGCCGCTGAGGTGATTTGGTCCGGGTCGATGGGTACTGTGTTCAAATCCTTGGTACAGGAAGCTGTAAACAGTACAATCCCGGCAATGAAGAGAGTTATATTGAGTATTCTTTTCATGTTCGTGAAGGGTTAAATGTTAGAATAATACGTTTACACCGAGTGCAAATACCCTTGGCCTGGGATATACCCTGTTATCGATACCACTGAATATTTCAGGATCTATTCCTTCATATTTCGTGATGGTAAATGCATTGTTAACTGTGAATGAAAGTCTGAGATTAGCCGTATTTTTATACAAATTGCCTACCAGGTAACTCAGAGCTATATAATCCATCTTAAAGAAGGAAGCATTCTTAATGTAGTAATCTGACAAGTATTGCGGCGAAGTGAAATCGACATCATATACTGCCGGAACAATATTAGCCAGATAGGGGCCTTCAGGACGATAGAGACGTTCATATACGCCATTTTCGGCATTTACGTTATCAAACATATAATTGCCGATGTTAGCACGTCCTGAGAATGACAGGTCAAATTTCTTATAGGACAGTTTTGATGAGATACCTATAATATATTGAGCATCGGGGCTTTTAAAATGATAACGGTCGCTATCATCAATTTTCCCGTCACCATTTGAATCCACAAAAAGTCCTTCAATTGGCATGCCATTCTGGTCATAAACCTGATGATAAACAAAGAATGAGTATTTCGGATAACCTACACTAAACATCTGAATCTTATTACCAACCCCTCCGGCAATATCATCACCTGTCCTGATTCCTAAGAATGAAGGATCATCATAGGCTAAAAGTTTGGTAATCTTATTTGTGTTTAAAGTAAGGTTTCCACCGATTTCCCAACTGAAATTTTCTTTGACGACCGGCCTGATCAACAAATTGAATTCCCAGCCTTTGTTTTCCATAGACCCGATATTGGTGGTGACATAATTTGAAAGGTTGGTTCCTGCAGGAACCGGAATTCTGCTGATAAGGTCTTTTGTATACCTTTCATAGTATTCAACTGATCCAGAGATACGGTCATCAAAAAACCCAAAATCAAGGCCAATATTCCTTGTCTCAGTTTCTTCCCATTTTATATTAGCATCGTATTCTTCGGGACGGTATGTATAATAAAAGGTGTTCCCGAACTGGTAGTTTGTAAACTGATCTCCAAGCGTGTAGATTGGAAGATATGGATAATAATTGGTTGATATATCTTGTTGACCTGTTATACCCCAACCAACTCTGAGTTTTAATTGCGATAAAGCCTTAATGTTCCTCAGGAAGGGCTCATCATTAATTTTCCATGCCAAAGCAGCAGCAGGGAAAAGGCCCCAGCGGGTGTCAGGTGAGAACCTTGATGAACCATCATCGCGAAGTGTAAAAGTCAAAAGATAGCGGTCAAGCAATGTATAGTTAAATCGGCCGAAAAATGAGATAAGATAATACTCATTCTTGTCAATAATTGTATTAGGCAGTGTGTGGTCAACATTGTCTGCGAATGTATTATTCTCAATGTAGAAATGTTGCCATGAATATCCGCCCATAAGGTCAAACTTGCTTGCTATTGACTTTACGTCTTTTACATAATTCAAATAGAAGTCAAGCAATGTATTCTCTTTCTTCTGATTGTATAAGTTATCAACGCCACCTGCATTGAAATTGAGGGATGAATACTTTGGTACAAATACAGTTCCGTCTGTGCCAGAATAATCGTAACCAATATTCAGATTGGCCCTAAGATCAGGAAGGAAATGGAATTTATAGTCAAACTGTGCATTTCCGATAAAACGGAGAGCGTCAGCAAGATCATCTTTCAGCATAAGTGTTGAAACGGGATTCCTGGTAGCCTGATCAACAAGATTGCCATCTTCCTGTAGCCATGCCCAATAACCGCCATATTCATTATCAGCAGTTACAGGTTTGGTAGGATCAAACTGGATGGCCTGGTTGATGGCTCCGTTATCAGCAAACCTGTTGTTTACGAACATCCATTTGCCGTTCATGTTAACTTTAAGGTGATCATCGAGAAATGAAGGATTAAGATTTAATCCCAGCGATGTCCTTTTCATGTTATCAGTCTTGAGGATACCATCCTGCCACATATAACCAGCCGAAACACGGTACGGCATTGTTTTGAACTGGCCTGTAACACTCAGGTTATGATCGGTACTGAAAGCATTCTGGTAGATCTCCTTCTGCCAGTCGGTATTAGCTGTTCCAAGCAGATTTACACGATCTGGAAACTTTTCATTGATCAATGCAGTAAATTCGGCTCCATCCAGCACATCGACAGTTTTAGGGATAGCATAATAGGAAAGATTACCATTGTACTCAACATGCATTTTTTCACCGGCTTTACCTTTCTTGGTAGTGATCATGATAACACCATTGGAAGCGCGTGACCCGAAAATTGCCGTTGCCGAGGCATCCTTGAGTACAGTAAATGTTTCAATATCATTCGGATTTATCATACTCAAAGGACTGCGTACCCCGGAAATACTGGAATTATCAACCGGAACACCATCGATGACAATGAGAGGGTCGTCACTAGCATTTAATGAAGCACCGCCCCTGATGCGTATTGTGGCTGAACCGCCGGGAGCACCGCCCGAAGTGGTCACAGTGACACCGGCAACCTTACCAACCATGAGTTGCTGAGGTGATACGATGGCTCCTTTGTTGAAGTCCTTTGTGTTGATGGCTGCAACAGCACCGGTAGCATCACCTTTCTTCACCTGGCCGTAACCAATGACCACAACTTCGCTGAGGCCGGTAACTGCAGGTTGCAGGGCAATGTTGAGGGCGCGCTGCGCTCCAACTACAACTTCCTGGGTTGTGTACCCGATGAATGAGAACACCAGGGTAGCATCTGGCTTAACCGTGAGGGCAAACTTACCGTCAAGGTCGGTTACGGTTCCCGTTGTTGTGCCTTTAACAACAATTGATACTCCAGGCAACGTGGAGTTGTCTGACGCATCGGTCACTCTTCCTGTAATCTTTACATCCTGCGCAATGGCAAAAGATGTAACAGCCCACGACAGGAGAAGCAACAGTACCCGTAAGAGTTTAGTTTGTTTCTTCATAGAACTGGTTTTGAGTAATTAAACATTTGTTAATGATTAGTTGTGTTGATTTATGGTTTGCTAATGAAATTCAATAAAGCAATTATTATCAGTACATTGCGAGCGGGCAAACAGCGGTATTGATAATGATGTTTTTCGGGCGATTATTTGCAGCCCAAAGCTAAAAAAAACTTTCTCAAATTGTTCCTTCCTAAGTGCTGATTTTGAGGATATTTCAACATTTTTTTACGAAACCGTTTCCGCAAACGTTTGCGTAGCTCTATACACCACACTTTTTTTCTATTATTATGTGCACATTTTCATTCCCCCTTTTTTAAAATGATCCAGAAGCCAATCTTTGTAAAAGTAAAAATGATCGTGAATGAGATGGTTGATATTCCGATCAAGGCATGAAGATAACATTTCCTGAGGTACATAGTCAAGTTAAAGGTAATTTTCTGTCATGCGAACCGACACTTTTCCGGCACTCTGATTGATCTCAGGGGAATAAATATTTTAAAATATATACCTTTGGCGTAAGCTATCAAACAGGAATAGATTTCCATGCTTAGTAATATTAACCAATCCATTCATTGCAGCCGATGCGAATAAAGAATCAGTACATAGTCAGCCTGTCGTTTTCCATCCTGGTATTACTTATCTTTTTCTCCCTGCCGGGAACAGGATGCAAGGATTCTGACGGCGGCGACACTCCTGCCGATACAGTCAGCCAGGTGTATTATTCGGTTGAAAAATTCTGCATGGGCAACGACCTGTCAATTGTTAACCAGGTGGAAGAACACGGGGGCGCATATGCCGATTCGGGCGTTTCAGGAAACCCTTATACTATTCTGAGGAATCATGGAGCCAATCTTGTCCGTTTACGACTGTGGCACAATCCTGAGTGGACAAAGGAAGTTTATGGCACCTCGGGTACGAAACTATACAACGATCTGAAGGATGTTGAGGCCGCTATGATCAGGGCAAAGCAAAACAATATGGAAATATGCCTTGATATTCATTACTCCGATACCTGGGCTGACGCCGGTAATCAGCAGGTTCCGGCAGCCTGGGCAGACATCAGGAGCCTCGATGTGCTGAAGGACTCAGTATATAATTATACATACAAGGTGCTAAACTACCTGAAAGCGAAAGGACTTATGCCATACATGGTTCAGATTGGCAATGAAATCAACTGCGGTATTTGTTATTCAGGCATACAAGCCGGCTTTCCGGGACTGAATGGTTGCAATGGTCAATGGTCTGATCTGGGTTCGGTGATTAACAGTGCGATAAAAGCCGTAAGAGATGCATCGGCCGGACAAAGTAAAAGCGTGCAGGTAGCCCTTCATATTGCCGATCCGGGAAATGCTGAGTGGTTTTTCGATAAAATAACGACAGAGGGAGCTGTCAGCGATTTCGACATCATCGGCTACTCATACTATCCTTTGTGGCACACATCAGTCAAGCTGACAAATATCAGCTATGTCACAGGCAGGCTTAGGGAAAAATTCGATAAAAAAGTAATGATTCTTGAAACTGCCTACCCATGGACGCTTGATGGCAACGATAACTATACCAACTTATTGGGAGGCCAGTCGGCGCTAACGGGATACCCATACACACCGGAAGGGCAATTTTCCCTGATGAAAGCACTAGCACAGGAAGTTATTGACGGTGGCGGAACCGGCATAGTTTACTGGGAACCGGCCTGGATCAGCTCACAGATGAAAGATCTGTGGGGAACCGGGTCATCGTGGGAAAATGCCACATTTTTCGACTTTAACGGGAATACACTGCCAGTGATCAACTATATGAATTACCCTTATAATTTTCCGGCGAAATAATTGTCAATAACCATTTCCCGATCAACATTTTCAATTAACCAATTCCTCCATGACCAAGCCAGCGCCGCTCACCATCAAAGATATTGCCCGTAACCTGGGAGTTTCGGTGTCAACAGTTTCAAGGGCTCTGAAAGACCATCCCGACATCAGTCCTGAGACCAAACTCATGATAAAAACCTATGCCGAGAAAGTGAATTACCGGCCCAATGTACTGGCACTGAGTTTGCGCAGGCAAAAATCATATACAATCGGGCTGATCATTCCGGCTATCGTTCACCATTTCTTCTCATCGGTAATCAGTGGTATGGAGGAGATTGCCTATAAGGAAGGATATAACCTGATCATTTGCCAGAGCAACGAAAACCAGCACCGCGAAGCAATAAACCTGCAAACACTTATCGATCACCGTGTGGATGGTATCCTGGTTTCGCTCAGCAAAACCACTCAAACCTTTGACCCGTTTATTGAGGCATTTGAATCGGGTTTGCCGATAGTTTTCTTTGACAGGGTATGTCCTGATATTGAAACCGACAGGATAACCACCGACGATTTTCATGGTGGCCGCATTGCCACCGAGCACCTGATTAAGCGCGGCTGCAAAAATATATTACACCTGGCAGCACCTCAGCACCTGCTCATTGGCAAAGGACGATGCCAGGGTTATTACGAAGCCCTGAGAAGCAAAGGATTACCAATTAAGGAAGAACTAACCCTGAAATGTGATACTCCTGAAGAAGTTATGGCGCTTGAAAAACATCTTATCAACATGGCGCCGGGTATCGATGGTATTTTTGCCGTGAACGACAGCACAGCGATTGCAGCCATACAGGTGTTGAAGAAAGCAGGATATGATGTTCCGGGCAATATAGCGGTTGTCGGTTTTGGCGATGGCCCCAATGCCACTATCATACACCCCGAACTTACAACGGTGGTTCAGAAAGGCTTTGAAATGGGAAGGGCTTCGGTGCGATTGCTTCTGCAGCGGCTCAACAACCCGGGAGCTGCCATCAGCCCTCAGACGATCACTTTCAAGCCAGTGATGAAAGTGAGGGAGTCGGCATAACCTCTAAAGCACGATCACTTTCTTTACAGTGACGATTCCATCGATCTCAAAACGGAGCAGGTTCAGGCCTTTGCTTTCGGGTTTCCATTTGATTTCGAGTGTATCGAAGAATCTGCCGTTATATATATTGCCAAGCGGTTTACTGTTGGCGTCGAACGACATAATTGAACATTTCTTCAGCCCCTGGCCTGAAATGCTGATTGTTGCAAAATCACTCACAGGGTTTGGCGCAACTTTAACTAAAATGTTTCCGGGTAGTTTTTCGGAAATGCTGTAAGGATTGACTACGTTTTTCGACAGGAAAAGCTTGTATTCGCCGGGGGCAAGTGTGATGGTTGCATTCACATCAGTCACTGCAATGGAGTCGCCGGTCATGTAATCGTACCAGGTGCCGGTACTGTAGAAATCAGGGGTTATGTTTCCTTCCTTTACATCGAAATTACCCAGTGCCACTGCGGACATTTCGCTGTTGCGAAGCCTGATCTTTTTCAATGCACCGCTCACATCCAGCGAAAAATCTGTAGTTGCGAATAACGGATTGGTTGTTCTCAGGTCAATAAGCCCTGCATAATCCTTGAAGAGCATCAGGCGCTCATAGTTTTCCAGATAATCCCAACGTGGAGGTTTAGGAGTAAGACGGTCGTCGCCCGTGCCCGAAGGCCAGTTGATGGAGTAATCGTAGCCCATTTCACAAAATTGCCAGATCATCTTCGGCCCCGGTATTGTAAGGAAGAATGTCGCCAGCAACCCGCCGCGCGCCAGGGCAGTATTTGTCTCCTTAATATTGTAACTGCCCCAGGATTTTCCATCGCTGGCACATTTAACCATCAGCCTTTCTTCATCGTGGCTTTCCATGTATCCGACAAGGTTTGGCTGGGCCCAGCCCCGTGACGTGTAAGAACATCCTGACAAATTACTGGACGAGGTATTGCCGGTAGCAGCATTTCCGTAATTTCCTGTCATGTTGCCCCAAAGCATCATTCCCCTTGCTGAAAGTACTGATTCCTCGTCGTTATCGGCAAAGTGCTCCAGAATAAGATAAGCTGACTGATTAATGGCCTTTATCGTATCATTGTAAGCTGTAAGTATAGCTATTCTCGAAGCGTCGTAATGTGCCCATGGTACGTATTCGGATGAATAAGTTTGGGTAAAACCCTTTGAAAGGTCAAAGCGGAAACCATCAACCCTGAATTTCGTAAGCCAGTAACGGATTACTTTGCTGATGTAATATTTTGAATCAGCCGATTCGTGGTTCATATCAAAACCAACACTGGCAGGGTGTTTTGCTTCAGGATTATAATAAGGGCTGTCAGCTGCAGGACGGTTATTAGCTTTGTCCCAGTACAACATCACATATGGTGAGGTGCCGAAGGCATGGTTGAATACCACATCCATGATCACGGCTATGCCCTGGCTGTGACATGAATCAATCAGTTCGCGGAACTTGTTTTCCGGTCCGTAATATTTGTCAACGGCACAATAGTAGTTGGGATTGTAGCCCCAGGAGATGTTGCCCTCAAATTCGCCCACAGGCATAAACTCTATGGCATTTATGCCCAGGCTTTTAAGATAGCTTAGCGTGTCAATTACCGATTGAAAGGTGTGCTCTGTCGTAAAATCACGGATCAGCAATTCATAAATAACGAGATTGGTTTTTGCTGGTGGCTCAAAAGAACTGTTTTTCCAGGTGTATTGTGGTTTTTGGGTTTGCAGAACCGTCGCAATCCCGGAAGTTTTGCCGGTGGGATAAGGTATTAAGCCAGGATAAACTGAGGGATCAATATAAGAATCGTTCCAGGGATCGCTTACTTTTTCAGCATATGGGTCGCCGATGCGGATATTGCCATCCACAAGGTACTGAAAAACATACTCTTTGCCGGGGGTAAGCCCGTCAACCTGCAACCAGAACCTTTTGCCATCGGGTGTTTGTTTCATATAGCAGGTTTCATCGGGCAGCCAGCCGTTAAAATCGCCTAACAGGTAAGCATATTCCTTCAAGGGAGCATACAGGCAAAGCACTGCTGAAGTACTGTTCAGGAAATTAATACCTTCTGTAATCCCTTCGGGCAGTTCGGCTATTTCTACCGGTCCTCTTACGTAATAATAGAAGGAGTCGGCAACCATGCCCGTGTCGTTAACAGCCTGTGCTTTAACAAGGTACCGGCCGTAGGCATCGGGAGTTATATCAAAAACCAGCGAATCAGCTGTTGTGGTTGCCACCTGCACACCATCTACAATAAGAGAGGTATTATTGGCGAATGACGAAAAAACTTTCACAGTGAAAGGCTCATTAAGCTGGACAAAAACCAGGCTTTCGTCGGGAGAGGTGATCTTGACGTTTAGCGCGGCGGGGTAAACATCATAGAAAATATCCCCGTTAGCCGCAGTTTTCCCTTCGAGCCACGAACCATTCACCTGCACACCGCTGCGAAACACAAATGCCAGTTGCAGGATTTCTTCCTCGGCAGGAACGTTATAATACTGGCGTATGCTGGGACCAATGTTGAGTTGCCATTTATCATTTCCGAGCGGGGTTAGCTTGCATTCGGGAATATTCACTCCCCAGTCGGCCATCACATGCTGCCAGTTCGAGGGGCCGGTACTCAGGTTAGTGATCACGCCTGTATGGGCGTAAACATCGCCTGTATAGCCCATGAGGCCCTGGCTCCCCTGGGTGGCATCGAATACAAGCACTATATCGTCCTGGTCGGTGGGCAGGGGAGGAGTGACGGTGATAATTTGTGCAGTGACGGGGCCTGAAAGAAATATTATTGCCGTAAGAAAATGAATGAGTTGCTTTTTCATGGTCTGCATCAGTTGTTTATGCAAATGTAATTTATTTTGCTCATCCGTAAATGTACCACAAATCATAGAATTGATTATCTTGACGAAAAAATTTTGACGTGAATCTAATCAAATTTATTGAAGACTTTCCTGATGAAACCAGCTGTAAACTACATTTTAAGGGGATTCGGGAACAACAAGGGATCATTTGCAAAAGTTGTGGTAGCACAGAACATTATTGGTTACAGGGCAAATGGCAATGGCAATGTACAGAATGCAGATTCCGAACAACACTTCGGAGCGGAACAATGATGGAAAATGCGAAATTACCCTTTAGAAAGTGGTATTTGGCTATGGCTTTCATGAGTTTTTCTAAGAAAGGCTTATCCGCTACCGAGTTGCAAAGGCAACTGGGCCATAAACGGTACGAACCCATTTGGTTCATGATGCATAAGATCCGTAAGGCAATGGGGAATCGGGATGCCTTGTATAAGTTAACCGATATGGTTGAATTTGATGAAGGGTGCTTTGAAACAGAAGTTGATAATGAATCCCGGACATCACTCAAACGTGGAAGAGGTAGCGAAAGACAGGTTAATGTTGCTGTGATGGCTGAATCAACACCTTTAGAAGATATTTCAACTGGCAGAAAATCTAATCATTGCAGATACTTCAAAATGAGAGTGTTAGACTCATATCTAAAAGATGAGATTAACCAGGTGATTGAAGACAATATCGCTGAAAAGACCATCGTGTTCAGTGACAAGAGTACCAGTTATGTGGATATCTCTAATTTTGTCGAGGTTCATATCACAGAAAAATCTTCAAAACAGACTACCGTCACATCATTGCGTTGGGTTCATATTGCAATCAGTAACGCAAAGAGAACATTATTAGGCATTTATCATAAAGTCAAAGGAAAGTATTTACAACTTTACCTGGATGAATTTTGCTACAAATTGAACCGAAGATACTTTGGTGAAAGACTTTTCGATAGACTTACAATTGCTGTGTCTAATAACTACTGGTATAATAACGGATGAGCAAATAATTTATTTAGAGAGGTAATTGGAATTATAAAGGACTTGTGAAAGATGTCATAACAGGAAACCGATGAGAAATTTCCATAAAAAAATTGCTGTTTCAACTGAAATTTTACATTTGCAGGGTTCTAACCTTTTTAAAAACAACAATTATGGCAAAACGTCCGCGCCTTTCTTTCTGGCAGATCTGGAACATGAGTTTCGGATTCCTGGGCATACAGTTTGGTTTTGCATTGCAAAACGCCAATGTGAGCCGTATTTTTGAAACACTGGGTGCAAAAATCGAAGATATTCCGATTTTGTGGGTAGCAGCCCCGCTCACAGGGCTCATCGTTCAACCGATTATCGGCCATATGAGCGACAATACATGGAACCGGTTGGGCCGGCGCCGCCCTTATTTTCTCACGGGAGCAATTCTTGCCTCGTGTGCACTCCTTTTCATGCCGAATTCTCCGGCCCTATGGGTAGCAGCGGGTATGTTGTGGATTATGGATGCAAACATTAATATTTCGATGGAACCATTCAGGGCATTTGTAGGAGACATGCTTCCGGGTGATCAGCGTACCAGCGGTTTTGCCATGCAGAGCTTCTTTATTGGAACGGGTGCGGTTGTCGCATCAGCATTGCCTTACATGCTTACTAACTGGCTCGGAGTCTCTAATTCAGCGACTGAAGGAATTCCTGATTCTGTGAAATATTCATTCTATATCGGCGGTATAGTGTTTTTCTTGTCGGTACTCTGGACAGTAATCAGTACGAAGGAATATTCTCCCGAACAACTTGATGAATTTGAAAAAGAAGAGCATCCCGAACGTTTCGGCGAATCAGAAGCCCGCACTGATGAAGCACTTTTACCGGCAGGAACTTTTTTAAGAAGAGCTTACATATGGCTACCAATCGGACTTTTAGCCTGCCTGCTTATATGGTATTTTGATCTTGAGAAAGAGCTATACATTGTCGGCGGTGGTCTGCTGGCTTTTGGCCTGATGCAGTTTGTTACAGGAACGCTGGTAAAAAAGGGCAGTCATAATAACGGTTTTGTCACCGTAACCAACGACCTTAACCGGATGCCAAAAACGATGGCTCAACTTGCAGTGGTTCAGTTTTTTACCTGGTTTGCGTTGTTCTCAATGTGGATTTACACAACATCAGCTGTTACAGCGCATGTTTATGGTACGACAGATACGGCTTCGGAGCTGTTTAATAAAGGAGCCAACTGGGTTGGAGTATGTTTC
>Ga0209099_1001609_pt1 | contig 22033 bp, 21 predicted proteins | sample AD_JPNHW2_MetaG_FD_184430 | JGI IMG/M metagenome (GOLD analysis project Ga0209099, IMG submission 184430) | Active sludge microbial communities of municipal wastewater-treating anaerobic digesters from Japan - AD_JPNHW2_MetaG (SPAdes) (version 2) | ecosystem: Engineered > Bioreactor > Anaerobic... | reverse complement strand
TGTCTGTGCGTATGAAGAAAATCCTGCAGACGAAAATTACGAAGTGCTCAAAGAAAATTATGAGATCCTGACCCGGGCGACCGATCAGGAGAACAAACCCTTCACTATCGTAAAACTCCCGATGCCTTCCCCGATTATCTGTGACGATGAACGGTACCCGGCAAGTTACACGAACTTCTATATCGGGAACACCGTGGTGATAGTGCCGGTCTTTGACGACCCCCATGACGAGGAGGCACTCCGTATCATCCAGGAAATCTTCCCGGACCGGACAGTAACCGGGGTAAATGCCCGTGCGATGGTCGAGGGATACGGGACATTCCACTGCGCAACCCAGCAGCAGCCCCGGCCGTAAGCGTTTTCTTTTTTATCTCCAGCACTACCCGTAAAGGATCCAGGTAATTTTTTTATCGTGCATCCTTGTGAGAAGTCACGCTTATAAATCAGGCCCGTACAACCACTCACATGAGCAATGAAACTGCATAATACCCCGGTGGCACATGCCTTTGTCCCTGAACGAAGGATGATGTATTACCTTTTCCTGCTGGGCTTTTTTGCTATATTCTCGACGACTATCTCGAAAAACCCGGTGCTGCCCCTTTTCTCGCAGGCAATCGGGGCCGATAATACCGTCATCGGCCTTATTGCAGCATTCTCCCCGCTCGCCGGCATCCTCTTCTCATTTCCGGTCGGTGTCATCTCCGATCACATCGGAAGGAAACGGCTGCTTGTCGCATCAGGCGCAGTATTTCTCATCGCGCCAGTGTTGTATCTCTTTATCACGGTGCCGCTCTGGCTCGTTCCGGTCAGGTTTTTTCACGGAACGGCAACCGCGATCCTCGGGCCGGTTATCTCCGCGGTTATTGCAGAGCGGTTCCCGGCCACCAAGGGAGAGATGCTCGGACAGTATTCTTCCGCAACGCTCGTCGGCCGGACGCTTGCCCCGCTTGCAGGAGGCGCCATCATCTCGTACTTTGTCATGTATCCCGGCCTGCTGCCGTACCGGATAGTGTATGTCGTCGCAGCGCTTGCTGCCGTCCCCGTCTTTGTCATGACACTGCTGTATACGGAAAAACAGTCGCTCTCGCTTAACACCCTCCCGTTCTCAGTCTTCCGCGAGAGTTTTTTCACCTTCTTTTCCAACCGCCGGCTCCGGGGCACGGCCTTTGTTGACATGGCAACCTACTTTGCATTCGGGGCAGTCGAAACCTTCCTCCCGCTTTACCTTTTCAGTCTGGGGATTGATGCGTACCAGACCGGTATTATCTTTGCCGCACAGGTCCTCGTCATTGCCGGGACAAAACCGTTCTTTGGCAGGATCGCGGACCGGGTGGACAAACGTATCCAGATCGTTGCAGGGCTCGCCATTACCGGTAGTGCAGTCGCAGCAATCACCTTTGCAGTCTCGTTTGCCTGGTTCTTCCTTGCGAGCGCTGTCTTTGGGATTGGCATGTCGCTTTCAACAGTCGCCACGAGCGCTTATGTCGCGGATGTTGCAAAAAAAGAGCAGATCGGTGCGTCTATGGGCGCACTCTCATCAATCATGGATATCGGCCAGTCGGGTGGACCGCTCTTAACCGGGATTATTGTCACTATGATCGGGTATATCGCGGGATTTTTTGCAAGTTGTATACTCGCACTCGTAGTCTGTGCTCTGTTTATCCTGTCGGTCCGCGATCCGGCGGGTACCGATCCAAAGACTTCAGAACAGGCACCGTAGACAATTACCGCTTAAACGTCGTTACTACCTGCGCCTCGCCGAGTGTATGCCCGGTCAGCGCCCAGTCGATGGAAGCCCGGTCGGCGGTTGGCTGGGTGATCACCATGTCAACTGCATATAACCTGAAGATATACCGGTGAGATTTCCCGGGCGGGGGACAGGGGGGATAATACCCGCGTGAGCCGGCGCTGTTGAGGCCGATCTGGGCTCCGCCGGATAGAACTTTTCCGTCAGGCTGCGCCGGATCGATACTCCGGGTATTTGGCGGGATATTGTATACGATCCAGTGGGTAAACGTCCCTGCCGGTGCATCAGGATCGTCAAGTATCAGGACAAAACTCTGGGTGCCGGCCGGCACATTCTCCCAGGTGATGCCGGGCGTCCGGGACGATCCGGTGCACGTGAATTCCTGTGGGAGCACTGATCCGGGTGCGACTGAGTCCACAGTGAGAGTAAAATTATCCGATACAGAAGAAACCTGCGCCGGGATGGACGCGGTTGCCGCAGGGGGAGACAAAGACGGAGGAGTGGCAACGGGAACCGTGCAGCCACAGGTCAGTACAAGTAAAACCATCAGGCAGGAACAGAGATTCCGGATGATTTTCATGAACTGGATGTAAACGGCTGAACTTAATATACCTGATGACACCCACGGAGCGATAGGTTCACCCGGAGAAGAGGACGTGATTCATACGAACAAGAACGGGAATCCCGCCACTGTAATCAAAGGATACGACCATTCGTTACCGCTTGTAAGAACGCAATGATTTCTTGGATATCGGGGACGCTGTGAACAGGGTAGATCTTAACAAATACAACCCGCTGGTCCCCGTCAACGATTATATTCGCCCGTTCAGAGAAACCGTTTGCCTCACGGAAGATCCCGTAAGTCCTCGCAGCACTGCCATGTGGCCAGAAATCGCATAGGAGAGGCGTATGGGTAATTCCAAGACTTTCTGCCCATGCCTTCTTGCACGGGACAGAATCTACGCTTACCCCGACCGCGAGGGTATCAAGCGATGCAAGAAGATCCCGGTTCTCCTCAAGCGACTGCATCTGGGCGGCACAAAAAGGTGTCCAGGCAAGCGGGTGAAACGAGACAAGAACCCGCTTTTGCGAGTGTTCATACAGATCAAAGGTCGTATCGTTCTGATCCTTAAGCGAAAAATTCCTTGCCGGCTCACCGGGCCGGATCATAGGCTGCTGCTCCATCATGCCACCAGTACAATCCCCAATGCAGGCTTCAGATATGAGGATTCGCATTGCGGCGGGCGGGGCCTGCCTAAACGTCTCCTGCACTTCTGCTACGTTTATACACTTCCACTCTCAATAAACAGTAATCGCAGGTTTGATCCATTAACCGGTCACGCTTGAAAAGGTCGTGCCACCATGAAGATGCAGAGCACCCCCCAGTTCCCGCAAGATCCCCAGAAAGCACAGCCCGCCCAGGCTGCAGGCCCGATCCCGCTAAACTTTTGCATTATTTTATCAAAAGAGGGCAGGATCGACCGCCTTATCGACCGTCCGCTGGAGGAATACCTTGCAGCAATTCCAGATGCAAGTATCGCATGGATCGATTACAGCACAAAGGATGATGCACTGGATATCGAGCGTATCGCCCAGATTGCCGGGTTCACAAAACTCCCGATCCCCAAGCTCTCAACCGGTTTCTATTCAGCGTACGAGGATTATGATACCGAGCTTGGTATCATGCTCCCGTCAGTGACTATGAAGGCGGACAATATGACGGTCCACCCGCTCTTTGTCCTGATTCGTGAAAATTTTATCCTGACCCTCCATTCAGAGGATATCAACCGCCTGCTCAGGTTCTCCCGGTATGCCCAGCCATTCTTTAAGCGCATCAGTTCCGAATGCACATCCGACAAAATCACCCTCATGCTCGAACGGATCATCGATGAAAACAACGATCGCAACTTCGAGTACCTCCGTGAGATAGAAATGCATGGCGATGCGATCAGCAAATCGCTTATCGAGGAAAACATCGCGAAAAAACACATCGCCCATAGTATCTACCGTATGAAACACGTACTGATCGATTACCTCAACGTGCTCTGGGCCACGAAAGACGTAATCAACTCGCTCCAGTACGGCGACGCAGACCTGATCACAAACGATGAAAAACTGCTCGGCAGGATCGGGATACTCTCGGACAACATCGAGCGCCATATCGAGCTTTCCGAGCAGATGTCAAACGTGCTCGCTTCGGGTCTTGAAGTGATGCAGAGCATCTACAACAACCAGCTCCAGAGCCTCAACAACCGCTTTGCTCTCGTGACGGCTTACCTGACCGTGCTCGGCACTGCATTTCTGGTCCCAAACACCATTGCGACTATCGCCGGGAGCGGGATCATGGCCGGGCAGATGGCAGCACAGTGGTGGTACCTGCCGCTCCTTATCGTCTCGACTGTCGCGGCAACTGCCACGTCATTCATCTGGGTCGTACACGTCTGGAAGTCGAGGAAAGAGGAGGTTTAATCTTCTTTTTTGGGGGTTCCTCTCTTTTTATCCGCGCAAGTTCGGGTTCAAACCATGTCCCGATGCATTGCCGGACTACCCCAAGGCCAGCATCGCTGTCAAGATAGATCGCACCGATAATGGCTTCCATGGTATCGGCAAGGATTGTATCTTCCCCGGATTGCCAGAGGTCCTTTTCCCCACGCCCGAGACGGATGAACCGTTTAATCTTCATGCGCCTGCCGACTTTTGCAAGGCTCCGGTTATCCTCAAGCTGCTCTTTGGTTTTTGTGATGGCACCCTTGTCCTGAAAACCTTTCTCCATTAAAAACAGGATGAGGCTGGTCTTGAGCACTGCATCGCCAAGAGTACTATAGGCATCCTGGGTGAGGCAGATCCGGTTTTGCTGGATCAGTTCGTTTGCATAGGCCGGGTGGGTCAGTGCCCGGATCAGGTGCTGCCTCTCGAAAAAATGGTACCCGATGATCGTTTCGATCCCACTCATATCGTCCTTTTTTTCCATGATCGCTGTTTATCCGTCTGCAGGGAACCTCATAAAGACCACGGCCGGAAACGACATGCAGGTTGTGCGGGGTTCAGAAGGTAATGGATTTTGTGAGGATCCGCAGGCCGATAAGGATGAGGATCACTCCGCCGGCAATTTCCGTTTTGTTCCCGAGAATTTTTTCCAGGCGCATTCCACACAGTACGCCGGAAAAGGAGAATACAAAACAGACAAGACCGATAATAAGCGCCGGGAGGAGAACTGCTTCGCCCAGCACTCCAAACGAAACCCCGACTGCCAGTGCGTCGATACTTGTTGCGACGGAAAGGAGAAGAACCGGGATTAACTGGATTCCGGTGAGGTATGCCTCTTTTTCACTGCTTATTCCTTCGCGGATCATCTTAATGCCGATAAAGGCAAGCAGCAGGAACGCAATCCAGGGACCATATGCAGATATTATCGTGTAAAGAGATGTGCCGGCAATCCAGCCGGCAATGGTCATACCTGCCTGGAAAAGACCAAAACACGCGGCGATGATAATGGCAGTTTTCCGGAGATCTGACCGGGTCGTCGTGCCGATTGCAAGAGAAACCGCAAAACAGTCCATCGAGAGCCCGATCCCGATAAGGATGTTCGTGAAAATATCCATGAATTACCTTAAGATCTGGGATGGGTAGTTACATAAAACCACGGGGTTCCAGGCGAAAATACTGAAGCCCGAGGATTACGTACTTCAGAAAAACAAAGACCGGGAGATCCCGGTTGACTTTTTTTTTAGGGTAAAGCAGATCGAGGTCAGCCCGCCGGGTCCGTCGCCGGGGGTGTTTGCCGGAGCACAAGAGCTGCCGAGTTCATGCAATAGCGTCTGCCTGTGGGCGGGGGACCGTCATCGAATACATGTCCGAGATGTGCTCCGCACCGGGCACAGAGGACTTCAGTACGCTCCATACCATTGGATCGGTCTCTGCTCGTGCGGATATTGAGTGAAGAGACCGGTGCAGAAAAACTTGGCCAGCCGGTACCGGAATCGAACTTGGTCTCAGATAAGAAGAGCGCCGTACCGCAACAGGCACACAGGTAGATACCCTGTGCCTTGCAGTCATGATACTTGCCAGTGAAGGCATACTCGGTTTCCTGCTTTCGCGCAATCGCGAACTGCAACGGCGTCAGCTGTTCCTGCCATTCGGCGTCGGTCTTTACAATCGGGGTTACCTCTTCCACACGGCCGGTTTCCGGGTTGAAGATGGGTATGGTACCGGATTCACCCGCTGCATGTGCCGTTCCATACTTCATTTTGGAGTGTTCTCTCCTTATTTGAGTGATGGTGGCAGCGGATGATAGGCTTTCTGATGCTGATAGAGACAACGGGATGTCACATGCCAAAGAAACTGAGGATACGGCGTTTCGGGTCTTTATAGAAGATCCGTGCCCCGTCCTTGATATTCCTGACATCCTCGATGGTATAGAGAAGATCCGGGTATTCCCGGGAGATGATCGAGAGCAGCCGCGAGAGTTCTTTTCTTGGGACGATCATGAAGATGATACTGACCGTACCGGAGAACGTACCGGTGCCTTCGATCCGGGTCATGCCATAGCCAAGCGTGGAGAGCCGGGACATCATAGCCTGTGGTTCAGAGGGCGTTATGAGCCGGACGATCACGAACCCGATCGAGATAAGGTTCTCAATCGCCATGCCAAGCACCGTCCCGATACCGTAACCTGCGAGATAGGCTAACAGGTTCCAGTACTGCGTAAGGTTTGTAAGTACAAGCCCGGTAGAGATCAGCCAGATACCGGTCTTGATTATCCCGACGTATGCTGCAAGGTTCGCATGCCCTTTGCTGATATAAATTGTCCTGACAGATTCAAGGCTCGCTTCTGCGACACGGGCAATGAAGATCAGGAGAGGTACGGCTGCTGCTGCCCACAGGGTTCCTATATCCATCCGGTCTTTTCACTCCAACCACAGTAGTCGAACCGGATTGGTTGTATAATTTGTGGAATGAGTTTCAGGGACATTGTTTCCTAAAAAGGGGGGTGCATTATCTTTGAGAGCAAACGAGACACGCCACTAAGCGTGTGTGTACATTTTCCTGATGAGTTCCCATTCGATTGTTATTTTTACGAGGGCGCCCCGCTTCAGGGCCTCCGGGGCACAGCGGGGCAAGGAAATTTAGAGAGGGGTAATTTGCCGTCACCGATCTGTCGCGGGGGCTTCCTGCCGGGGGCGGCGGACCTCCTCGCTCGCGGGGGTAGGGGGGCATCAGCCCCCATCATTATGATGACTCGCCCGGAGGTTGATCGATCCAACCCGGCCCGTAACTTCAGGAAGTGAGGGAGGTTACACCCCACCCGGGCCGACATAAGGGGAGGGGGGTGATCCCCTTCCAAAAAAAAAGATGGTGGGGGGTAGGCCCCCTCTCTCAGGTCATGGGGGGGTGGGGGGTACCCCCCCTACCCCCTCCCCCCCTTGACCGCAAACAACACAACTGCTCCGACGAATGTTCCAAACGAAATTCAGGTTTGCGGTGCTGGAACCCTGAGGGGGCATCCACTCTTGGGCCTGCACTGGGGGAGGGGGGTGATCCCCTCTTGAAAAAAAGAGGGTGGGGGGGTATGCCCCCTCTCTCAGGTCATGGGGGGGTGGGGGGTACCCCCCCTACCCCCTCCCCCCCTTGTCCACAAACAACAAACCTGCTCCGCGAAATCTCCATACGAAATATAGGTTTATGGTGCGGGAACCCTGAAGGGGTACCCCTGCACGGGCCGGAAACTGGGGGGGGCGTGATCTCATCTTAAAAAAATGGTGGGGGGTAGGATCCCCCTCTCAGGTCATGGAGGATGGGGAATTCAGCCCTGCTCACCGAGAACCCGGAGAACGGCATCACCAAACTCCCGGGTCCCTGTCGATCCTCCCATGTCCCTTGTCCGGATACCAGACGCAAGCACCTGCCTGATTGCGGATTCTACTCGCACGGCCCCTTCTGTATCGCCAAGGTGCTCAAGAAGCATCGCGGCACTTCGCAGGGTTGCGATCGGGTTTGCACTGTTTTTGCCGGCTATATCAGGAGCACTGCCGTGCACCGGCTCAAAGAGGGCGTACCGGTCGCCGATATTTGCACTCGGCACAAGCCCCAGCCCCCCGACAAGGTAGGAGGCAACATCGGAGAGGATATCACCAAAGATGTTCGTTGTCACGATCACATCGTACGCCTGCGGGTGCTGGAGGACGTCAAGACCGAGAGCGTCGATGAACTTCTCGTTATACGACACCCCGGCCTTTTGTGCCTCTGTCATGCAGATATCGCGGAAGAGGACATCGGACTTGAGAACGTTTGCCTTGTGACCGATAGTGAGTTTTCCCTGCCGCTGCTGCGCAAGCCGGATTGCTGCTCTCACGATCCGTTCGGTTCCCGCCCGGGTCACCACCCGGAGCGTCGTCGCACGATCAGGACCGGTCTCCTCAATTCCTGAATACAGGCCTTCGGTGTTCTCACGCACGATTATGATATCAAAGCCATCGCTTTTAACCGGGCGAAGGTTTGCATACAGGTCAAGCGCCTTCCTGATCCGCAGGACAACACTCTGGTAGTCTTTCATCGGGGGAGTCGTAACCGCCCCGAAAAGGATTGCGTCCGCAGTTCTGAGCATTGCGATATCGCGGTCTGCACAGGGACAGCCGGTCTGCTCCCAGCGATGGTACCCCACTTCGACCGGGAAGTACTCGTACTCGGGATGGAGCACGGCAAGAACTTTTTGTGCGACCGGGATCACCTCATGACCGATCCCGTCGCCTTCAACGATCGCGATCCGCGTCATCGTGCCCTCCACTGACTAACCAGTTCCTGTAATGAACGGGCAATCTTTGCGGGACTTGCACCCCAGTGGACAATCGCCCCGAACTTCCCGTTCCAGGTACCTACCCCTTCACGCTCGGCCCGGCAGCACCGGGCAATAAACGGCTCTTCGTTTACCTGCTCCAATGGGCAGATATTCTCTAAGGTGAAATTCGTTCCGTAGCATTCCGTACAGAGCTGCTTCGCCGTAAGACACCCGGCTACCCGTTCACCGCCTTTCAACGGGTCGGCATCCAGCGTCCGTGTATACCCGGCAGCCCGGCAGGGATAGATATCAGCAGTCACAGCGGTGATGTCCCGGATATGGTGATCGAAGATTACCGAGAGTTCCCCAAAGAGCCCGATTGCTTCCATTTCCTTTATGGCGGCCGAAAGGGTCGGCCGGGGCGGGACGACATCGTAGACATGAACGGTAAGGAATCCTGACAGCTCTGGATCGAGAACAAACGTCATGTTCTCTTCAACCCCGGTAAAGACGGTGCACCGGTACCCTCTCACCAGTGCAAGTCGTACAAGCCGGGCCCGGTCATTGAGCTGCACTTTTTCAGGGTAGCGATAGACCTCATCGGGTGTCGCAAGGACACGGGACGAGACGATATCCCGCATGACCGTATTTTTTGCCGGGTCAAGGGAGACCTCGACAAGTTCATACCCGGCCCCGGTCTCCCGCAGGAGGTACCGGCTGATGGCATAGACCTTGTCACCGCAGGGTTGTGTCGAGGCAAGCCCGACAACTTTACAGTGCTCCGGGAAGATCACCGGTGAGCCCTCCAGTATTCCACGAGGCCGCCGGCCATGAGGATCTCCTGCATTCGCGGGGACAACGGGCGGATCGTGTGCCGTTTTCCTCCGGTCTCGACCCAGCCTTCGGAGATATCAAATAAAATCGGGCTTCCTTCTTCACAGGTCAGGTCCGATTCGATGAGAGGAAGACCGATATTGATCGCGTTCCGGAAGAAGATCCGTGCAAACGATGGCGCGATTACGGCGACAACACCAGCCTCCTTGACTGCTATCGCTGCCTGTTCCCGTGATGATCCACATCCGAAGTTCTTGCCGGCAACAATAACCGACCCCTTCAACCGGGCTGCAAGGGTTGGGTCGAGATCCTCAAAGACATGAGTGGCCCAGATACTCCGGTCCTTTGTCCGCAGGTACCGGCCTGCGATGACCATATCGGTATCAATATCGGCCGGCAGGCAGACCGCTGTACCTTTGCCCTGCATTATGCCGCCTCCGGGGACGTGATCTCACCGGTTAAAGCGCTCGCTGCGGCAGTCGCAACAGAGCCAAGGTAAATCTCTCCGCCAACGCCCATCCGGTTTTTGAAGTTTCGGTTTGCCGTTGAAAGGCAGACCTCTCCTTCCCCAAGCACACCCATGTGATAACCGAGACAGGGGCCGCAACCGGGTGTCCCGATGGTGCAGCCCGCTTCGACGATATCGGCAAGCACACCGGTCCGGATTGCCTTTTTGAGCACCGCTGCCGAGGCAGGGATCACTATGGTCCGTACGGCCGTTTTCTTTCCTTTGACCAGCCGGGCAAACCGGGCGAGATCGGAATACCGCCCGTTTGTACAGGTACCGACAAACACCTGGTCCAGGGGAAGTCCCGCAAGCGCTTCCACAGGCTTAACCGTGTCCACGCGATGGGGTACGGCAACCAGGGGAACGATATCGGCAAGATCGAAATCGAGTTCCTGCCGGTATGTGCAGGACTCGGGCACCTGTGGTGCGACATCATGTCCCCGCTCTTTTAAGTAATGGACCGTCACGTCATCTGCATAGAAGAGACCGGCTTTTGCCCCGGCTTCTACAGACAGGTTTGAGAGGACGAGACGCTCATCGATAGAGAGATTGTGTGCACCTTCCCCCACAAATTCGAGCGCTTGGTAGGTTGCACCGTCCATGCCGAGTTTTCCCACATACGTAAGCGCAAGGTCCTTTGCCTCGGCCGCACCGGTGAACCTCCCTATAAGGTGGACACCTGTCGATTCAGGAACCCGAAACCAGGTTTCCCCCGTCAGCCAGATTGCCGCCATGTCGGTCGCACCCATACCCGTTGCAAAAGCCCCGAATGCACCGGGTGTGACACTGTGAGAGTCGGCACCGACCACGATCTCGCCGGGCAGGACGACCCCCTCGCTCATCAGCTGGTGGCAGATACCGCAACCGATATCCGAGAAGTGCATGAAAGATTTTTTCGCAAAATCCCGCAGTTCGTGCTGAAGGGTCGCCGTTGTGCTGTTGTTGGCCGGGGCGATGTGGTCAAAATGGATCGAGTAATCTGAGTCTTTCCCCAGCCGGTCGCCCCCCATGGCCTTCCAGGCTTCAAGTGCGAGGACTCCCGTCCCATCATGGGCATACGCCCGGTCTACCTTCCGGTCGACGTACTCCCCGGAGGCAGCACCGAGAATCCGTTCCGAGAGAGTGCTCATACGCTTGTCTCCTGTTGTACCCGTCCAATCAGGGTTTGTAAGACCATGGGAGTGATGCTGCATTTCAGCTCGGATTGTTCCTTAACAAGGTCAAGCAACCGGCAGATCTGGGGTTCAGAAAGGTTGCAGCCAAGTGTAGTGACCACATGTTCGAGCGCCTTTCTCCCGGTATGTTTGCCGAGGAGGAAGTGCCGCTCGCCGCCCACCAGGTCCGGGGAAAAATACTCGTATGTGGCAGGATCCTGAAGAATGGCAGCGATATGGATACCGCTCTCGTGCGAGAAGGCAAGTTCTCCGGTGACCGGCTTGTTTTTCGGGAGGGCAATACCGGAGTATTTCTCCACCTTGTGGGAGAGTTCAGTGAGGTATGATAGGTCATACCGGTCGATACCACCTTTCTGACGAAGGATGATAAGCACCTCTTCCAGCGAGGCATTGCCCGACCGCTCACCAATACCATTCACGGTGGTATGGAGCTGGAACGCCCCGGCCTGCGCTGCGGTGATCGTGTTTGCAACCGCACAGCCCATATCGTTGTGACAGTGGGCGCAGAACGGCCGGTCGACAGACGAAACGAGATCCGTCATGATCGTGCGCATCTCGCCAGGGATGAGACAGCCCACCGTATCGGCGAAACTGAGCAGGGCGGCGCCATGCTCAGCCGCCCGCCGGTACACTTCTTTTAAAAATACCCTGTCGGTCCGTGAAGCGTCTTCTGCGGCAAACCGTACGATGACACCATGATCCCGGGCAAAATCGATCATGGCAAGGGCATCGTCAAGCACCTGTTCGCGGGGTTTTTTGAACTTGAGCCTGATGTGGAGATCCGATGTCGGGATAAAGATGGAAACCATGTCGACGCCGCAGTCAATGGCGTCCATAATATCCGGTTCACGTGCCCTCGCAAAACCACAGATTCGTGCATCGAGCCCGAGGTTTGCGATGGTCTTTACGCACTGTTTTTCGTTCCCGGAGACTGCCGGAAACCCGGCTTCAATCACTTCGATGCCGATGGCATCCAGTGTCCGGGCAATATCGACCTTCTCATCACAGGAGAACGACACGCCGGGTGTCTGTTCCCCGTCTCTCAATGTTACATCGCAGATCTCAACATTCCACGGTTTCATGGTGTGCCCCCTGCGGGCATTTCGCGTCCACGACCACGGTTACCGGTGCATCCGGGTGACGGATGACCTCGTGGAGGCGGGATTCATCTTCCGCCCGGCAGATAACCGGATCGGCCCAGGTAAGGTAGGGGACGGGATCACAGGCGGGCTGGCCACCGGTCATCGCGGTGCAGTAATTCTTCATCACGATGCACAGGAGCGGAAGTCTCTTTTCATACACATCGATCAGGGCGTTTAAACCGGAGTGGAGCACCGCGTAATCCCCGATGAGCGCAACATGCGTGCTCCGTGCGGCGACCGCGATGCTCGAACCCATGCCATAACTGGCAACACCCATTTCGTACGGGGGATTCAGACAGAATACCGAGCACCCGGCATCACAGATTACCTTCATGTCCCGGCTTTTGATGATGCCAAGTAACGGTTTGAAGGGACATGCTGCACAGAAAGTCTTGTAGAATCCCCGCACGTTCCTTGATTCTGGCGGTGCCTGGGGGTCAGGGGGCAAGATCCCCCGGTGATCCCGGACAAACGGCCGGCCGTACTCGTGCACTTCATGAGCCTCCACGGCACGGGAATGCAGAGGATGGACCGTTATGACCCTGCTTTCTCCCGGAGCCGGGCCGGCGCCGAGCGGTCCGCGTTTCCACCGGTTTAAGGGAGACGATGCCGACCAGACAAACATCTTCCGGTACAGATTTTCAGCCGCCATTGCCCGGCCATGCATTGTCCATCCCCGCTCTGCAAGCCGGCCTTTCCTGTTGCTGCGGGCGACCACACTTCCGGTTACGTCAGCATCCAGCAGCTGCGGTGTGAGCCGGAGCAGGGCAACCCGGGAAAATTCTTCCGATGCCTCAAGCGCGGCCTCAACACCGGTATAGCAGGAAGATTCGTTCGGTTCGATAACCGGGATCTCTGCCAGTTCCCCGTAATACCTCGAATCCTGTGCAGTCTGGGATCCCTTTGAACCCGGGTCATCTCCCGCGACAAGAAGAACGCCGCCAATAAGACCCTGTACCGTAGCCTCGCAGAGCGGATCGGCACAGGCATTGACACCCACATTCTTTATGATAACTGCGGCTCTTTTCCCGGACAGGGAATCGCCAAGCGCATATTCAAGCGCTGTCTTCTCGTTGATGACCATTTCTGCCCGGGTGAGCGCACCAAGCTCCGTTACGGGAAAGCCCGGGACCGTGTATTGCCGGTCGGTACAGGAACAAATTGCCCGGGCAAGAGCCTCAACGCCTTTCATTCGTCCCTCCCGGGCACAAGATCGCACCCTGCGCAATTCGTGCACATCGTAAGGGCGGATGAGGGGTCAAGTCCCGCAGCAGCAATCGCCCGGGCATGCATGGCATAGATTGCTTTGAGCCGTTCCGCTGAAGGACGATGAGTGCCGGTGAATCCGGCAACCGGGTTGAGTGGTCGCAGGACCGGAATCACACCATGGGACGTAAGCTTGTTGATACAGGCCTCCATTTCAGCATCGGTCTCGCCAAGGCCAATAATAACATTGGAAAAAACCCGGTCTCTCCCAAAGAGCTCGACAGAACGATCGAGCACCCGCCAGAGCAGGTCATAATCAAGACCGGGACATACACCTGCAAAGAGTTTCGGGGTTGCTGCTTCAATGTTGAATTTTACCTCGGCCACGCCAAGCGAATAGAGCAGGTCCGGGGTCTTCTCTGTCGGGTAGATGGATACGCCGATTGGCAGCTCAAAGAAGGAGAGGTGCCGGATCACTTCACAGACATAGGCTTCTTCCTCCTCAATGCTTCCGGCAACACCGCTCGTGACGGAGATTGCGCTGACCCGGTGCCTGACCGATTCAACGAGATTCATGATCTCTTCGACGGTCTTGCGTTTCCCCTTAAGGAGGGGGACAGAACAGTAGCGGCAGGAGAATATGCAACTCTCCGTCACGGTAATAAACGCCTGTTCCGGACAGTGGAGCCCCGGCAGTATCAGCCGGCCCGGGATCTGCTGGTCGCTAAAATACAGGTCGGCAACACCGCCACCCCGGTGAGCGATCTCTATGGGGGACAACGGATTGATCGCAAGTTTGACCCGGTGACTCCCCATTGCAAAGAACACCGAGCCTTTCCCCCCGGCACCCGGGCCTGCCGTTGATTTTGCAATATAATCATCGGCTGGTTCGCCGCTGATCCGGGCAGAACCGGCTTCAAGCAGCCGGGCCTTTACGTCTATCCACCGCATAGGTGCAGCGCCTCCTCGTACTTCGTATAAAACGGCAGGGCGGCTACTGCCCCGGTAATCCCCCTCCCCTCCATAAGCACCCGGAGGTGGGGATCTTTAAGGTTCCTCACAAGATCCGGTCCCACTTCCCCCCGTTTCACGTTCCTCCCGTACTCAAGGAGTGCCGCAGAGGGTGTGAAACCGGTATATACTGCCATCCCGGTCTTCTGTGAAAGGGTGTATTTTTCCAGCAGCTCACAGAACCGCCCCGTGAGACGTTCTGGTTCTGTCGTAGCAAATTCCACGACAAGGCTCACACAGTTTTTCGTCCGGTATGCAACCGGGAAGAGCTGGACAATCGTGTGCGAGAGATAGACAGAATGTTCGTCCTCCACAGCTTTTGCGATGTTATGGACAAGCGTCCACGTCGCACCCTCTTCGCTGGTATCCGTGTCGTCTACACCGATCAGCACCCGCTGCCTGCGGGGCAGCCAGAGCGTCGCGCCGGCTACTTTTCCCCCACCGGAGGGATCGCACTGTTCACGCAGGACACCCCGGGCTGCCGCACGGCAGGATGTCGCACCAACGCCGCCGCCACCCATCCCGATATACGTCACCGCAATCTCTTTTTCTGTTACAGAAACTCCGGAGATACCGGCGGGGAACCGGGATCCTTCAAGCGCCAGATCGACGGTACCGGGACGGAGCAGGAAACGGGTTGTTGAACCTACGCACCTTACATTCTCCACAAGCGGGCTTTTTGCGTAATGGTGCTGAATCCACATCGCTCCCCCCACGCAGTCGAAGAATTCAATCAGCTCGACCCTGCTTCCACTCTCGTCCGCAACCGCCACGATCTGCGGGTACCTTATGACATACGGCTCAGAGATGTTCACCATACAGACCTGCGGCCTCGATTCCCCGGTTGCCCCAGAGCACCGCCCCGAGAGCACCGATTCTCCCCTTCCGCCCGTTGTGGTCAAGATACTCGATACCAAGCCGCCGGGCCTCACGTTCGGCTTCCTCAAGGGTTACGATCTCGGTCTTGATGGCTTTCGCCGCCGGGGAATCCTGCACGGTTCCAATTCCCTGACAGAATGCGATACCGGTATCCTTTGAGAACGTGTGCTTGTCGACAAAATTGCAGACAAACTCCTGGAGAGGTCCGATGCTGCCCGGCCGGGCGGCAAAGTTGAGAGCCGAACCAACACAATTGGTGGTCTTGTTAGGGACCTTCGGGTTGAGCTGGACAAGACGCATGTTCAGGAATTCCACACCCGGGATATGGCACGCCTCTGCGCACTTGAGTGCCATGACCCAGGTGGCACCTTCCTGCTTTGTATCAGTATCATCGATCCCGAAACAGATTTTCTCGTACCGGGGCGAGATGATCCGGACATGATTGGTCCGGGCACCACCAATTTTAAGGTCGTCTTCAGTTGGATATTCTGCACGGATGACACCCGGCGCCTGAGGGAGACATGCGGCTACACCGACACCGGCGCCGGCAATACCTGCCCAAGTCGTAATCACCTCGTCACCACTCACTTCGACCGCTTCCAGCGCCTGCCCGCCAATCGTATCGGCCGCAGCCCCGAAATTCACCGGATGGGATCCAAGACGTGCCCGGATAGTCATCGTGCTTCCTTCGACCGCACACGTGGTTACGACACCTCCGGCGCGACGCCGGTTCATCGCGTCCCACTCGATAGGGCCACGGGCCTGACACTGCTCAAGAATCTCTGCAAGCCCCGCAGTTTCGTCAACCATTACAAGGAATTTCTTTGAGAAGAGCGGGCCAAACCGCTTCTTCACGTCATCGGGTGAAAGCGTGATCATGTTATCGCCGAAATTTTCGTTAACAAGTTAATCGGCAATAACTGTATTTATAGAATTCCATGACTGCAGAAATTATGATGGAAAAAAAGTTTTAAAGAACCTTCTCAAGTTCTAACTTGAAGGGTCCGAGACTTCCGCCGAAGTTACCGGCCGAGATAAACTTCACACCCGGAACCCGCACTGCGGCCTTGATACCGGCTCCCATTGCAGCGGCAACGCTCTTCTCGTCCACACCGTCAATGACAATCTCGTAGACTGCCTTGATGCCGGCCGGGACCTTGCTGTCTGCCACTTTCTCACGGAGCGTCGGGCAGTACTTCTCGTTTGTCGTTGCAACCATGAACTTGTATTTCAGGCTGCCAACCTTCGAGCCACTCGCCACAACTCCACCCGGGAAACTCGTGATAACGCCCTTTACTCCCGCAATCGCATCCGATGCGGCCTGGGCGGCTACGAGAGCTGCCATCTGGTTCTCGCCCATAATAAAGAAGTTGCCACCTGCAACCCCCTTGACGATGCCGAATTCCTCTTCACCAATATATTCACCGTTCATGATCGGGATTGCCCAGCATTTCCTGCCGCCAACTTCCTTCTGGTACTCATACCCGTCGCCGAAAAAGTGAAGCTTTACCGGGATCTTCTCTTCTGCATCGGTGATACCGTTAAAAACTGCCGTTGTTGGCGCAGTCAGGACGCACTCGGCAAGCCTTTCAACGACCTGCTCTTTGAGTTTCTTCTTGCTGGCGCAGATAAGGATTGCAACACCCGGCCTTCCGTCCGGGGTTTCGCTGCCTGAAAGGACGCTCTCGATACCTGCTTCGCACGGGCATCCGATTGCAGAGGTCGCAAATCCGGTTGCTTCAGTCGCTGCCTTGAGTGCCCAGTCTTTTGTCACTGCAGTAATAATCACCCGGCAGACCCAGGTAGGGAATGCTTCTGCGTAGGTGTTGTCGATTGTAACGCCGTTAATTTCCATGATAACATAACCTCTTGTATACCAACAGTACCTTGATTATTACTGAATAAATTTTCTCATTTAATTCCAGGATATGAGAGCGCACAGAAATATGTCCAGAAAGTATACTACATACATTTAACACAACGTAAAAACTTATAAATCAAGATTGAAAAAAATGAATGAAATAGCCGTTTTACTGCGATGAATTTCAGAACATTTATCTAGATTCTTCCACTACTCTTTTGATAATCGATTTTGGAATCGATCATAGCTGGTGCATGAACTCATGGCATTTGCAGTGCATATTAACAGAGAGCATTGTACTGGCTGTAAAAATTGTGTTGTTGCATGTCCTGTGGACGCATTGGAACTTCAAACGGCAGATCAGGTATCAACCGAAAAGATCTGCAAAGTCCGGGATGGTAAATCGATCATCCTTGACTTAATGGGTGAACTCTGTGCCGGTTGCGGCGTATGTGTCCAGGTGTGTCCGCATGATATTATCAGGCTGACAGGGCCCTGGGAAACCAGAGCAGAGGCAAAGGTGCAATAGAAGAACAGCGTGAGGGTTATTTCATGGCATTGTTTCCAAAGTTTTCCAAAAAGAGGGATGGTGTCAACGTCGTGATGGAGCAGCGTCTCCTTCAGAACGTGAACAACCTGATTCTTAATTCAGAGACCTGCACGGGATGCGGGATCTGTGCCGAGGCATGTCCGGAGGAGGCTATTGTCCTTGGACTTGTTGGTGCAAGCCGCCGTGGTGCCATTAACTACGCAACACCTATCGATGTAGACGAGACCAAGTGCTCGTACTGCGGTGTATGCGTCATTATGTGCCCATTCAATGCATTAACTCTGAAGGTTGACAATCAGGAACGGCTTCCCATTGTTGAAAAAGAGGGATTTCCGCAGTATGACATGAAGGCAGAGATTAATGATGAAAAATGTGTCCGGTGCACAATCTGTGAAGAGGTCTGCCCGCGTGACGCCATTGATCGTAACGTCCCTGCCTACGAAGGAACATACAAGGGCCCGGTTGCCGGCGCAAAAGAACGCCATACCGCGATCAAGACCAAGACGACATTTACCGTAGATAAGGAGAAATGCTCGCTCTGCGGCCTGTGCGGTGCACTCTGCCCGGCGCTCACGGTGAAACACAAGGAGTTCACTGCTGAAACCGGTAAGGTCGAAGGCGAGGTTGTCTGGGACGAGGCAAAATGCAATGCCTGCAAGGTATGCGTGGAAGCCTGCCCCGAAGAGTGTATCACCGTCGAACGCGAAGTTGTTTCCGACAAAGTTGACGGCAAGGTCACGATTGAACAGGACAACTGCTGCACCTGTACCTGGTGCGCGAAGAACTGCCCGACCGAGGCAATTACCGTCGAGAAAATCTTCGAAGGTGACATTGAATTCCACGCCGAGAAATGTCCCGGCGGCTGTTCAACCTGTGCTGAGATCTGCCCGGCAAATGCGATCTATCTTCCAAGCGAGAAGCCCGCAGCCGAGATGGGACACAATATCGAAGCCACCATCGCGGTCAATAAAGACTATTGTATTCTCTGCGGTGCCTGCGTGAATGCCTGCCCCGGTGAGGATATCATTGTTCTCCAGCGGACCGGTATCCGGATGAAAGGCACGGAGACGGACCTTTATAAGAAGATCAGGGAAAAACTCTGCACGAAGAGAACCTCGAAGGTAAAAGAAGATATTGCCGGACAGGTCGGACTGAAAATGATGGAGAAGGCGTGAGGGAGCAGTATGGCAAGAACAAAAGGTTACCCGGAAGCGCTGGAGAAGAAACTCCAGGATCAGCGGTTTTACCGTGAAGACTCGACACCCGACTTTACAAAAAGGGTTGAGGGCATTTCACGCACCATCGCCCACATGTGCTACCAGTGCGGTACCTGCACCGGCTCGTGCCCGTCGGCACCCCGGAGCTCCTACCGCATCCGCAAATTCATGAGGAGGGCAGTGCTCGGACTCGAGAACGAGGCACTGACAGACCCCGATCTCTGGCTGTGCACCACCTGTTACAGCTGCACCGACCGGTGCCCCCGTGACATTGCACCCACGGATGTTATCATGGCCATGAGGAACATGGCATTCACCCACGATATTGTGCCGGTGAACTTCCTCAAGACGGTTACGGCAATCTACAGCTCGGGCCACGGTGTGCCCAACAACGATGTCAACCGTGCAGCCCGGGAGAAACTCGGACTCACCCGCGACCCGCCGACCACCCACATGTATCCCGAATATATGCCCGGCATCAGGAAGATCCTTGACCACTATCATCTCAAGGAAAATGCAGACCGGATCATCAAGGAACGGGAGGGATAAGAGAGCATGTCAGAATCATCAGCAAACCACACGTTCGCATTTTACCTCGGCTGTATCGCGCCAAACCGGTATCCCGGCTGTGAATCTGCATCCATCAAGGGATTAAAGAAACTCGGCATCGACCTGGTCCCCCTCAAGGGAGCCAGCTGCTGCCCTGCACCCGGCGCATTCGGTTCCATCGACATGAATGTCTTCTATGCGATGGCTGCACGCAACCTCGTGCTTGCCGAACAGATGAAGATGGACATTGCCCTTCTCTGCAACGGCTGCTACAAGTCGATCTGGGAAGTCAACCACAAACTCAAGCACAACCAGGATCTCCGCGATGGCGTCAACGAGGTACTCAAAGAGATAGATATGGAGTACAAGGGCACTATCAATGTCTACCATATCGCTGAACTCCTGTATAACGATAAGTTCGTCGGTGTCGAGAAGATCAAGAACACCGTAGTCAGCCCCCTGACGGGTGCACGCATTGCCGTCCACTACGGCTGCCACCTTACAAAGCCTCACAAGGACCGGGAGTTTGAAAAGGAGGTTATGTTAAACACCGAGCACCCGACCTGGATGGAAGAACTGGTCGCAGCGCTTGGCGCAACACCGGTTGAATACCGCAATAAGATGCAGTGCTGCGGTGCCGGCGGCGGTGTCCGGGGATACGATATTGTCCACTCGCTGGATATCACAAACGAGAAGCTGATCAACCTCAAAGAGGCAAAAGTGGACGCACTGACCGATATCTGCCCGTTCTGCCAGCTTCAGTTTGACCGCGGCCAGATCGAGATCAAGGAAAAGTTCGGTGTCAGCTACGGTTTACCGGTGCTGCATTTCGCTGAACTCCTGGGACTGGCACAGGGAATGAGCCCGCAGGACCTTGGGCTTGACCTTCATGCGATCAGCTGTGAACCATTCCTGCAGAAGGTGCTGTGAGGTGGGAAACATGGTTGAAAAGAAGAAAACAACTACCAAAAAGACTGAACCCAAGAAGCAGGACACCAAAAAAGACGCTCCCGCACCGGCAGTAAAAGCCGTTTCAGCACCTGGTGCCACCACCAAGCAGGATGCACGCATCGGAGTCTTCATCTGCCACTGCGGTACCAACATTGCCGGTTCGATCGATATCAAGGCCGTCGAAGAGTACGCAAAGTCCATCCCCGGCGTCGCCTGGGCTGACAACTACCAGTACATGTGCTCGACACCTGGCCAGGGCAAGATTAACTCGGCAATCAAAGACCACAAACTGACGGGTATCGTTGTCGCTGCCTGTTCGCCGCGTCTCCATGAGCCGACGTTCAGGACCGCCACTAAGGAAGGTGGCCTCAACCCGTTCCGGTTCGAGATGGCAAATATCCGTGAACAGAACTCATGGGTGCACATGCACGACCGTGAGGGAGCGACGGAAAAAGCAAAGGACGCCATCCGGATCGCTGTCGCAAAAGCTGCACTTCTCCAGGATCTCTACCCGAAGACAGTACCGGTCGAAAAGGCCGCGATGGTTGTTGGTGCAGGAGTTGCCGGTATGCAGGCAGCACTCGATCTTGCAGCAGCAGGGATCAAGACTTACCTCATAGAATCTGCGCCGAGTATCGGTGGCAGGATGTCCCAGCTCGACAAGACCTTCCCGACACTTGACTGTTCTCAGTGTATCCTCACACCAAAGATGGTGGATGTAGGCAGGAGCAAAGAGATCGAGCTCATGACCTACTCCGAAGTTGATAACGTGGAAGGCTACATCGGGAACTTCGATGTAACCATCCGTAAGAAGGCTCGCGGGGTTCTGACGCCCAAGGAAGCCGAAGCCCGTGGGATTGTCGGTGGCGGCTGTAACGGCTGCGGTGACTGCGATGCAGTCTGCCCTGTCATCAAGCCGAATGTCTTCGAAGTAGGGATGAAACCCCGGAAGGCTATTTATATCAACCACCCACAGGTCGTTCCTCTGATCTACACCATTGACTTTAATTCCTGCGTCAAGTGCGGGCTCTGTGTGACCGCCTGCGGTACTGAGAAGCGTGCAATCGACCTCGAGTCCAAGGACGAGCTCATCAAGGTCAAGGTCGGAACGGCAATCCTTGCCACCGGCTACGACATCTTCCCCATCGAGAAGAAACAGGAATGGGGATACAAGCGGTACGAGAACGTAATCACCAGTCTTGAGTTCGAGCGGCTTATCTGCGCATCGGGCCCAACCGGTGGTCACCTTATCCGCCCAAGTGACGGAGAGACCCCCAAACGCGTGGCATTCGTGCTCTGCGCAGGGTCGCGTGACAATACCGGTGTCGGTAAGCCGTATTGTTCCCGGTTCTGCTGCATGTACTCTTTAAAGCACGCGCACCAGATCACCGAGAAGATCCCAGGATGCATTCCCTATATCTTCTACATGGATATCCGGTCATTCGGTAAGGCATACGAAGAGTTCTACTACCGTATCCAGGATGAAGGCGCAAAATTCATCCGCGGTCGTGTAGCAAACATTCTCGAAGACTCGAAGACCAAGAACCTCCATGTCTACGCCGACGATACCCTGCTTGACCGCCCGGTTGACATGGAAGTCGATCTGGTCGTTCTCGCAGCAGCAATCG
>Ga0209099_1001608_pt1 | contig 22041 bp, 21 predicted proteins | sample AD_JPNHW2_MetaG_FD_184430 | JGI IMG/M metagenome (GOLD analysis project Ga0209099, IMG submission 184430) | Active sludge microbial communities of municipal wastewater-treating anaerobic digesters from Japan - AD_JPNHW2_MetaG (SPAdes) (version 2) | ecosystem: Engineered > Bioreactor > Anaerobic... | reverse complement strand
AGGTGCATAAGCCACTACGATGGAATATTCTTCACCATCTTCGCGGAATAGCGAGGCTGTAACTCCATTGATCCGATTTCTCAAATAATTGGATGCTGTACTGATGTTTAATCCGTTCAATGCCAGCTTTTCACGATCGAAATCAACCTGGTATTCGGGCGTATATTCTTCACGACTCACCTTCACATTGACCAGCCCATGAACATTTTTCAAACGATTGGTTAGTTCCGATGCCACTTTATCCGTCTTATCAAAATCATAACCATATATTTCTACATCCAGCGTTGACTGACCTCCCATCATGCTCATACCGCCTCCGGTAGTAACCGTTGATTTTCTAATTTCGGGCATTCTGTCAATATCTTTACGAATGCTGTCGCTAAGTGCAAAAACAGAACGATTTCTCTTTTCGAGTTCAACCAGCTTAATTGAAAAAGAACCGATATTACTTCCATTTTTTCCAAACAAGGAGCCAAAAACATTTTTACTGCTTGCCTGTCCTACGTTGTAATTAAGCATCCTGATTTCCGGATATTTTTTCATCCATTCATCATTCAGTTTCTGACAAACATCTCTTGTGAGCTCCATACGTGTACCTACGGGCAATTCTATTGTTGTTGAGATAATACCACTATCCTGAGCCGGAAAGTTTTCGGTACCGACCCACCCCACTATCATTGGCGTGACACTGATAAAGAAAAATAAAGTGGCAAAAAGCATGACTGACTTTTTGTGACGAACCGCCCAGTTAACTATCTGAGCATATTTCTTGTCAAGGTTGTCCAACAGTCGTTCTATCGGTCCATATATCATATTGAATCCCTTGCTTCTATTGGGGTTGAGTCTCAATAACTGTGACGAAAGCATGGGAGTGAGTGTGAGGGCACATATCATGGAAATGGTAATAATAATCGTTACCATCCAGCCCAGCTGCGCAAACATTACTCCGGCCATACCGCTTACCATCGTCAATGGAAGGAACACGGCAATAATGGTGAGCGTAGAAGCTACGATTGATAGCCCGACTTCATTCGTACCGTTGATGGCTGCCGGTTTGGGTCGGCCGCCCCGTTCAATGTGTGTGGTGATATTTTCGAGTACCACTATTGCATCATCGACCACAAGTCCTATGGCCAGTGACAATGAACTGAGCGAAATAATGTTCAGTGTGCCACCGGTAAGGTACAGATAGATAAAAGCTGAAATCAAAGATATGGGAATAGTAAGAATAATGATAACCGTAGCACGCCAGCGCCCAAGGAAAAACAACACTACGAGCATTACGAATAAAAGAGCAAATAAAACGGTTTCTTCCAGACTGCTTACAGTACGCAGAATATTTTCTGACGTATCCATAATCACATTCAGTTTAATATCCGAAGGCAGAGTTTTCTGAATGTCGGGAAGATTTTTTTTCACTTCAGTGGCTATCTGCACAGTGTTGGCTCCGGACTGTTTTTGTACAACAATAGAAGCACCCTGTGTTCCGTTGGTAAAGCTTTCCTGCATGCGTTCTTCGTGTTTGTCGCTAATGACAGCTACATCCGACAAGAGAACTGTTTTTCCGTTATAATTTCCCACTACAATATTATTCAGTTCCGAGGGATCCTTGAATTCTCCCTGTACACGCAATGCGTAGGTATCGCTGCCTACATCCATCGATCCGGCGGGCGTATTCACATTTTCCATCCGGATATACTGTGCCAGTGCTTCCACCGTCAGATGATAGGCTTCCATTTTTACAGGATCCACAAATACCTGAATTTGCCGCTGAGGAGCTCCCGAAATGGACACCGATCCCACACCATTGATACGGGCAAGCGGATTACCCACCTTATCGTCCAGAATTTTGTACAGTGCCGGCAGACTTTGATCAGCTGTCGCTGTGATTACCATTACCGGTATCATGTCGGTGCTCAGTTTGAATATTATTGGACTTCCAGCACCCGCTGGCATTATTGATTTTACAATATCCAGTTTATTACGCACATCATTGGTGACCACATTCAAATCCAGCCCGTAATCAAACTCCATGGTAATAATCGAAGTATTTTCCTTTGACACAGAAGTAATATTCTTCAAATTAGAGACCGTATTTAATGAACTTTCGAGCGGACGGGTAACATTTGTTTCAACATCCGAAGCACTTGCACCACTGTAAGTTGTCATTACCATAATGGTATTGGTTTCTATTTTAGGCAAGAAATCTATCGGCAATTTATTGTAGGAGAAAATACCCAGAATAACCACCGCAATAAAAATGATCGAGGTCATTACAGGTTTTTTAACCGAACTTTCGTATAAACTCATATTAATTTATTTAAAATTTTATTTTTCAACATTTAGAAAAGTCTTAGCTTGATTAAGCAAACAGACTACCTTAAAGTCTTGATTATCAAAAAGTGTTTATTTAATAATTTCGACCATCGATCCATCGACCAATTTGGACTGACCAGCCACCACCACCTGATCACCGGTACTCAAACCTGACAGTATTTCATATTCATTGCCAATGCGCTGCCCCATCTCAATTTGTTTGTAGGTTACTTTTCCGTCATTGTACACAAATACATACCGGGCTCCCGAACCAGCCTGTTTTATTACCGATAAATCGGGTACTACCACACGATTAGCGTATCCGTAATTTACAATCACTCTTCCAAACATGCCGGGTCGGACTTTGCTATTGTTGTTAGGTAATTTGATTTCGACAGTAAAAGTGCGGGTTCGTTCATCGATGGTGGGATAAATAAGGCTTACATTTCCGTTGAACCTTTCGTTGGGGAATACATCAAAACTCATATCAACACCCATACCCACTTTAATTTTGGAATAATAGGATTCGGATACATTGATCAAAATCTTTACAGGATTGATTTGCATCACCGTAAGCACCGGCAGTTGACCCGAATACATATCGCCGTTATCGTAATTGCGTGCAGTGACAATGCCGCTTATAGGACTTGTGAGATATGTGTTTTCGTTTAGATTTTTCAGTGTGTTCTCAGCTTGTTCCAGTTGAACCTTCACATTATCCACATCCTGTTGCGAAGCTCCACCTACCGACAATAATTCAGAAACACGGTTGTAATTTCGGCGAAGATTATCAATCTGAGTTTGATAGTTTGCCAGATTGGCTGCATCCATCTGCACTATTCGCTGGCCTGCTCCTACCCGGCTTCCCACATCTACCATTATTCGGCGGATACGTCCGGGTGCCGATGGTGCTATATTATTTTTAAACACAGGTTGAACAGTTGCCGGATATTCAACAATTTGCGGTACATTTTTTTCGGAAACTTGTGCTATTTTAACCGGAATTTTCGCATCGGAAGATTGGGTCTTGGTTTTATCAGATTTTGTACATGACGTACTGCTCAAAGCAATGGCAAGTAAACTGATTGTAATAAGTTTAAAGTTTTTCATATTTTTGAATATTTATATTTTTACGTTTAATTAGTTTTTTCATTTCCGAGCAGTTTTTCCAAATCTGCTTTTGCCGACAGGTAATCAAAAACCGACTGATTGTATGATAAGCCGGATTGTTGGTAGGCCAGTTCGGCATTAGCTACATCAAGGTAAGTTCCGGCTCCCACTTCATATCGTTTTTGGGATATTGCCATTGCTTTTTCGGCCTGCGAAAGCGCCACTTTATTGGACTCTATGAGTTTGATAGCTTTCTGCATATTATTGATATAAGTCATTGCCTGTAGTTCCAGTCCCCGTTTCAGGTTGAGTTTCTGATCCTTCAGTTCATCAATCTGAATTTGCATTTGTTTGTCCTTGAAGTAGCGCTGCCCTCCCTGAAAAAGTGGAATGGAAAGTACTAACCCGATATTGGAAGTGGGAAACCAGCGGTGATCTCCGGTGAAAATAATATCATCGTTGGCATATGACATGTAATTGTAATTAAAACTGGCTGCAAGCGTAGGCATCCATGACGCGCGCTGGAGTTTCGATGACTGGTTGAGTTGGCGGGTTTTAATGTCAAATTGCTTCAGATCAGAATTTGAAGCCAGTGTGGTAGTATCAATTTTCAGTACATCGGCATACATTTTATTCTCATAATCTGACAAATTGCCTTCCACTTTAATTTGTTGATCGATATCCATTCCCATCAGCATTTTAAGTTGTAATTTGGTCAGTTCTACCGCATTTTCGGCAGCCGAAAGATTTGCGGCCACATTGCGCAGTTGAACTTCGGCGCGAATTGATTCGAATTCTGATACTACACCCTGTTTGAATTTATTCTGAACAATCCGGTTGTTTTCGGTTGTATTAGTGAAGGTGCGCATGAGAACTTTGTACGAGTCCTGAGCCATCAGAATGGTATAATACGCTTTCGATACCTGGTTGACAAGCGAAATCTTGGATGATCGTGCGCTTTCCAGTGCCAGCTCCATATCGAGTTCAGACATGTTAATGGATTGCCAAAGTGCCGGTGCATACAAGGGCAGGGAAGCCACGAGACCCTGTGTAGAGCCATTGAAGGTGTTGTCCTGACCCACTTCTATCCCATCAGGATTTGCAGGCATACCCGGAATGGAAAAAAACATTTTTTGTTTCTTTAGAGTTCGTGCATACGATAATCCAAGTGAAATATTGGGCAATAACGCTCCGTATTTCTCTTTTTTATTGTATTCCACCCTTTTTATTTCTTTGTTGGCTATCCGAATTGTAGGATTCTCGCTCAGTGCAATGTCAAGTGCCTGGGGCAAACTCAGAACAATGGTATCCTGAGCAGCTATATTGCCTGCCAACATTAGTCCTAATATAAATAAACCGGTTTTTTTCATTATCTAAATATTTTATCTGTTTAATCTTTAAGTTTGTAATAATTTTCGTTCATGTACTTATATCCATTATCGTTGGTGATAAGTCTTACAATTAAATCAATAAAAAAATCCACCAACTGTTTTTTTGTAATTTTAGGCGAAGCTTTTTGCATTTGCTCAAAAGTTTCCCGGATTTGAATGGAGTGAAACAGTGATACAAGCTCCACATCTATATCCTCCCGGTAATAACCTTCTTCTATTCCTTTTCGTAGATTTATTTCAAAACAATTGCGTATCCGGGTCGATTGTCGCTCCTTGTATTTTGTGAAAGTAGCCGGATAATACTTTTCCAGATCGTAATGAAATGTTAGCGGGGCTTTATCAATGCTGTTTTTTAAGTCCTTGATTATAATAATCAGAGCATCAATCGCATTCTTGTTCTTATACGTTTTTTCAAAATTGTCAGTACTGACTTCAGACTCATAATCCAACACAGCTTCTATAAGACATTCCTTTTGGGGAAAACGGCTATAAAATGTCTTTTTTGATATATGTAATTCGTTGCAGATATCATCTACTGATATACTTCTAATCCCGAAATTTTTGAATTTTTGATGAGAAGTGTGAATTATATTTTCGGCTACTGTATCCATGTTTGTTCTTGATTGTGCAAAACTATATAAAAAACAGGTAACAATGATTATATTTCAAATATATTTTTGTTAAATAAATATTATGACATTTTATATTGTTGATATACAGTTGTTTGCAACCAACCGATTGGAAACTATGATAATAATTAAGTTTCCTGTTTCCCCACAAAAAAAACCTGACTAAATCAGGTTTTTTTATTCTTTTTGAATTTATGAGTTAATTTCGTTTGAATAATTTCAATATAGCATTATTCAGTTTATCGCCGAAAGTGAGTTTTGGCATATTCTTAAACTTGTTTTTATTACGTTCGTATCCATATCCGTATCCATAACTGGATGTGGCCGAAGTACCATTCAGAATAAGTGCCATACCATTCAATCGTTTTTCTGCATAAATTTCATTGATCAGATTGCTTGCTTCGCGGGGCGTATGATCCTGACGAGCTACGTAGATACAGTTATCGATTACCCTGTTCAGCAGATATGTGTCAGATACGATGCCTATTGGTGCAGAGTCAATGATAATGTAGTCATATATTTTTTTCAGTTCCAGTACAAGTTCATCAAGTCGGGGACTGAGCAGCAATTCTGACGGATTAGGCGGAACCGGCCCGGCAGGGATAACATCCAGATTGATGTTATAACCTGAAGGTAAGATAATATCACTGATTTTGCATTGGGTATCCGACAAGAAAAGCGTCACACCATTGCTGTTTACGTTTGACAGATGCATATAATCCCTTAACATAGGATTGCGAATATCCATACCGATTAATACTACTTTTTTATTGAGCAGCGCCAGCGACATGGCTGTATTGATAGAAATAAATGATTTCCCTTCGCCACTGATGCTTGAAGTAATCAGAATTGCAGGATTTTTCTTGCTTCCGATGATAAATTGAAGGTTGGTACGTACCAAACGAAACATTTCAACAATAGGCGTTGTTTTTCCGGCTTGCACCACTACTCTATCGGACTCTCGACTTATGCAGATACTGCCCAGGAAAGGCGGATTCACCGTTTTTTGGAATTCTTTGGCATCCTCAATTTTATTATTAATCAAATCACGCAGGTAGATATATAAGAATGGGAATAGTAATCCTAAAATGAGCGCCACCAGATAGATAATCATTCTTTTGGGTGAAACCGGTGTGAGTGAAGGATATGCACGATCGATAGTTCTGGCAGCGGGAGCGGTACTTGCCAGGCTCAATGCATTTTCTTCTCTTTTTTGAGCCAGAAAAAGATACAGGTTTTGTTTGATTTCCTGCTGGCGTTTTATTTCCAGGAATTGTCTTTCCTGGGTAGGTACAGCTTTTATTCTCGAATTGAACTGAGCATCCTTTCGGGTAACGTCATTTTTGGCAATTTTCAGTCCAGATTTTACACTTCCAATACTTTCGAGAACATTGCCTCTCAGGGCTTTTATCTGTTGCTCTATTTGAATCAATACGGGATTTTTTTCGTTGGCCGACTGCGACAATTTCATCCTTTCCAGTACAATAGCGTTGTAATTGAGGATTAATTCCATCAGCGATTTATCTTCCACGCCAATGTTGGCAGGAATTAAGCTGTATTGATTTTTGGCATCCCTGATATAGCTTTCGATATATTGTATCAGGTTTAGCTGCGTTTCCAACTCGGCAATCTTTTTTTCGTATTCGCTGGCTGATGCCAGATAAATTCCGGCTTCAGAGGCTATATCGGTGAGGCTATTGGCTTTTTTGTAAGATTCAACCTCAGACTCCACATCAAAAAGCTCTTTTGTGATCAGTCGCAATCGGTCTTCTATGAAATTGCCGGTGTTGGCAGCTACGATATTTTTATCGATGATTGCGTCCATATTGTACAATTCAACGATTTTATTCAAAATATCTTCCGCTTTTTTGATATTGAATTCAACAATTGAAATGCGAATGGCATTGGATTGCTTGTTGACAACCGATACATTCAGTTTTCCGCGATATTGCGCCAGCAGGTCTTTTTTGGGATAGACATTGATTTTGTACCTCATCCCGGGTTTTACCGATGACAGTGATTTTAAGCTCAATACGCCTGCAGGAGTGCTGAAGGGTTGCTGGATATTATCTAAAGTATAAGTATTTTTCCAATCACGTCCATATTTCACACTTACTTTTACAGAACCTGTACCTGTTTTCAGGGTTATTCGGATGGGTGCTTTCAGTGAATCGGCAAAATGATTTACAAGGTTAAGTTTAAAGGGAAGTGTATGATATTTTTCAACGTATTTAAGACCGGTTTTTTCGAAATACTCAACCTCAATTCCAAGTGTATCAATTACCTGATTTATTATTTTATTTGAATTAATCACCTGAATTTCATCATCAACCACACGCGAAGAACCCATTAATCCGAAGCTCTCCATCATGGCAAGCTGAGAAATCTGGCTTGAATTATCTTCGTTGCGGAGCAATATTACCGTCTGTACCTGATATTTATTATCCGTTTTTCTCAGATAAATCGTAGCTACTATAAAAGCAATGATTACTGCCAGCACAAACCAATACCATTTCTGAACGTATCTGGTGAGTAGTTCACGAAGATTAATTACTTCTGTATTATTAATGCTATTGTTAATGTTATTATTATTTTTCTCCATAAAAATTTATTTTCTAAAAAAAGAACTACAGCAAAATTAATCCGGTAAATTATTTCTTTGAAATAGAGTAAATAAGTGTAACCAGGGTAGCCAAAGTGGATAAAGAGGACAAGTAAAGAGGGATATCCTGTGAAGATATTGATTTCACGGTATTTGGTTCTACATAAATCACATCGTTTTGTTGTAAATAAAAATAAGGTGATTTGAAAACCTCGTCTGAATTGAGATTAATACGTGCAAATTCGAGCTTACCATTGTTGTTGCGGGTGAGTAATACATTATCGCGGCGACCATAGGCTGTCATATCGCCGGCAAGACCGAGAGCATCCAATATGGTCACCCGTTCGTTGGTAACCGGGAATTGACCGGGACGAAGTACTTCACCCAAAACCGTAATTCTAAAGTTGACAAATTGTATATTTACGATTGGGTCTGCCACATGTTCAGCTAACTTATTTTTAATAAGATTGCCGGCTTCGGTTAGTGTCAGTCCTTCCAGTTTGATTTCGCCCAAAACCGGAAAATTGATATTTCCCTGTGAATTAACAAGATAGGATTGTAAAACGGGTGATGCATAAATCTGATCGGAGCCGGGCGATGCAAATGAGACAAAAGGCAGGTTGTAAATGGCCACAGCATTGGGGTCAAGTGCCGAAACAGTGATTGACAACCGATCATCAGTTAATATTCTTGCATCCGCTCTTTCATTTTTGAGCTGCGCATTGATACTTTCGGCCGAGGAAGCCGTAACGGTATTAAAATATGCCAGTTTTTTTTGAGTGGTACAGCCGGTAAATATCAGTAAGGTTGATACTATTAATATTATGTTGATTTTTTTCATACCTGTTTTAGTAAGCATTTTATGGATTGTAATTAGTACAAAACGGATAAAACAAACTTTGCAAAGTTAGTTAAATTATCAGTATAGCACAAATATCGTATTAGATTCATAAATAATTTTGTGTTTTTAATATCAGGTAAAAAAGAAAAATTGAGTTATTTTCAGTTTTGAGTTGAAAATAATTCAAATTATTTTACCTTTACATATTCCTGCATCATTATCATGTAGAGTTTACGCAATAAAAAAAACCAATGTTTCAATCAAATTCAAAATAATTAAACACATCAATATGGAAATTAAATCGTATATCAGAGACCATGAGACCCGCTTTTTGAACGAACTTTTCAGCTTAATCTGCATACCGAGCATTAGCTCCCATGCCAGCCGGCAGCCCGACATACACCGATGTGCCGAACGATGGAAGCAGTTGCTTGAAGAAGCCGGCGTCGATATAGCCGAAATTCTGCCTACCAGCGGCAATCCGGTTGTATTTGCTTCGAAATTAATCGATCCGAAATTGCCCACCGTGATGGTTTACGGACATTACGACGTGATGCCGGCTGAACCGTTGGATTTGTGGGATACGCCACCCTTCGAACCCGAAATACGTGATGGAAAAATTTTCGCACGGGGTGCGGATGATGATAAAGGTCAATCATTCATGCATGCAAAAGCTTTTGAGTATTTAGTCAGGACAAATCAGCTGAAATGCAATGTGAAATTCATACTGGAAGGTGAAGAAGAAATCGGATCGCCCAGCCTGGAAGAATTTTGTAAAAATAATCTGAAAAAGTTGAAATGCGATACGATATTGGTATCTGATACCAGCATGCTATCGGCCCATACACCAAGCATCACTACCGGATTGCGCGGACTGGCCTACTGGGAAATAGAGGTTACAGCTGCCAATCGCGATTTGCATTCGGGAATTTTTGGCGGTGCAGTAGCCAATCCTATTCTTGAACTAACAAAAATACTTGCACAGCTCAAAGATAAAGACGGTCGAATTACCGTACCACAATTTTATGACGACGTCGCCGGAGTTACGAAAAGTGAACGGGAACTCATCGCCCAAATACCCTTCGACCTGGAAGAATACAAATCCAATCTGGGAATAAAACAGGTGTTCGGAGAAAAAGGGTACAGCACCATTGAGCGTACCGGAATTCGTCCGGCGCTGGATATTTGTGGAATATGGGGCGGCTATACCGGCGAAGGAAGTAAAACGGTGCTCCCGTCAAAAGCGTATGCCAAACTTTCGGCACGGCTTGTACCGCATCAGAAGTATGAAAAAATTGCCCGACTGGTCGAAAAACATATTCTGAAAATTGCCCCAAAATATGTAGACGTAAAAGTTACACAGCTTCATGGAGCCGAAAGCTATGTTTGCCCTATAGAATCAGAGGAATACAAAGCTGCCGAAAAGGCCTACACAAAAGTTTTTGGCGTACGACCGCTACCGGTTCGGCGTGGCGGAAGCATCGGTGTGGTACCCGTTTTTGAAAAAATTCTTAAAGTTAAACCGATACTGATGGGATTCGGATTGGAGTCGGATGCTATACATTCTCCCAACGAAAATTTTCCACTTGATTTATTCGAAAAAGGAATTGAAACAATCGTTGAATTTTACAACCAATTTTCAGAAAAAAGATAATCTGTTGAATATCATATGTCTGTAATTTCAACGTAATATATTTGAAACAATTTAGTTTTTTTTGTGCCAAAATGTTTGGAAAAACAAAATTAAAGTACTACGTTTATTGCACCAAAAATTAACATTAGAGTATTAACTATAAAACTTCATTTGCTATGACAAAGACAGTAACTTTTAACGAATTGCGCAGAATTAAAGATGCACTGCCAAGCGGGAGTATGGCCAAGATTGCCGAAGAACTTGGTCTGGAAAAACAAACAGTAAAAAATTATTTCGGCGGTAGTGATTATAAAGAAGGGAAAAGCGTAGGACTTCACATTGAACCGGGACCTGACGGAGGAATTGTGCAACTGGATGATACAAGTATATTGGAAGTAGCGCTTCGGATGCTCGAAGAAATTAAATGAAATAAGTAAGTGAAACAAAAAAAGCAGCGGTTTTCGCTGCTTTTTTTTGTTTATTGATACTTCTGCTATAATCCTTTTTCGGATAAATACCGTTCTGCTTCAATAGCAGCCTGACAACCTGTACCGGCAGCAGTAATTGCCTGCTTGTAAGTTGGGTCTGCCACATCACCGGCAGCAAAAATTCCTTCAATGTTAGTTTTGGGAGTTCCGGGGATGGTTTTAATATATCCTACTTCGTCGGTTTCTATCCAGGGTTTGAAAATGCCTGAATTTGGGGTATGGCCGATAGCCAGGAAAAATCCGTCAACTTCAATATGGACTTTTTCTTCATCGGGTTGACCACGGCGTTTAACCAGGTCAACTCCCTCCACTACCTTATCGCCGGTCAGACCAAGAGTTTCATGTTCAAAGAGAATTTCAATTTTAGGATTTGTCATTACCCTTTCCTGCATGATTTTAGAAGCTCTCAGGTAGCTTTTACGTACAATTAAATACACCTTATCAGCTATATTGGCTAAATAGGCAGCCTCTTCGGCGGCAGTGTCACCACCACCTACTACGGCGACTTTGCGTTTGCGATAGAAAAATCCGTCGCAGGTTGCGCAGGCCGAAACTCCCGAACCTGCATATTTCGTTTCATCGGGCAAACCAAGGTATTTGGCCGTAGCACCGGTGGAAATGATAATCGTTTGCGCTTCTATTACTTTTTCACCATCAATAGTCACTTTGTACGGTGTTGCGGATAAATCGGTTGCCGAAACCATACCAAAACGGATATCGGCGCCGAAACGGACAGCTTGTTTTTTCAGATCTTCCATCAATTCGGGTCCGGTAATTCCTTCGGGATATCCGGGAAAATTTTCTACTTCAGTCGTTGTTGTTAATTGTCCGCCGGGTTGCATTCCTTCATACAAAACCGGAGCCCAAATTGTCTCTGGAAGCATAAATGGCTGCCGTATATCCGGCAGGGCCTGAGCCTATGATCAGGCATCTTACTTTTTCGTTCATATTTTTTTATGTTTATTTTATTATTATTTTTGTTAGTAATTATTTAAAATACAAAGCGTTAATTCATCATTCGGCTTAAATTAACGCATTGTTTTATTCAAATTAAAAATATAATATCATTACCTCAAATCATTGATTTCAATATCCTTGTATTTTTTTGGATTAAAAACGAAAGAAGAATCCAATATTTTCAGTCCGGTTTTGAATTGTGATAAAGTCAGGGTGCTGATCGCACCTTTTCTATCGGTCAACTGAACAAACAACGGATAATTATTGCTTTTGTTCACGTTTACAAGTATTTTTTTTATCGTTGAATTTTGGTCTTTTGGTGTCAGTTCTATGGCATGAACTGTTTTTGACTGACTTTTTTTGGAAAATTTAATGATCGATTTGTTTTTATAAGCCGACAGTACAGCCAGTGGATTGGTTTCGGCCAGTTCCTTTTCGGTTGGATTAGTAATTGATACTTCATTCACCGATGTCATATAGGCCGATTGAGTTTTTCCATCAAAATACACATTCATTTCATCAGTATTGAGGATAAACTTATTTTCTTTCATTGTAAAGTTGCCTTTTATACTTTGAGCTTGTGTGGAAGTAGGTTCTTTTACCGTCATTACAAAATTGGTACTAATAGCATTTGTTTTGAGCAAATTCATCATGTCATTTACCACCTTTACGGCATTGGCACTGCTTTGCGCATAGGTGGCAGGGAAAATAAAAAGTGCCATTAACAAGGTGTAAACTATCTTTTTTGTTTTCATTTTAATGATAATTAAATGTACAACAAGAGTGATGCAACTTGTATGCCAAATTTAAGTTGCCTTCCAGTTACTGACAAAATGTCAGTAACTGGAATAATATATTTTGTTTTTTGGAGAAAAATAAAAAAGGAGATAAATACCGGCTCTGTTACAAATGTTTCAGTATATTTTCCAGTTCATATTCAGTCTGCACGAGTACCTGCCGTGCTTTGCTCCCTTCATTTGGACCTATGATGCCTGCTACTTCCAGCTGATCAGCAATGCGGCCGGCACGGTTATAGCCAATAGAAAACTTGCGCTGAATCATGGATGTGGAGCCCTGCTGACTGGCAACTATCAATCGGGCTGCTTCTTCAAACATCGGATCGCGCTTGCTCATATCTACCGATGATGTATCAATACCTTCACTTTCAGGTCCCACATATTCGGGCAGATAAAATGCTGTTGGATATCCGCGCTGATTGCCAATGTATAGTGCGATTTGTTCCACTTCGGGTGTATCTACAAAGGCACATTGCACACGTATAAGTTCACTTCCCTGCGAGAAAAGCATATCGCCTCTGCCCACAAGCTGATTGGCACCTGGAGCATCCAGAATGGTACGTGAGTCAATCATGGATGAAACGCGGAATGCTACCCGGGCCGGGAAATTGGCTTTAATTACGCCGGTAATGATATTGACCGAGGGCCGCTGTGTGGCAATTATCATGTGGATACCCACCGCGCGTGCCAACTGTGCAATTCGGGCAATAGGCATTTCCACTTCCTTGCCGGCTGTCATTATCAAATCGCCAAATTCATCGACGATCACTACAATGTAAGGCAGGAAGCGGTGTCCCTTTTCGGGATTCAATTCCCGGTTTACAAATTTCTCATTGTATTCCTTTATATTCCTTACATGCGCCTTTTTCAACAAATCATACCGGTCGTCCATTTCCATGCAAAGCGAATTGAGTGTTTGAACCACTTTACTTGTATCGGTTATGATTGCATCTTCACCATCGGGTAGTTTGGCCAGAAAATGTTTTTCGATGGCAGCGTAGATATTAAATTCCACCTTTTTGGGGTCAATGAGAACAAATTTGAGTTGCGAAGGATGCTTTTTATAAAGCAGCGATGTGATTATCGCATTTAGTCCCACTGATTTTCCCTGACCGGTAGCACCAGCTACCAGCAAGTGTGGCATTTTGGTCAGATCGACCATGAACACTTCGTTTGTAATCGTTTTTCCAAAAGCAATGGGCAACTCGAATTTTGCTTCGGTAAATCGTTTGGAACCAATAACCGAATTCATGGAAACTATCTGAGGATCATTATTGGGCACTTCTATACCAATAGTTCCTTTTCCGGGTATGGGGGCAATGATACGAATACCGGTTGCTGCAAGGCTGAGCATGATATCGGATTCCAGATTTCGGATTTTAGATATTCGAATACCCGATTTCGGCACAATTTCATACAACGTGATGGTAGGCCCAACAGTGGCTTTTATGCTGTCAATTTCAATTCCAAAATTTCGCAAGGTGCTGATAATCCGGTTTTTATTGGCTGTCTGTTCCTTCATATCTATCTGCATATCATTATCGGATCCGTACACTTTCAGCAAGTCTAATGTAGGAGGATTGTAGCTTGATAAATCAAGGGTTGGATCATATTTTCCCAGTTTAGAGATATTATAATTGGGATCGGAATTTTCCTCTTCCTCATATTCCTCCACCGGATTTTCAGTTTCTTCCTTGTGCGGATTGGTTACTTCAAATCCCACCGTATCATTTGGATCTTCAACATCCTCCGTAAATTCTTCTTTTTTATCTGCATCGTCAAAAGTTGTTTTGTATTTCAATGCTTCAGCAGCAAGCCATTCTTCGGGAACAATTTCGGTTCCTACAGCTACAATTGGTTCATCATTTTCATCATATGCCGGTGTTTTGTCCTTGATATGGAATAAATTCCTAATCATCGGAATGGTTGCACTCCACACCACAATCATATAGATAAGCAGTGAAGCCAGTATTATGAGCAATGCACCGGGACGACCTACATACGAGTTGAGTTCGGTAGCTGTGAAAGTGCCATGCTGCCCTCCCAACGCAAAAAAGGAAGGTTGAAGTGAGGGTAAAAAATCGGTGAGGTATCCCAGTGTAACTGAAGTCCAGATTAGCCAGAAAAATAAGTGGAAAAATGCTTTCCAGATAGAGACCAGTTTCACTTTCATGAGCCGCAGAGCTGCAATGAAAAGAAAAATCAGAATGGTAAATGCTGAAACTCCAAACCAGTTATCAATCAATGTTTCCGAAATATAAGCTCCCATCACCGATGTCCAGTTCTGAACCGAACTGCGTATTTGCAGTGAATCCCTAAAACTGATATTATCGAAAACGCTTTTGTCGGCAGCTCCCGTAAAGAAATAGGATACAAATGACAATAAAGCATATAATACAGCAAGAGCTAATAATATCCCCAGTATGAAGCGAAGTTTTTCATCTTTGATGAAATGAATTATTTTTGTAAACAAGCCCGGCTCTGTGGATTTTGGTTTGTTTCGGGTTGCAGACTGCTTTTCGGCTATATTTTTTTTGACTGGTTTTTTTGGAGGCATACTCAATTTTTATCGGGAGGTAAATTGTTAATTTTTTATCATTTATAATCTTAACTAATTTGCAAAATTACGAAAAATGAATGGCAATATAAATGCTTTGTGTTAAATTTGCCCAAAATTATTTTTACAATGACCAAAAAACAACGATTTCAAAATATTATTGCCTGGTTTGAGGAAAACCGTCCGGTGGCCGAAACCGAACTTCTGTACAAAGATGCCTACAGCCTGCTGGTGGCTGTTATTCTCTCGGCACAGTGTACTGACAAAAGGGTAAATATGGTTACTCCCAAGTTGCTGAACGACTACCCTGCTCCGGAAGCTCTCGCAGCATCGACACCCGAAGTAATTTTTGAATATATCAGATCAGTGTCTTATCCCAACAACAAAGCCAAACATCTGGTTGGAATGGCGCAGAAACTGATACGTGATTTTGGGGGTGAAGTGCCCGATGAGGTAGATAAACTGGTCACCTTGCCGGGTGTGGGCCGAAAAACCGCCAATGTGATAGCCTCAGTAGTGTTCAATAAACCTGCAATGGCTGTAGATACACATGTTTTTCGGGTTTCAGAGCGACTGGGATTAACGACAAATTCCAAATCACCACTTGAGACAGAGCGGGAACTTGTAAAACATATTCCTGACGAATTAATTCCAAAAGCACATCACTGGCTCATACTCCACGGGAGATACGTTTGCTTAGCGCGGAAACCAAAATGTGAAGAATGCTCACTGAAGCAGTGGTGCAGATATTTTGAGAAAAACAATTTGCCAAAAAAATAAATTTTCATGCATTAATAAAAGTTTGCAGCCTGATTCCGGATTTCAATCTCTTGTATCATGCAATTATCTGTACGGCTGCAAACACCTATACAGTCGTTGTTACTAAAAAATTGCATGATTCACCATATTTTTTTGTATTTTTGTGGCAAAATAAAAGCGGATAATTTATGCAAACGAATGTATTGAATGCAGCCATGAAATATGGGTTGATAATGGGGCTAATTTTTTCTGTTAATTTTTTACTTTCTGTTACGGGCAATCCCATAATCTCACTTCTTGGATATTTGGTAGTGGCCGTCATTCTGGTTCTCACATACAGGTTTTCGGTAGCTTATCGCGACAAAGAAAACGGAGGAACAATCACTTTTGGTCACGCATTTTTCTTTATTTTGTTACTTTTTCTTTTTGCCGCTATTATATCATCGTTGATCAAGTTCATCTATTTCAAATATTTGAATGTTGAATATCTTCCTCAATTACTCGAACAGAGCATAACGGTGATGAATCAAATGCAGGAACAGTTTCATTTTAATATACCCGATGATTACTACCAAAACATGGAAAATATGATGAACCCGGCAACCTATACCCTGCAGTTTATTTGGGTGAATGTCATTTTGGGTGTATTTGTGGGTCTTATCATGGCGCCGTTTATCAAAAAAAATAAAGATATTTTTGATAACACAGATGCTAACTAATTATATATCAACGATAATAAACAAATAACACACTATGGATATTTCTGTTATTGTACCGTTGTACAACGAAGAAGGTTCACTTACCAAACTCTTCGAGTGGATTGATAAGGTGATGACCGAAAACAAATTCAGCTACGAAGTTATTTTTATCAATGACGGCAGTACCGATGGTTCCTGGAAAGTGATAGAGGATCTGAAAGCTCAATCACCCAACGTGAGCGGCATCAAGTTTCGACACAATTATGGCAAATCACCGGCTTTGTATTGTGGTTTCAGAGCTGCCAAGGGCGATGTGGTGATCACCATGGATGCCGACCTGCAGGACAGTCCTGATGAGATACCTGAATTGTATTCGATGATAATGAAGGAGGATTACGATCTGGTATCGGGTTGGAAAAAGAAACGCTACGATGCCAAGCTGACAAAAAATCTGCCCTCGAAGTTATACAATGCCACCGCCCGCACCGTAACCGGCCTCAAACTGCACGATATGAACTGTGGATTGAAGGCTTATCGCCACGATGTTGTGAAAAATATAGAAGTGTATGGTGAAATGCATCGCTACATTCCCTATCTGGCAAAAAATGCCGGCTTTACCAAAATAGGCGAAAAAGTGGTGGAACACCGCAAAAGAGAATTCGGAAGTTCAAAATTCGGAATGAATCGGTTTGTCAACGGCTACCTGGATTTAATCACCCTGTGGTTTCTGTCCAAATTCGGTAAGCAACCTATGCACTTTTTCGGACTTATCGGAAGTCTGATGTTTATCCTTGGTCTGCTGGCTGTGATAGTGGTTGGCGCCAAAAAACTCATTGCCCTGAGTTCGCACATTGCATCACCGCTGGTAACCAGTAGTCCCTATTTTTACATTGCCCTCACAGCCATGATATTAGGCACATTGCTTTTTCTAACCGGATTTCTGGCCGAACTTGTTACCCGTAACGCACCCGAAAGGAACAATTATAAAATAGAAAAAGAAATCTAATAATCTTTATTTCTACTCTTTCAATAGTTGAGTACAAATTGATTATGATCATTCAATGAGACAATTACTATTAGTTGGTTTTGGCGGATTTCTGGGAAGTATAGCCAGATATCTGGTCGCTAAGCTTAACCTGACCTGGAATTTTCACGGTATTCCAATGGGAACACTCACCGTCAATATCCTTGGAAGCATACTTATTGGATTTTTTCTGGGTATTTTCGTCAATAGTGATTTACTCAATACAAACCTGAAATTATTTCTCGTTGTGGGTTTCTGCGGCGGATTTACCACCTTTTCATCCTTTACTAACGAAAATTTTATTTTGCTACAAAACGGACAATTCCTGACAGCATTTGTCTATATTCTTGGAAGTGTGCTCGTCGGAATTCTCAGTGTTTATATTGGTTATTTAATTTCTAATCTACTATAAAAATGGAAAGCGAATACAGTATTTTGAAAGTATACGTCAGCAATACCGACAAATACGGAATGAGTTTATTCTACGAACACCTGGTAATGGAAGCTTTCAAAAACGGAATAGCCGGAGTAACTGCTTACCGGGGGATTACAGGTTACGGCCTGAGTAGTAAAACAATTTCTACCAGCAAATTTTGGGAGATAAACGAAAAACTGCCTGTGATGGTGGAAATGATTGACCGTACTGAAGTGCTTGAAGCCTTTTTTGAACATATCGAAAAGGATGTAAAAACAATGGGTAAAGGCTGTCTGATATATATGCAACCTATTGATGTCAAAATCCATCAATCCGGTAGAAAAAGATAGAAACTATGTGGACCGAAATCTTAAAATACACCCTGCCTGCAGTGTTGGTGATTGTTGTAACTTATCTGCTGCTACATAAACTTTTCAAAAATGAGGGTGAACGCCGACAATATGAATTAAAAAAAATTAACCTTTCGACCATCACACCGGTGCGACTGAAAGCCTATGAAAGACTGATGCTACTGCTGGAACGCATCAACCCAAACCGTTTTCTGATCAGCAAAGTGGAAGCAGATATGAACAGTCTTGAGCTTCACGGTACACTGCTTAGGGAAATAAGGCGGGAATATGAGCACAACTTATCCCAGCAGATTTACGTAAGCAACGAACTTTGGGAAAGTATAACCAATGCGTATGAAAATTTAATTCAGTTAATTAACACCTGTGCTGCACAATGCCCGGCTGAAGCACCTGCCTCTAAATTGGCTACAATGATAATCACGGTGTACGAATCGGTTGAAGAGACTGCACTGGATGCTGCCCGACAGGCTTTGAAAGATGAAGTAAAAGAAATTTTTTAATAAAAAAAATGAGAAAATTTAATTTATGGCTTATTCTGGCTTTACTATTTGGTATAGGATGGTCATCATGCTCTACCGAAGAAACCTGCCGGAAAAGTAAAACAGTACTCCTGGGTGCTAAATTATACCAGGATACTCTCAACACAAAAACCAATCAATACGTCACACTCAGCTACAAAGCCGATAGTCTGACATCGCTTGGAGTGGGTGTTAATATGTATATCTACAAAAGTGCAAAAGATCTGAGCGAAATAAAACTACCATTGGACAAACTTCAGACACAATCCAGATTCTCAATAAAATTCAATGAAATATATGACACAATAACGGTTGTGTACCACAATACAGATGAATATATGTCGCTCGAATGCGGATGTGTGCGTACACACACTATTGATACGGTACTGACTACCAATCATATCATCGAAAAAATTCAACTATCCAAACCAATCATCAACACTACTTATGTCGAAAACATTAAGATTTTTCTTGCTAAGTAGTGTGCTGATTTTCAGCGGGGCAGCCACCGCTCAACAATCAACCACAAACCCGGCAAAAGCAAAAACATACATTCAGGAAAAAAAAGATACTACGAATGCACCTCTCTGGCAGGGTTTTATGGTGGAGTTCGACGTTGAACCTCTGATAGAAAATGTCATTCTGAATAATTCAACCTATAACGCCTACACCTATCAGGGAAATATACAGGGAAACCTGAAAAACGCTTATTTTCCGGTAGTGGAACTGGGATTGGGAGGTGCTTCCAAATCTTTGACAAATAGCCACAGCTATCAGGGCGATGGAATGTATGGGAAATTAGGAGTCGATTTCAATTTACTAAAGCCAAAACCGGGAACCAAAATCATTAAAAACTACTTTCTGGCTGGTGCAAGACTTGGTGCATCTCACTTAAACTACACAATCGACAACCTGACTATCGCTAACGATTACTGGGGAGGAACCGAAGATATAAATTATTCCAGGGCGACGACCAAAGTCTGGTTCGAAGTAGTTGCCGGAGTGCGGGTTAGTTTCTTCAAAAACATTTATCTGGGCTGGAGCGTACGCAATAAACACCTGCTAAATCAGGGAAAATACGGTTCTCCAAAACCCTGGTATATACCCGGTTACGGCATTGGCAACTCATCGGCGTGGGGCTTTAGCTACGTGGTGGGATATCATTTTTAATAAATTCATTACATTAAACCTATAGTTATTATGCACACAACACAAGATTTGAATCGCGCTGCGGATAATATTCGCATTCTGGCAGCTGCCACAGTCGAAAAAGCAAAATCGGGACATCCCGGCGGTGCAATGGGTGGAGCTGATTTTATCAACGTATTGTATTCCGAATTTCTGGAGTACGATCCCGAAAATCCTTACTGGGAAGGTCGTGACCGCTTCTTTCTGGATCCGGGACACATGTCGGCCATGCTTTATTCCGTATTGGCACTCACCGGCAAATTCAGTTTGGAAGACCTGCAACAATTTCGTCAATGGGGAAGTGTCACACCCGGGCATCCGGAATATGACCTCTCCCGCGGTATAGAAAACACCTCAGGTCCGCTGGGTCAGGGACATACATACGCAGTAGGTGCAGCTATTGCAGCCAAATTTCTCAAAGCACGTTTTGGTGAAGTGATGAACCAAACCATTTATGCATACATTTCGGATGGAGCTGTTCAGGAGGAAATCTCACAGGGTGCAGGACGTATTGCCGGTCACCTGGGACTGAACAACCTGATAATGTTTTATGATTCAAACAATGTTCAGTTATCAACATACACCGATTCGGTAACAAGCGAAAATGTAGCCCTTAAATATCAGGCCTGGGGATGGAAAGTCATTGAAATTAACGGCAACGATGCCACAGAAATCAAAGTGGCACTGCGTGAAGCTAAAAATGAGAAGGAAAAACCGACCATTATTATTGGTAAAACCATCATGGGCAAAGGAGCTGTTGCTGCCGATGGTAATTCATTCGAAAATGAAATTGAAACACACGGTCAGCCGCTGGGAGCCAGTGGTGCATCCTTTGCCGACACCGTAAAAAATCTGGGTGGCAACCCCGATAATCCTTTTGTAATTTTCGAAGAAACAAAAGCTATCTACGCAATCCGTGAGGCACAGTTGAAAGAATTGATGGCTGAAAAAAAGCAGGCTAAAAAAGAATGGGAAACCAAAAATCCCGAATTAGCCGAAAAACTGATTCAGTTCTTTTCGGGTAAAACTCCTGAAGTAAACTGGGATGCCATCGAACAAAAACCAAATCAGGCTACCCGGGCTGCCTCGGCAACCGTTCTCACTTATCTGGCTCAGCATGTGGAAAATATGATCGTTTCGAGTGCCGACCTGAGCAACTCCGATAAAACAGACGGATTTCTAAAAAAAACCACGGCATTTACGAAAAATGATTTTTCAGGAAAATTTCTGCAAGCCGGTGTATCTGAACTGACCATGGCCTGCATCTGTAACGGTATGGCACTTCATGGTGGTGTCATTCCCGCCTGCGCCACTTTCTTCGTATTCTCCGACTACATGAAACCTGCCGTTCGTATGGCTGCACTGATGCAATTGCCGGTGAAATACATATGGTCTCACGATGCATTCAGGGTTGGTGAGGACGGTCCAACACACGAACCTGTAGAACAGGAAGCTCAGCTCCGACTGATGGAAAAATTGAAAAATCATCACGGACAAAATTCGATGCTCGTTTTGCGTCCGGCAGATGTAGAAGAAACTACTGTATCGTGGAAAATGGCGCTGGAAAATACCAAAACACCTACGGCACTGATCCTTTCGCGTCAGAATATCACCGATCTGCCTGCCGCTAACCGCAAAGAAGAAGCAAAAAAAGCCGAAATGGGTGCTTATGTGGTAGAAAGTGATGAAAATCCGGATGTGATTTTGCTTGCATCCGGTTCAGAAGTGGCTACACTGGCCGAAAGTG
>Ga0209099_1001606_pt1 | contig 22052 bp, 27 predicted proteins | sample AD_JPNHW2_MetaG_FD_184430 | JGI IMG/M metagenome (GOLD analysis project Ga0209099, IMG submission 184430) | Active sludge microbial communities of municipal wastewater-treating anaerobic digesters from Japan - AD_JPNHW2_MetaG (SPAdes) (version 2) | ecosystem: Engineered > Bioreactor > Anaerobic... | reverse complement strand
ACCGAGGGCGGACAGGCCGCCGTGGCCCGCCCCCTCCTCCTCGGCATCACGCGCGCCTCGCTCAAGATCGACTCCTTCTTCGCCGCGGCCTCCTTCCAGGAGACCACGAGGGTCCTCACGGATGCCGCGATCGCGGGCGCCACGGACGGGCTCCGCGGCCTCAAGGAGAACGTCATCATCGGCCACCTCATCCCGGCCGGCACGGGCATGCGCAAGTACCGGAACGTGAAGCTCTCCGACGCCGAGAACGAGGATCTCGACGTCCTCGTGGACGAGATCCTCGAGAAGCGCAAGCGCGAGAAGGAGCTCCAGCCCCTCCCCGCCCTCGAGGGCAGGGACGAGAACGGAGCCTTCGAGGAAGACTCGGTCTTCGAGAACGACGAGGGCTTCGAAGCCGTCGAGCCCGAGGGCGACGAGGAATAGGCCAATTTCGCCAGTGTGTTGATTATCGAGGCGCGCCGGAAGGCGCGCCTCTTTTCTATCCATGGTCCCCGGAGGGACTACCTGCGATACTCCGCGCACGGCCCCGGCCAAAAACGCGTGCGGCCGGACGTCCTGTCTGGGATCAGGACATCCGGCCACATGGTCAACTTTTTTTAATTGTTCAGTATCGTGTTTACATTGTTTTCAGATCGGGCCTGCGGCTTTCGCCCAAGCCTCATGTGAATAATGTTCCCACTTCTTAAACCCGGGTAGAGTCTTGAGCGAATCATGACACAGGAAAAAATCCCGGGAACGGTCAATCCTCGATGATGCCGATCCTGACTGCGTACTTGTACAGCTCGAAGCGGTCATGGAGGCCCAGTTTCCCGAAGATCGAGGACTTCATGTTCTCGACGGTCTTGGCGCTTAGGCCGAGTACCTCCGCAGTTTCCGATACGCCCTTGTTGAGCGCCGTCAGGCGGAAGACCTCCCGTTCCCGGGGGGTGAGCTCGTTGTAGCGCGACCGTTCGAGGCCCATGCGGACCGAGGCGAGGCGCACCGCGTTGCCCGCAAGGCTGGCCAGCGCTTCGCCCTCTATGCCGAGCTCCCCGCGGGAAACCGCGTCGAGGATGCGGAGGAGGGACGCTTCGTCCTGGTCCTTGCCGAAGTAGCCCCGAGCGCCTGCGGAGAAGGCCTCGATGATGGTGTCGAAGCGCACCGAGACGCTGATGACGATGAAACGCGTCTCCTCGTTGGACGAAGCGCATTCCCTGACAAGGTCGATGCCGCTCTGTCCCTTGAGGTTGTTGTCCGCGAGGACGATGGCGATGGGCCTTCCGGCTTCCCGGGCAGACGCGAGGGCCGCGCGTGCCTCCTCTGCGGTGGATGCAAGGCCCGCTACGCCATAGCGGCCCGAGCCTTCGACCATGGTCCTGATGCCTTCGCGCACCGCAGGATGGTCGTCGAGGACCAGGACCAGGGGCAAGATCGTTTCGTCAGGCATAGGGAACCTCCACTTCGATGGTCGTGCCCTTGCCGGGGGCGGAGACGATCGTGAGCCTTCCTCCGATGAGGCGGGCTCGTTCGCGCATTCCGGCAAGACCCATGTGTTCCGGCGCCGAGCCCGATACTCCGGCCGCAGCCGTATCGAAGCCCCTGCCGTCATCGCGTATCGAGAGGCGGAGTCGATCGGGGGCGTTCGCCATGCGGACGGCAATGCTCTTGGCCTCTGCGTGCGTCGCGATGTTCGAGAGGGCTTCCTGCAGGATCCGGTAGAGGTGGAGTTCCGCTTCGATGCCGAGCCTTCCGGGTTCCAGCTCCGGCATTTCGAGCCCGACGGGGCAGCCCTTCCTCTCCTCGTAGTCCGCGCAGAGCCGCATCGCAGCGCCCTGGAAACCGAGCCGCTCGAGCTCGGGTGGACGGATTTCCCAGGAGAGGCGCCTCAAGGCATCGAGGTTGGCCTTGAGCGATGCTACGAGGCGCGCCTGGTCGCCGCCGGGGTTTTCGGCCAGCCTGCGGGCGAGCATGAGCGACGAGGCGAGATCCTGCGCGATGGAGTCATGGAGGTCAAGGGCTATCCTCGCCCTTTCCTTTTCCTGTCCCGCGTACGTCGCCCTGATGAGCTCCCTGAGCCTTGCCTGGTCGCGCTGGGAACGTTGGGCCGTACTCGCGGTCCAGAAGCCCGCCGCCACCAGGGTGAGGACGGCGATCACCGATGATACGCGAAGGTAGACCAGGGAGGCCCGCTGGTGTTGCTCGAAGCGGGCAATGAGGGCTATCCGTTCCCTCAGGGCCATTTCGAAGCCCTTTGCGAGGACGAGCCTGTGCGGCAGCGACGAGGCCTGGCCATCGTTTGCCTGTCCTGCCGGCTTCCAGGCTGCCCTGAGCTCCGTCCAATCGTTCTCGAGATCACGCTCGATCGTGGGCCGGTCGTCGAGCTTCCGCATGGCGGCAAGGAGGGGGAGGGAAGATGCGGACCGTATCTTTGCGTCGCAGGAGTCGAGGAGCCTTTCCGCCTCGATAGCCTGCCTGCCCTTGGGCTCAAGCTCGCTCTCGAGAAGGGCGTCCTTTGCCATGAGCCAGTCTTCGAGGATGCTCCCTGCCTCCTCCGAGGCCCGGTCGATGCGGTTGAGGATGAGGGTTGTCATGGAAAGAAAACTGACAAAGGCAGCAATGGCCAGCGTCGCTATAAGGATGGCGATTACATGTTGCGCATCAAGGCCGTTTTGGCTAAGAATGTTTTTCATGGCTCAATAAACCGGCATTCGGGGAAAGTATGGCACCGGAAGGAATAACGGACAAGCAAAAAACGACTCGCATACTCCTCATTGCGATGGCTGGCGGGCTTCTGAACTGCCTTGCCTCCATGGCCAACATGGCAGTCGGCACGCCGCTCTTCCTGGATTCGATTGCCACAGCTGCCTGCGGCCTCCTTTTCGGGCCATGGATCGGCTGCCTCTGCGGCCTTGCGACCCATGCCTTTCTCGTGGTCCTCCACGGTTTCGTCATCGATTGGGCGTATTTCCTCCCCTGCAGCCTGGCGACTGGCCTTATAACGGGCTTCTTCGGCCGGAACCACCCGACCGTCTCCCTCTCCCGCGTACTCCTTTGCATCGCGGCAACGGCCCTCGCGAATTCCCTCATAGGAGCCGTCATCGCCGCCTACGCCTACGGCGGCATCGCCGTGCATGCGAGCGATTACCTCGTGGCAGGCCTCATCCTTGCCGGCCAGTCCGTCCTCTCGGCTGCATTCTGGGCCAGGATTCCCATAAATCTCATCGACAAGGGAATTGCGGTGGCCCTCGCCTTCCTGCTCTACTCCCGCCCCGCGGTCAGGGGCTTTTTCGGACTGCCGTGGCTGCCTCCCGCCCATGACAAAGCCGATTGAGGCCAGCTACGGCCTCACCGGCTTGACGCGAATGCCCCATACCAAGTAAGGTTACAGTCTCTACGTCCCGGTGTCACGGCTTGGGGCGCGGAGAATCAAGTATAGCGCGTACCATCAGATTTCGCCGGGCCATGCTGAGGTCTGGCTACCAAAGGGAGTCGAGAGCATACAATGCCGACGATCAACCAGCTTATCCGCCTTGGCCGCAGGGAAAACACCTGGCGTACCAAGGCCCCGGCACTCCAGGAGTGCCCCCAGAGGCGCGGCGTCTGCACCCGCGTCATGACCGTCACCCCGAAGAAGCCTAATTCGGCCCTCCGCAAGGTCGCCCGTGTCAGGCTCACCAACGGGATCGAGGTCACCGCCTACATTCCCGGTGTCGGACACAACCTCCAGGAGCACTCGGTCGTCCTCATCCGTGGCGGCCGTGTAAAGGACCTCCCGGGCGTCCGCTACCACATCATCCGCGGCGCGAAGGATACCCTCGGCGTCGAGGACCGCAAGAAGGGCCGTTCCAAGTACGGCGCCAAGCGTCCGAAGGCGTAAGGGGGAATCATGGGCCGCAAGAAGAAATCCATCGATCGGGGCCATTTGCCCGACACGAAGTACAACAGCGTCACCGTCACCAAGTTCGTGTGCCGCATGATGTGGCAGGGCAAGAAGTCCGTCAACACCCGCATCATGTACGATGCCATGGACATCATGGAGAAGAAGGCCGGCGTTCCCGCCCTCGACGTCTTCAACAAGGCGCTCGAGAACGCGAAGCCCCTCGTCGAGGTCAAGTCCCGCCGAGTCGGCGGCGCCACCTACCAGGTGCCCGTCGAGATCCGCGATACCCGCCGCGAGGCCCTCGCCATGCGCTGGCTCATCAACGCCGCGCGCTCCCGCTCCGGCAAGGCCATGGCCGACAAGCTCGCCGATGAGCTCGTCGACGCCTTCAACAACACCGGCACCGCGGTGAAGAAGAAGGAAGACACCCACAAGATGGCTGAAGCGAACAAGGCTTTCGCGCACTACCGCTGGTAGTCGTAGCTATTGTTCCGAGTTCGAGGCCGGCCTTGCCGGCCTCGTTCTTTTTTAAACCATGCACGAAAGCCTTGTTCGCTCTCGCGTCCCCCTTTTTCTTCCCTGCTTTGGGGGACGCGTTACTAATCAGAAGTTGCTGCCGTTCCCCTGTTGTGCCATAGCGTCTTTGCCGCGCGATACCGAACTGAGGCTGGGCGCATTTCGAGGCTTTTGCGCACTATCGCTGGTAATAGCGAATCTTGTTGTAAAAGGCCGGCGAAAGCCGGCTTTTTCATTTGTGGCGCAAAAGCCTTATTGGCTCTCCGGCCCGCTACGCGGGCCGGTAGCCTCAGACGGAGCCAGGAAGACCGGCGAAGGCCGGTCTTCCTGCGTTGATCGAGCAGCAAAGCCTTCGCCCATTACAGGTGGTAGTCTCACCTTGACCAACAAAGGGCCGGCTAAAGCCGGCTCTTTTGTTTTTTTGCGGCGAAGGCAATCCGTGCCATAGCGGAGCCCGAAGGGCGGAGCGTTTTGCCAATAAGGCTTTCGCGCACTACTGCTGGCAGTCGCGGCCGTTGTTCCGGGTTCGAGGCCGGCTTTGCCGGCCTCGTTCTTTTAGATTCAGCGCGATCGCCTTGTTCTCCCTCGCGTCCCCCTCATGCTTCCATGCATTGGCGAGCCTTGCCGATTGTGAGCTTCCGCCGCTTCAGTTGCCGACGGCTCGGGGTCGGGGCGCAGGCGCGATGTGCGACACCAATGGCCGGCGGGGCCTGCGTGCCGGGCAGGGCCCGCCCCGCCCCGCGATGCAACTGCGAGCCCGTCGGTGCGCCGCTAGGCCTTGCCCTTGGCCAGGGCCTTGTAGCAGATGCCCGCGAGGAGGGCTCCCGCGACGGGCGCCACCCAGAAGAGCCAGAGCTGCTCGAGGGCCCAGCCTCCCACGAGGAGGGCTGGACCGGTCGAGCGCGCCGGGTTCACCGAGGTGTTGGTCACGGGAATGCTCACGAGGTCGATGAGGGTGAGGCAGAGGCCGATGGCGATGGGCGCGAGGCCCTTGGGCGCGCGCTCGTCCGTCGAGCCGAGTATGACCATGAGGAACATGAAGGTCATCACGCACTCGCAGACGAGGGCCGCGACGAGGCCATAGCCGCCGGGCGAGTGTTCGCCGAAGCCGTTGGATGCGAAGCCCCCCGCGAGGCTGAAGCCCGGTTTGCCGTTCGCGATGACCCAGAGGACTGCTGCGCCTGCTATCGCGCCCAGGACCTGGCCCACGATGTAGGGCAGGATGTCCTTCGCGGGGAAGCGCTTCCCCGCCCAGAGGCCGAGGGTGACCGCCGGGTTGAGGTGGCAGCCCGAGATGTGTCCGATGGCGAAGGCCATGGTCAGGACCGTGAGGCCGAAGGCGAGCGAGACCCCGAGGAGGCCGATACCGAGGCCGGGGAAGGCCGCGGCGAGGACGGCGCTGCCGCAGCCGCCAAAGACGAGCCAGAAGGTACCGAGGAATTCGGCCAGGGCCCTTTTCGTGATGGACATGTCGCCCTCCCGCTATTGTTTGGGCATGGCCACTTTGTAGTGGACCTTCCAGGGCGGGTCTATCTCGAGGATGAGGCCCGTGTCGGTGAGGGACTTGGTGAACTTGTAGAACTTGCCGGTCTCCTTGCAGGAGAAGCTCAGCGTGGCCGCGCCGCCCTCCAGTCCCACCTTGAGGCCTTCGATGGTGGCCTTGCCGAAATCATAGTACAGGGTGCCCGAGGGCGAGAGTATCCTGATATTGCCTGTCGAGAATTCCCAGATCGCGTCGTAGTTGGCGTCGAGCCACTTTCCGAGGGGGAAGGTGCCGAGGTCGAGTCCCTCGGCGATCGCCAGCCCGGAAACCGCCAGGACCAGGACCAGGATGACGGCGAGACGTTTCATGGAACCTCCTTGCTAAAGACGAGCGATACCTATCAAGCCTATGGTCCGTGGCGCCGGAATCAAGGAGGCGTCGCAAAATAAAGCAGGGGCCGCCCGAGGCGGCCCCTGCTTCATGCGGAATGCATGTGGCCGGCCTCAGGCCTTGGCCGGATACCTCTCCTTCACGACCTTCGCGAAGTCCTCGCACATCCTCTGCTCCGAGACCGAGTTGTCAGCGAGGACTTCCGTCCCGTTGACGATGCGGATCGTCGCGCCGAGCTCCCTCGGATAGTCCGTAGGGTAGCTCCGCTTCGCGGCCGCCTTGATCGAGGCCTCGGCCTCGGCCCAGGCCTCCTCCACGGAACGGTTGCAGTCCTCCGCGAGATGGCGCGCGGAGAAGCCTTCTCCGGTGAGGGCCCGGAGCGTCTCGTCGTGGGTCATCGAGTTGCCGGGCGCCCAGTACTTCTCCGCGAGGAGGGGGCCGACGGCCGGGTTGTCCGCGATGTAGCCGAAGCGCTTGATGAACCAGGCCCGCGTCTGGTAGACGGCCATGTTCGCGAGGAGGTAGCCGTGGTAGCTCGCCGCGCTCTCCTGGTTGAGGAGGTGGGGTATGGCGAGGAGGGGACGGTGGCTCTCGACGCCGAGGATGCGCCTTTCGGTCTCGCGGGCGAGGGCCAGGATGCGGTCCTTCGTCAGCTCGGTGTCGGACAACGCATAGAGGGCCCGTTCGAAGTAGGGCACGACGAGGATCATGCGCTCCTCGAAGGCGCGGAAGGGCTGAGTCTTCTCGATGCGCTTGCGGATGAGTTCCTGCGGCATCGGCTTGCCGTCGGCGGAGCGGGCATAGCGGAAAAGCCAGTCCGGGTCGCCGATGATGCTGTCGCAGAACATGGACTGCGTCTCGGCATAGGCCATCGACGTGGGCGGGAATTCCTGAGAGAAGCAGGGCGAGTTCCGCGTGACATTGGCGAAGTGGGCCGCGTGGCCGCCTTCGTGGAAGAGGGTGTTGAGGGCGCGATAGCCGGAACCGGTCTGGTCGGGCTTGCCTTCCGAGGTGAAGTTGATCGCGCCGGGCACCCACTTCCCGTGGTCGAAGTAGGCGGGGATCGGTCCGTGGCAGAACCCGTTCTGGTACTTGCCCTTGCGCTCGAGGAGGTCAAGCTGCATGGTCGCGTCGCGGTACTGGATGCCGAGGCGCCTGAAGCTCTCGTCCCAGCGCTCGAGGGCGGTGGCGAAGGGGAAGTAGGGATCCATCTCGCGCACGACGTCGCCCGCCATGTTGTAACGGACGTTCCAGGGCTCGAGGGCCACCTGGCCCTTGGCAGCGGCGATCGCGTCAAGGCCGCGCCTGTTGGCCGCGGCCGTGCGCTTCTCGAAGTCGTCGAGTACGGCGAAGAGCTCGTCCGGCGTCATCGCCTCGGACTTCCTCACCTTGAAATCGAAGTAGTCGCTCCGTCCCTGGCTCCGTGCGAAGGCGTTGCGCGCCTTGATGATCTCGATGAAGCCGTTGTCGAGCACCCACTCTTCGAGGCCGCGCAGGGCCCTGAAGCTGCTCTTCCTGGCCTCCTCGTCGGGGTTGGCCGACTCGTTCGTGAGGAGCATGCCGAGGGTGGCCTCTTCTTCCTCGCCCTTCTCGTTCCTGTGGCGAAGTACGAGCTTCTGCCGCTTGCCGAAGAGCTCCGCCTCGAGGGAGACGATGCGGTCCATGCCGGACGCGCCTTCGCCCTCGACGATGTTGGCCTCGAAGAGGGCGCGCCAGCCCGAGAGCCCCTTCATGAGCTCGTCGCGCTCCCTGGCCTCCGCGCTGTCGGCCGCCGCGGGAGGCATGGCCTCGAGGGCGGCAATGCGCTCGCGCACCGCCGCGAGCCGGGCCTTGTCGGAGACGAATGCCTTCCATGCCTTCTCCGCCTGGGCAAAGCCCTCGTGGTCCTCGCTCGTCGCCATGTAGGTCGCCCAGAAGAGGTTCTCCTTGCGGTTGTGCGTGGCGAGGTAGTCGTGGTTCAGCGTATCGAAGAATGTCCTGATCTCTGTGGTGTCCATGCAGTATGGATAGCGCGGCAGGCCTTGTCGCGTCAACGCCGCCCGGGGCCGCGTGGGTGCATAGAAACGCGCGCCGCGGAATGAACGCATGGCAATGCCGGTCCTCCTCATTGACCCGGACCGGAAGCGGGCGCAGAATTACGGCCGGAGAAAACCATGGACAGGATAGCCATCGACCTCTCGCAGTACCGCAACCCCGTCTTCCTGACCGGCGCGGGGATCTCCGTCGCCTCGGGGATCAGGCCATACCGCGGGCCGGACGGGCTCTGGAACGATGCAGCCCTCGTGCGCCTTTCCGACGGCGACTATTTCCGGAAGGAGCCCCTCGAGGTGTGGCGCTTCTGGAGCGAGACACGGCGCATCGCCGCGGCGGCATCGCCCAACGCGGCCCACCTCGTCCTGGCGCGGCTCGAGCGCGAGGCCCGGTCGGCAGGCCGGGGCTTCACGCTCATCACCCAGAACATCGACGGCCTCCATGCGAGGGCGGGGAGCCGCAACGTGGTCGAGTACCACGGCTCGGTGGCCCGTACGCGTTGCACGAACCCGCGCTGCGGCCGCGAGCCCTGGCCCGACGCCTCCCTCTACGCGGAGGCGGTGCCGACCTGCCCTGCCTGCGGCGCCATCCTCCGGCCGGACATCGTCCTCTTCCACGAGATGATACCGCAGGCCAACGCCGAGGCGGCCATGGAGGCCCTGGAACGCTGCGACCTCTTCGTCGCCATCGGCACCTCGGGCACCGTCTACCCCGCCAACGATTTCGTGCGCTGGGCCAGGCGCGCAGGCGCGCGTACGGTCTACATCAACCTCGAGGCCCTCGACGACTACGAGGGCCTCTTCGGCGAGCAATACCTGGGGCGTGCGGAAGAGGTCGTGCCCCTCATCTTCGGCGAGGGGCTTACGGTATCGGCTAACGCTTGATCTTGATGCCCACGCCGCCGAAGAGGGCAAAGCCCTCGATGCGGACGAGGGGCGCGTCCTCGGGGGCGTCGGTCTGCTTGTGGTCGAAGCCGCCGAAGATGCCCATGCCCGAGACCTCGACACGCATGTCCGGCGGGACGATGACGTCGAGGCCGCCGAAAATGGCGAGGGCGCTGATCGTGATGCCCTCGGGGGGGACCACGGCCCGTCTCAGATCGAGGTCGGTGCCGCCGAAGAGGCAGAAGGACTCGAAGCGGCGGGGAGCGTGCCAGACGCCCCTGCGCTCGGCTCCGCTGAAGATGGCCACGGCCGCCTGACTGGCGGGCACGGACTCGTCGCGGCCGGCTACGCGCCAGCCGCTTTCGCCCGCGACAGCCCTGGACGCGGAAGCCGCCATGGCCCGCGGCGATTCCTCGGGCAGGCCTTCGACCGCCGAGAAGACCTCGGCCTTGGAGAGGGCCTTGGCCGCGACGGCCGTGCGCCGCTCGTATTCCTCCATCGAGAGGCTGCCGCTCGAGAAGCGCCTCACTAGGCCGTCCATCACCTGCTCCCTGAGATCCTCCAGGGGGATGGACTCGATGGTTGCGAGTTCCTTCATGTCTGCCTCCCGGGCCGCCGGTCCCGGCCTCGCTTTTGCGCGGGCGGCTGCTTGTCGCATCCGTCCGGCGAAGCCTTGAGCGCACGGGGCGCCGCGCCCGAATGTTCGGCCCGCCAAGGAGGCGGGCAGGGTTCCGGACCATGTCCGGTTTCGATTCAATATACTACAGACTGCCCGTCTCGTGAACCGCTCGCGGCCGCTGCGGCCTCAGCCCTGGCTCCGCGGACTCGGCTTTTCCCAGATGTCGAAGGGCCTGAGGAGGGCGTCCCTGACGAGGTCTCCCTCCTGGGCGTGGGCAAGGACCGTGACCTGGTCCCATCCCCTGAGGATGGTGTTGCCGTTGGGCGCCACGACTTCCTTGCCCCTCGTCACGAGGGTTATCACGGCGCCTTTCGGTAGCTTGAGGTCCCTGACCCGCGGGCCCGGGACTCCCTGGGGGTCGGGCAGGTCGACGACGATGAGGTCGAGGTCGCTCGCGGCCATCGTGATGAGCTCGAGGTTGTAGAGGGCCTGGGGCCTCGAGGGCGTCGAGAGGCCGAGCCATTTCGCCACGAGGCCGAGGGTCGAGCCCTGGATGGAGACCGAGAGGAGGACGGCGAAGAAGACGAGGTTGAAGATGTCGTTGCCGCCCGAGAGACCTGCTGCCGCCGGATAGGTGGCGAGGACGATGGGCACGGCGCCGCGGAGGCCCGCCCAGGAGATGAAGGTCTTCTCCCGCCAGGGGAGCTTCATGCCGAGGGTGCCGAGCCAGACCGCGGCGGGCCTCGCCACGAAGGCGAGGACGAGGAAGAGGACGACGCCGTCGAGCCAGATCGCCTTCCACTCGCGGGGGAAGACGAGGAGGCCGAGGAGGACGAACATGCCGATGTTGGCAATTGTTGCGATGGCAGAGGAGAAGTTGGTCACTCCCTGCTTGTGGACGAAGGACTTCGAGCCCATGACGAAGCCCGCGGTGAAAACGGCGAGCATGCCCGAGGCTTTGGCCGCTTCGGCAAGGCCGTAGGTGAGGAGCACGACCGACAGGAAGAGGATGTAGTAGTAGCCCCTGTCCTGGGGCGAGAGGCGGTTGAAGAGCCAGAGGGCCGCCTTCGCGATGAGGAAGCCGATGACGGGCCCGACCGCGAACTTCCAGACGAAGGTGAGGGCGACCATGGCCGGCCTGGCGGTGCCGGTCGAGAAGGCTTCCACGGCGATGAGGGTAAGGAGGATGGCCATGGGGTCGTTGGCCGCGCTCTCGACCTCGACGGTTGCGGAAAGCCTCTTTGGCAGGGATTGCCTGCGCAGGATAGAGAAGGTCGCCGCCGCGTCCGTCGAGGAGATGATGACCGAGATGAGGAGGGCCTTCTGGAGCTCCCATCCGAGGGCGAAGCGCAGCACTCCGAAGGTCGCCGCCGCGGTGAGGACGACGCCCCAGGTGGCGAGGCCTCCGGCCGGGAGGGCCACCATCCTGAGGTCCTCCTTCTTCGTCCCGAAGCCGCCGTTGAAGAGGATGAAAACCAGGGCGAGGTTGGCTATCTCGTTCGAGAGCTTCATGTTCCCGAAGTCGACGAGGCCGAGGACGTCGCTGCCGAAGGCTATGCCCGCGCCGAGGGCCACGAGGATGATGGGGACCGACCAGCGGTCCAGCCAGACGGCGGCGAGGACGACCACGAGGAGGAGGCAGGGGACGACTATATAGATGAGGCTCACGGGCGGCTCCGGGAAAAGGAATGCGGATGATCCTGTCTTCTGGTTCCCTCAATATAGGCATGCGTCCGCGCGCTTTCAATGCACTTCTCGCGCAATTTCCGCATTTGTTCTATTATATGCGCATCATGGACCCCGCAGCTTCCCGGCAGATCCGCAACATGGGCATCTTTGCCCACATCGATGCGGGCAAGACCAGCCTCACCGAACGCATACTCTTCCTCTCGGGGCGCCGTCGCGTCGCGGGCACCGTCGACGAGGGCACGACAGCTACCGATTTCCTCAGGGTCGAGCGCGAGCGAGGGATCACCGTCAAGGCGGCCTGCGTCCAGATCGACTGGAAAGCTTCCTCGATAAACCTCATCGATACCCCCGGCCATGTGGACTTCGGGGCAGAGGTCGAGCGCAGCCTCCGCGTCCTCGATGGAGCTGTCCTCGTGCTTTGCGGCGTGGCTGGGGTCCAGGCCAGGACCGAGGGCATCCTCAAGGCCGCCGCCCGGCGCAACCTGCCGCGCATCGCCTTCGTCAACAAGATGGACCGCAGGGGCGCGTCGTTTTCCCGGGCCGTCTCCGAACTCTCGGAGCTCGATCGCGGGGCCGTTCCCGTCCAGCTGCCCTATGGCGAGGGGCCGGATTTTGCCGGAGTCCTGGACCTCGTTTCGCTGACCTATACAGCCTTCCCGGGGTCAGACCCCGAAGGCCCTGGCGCAAGTTGCACAGGAGGGTCAGACCCCGGGCTCGCGCCGGCCTCGCCGGCCCCGGCGGCCCCGGCGGCCCCGGGGGGCCTGGGGGCTGACCCCTCCTTCCTTGCGGAAGGCCGCGCGGCCCGGGCCCGCCTCGTCGAGGCCTTGGCCGAGGGCGACGAGGCCATGATGGAGGCCTTTGCCGCAGGCCGCGAGCCCGCAGAGGAGGAGCTGCGCACGGCCCTGCGCGCCGCCTGCGTGGCCGGCAGGGTCACTCCCGTCCTCTGCGGCTCGGCCTTGGTCGACACGAGCGTCGCCTTCCTCCTCGACGCCGTGAAAGACCTCCTGCCCTGTCCCGAGGAGGCGGGCTGTCCCGAGGGCAGCGACCCCGCAACCGGCCAGACCCTCAGGCGGGCCTGCGATCCCGACGCCGCCTTCTCTTCCTTCGTGTTCAAGACCCAAGCCGACGAGCACTTCGGCCGGCTTTCCTGGCTCCGCGTCTGGTCCGGCAGCCTTGCGCCCGGCGACCGCCTCGTCGAGGCCGGAACGGGGGCCGTACTCAGGGTGCAGCGCATCTTCGCGATCCAGGCGGACGCCCTCGAGGACAGAGGCTCTGCCCGGGCCGGTGACATCGTGGCTGCGGCCTTCAGCGCTTCCGGTAAATCGGCCTCGGCCAGCCGCGAGGGGAGGGGCGGCCAGCGCTCCATCCCCGGCTCCACCGGCTCGAGCCTCTGCGCCCCCGGGGCCGCCATTCTCTACGAGGCTCTCGACTTCTCCGAGCCCGTCGTCTCCCTCGCCCTCGAGCCCTTCAGCCGGGCCGATGGCGAGTCCCTCTCCCGGGCCCTGTCCCTCCTCCTCGAGGAGGATCCTTCGCTCAGGGCCAGGGAGGACGGCGACACGGGCCGCATCATCCTTTCGGGCATGGGCGAACTCCACCTTGACGTGGCCGTCGAGCGCCTCAGGACGGAGCTTGGCGTGAAGATCAGGGCAGGCCAGCCCCAGGTGAGCTTCCGCGAAGCCCTGTCCGGCCAGGCCTCGGCCCAGTGCGACTTCGACCGCGACATGAACGGCGAACGCGTCAGGGCCCAGCTCTCCCTCCGCCTCGCGCCGCGGGCGAGGGGCTCGGGCAAGCTCTTTTCGACCGAGGCCGGCTTCAAGGTCCCGGCGGCCTACCTCGCGGCCTTCCAGCGCGGCGTCGAGGCCTCGCTCTCCGTCGGCCCGGCCGCGGGCTGGCCGGTGGACGATGTCGAGGCCGTCTTCCTTTCCTTCTCTCCGCCGGCCTCCCGCCAGGTCGAGCTCGTCCTCGAGATCGCCGCTTCCATCGCTGCCCGCGAGGCCCTCGCGAAGGCCGGCAGCCTCGTCCTGGAACCCTGGATGCGGGTCGAGATCGAGGCGCCCGAGGACTGCCTCGGCGCGGCCGTATCGGCCATCACCGGCAGGGGAGGGCGGGTGGAGGCTGTCGAGGACTCCGGCGGCACCAAATTCGTCAGCGCCGCGGCCCCCTTGCGCCTCCTTTTCGGTTTCGAGACCGAACTCCGCTCCTCCAGCGCCGGCCGGGCCTCCCACCAGGCGCGCTTCCTCCGCTACGAGCCCCAGCGGCCCTGAGGCGAGGGCCGCCGGGGGCCTTGAAGGGGCCCATTTGGGCCCTTGCACAGTCTTGACTCTTTCTGTATACTCCGGAAACCCGTGTAGAAAACTATTGGCGGTACGATGCCAAGGAGGAGTAGGATATGGCTAAAGAGAAGTTCGAGCGTACCAAACCCCATATGAACGTCGGTACGATCGGCCACATTGACCACGGAAAGACGACCTTGAGCGCTGCCATCACCCAGTACTGCGCCCGCAAGTTCGGTGACAAGGCGATGAAGTTCGACGATATCGACAACGCGCCGGAAGAGAAGGCTCGCGGTATCACCATCAATACCCGTCACCTCGAGTATCAGTCCGAGAAGCGCCACTACGCGCACATCGACTGCCCCGGCCACGCCGACTACATCAAGAACATGATCACCGGCGCCGCGCAGATGGATGGCGCCATCCTCGTCGTGTCCGCCCCCGACTCCGTCATGCCCCAGACCCGCGAGCACGTCCTCCTGGCCCGCCAGGTCGGCGTTCCCTCCGTCCTCGTCTTCCTCAACAAGGTCGACCTCGTCGACGACCCCGAGCTCCTCGAGCTCGTCGAGGAAGAGGTCCGCGACCTCCTCCGCTTCTACAAGTTCCCCGGCGACACCACCCCCATCATCAAGGGTTCCGCGTTCAAGGCCCTCTCCGAGCCCGACAACGCCGATGCCACCAAGTGCATCCAGGAGCTCCTCGACGCGATGGACTCCTTCTTCCCCGATCCCGAGCGCCTCACGGACAAGCCCTTCCTGATGCCCATCGAGGACGTCTTCTCCATCTCCGGCCGCGGCACCGTCGTCACGGGCCGTGTCGAGCGCGGTATCATCAAGCTCAACGACAACGTCGAGATCGTCGGCATCAAGCCGACCAAGACGACCGTCGTCACCGGCATCGAGATGTTCAACAAGCTCCTCGACGAAGGCCAGGCCGGCGACAACATCGGCGCCCTCCTTCGCGGCATCGACAAGAAGGAGGTCGAGCGCGGCCAGGTTCTCGCCAAGCCCGCCTCGATCACCCCCCACACGAAGTTCAAGGGCCAGGTCTACGTCCTCAACCAGCAGGAGGGCGGCCGCCACAGCCCCTTCTTCTCCGGCTATCGCCCCCAGTTCTACTTCCGAACGACCGACATCACCGGCACCGTCACCCTTCCCGAGGGCCGCGAGATGGTCATGCCTGGCGACAACACCGAGATCAACGTCGAGCTGATCTACCCCATCGCCATGGAGAAGGGACTCAAGTTCGCCATCCGCGAGGGCGGCCACACGGTCGCTTCCGGCCAGGTCACCGAGATCACGGCCTAAGTTCCTTCCTTAAAAGCAATTAAACGGCGCCCGGGCAACCGGGTGCCGTTTCTTTTTTCTCCAGGGGGAAGGAACCTTTCGGGGTCGGAGGGGCGGTCGCGGACCGAAAGGTTCCTTCCCCCCGGACCCTCCATCTTCCAAAGTCCGGTAATGGGCCGCCTGGGCTCAGGGCTCGGGGCCCGATGCCAGGGCTATCGGAGGAGTGGCGGATTCCTTGCGGAAAACGTCGAAGCCGCGTCCTTGCCCACTAGCCACGGAATTCACAGTCTGATATAGTCGTCATGTTCGGCAAAGTATCATTTTTGCTTGGGCGCATCCGCGAGGTTCCCCAACCTCGCAGCATGGGCACAGGCGGCACGCCCTCCCGGGTACGGCCGCATGCGACCTGTGCAAGAGATCTTTGGAGGATAGGCATGAAGGACAGGATTCGAGTCAGGCTCAGAGGGTTTGATGTCCGTCTCATAGACGACAGCGCCCGCGGCATCGTCCAGACCGTGCAGAAGGCTGGCGCCAAGGTTGCGGGACCCATCCCCCTCCCCACGCGCATCAACAAGTTCACGGTTCTCCGTTCCCCCCACGTCCACAAGAAGTCGAGGGAGCAGTTCGAGATGCGGACCCACAAGCGTCTGATCGACATCATTGATCCGACCCCCGACGTCATGGACGCGCTCATGAAGCTCGAGCTGCCCGCCGGCGTCGACGTGGAGATCAAGCAGTAAGGTTTTTGAGGTAAGGGCCTGGCCCTTATTATCCAGCAGTAACGCCCGGCTCCGTGCCGGACGCGTTCAACGCTAGGAGAGTTCAATGTTCGGACTTATCGGCAAGAAGATCGGGATGACCCAGATCTTCGACGCGACCGGGAAGCTCGTGCCCGTTACGGTCATCGAGATCCATCCCAACGTCGTGGTCGCCAAGAAGACGCAGGAGAAGGATGGCTACAGCGCCGTCGTCTTCGGCGTCGACGAGAAGAAGAAGAATCACGTCTCCAAGCCCTATGGCGGACAGTTCCCCGAGGGCGTGGCTCCCACGAAGATCCTTCGCGAGATGCGTGATTTCGGCAAGGATCCCGCTGTCGGCGAGAGCCTCGGCGTGGCCGCCTTCGAGGGCATCCGCTTCGTGGATGTCCAGGCCGTCACCAAGGGCAAGGGTTTCCAGGGCGTCGTGAAGCGCTGGGGTTTCGGGGGCGGTCGCAGCACGCACGGCTCCAAGTTCCACCGCGAGCCCGGTTCCACCGGTCAGAGCACCTGGCCCCACAAGACCTTCAAGAACGTGAAGCTCCCCGGCCGCATGGGCCGCGAGACCTGCACGGTCCAGAATCTCAAGGTCGTCCGCGTCGACTCGGCTAACGGGTGCATCCTTGTTCGCGGCGCCGTCCCCGGCCCGCGCAACTGCACCGTGGTTGTCCGCAGCGCGGTCAAGAAGACGAAGTAGGCGGAGGACCAGAATGGAAAGGAAAGTCGTTTCCTTGCAGGGCAAGGAACTCCGGAGCATCGAGCTTTCCGACTCGGTCTTCGGCCTGCCCATAAACGAGGACGTCATTTACTACGCGATCAACAACGAGCTTGCGAACAAGCGCCTCGGCACCGCCGATACGAAGACCCGCAAGGACGTTCACGGATCGAACAAGCGCCCCTATTCCCAGAAGGGAACGGGCCGCGCCCGCCAGGGCGACTACAAGTCGCCGGTCTACGTGGGCGGCGGTATCGTGTTCGGGCCCCACCCGCGCGACTACGGCTGGCTTCTCCCCAAGAAGGTGAAGCGGCTCGCCCTCAAGACCATCCTGAGCCTCAAGGCCCAGAACGGCACCATGCAGGTCGTCGAGGACTTCACCGTGGAGAGCGGCAAGACCAAGGACCTCGTGAAGAAGCTCGAGGCCCTCGCCTCCGACAAGGAAGCCACCAGGACCGTCATCGTCCTCAAGGACGACGACGCCGCCGTGAAGAGGGCGGGACGCAACATTCCCTGGCTCAGCTTCCTCTCGTACAACCGGCTCCGCGCCCATGACCTCTTCTACGGCCGGAAAGTCCTCGTTCTCGAGTCCGCCATCAAGGGACTGAACGAGTTCTACGCGGACAAGTAAGGAGAGCATGATGGAATACGATTCGATCCTTATCGAGCCCGTGCTCACCGAGAAGAGCAACACCATGCGCGAGGAAGGCCGCTATGTCTTCCGCGTCGACGCCAGGGCCAACAAGTTCATGGTCATGGAAGCCGTCCGCCGCATGTTCAATGTCCATCCCCTCGGATGCAACATCATCAACGTGACCTCCAAGCCCAAGCGCCTCCGCGGCCGCCCGGGCCGGACCGCCACGTGGAAGAAGGCCATCGTCCGCCTCGCGCCCGGGGAGACGATCAAGGTTTTCGAGGGCGCATAAGGCGTAAGGGGAAAATATGGGTATCAAGACATTCAGGCCGATCACGCCGGGCCTCAGGCACCGCGTGCAGGTGGTGAACGACGAGCTCACCTCCAACCAGAGCAATCCCGAGAAATCCCTTACCAAGGGTAAGAAGTCCAACGGCGGACGCGCCTCCAACGGCCGCATCTCCGTGAGGCACCAGGGCGGCGGCCACAAGCAGCGCTACCGGGTCATCGACTTCAAGCGCGACAAGACCGGCGTCCCCGGCACCGTCGCCTCGATCGAGTACGACCCCAACCGCAGCTCGAGCATCGCCCTCGTCAAGTATGTGGACGGCGAGAAGCGCTACATCATCAGCCCCAAGGGGCTCAAGGTCGGGCAGGTCATCATGGCCGGCCCCGCCGCTCCCATCGAGGTCGGCAACAGCCTCCCCCTCGAGAACATCCCCATGGGCATCACGGTCCACAACGTCGAGCTCACCCTCGGCAAGGGCGGCCAGCTCGCCCGCTCGGCGGGCGCCAGCGCCCTCCTGGTCGGCAAGGAAGGTGACTACATCACCCTCAAGCTTCCTTCCGGCGAGCTCCGCATGGTCTTCAAGAAGTGCTCGGCGACCATTGGCGCCGTGGGTAACGAGGAACACATGAACGAGCGTCTCGGCAAGGCCGGACGCACCCGCTGGCTCGGCATCAGGCCGACCGTCCGCGGTACCGTCATGAACCCGGTCGACCACCCGCACGGAGGCGGCGAGGGCCGCGGCAAGGGCTTCAAGCAGCCCGTGTCGCCCTGGGGCCAGCCTTCCAAGGGTTACAAGACCCGCGATCCGCACAAGCCGTCGAGCCGCTTCATCGTGAAGCGCCGGAAGTAAGGGAGGAGCCCGAAAGTGTCCAGGTCAGTAAAGAAAGGGCCCTTCATCGAGAAGAGCCTCTACAAGAAGGTCCAGGAGATGAGCAAGGCGGGGGACAAGAAGATGGTGAAGACCTTCTCCCGCACGTCCACGATCATTCCCGAAATGGTCGGCATGACGATCTCCGTGTATAACGGCAAGACTTGGGTGCCGGTCTACGTGACCGAGAACCTCGTCGGCCACAAGCTTGGCGAATTCGCCCCCACGCGTATCTTCAGGGGTCACGCGGGCAGCGACAAGAAAGCCGAGAAGAAGTGAGGCCCGGAATCATGGCTGCCAACAAGACAGGTTACAAGGCGACCGCCAAGTGGCTTATCGCTTCCCCGACCAAGGTCAGGCCCGTGGCCGACCTCGTGAAGATGAAGCCCTATTCCGAGGCCGTCGCCATCCTTGAGAACACCCCGAACAAGGGCGCGAAGCTGATCATGAAGGTGGTTCAGTCCGCCGCGGCCAACGCCCTCAACCAGAACCGCAAGCTCGACGAGGACATGCTCTACATCAGGGAGATCCGCATCGACGAGGGTCCGCGCATGAGGCGCGTGTGGTTCAGGGCGCGCGGGCGCGCGGACATGCTCATCAAGCGCATGTGCCACATCTCCTGCGTGATCGACGAGATCGGCAAGAAGGCGGAGGCGTAACTGTGGGTAACAAAGTAAGTCCCGTCGGACTGCGACTCGGGATCAACAAGGACTGGAAGTCCCACTGGTACGTCGATCCGCGCGATTACGCGAAGACGCTCCATGAGGACCTCGCGATCCGCAAGAGGATCTACGAGCTCCCGGAGACCAAGGGCTCCGAGATCTCCGAGATCGAGATCGTCCGCCACCCCCAGCGCGTGACCGTGGTCATCCACACCGCGCGCCCCGGCGTCCTCATCGGCGTCAAGGGAGCGAACATCGAGCAGATCGGCCTCCAGCTCCAGAAGGTCGCGTCCAAGAAGATCAGCATCAAGATCAAGGAAATCAAGAAGACCGACACCAACGCGCAGGTCGTCGCCCAGAACGTCGCCCGCCAGCTCGAGAACCGCGGATCCTTCCGCAAGGCGATCAAGATGGCCGTCGTGAACGCGATGAAGGGCGGGGCCCAGGGCTGCAAGATCCGCGTGGCGGGCCGCCTCGGCGGCGCCGACATGTCCAGGACCGAGCAGCACAAGGACGGCCGCGTTCCCCTCCACACCCTCCGCGCCGACATCGACTACGGCTTCGCCGAGGCCCTCACGACCTTCGGCAAGATCGGCGTCAAGGTCTGGATCTACCAGGGCATGGTGTACCGGAGCGACAAGCAGGAAGATGCCGGTCAGCTCGTCCGCAAGCCCAGGCACGATGAGCGCCATGGCGACGATCGCGGCGAGCGCCACGAGCGCGGCGAGCGCGGCGGCAGGCCCGACAGGGGCGCCCCCCGCGGCGATCGCCCCGCCCGCACCACTGAGGCGAGGAGCTAGGCCATGCTGAGTCCCAAGAGAGTAAAGTACCGCAAGCAGCAGCGCGGTCGCACCCACGGCGTCGCCCATACGGGCAACACCGTGGCCTTCGGAGAGTTCGGTCTTGTCAGCCTCGAGCCCGAGTGGCTCACGGCGCGCCAGATCGAGGCCGCCCGTATCGCCCTCAACCGCTACATCAAGCGCGGAGGAAAGCTCTGGATCCGGATTTTCCCGGACAAGCCGATCTCGAAGAAACCGCTTGAAGTGCGCATGGGCAAGGGCAAGGGAGCTCCCGAGCAGTGGGTGGCCGTCGTCCGTCCGGGCACGGTCCTCTTCGAGCTCGCCGGCGTAGAGCCCAAGGTCGCCGAGGAGGCCATGCGCCTCGCCGGCTCCAAGCTGCCCGTGAAGACCAGATTCACGCTGCGCGCGGAAACGGAGTGAGAAGATGAAGAACTCGTTCAAGGAGCTCAAGTATGACGAGCTCGTGAGCAAGCGCAACGAGCTCAAGAAGAAGTACTTCGATGTCCGCTTCCAGGCCGTCGTCGGACACCTCGAGAACCCGCTCGAGAAGCGGAACCTGCGCCGCCAGATCGCGCGGCTCGAGACCCTGATCCGGCAGCATGACGCCGCCGGCCAGGCTCGCTGACAACCGAGGAGTGGAACGTGGATACGCCCGAGAAGAAGGCTAACAAGCAGACCTTCACCGGAATCGTGAAGAGCGACAAGATGGACAAGACCATCGTCGTCGAGATCACGATGAGGAAGCTGCACCCTCTCTACAAGAAGTACGTGACCAGGTCCAAGAGGATCAAGGCTCACGATGAGAACAACGAGGCTCATGTCGGAGACACCGTCCGCGTGGTCGAGGCCCGCCCTATCAGCAAGGACAAGTGCTGGAAGCTGGCGGAGATCCTCGAGAAGGCCAAATAGGACAACGAGGATATAGCAATGGTCCAAGTTGAAAGCAAGCTGAACGTGGCCGATAACTCCGGCGCCAAGACCGTACAGGTCATCAAGGTGCTCGGCGGAACGAGGCGAAGGTACGCCTACGTGGGCGATCTCGTCGTCGTGGCGGTGAAGGCCGCCCTGCCGAACTCCGCGATCAAGAAGGGCACCATCGAGAAGGCCGTGGTCGTGAGGACGCACAAGGAATACCGCCGCCCGGATGGCACCTACATCCGGTTCGACGACAACGCCTGCGTCATCATCGACGCCAACAACAACCCGAAGGGCAAGCGCATCTTCGGGCCGGTCGCCCGCGAGCTCCGCGAGAGGGATTTCATGAAGATCATCTCGCTGGCTCCCGAGGTCCTGTAAGGAGGAGCGCATGGCAGACGTCAAGTTCAAGCTCCGAAAGGACGACCTCGTGGAGGTCATCGCCGGCAAGGACAAGGGCAAGCAGGGCAAGATCATCAAGATCGATGTCGACAAGGCCCGCGCCATCGTCGGCGGCGTCAACATGGTCAAGAAGGCCATGAAGAAGCGCAAGCAGAACGACCGCGGCGGCATCGTCGACATCGAGGCGCCGCTCCACATCTCCAACCTCATGATCGTGTGCAAGAAGTGCGGTCCCACGCGCATCGGCTACAAGATCGAGGATGGCAAGAAGAAGCGCGTGTGCCGCAAGTGCGGGGAGGCTCTCTAAATGGCCGAGAACAAGACAACGGCTAACGCCGAAGCCGCGGCCGAGAAGAAGGCCAAGGCCGCGGAAGCCGCCGCGAAGAAGAAGGCAGCGGCCGCCGACAAGATCGGCGATTCCGCCGCTGTCCCGAAGGGCTACGTGCCCAACCTCAAGAAGAAGTACCGCGACGATGTCGCCCCGGCCCTCTTCAAGGAGTTCTCCTATACCTCCGCGATGCAGGTACCGAGGATCGCCAAGGTCATCGTGTCCATGGGCGTCGGCGAGGCCAAGGAGAACAAGAAGATCCTGGACGCCGCCGTCGAGGACCTCTCCCAGATCACCGGCCAGCACGCGGTCAAGACGAAGGCGAGGAAGTCCATCGCCACGTTCAAGATCCGCCAGGGCCAGGAGATCGGGGCCAAGGTGACCCTGCGCGGCAACTACATGTGGGAGTTCCTCGACAGGCTCATGAATGTCGCCCTCCCCCGCGTCAAGGACTTCAGGGGAGTGAATGCCAACGCCTTCGACGGCCACGGCAACTATTCCCTGGGCCTCAACGAGCAGATCATCTTCCCGGAGATCGACTTCGACAAGATCGAGAAGATCATGGGCCTCAACATCGCGATCGTCACGACCGCGAGGACGGACAAGGAAGCCAAAAGCCTCCTTGCCAAGATGGGCATGCCCTTCAGGAAGTAA
>Ga0209099_1001601_pt1 | contig 22111 bp, 20 predicted proteins | sample AD_JPNHW2_MetaG_FD_184430 | JGI IMG/M metagenome (GOLD analysis project Ga0209099, IMG submission 184430) | Active sludge microbial communities of municipal wastewater-treating anaerobic digesters from Japan - AD_JPNHW2_MetaG (SPAdes) (version 2) | ecosystem: Engineered > Bioreactor > Anaerobic... | reverse complement strand
ACACAGAACTCAAAACGCCAACGGCCAATTGCCAACAGCTAATAGTTCAGTGAAAATTTTGTTCAAGCCACTGGATAATAAACCGGAACCCGGCGATAGCCGGCTCCTTTAACCTGAGTCGATGATGTTAATACAACCGGGTGTTCAAATTACAGATAAAAGTTGCTGAAAAAGTTAGACATATACATCATTAAAAAGTTCCTCGGGACTTTCTTTTACTCAATCTTACTGTTGGCGGTAATCATTATTGTTTTTGATATCTCCGAAAAAATCGATGATTTTCTGGAAAAGGAGGCGCCTATTAAAGCCATCGTCTTTGATTACTATCTCAATTTTCTGCCCTATTTCGTGAACATGTTCAGCGCCCTGTTCACTTTTATTGCGGTTGTTTTCTTTACCTCGCGCCTGGCGGCAAATACCGAAATCATTGCAATACTGAACAGCGGCGTCAGCTTCTGGCGCATGTTATGGCCTTATCTGATATCGGCTGTTATACTCACCTTCCTGTCATTCGGATTGATGAACTATGTGATTCCTCACACCAACCGGTCGATGCGTGAGTTCGAAATACGGTATATCAAGAATCCGTTTAAGGTAAAGGATACCAACATTCACATGCAGATGGACAAGGAAACTTACATATTTGTAGAGAGTTACAACAATATATCCAATATCGGATACCGGTTCACCATGGAGAAAATTGACAGTACAGGGCTTAGATATCGGTTTACCTCGGATATGATCACCTGGGACAGTATCAATAACCGGTGGAGGGCCAGTAATTATGCCATCAGGTATCTTGGCAATATGCAGGAAAAACTGCTGAGGGGACGCACCCTGGATACCACCTTTGCGGCTCCCGGAAAGGAACCTTTATTCACGCCATCCGATTTTATCATCGATATCGAAGATGCCAAGGTGATGACGTACAGAAAACTCACCGAATACATTAATAAGGAAAAACTGCGCGGGAATGCGACCGTAACGAAATTTGAAGTGGAGAAATACAAACGTATTGCTTTCCCGTTTGCCAATATTGTCCTGACTTTTATCGGGGTTGCATTGTCCAGCCGGAAAGTACGCGGCGGTATCGGGCTGAACATGGGACTGGGCATAGCCATCAGTTTTACCTTCATCCTGTTGCTGCAGGTTACTTCGGTTTTTGCCGTTTTCGGCAACCTTAAACCTGCGATTGCTTTATGGATACCTAACGTTATCTTCAGTATCGTCGCCCTGATTCTGCTGATAAAAGCCCCAAAGTAGATGCCGGAATACGGCTATTCAATTATCAGGTTTCTTACTTTTCAGAGTAATCCTTGCCAGACAAAACAGCCAGGAAAACAGTCTTTTACGTCTGAAGGATCGGTAAAAATACCGAATACAGCCGAACCGCTGCCGCTCATCGATGCGTAAACCGCTCCGGAAGCATACAACCGTTGTTTGATGTCACTTATTTCCGGATGGCGATTGAATACCGAAGGTTCAAAATCATTGTGCAGGATACGGCTCCATTTATCAACAGGTTCTTGAATTAACCGTCGCACCGGAACCGGCTTTTCGGAAGGGGTAACCCCGGCATAGGCTTCAGCAGTGGAAATATGGATATCCGGTTTTATGATTGCCAGGTAATATCCGTCCAGACAAATATCTACGGGTTCTGTCGATTCTCCTCTTCCGGTAGCAAGGGCAGGAAGGTTTTCGATGAAAAACGGGCAATCCATACCCAACTGCGCTGCAAGCCTTTCCAGGTTTTTGTCCCCGAGTTTCAGACCGTAGATATTATCCAAAAGTTTGAGGGTGAACGCGGCATCCCCCGATCCGCCGCCCAAACCGGCGCCCGAAGGAATATTCTTGTGAAGGTGAAGGTCTATGTTCCCGATATTGAATTCCTGGTTTAATAGATTCCATGCTTTAAAACACAGGTTGTCTTCTGCATTTCCAGCCACCGGGATTCCGCTGACAGATATCCGGTTTGAGTTCCCGGCAGCGGGGACAATTTCAAGCATATCACACAAGGGCACCGGGTAAATTACTGTTTCAATCCGGTGATAACCGTCGGGAAACCGGCCTGTAATGGATAATCCGAGATTTATTTTACAGTTGGGGAAGCTAATCATAGACCCTGAGAATACGGCAGTAAAGGTAATGCGTTTTTTAAACTTGTTTTTATTTCTCCTTTGCTGTTTAATGAGCAGATATACAGCATGTTAAGATTGCATGCGATTGGCCTGCCGGCAAATGTCCGGTTTCAGCACAAAATAATCCGTATCACCATTCGTTTTAACCCAGATTAAACTTCAGCAGGATAAAAAAGGCCAGCCTGCTGTTACCTTTGTCAGGATTTGCCGACATTTGTTTTTTATTTGCAGATAACACGAAACAAAAATATTAACAACAAAACCAACTATGAAAGCTAGGAAATTTATTAATTTTTCCGCCATGCTCCTGGCGGTGGCAGCGCTTGCTGTTACAGGATGTAAAAAAGATGACAATAGCGATGATACTGCATCCGTTGAACAGCTTACGGCTGACCAGTACAATATGGAAACAACAATTGATGAAGCCACCCGCGATATCGACGGCGTTTATTCATCGGGACTGAAAAGTTCGAATTTTGATAACCGCATGCCCTGTAATGTCAGCATTGATTCGGTTGCAATTGCCAATGACACCATCACACTGGATTTGGTTTATAACGGGCTGAATTGCAGCGGCACCTTAAACCGTACCGGTAAAATTGAGATCAAAAAACGCGTAGGCGAACGATGGGGAGAACCCGGCAGTTCCTTAATGACAAAGTTCATGAATTATACCGTTACACGCGTTTCGACCGGGAAATCTGTTACTCTGAACGGCAGCCATCTGTTTACGAATGTTTCGGGAGGGTTCATTTTCATGGTAGGAATTGACAGTACTTCTGTAATCTTTGAATCGAGCGCTTCACTGCAGGCTACTTTTGACGACGGAAGCGTCAGGAACTGGAATGTAGCCCGCCGTACCACTTTTTCCATAGAAAAGGGGAAATTGCTGATGACCATCGAAGGATTCGGCACGAGCGGCAGTTATACCAACCTGGTTATGTGGGGCACCAACCGCGAATCAAAAGAATTCTATACCAGCATTGTTACGCCCGTTGTTCACAGGCAAACCTGTGACTGGGATCCCTGCTCGGGGGTGAAAGTTCATAAAGTACCTTCTGAAGATGCTATCATCACAATGACTTTTGGTTATGATGACAGCCACCAGCAGGTTACCGGCGATGCCTGCCCTACAAGTTACCGCATCGACTGGGCCAAACACGAAAATTCGGGGGTTATCTACAAGCCCCTGCCATAAGGATTCTGAGTGTTTTGAGAAAGAAAGGCAGCCATCCGTCAGGGGCTGCCTTTTTTCGTATTATTCCGGTCCGATGGTATGGCCACAGCATTACGGCCGGTTCGGGTTCTTACGGATTCCTGAATTTCTTCCTGCTGCCTTGTTGCTGCAATACGATGCCGGTTTTTTCAACGGTAATCAGGCAACCGTAAGGCAATTTCTCTATCCAGGGACGAATCGTCTCAATGAATTTTTCAATTTTTTCAGCTTCGTCAACAATCTCTATGACAAGGGGCAGTTTTTCTGTAATTTCCCAGAACCGGGCTGAATGGATCCTGCTGCTTGATCCGTATCCCATGACCCCTTTCAGCACCGTAGCGCCGGCAAGCCCGTAACGCTTGGCGGCAAAAACAATGGTTTCCGATAAAGAAGTATGCCTGAACTTATCGGTATTGCTGACGAAAATACGCAGCAATCTGGCTTCTCCTTTTATTTCCATGACTAGATAATTTTAGTTATCAGGTTACCGAGATAGGTAGCCAGTATTCCAACAAACACACTGAGGCTGGTATAAAGCGCAAACTGGAAGATATTGCCGTCGCGGAGCAAGGCTACATTTTCATTGGCAAACGTTGAAAAGGTGGTAAAACCGCCGCAAAAGCCAACGGTCAGAAACATCTTCAGGCCTGCGTCTGTCACATTCCCTCTTTCACTGATTCCATAGATAAGCCCGATCAGAAAACATCCGGTAATGTTTACAATGAAAGTCCCGAATGGGAATGCCGATAAAATACTGTCCTGAATAAGTCGGGAAGCCAGGAATCGTGAAATTCCGCCTATAAAACTCCCGGCGCCGATTAATAAAATGATCCTGGTCATTAAGTCAAAACATTGTTAACAGTGAGGAAGCAGTTCGACACAAATCATGAATTCAGTAACTTCTTCATGGCTTCCACATTACGGGGATTATAGAGGTCTTTTCCCTCGGGAGTGTACATGAACCTGATGAGGTCGTCATAATGAGCTGTAATTTTGCCCCTCACCATTTTCATGGTGGAATTCATCATGTGATTATCCTCGGTGAAAGCTTCGCTCAGGATGCCGGTTGCAGCCGGAAGCCAGCGTTGGGGAAACATGTTTTCATAATGGCCCTTTGCCCTGTACAATTGCAATTCCCGGTAAATTTTATTCAGCGCCAGCTTAATGCCTTCCTCCGATGCCGGACTGGTATTTTTATGTTTCAGGTAGGCCTTCAGCATTTCACAGTTCGGCACTATCAGGCAGATGGTATAAGGATTCTGGTTGTTGTGCAGCATGCACTGGTGGATGAATTTCGATTGCGCTACAAAGGTTTCCTCCATGCCCTCCGGACTGTACTTTTCTCCGTCATCGGAAATAAGCAGGCTTTTAAAACGCCCCAGTACATAGAGGAACCCATCCTTATCCATATAACCGAGGTCGCCGGTATGCAGCCAGCCGTCGCGAATGGTATCGGCAGTAGCTTTTTCGTTTTTCCAGTACCCTGTCATCACGTTTTCGCCTTTGATGACGATTTCACCTTTTTCTCCAACCGGTAAACTGTTTCCTTTATCGTCGCAGATTTTGAGTTCCATATCCTTCACCAGCACGCCGGAAGAACCTAGTTTGTGCCTTTTTTTTGAATTTGAGGAAATCACCGGTGACGACTCAGTAAGGCCATAACCCTGGAACATGGGAATGCCTATCGCGTAAAAGAAGCGCTGTAATTCAATGTCGAGCAAAGCCCCTCCGCCGACAAAAAATTCCAGGCGGCCGCCAAAACCTTCACGCACCTTGCTGAAGATGATTTGATCGTACAGCCAGATCAATGGTTTGTAAAGAAAGGTAAGACCTTTCCCTTTATCGTATCCGATTCCGTTGTAACTGTATGATAGGCGGAGTGCGTGATTGAAAAGCGTATTGATCAGTTTTCCCTTCTCGCGGATATTCCTTTCAATATTCTTACGGAAGTTGGCTGCCAGGGTCGGTACGCTCAACAGCAGGTGAGGCCTGATCTCTTTGATGTTTACAGGGATGTTTTTCAGCGAGTCAAGTCCCGATTTCCCTGAATATACCGAAGCCAGTGATGCTCCCATCCCCATCATACAATAAATGCCGCAGGTATGGGCAAAAGCGTGGTCCCAGGGAAGAATCAGCAGCGTTGTATAATGGGATGGAATGTCCATCAGGGTGTACGATTGTGTAACATTGGCCACGTAATTGTTATGCGAGAGGATTATGCCTTTCGGGTCGGCGGTGGTGCCTGAGGTGTAACAGATATTGGCAGGATCATCGGGCTTCACAGAATTCCAGGTTTCGCGGAAGACCGTCTCAGATGTTTCCAGATATTTGTCGCCCAGCTCTTTTACGGTTTCAAAATTTATTTCATTGGCTGTTTCATCAGCCCCGCCATCCAGGAGAATGAGCTTTTCGAGTAAAGGAAGTTCGGGCCATGCTCTTTTTACCTTTTCAACCTGGCGTGCCGATACAATCGCCATGCGGGCTTCCGAATGCCCCATCCGGTAACGGATTTCTGAAGTTTCGGTGAGTTTTACCGACATCGGAACGTTAATGGCACCGGTGTAAAGAATACCCAGTTCGCTGATAACCCAATCGTTGCGGCCCTCGGAGATCAACGCCAGCCTGTCGCCTCGTTGTATGCCGAGGGCTAAAAGTCCTGCAGCAAAACGGTATACTTCTTTTTGGACTTGCAAATAGGTTGTCCCTTTGTAAGCTCCGTTATTTTTTTCACAGAGGTAGGTATTATTGGGAAATTTGGCTACGCTTTCCTCAAAAAACCGGATAATGGTCTGGCTCATCAGATTGATTTATTGGTTTGGTAAAAAATTTGATGCTAAGATAAAAAATTTATCAGTTTTACATATTTTGCATCAGCCCGGATGGATAGATACTTACCCCCGGTTTATCTGTCTGCGCTGCTTTGGTCATCGCACCTGCAATGGTTTGGGCACGGATGGGACGGTAATTTTTCAAAGGCCCCACAAACAGGAACCGAAGGCCACCGGCCACTTTTTGAGCTATATTTTCCCCGAAACGAAACTCTTTGCGTTTGCCCAGGATCAGCGAAGGCCTGAAAATATGGACTTCGGGAACTCCCGCTGCCGACACTGATTTTTCCATTTCGCCTTTTACACGGTTGTAAAATATGCGGGAAGAAGGATTTGCCCCCATGGCGCTCACCACCAGGAAACGTTTTGCTTTGATGGAAACAGCATATTTAGCCAGGTTCAGCACATAATCATGGTCAACCTTCCGGAATGCTGCTTGTGAACCGGCTTTCCGGATGGTAGTGCCGAGCGCGCAATAAATGTCGTCGGCTTCCAACGGCAAACTGACGGGATCAGCGTAATCAAAATTTACAATAACCTGTTCAATCTTTGGATGAGATATGGCTAATGGCTTCCTGGTAAGTAGAATCACTTTCTCATAAATCGGTTCGGCCAGGAGCTGATCAGTCAGGTGGGTTCCGACCAGGCCGGTTGCCCCGGCGACGATGGCTTTTCGTGGGTTCATAAGTTATTCAGTCAGGGTGAAAAAAAGGCTTCGAAAAAGCAAATATAAACCTGTTTCCGGGAAAACAAACTGAAAATCAAGGAATATAAATTTTTTAGCAATGAAACAACAGTCACTAAAAAGCCGCTAAGCTTAGATTTTTATTCCTTCTGACTTAAAAAATCAGATTTTTCTTTAAATCAGAAAAATATTATCTTTGAATATTAAGCTATTCGGGTTATGCCTTTAATCAACTCAGTCATTTCGTGGTTTATACGCAAGCGAATCCATCAGATCGAGTTGTTCATGAAGTATCCCCACGAGGTACAATCCGAGTGGTTTGAAAGGTTATTATATGAAGCCCGCGATACAGAATGGGGGAAAAAATATAATTACCGCACCATTGAGACGGTTGAGGAATTCAGGAACCGCGTTCCCGTGAATGATTATAACAGCCTGAAACCTTATATTGACAGGCTTCGCCAGGGTGAACAAAATATCCTGTGGCCATCGGAAGTAAAGTGGTTTGCCAAAAGCAGCGGCACCACCGGGGATAAGAGCAAATTCATTCCGGTGACCGAAGAAGCGCTGGAAACCTGTCATTTTAAAGGTGGCAAGGACCTGCTTTCCATGTATTGCAACAATAATCCCAATACCCGCCTGTTCAGCGGTAAATGGCTGGCCCTCGGCGGAAATCTGACCACGGATAATATCGAAGCCGAAACCTATCATGGGGATGTTTCGGCCATTCTCATGGAAAACCTGCCTTCCTGGGCCCAGTTGATACGCACGCCCGACCTGAACATCGCCCTCATGAGCGAGTGGGAATCCAAAATTGAGCGCATCGCCGAGGTCACCAGGCTCGAAGATGTGGTAAATATTACGGGCGTCCCGTCATGGTTGCTGGTTTTGCTGCGGCGGGTCCTCGAAATGAGCGGCAAAACTTCGGTCGCCGAGGTATGGCCAAACCTGGAACTATTCGTGCACGGAGGCGTGAGTTTTGCGCCCTATCGCGAACAGTACCGGAAGATATGCCCTCCGGAGATGTATTACCTTGAAACTTACAATGCCAGCGAGGGCTTTTTCGGTATCCAGGACAGACTTGGCGCCGATGATATGCTGCTGATGCTCGATTATGGCGTCTACTACGAATTTATCCCGCCCGATCAAATCGGGAAAAACAATCCTCAAACCATTACCCTCAGCGAGGTAGAAGCAGGCGTAAATTATGCCCTGGTAATCAGCACCAATGCCGGCTTATGGCGATATTCCATAGGCGACACCATCATGTTTACATCCACCGACCCTTACCGTTTCAGGATTACCGGCCGGACAAGGAATTTTATCAATGCTTTCGGCGAAGAGCTGATCATTGATAATGCGGAAAAAGCCCTTGCAATTGCCTGTGAAAAGACGTCGGCAGCGATCAATGAATATACGGCAGCGCCGGTTTATTTCGGCGATAACCAACAGGGCGCCCATGAATGGATCATTGAGTTTGAAACGTTTCCTGAAAACATCGGGTACTTTATCGAAGTGTTCGATAATGCCCTTAAATCGCTGAACTCCGATTATGAGGCAAAGCGTTACCATAATATGATCCTGGTGATGCCCGTGGTGCATCCGGTCCCCGCAGGAACTTTCTATAACTGGATGCGCGAAAAAGGCAAGCTGGGAGGACAGAATAAAGTGCCGCGCCTTTCGAACGACAGGAAATATGTTGACGATCTTCTCGCCAGGATCACACTGAAAAAATAATTGCGATACATTTGCTTTACAGATTATGGCAATCCGGGTCTCACCATTAGCAAAGCGTAAGGAATTATATCATAAATCTTTAAACTCCAGATTTATTAACCATGCATATAGCAATAGCAGGAAACATCGGTTCAGGTAAAACAACACTTACAGGCCTTTTAGCAAAACATTTCGGGTGGCTGCCCAATTACGAGGATGTGGATACCAATCCATACCTGAGCAGCTTTTATGAAGACATGCAGCGATGGTCGTTCAACCTGCAGATATACTTCCTCAACAGCCGTTTCAGACAGATTGTGGAAATCAGAAAAAGCGGCAAGAATGTTATCCAGGACCGCACTATTTATGAGGATGCCAATATCTTCGCGCCCAACCTCCACGCCATGAACCTGATGACAACCCGCGATTTTGATAATTACAAGTCGCTGTTCGATCTGATGGCATCGCTGATCCAGCCGCCCGACCTGCTTATCTACCTGCGTGCGGAAGTTCCAACCCTGGTACGCAACATACAGAAACGGGGCCGTGAGTACGAAGCCTCCATCCGCCTCGATTATCTGAACAGCCTGAACGAGCGTTACGAAAACTGGATTGACAATTACACCTTCGGGAAACTGCTGATCTTTGACGTCGATAACCTGAATTTTACCGAAAGCCGCGAAGACCTCGGGCAGGTGATCGAAAAGATCGAAGCCGAACTCCACGGACTTTTCTAAGCCTGAACTTTCCGGGCTGTAAGCTATTGGCTATTGGCCGTTGGCCTTTAGCTCATAGCTTTTAGCCAGGGGATGTTGGCCTCGCCCCATATCCTGAAACTACGTTAGCACTCCCATTCCGCGAGGAGTTTTAAGCCCGGAGGGCATTAAAACGACGAAACGGTCTCCCCGCCTTACCGAAATATACGTTCAGCTCCCCGCGCGCCGACTCTCGCTATTTACTTTTGACCTTTGACCCTGCCGTCCTCCCTCAGGCTCGCGCAAGGCAGGTAAACTTTGGCTTTTGGTCTTTGGCGATTAGCCTACCGTCTTACCCACAACCTTGCCCAGGCAGGTAAACTTTTGGCTTTTGGTTTAGCGTTTCAGACCTGCCTGCCTTGCGCTGGGCTGTGGGAGGGGGCAGGGCTTCATTGTTCCAGGGCTCTAGAGTTGCAGATTTTTAGAACTTGATCCAAACCTTGACAAAAAACTCTGAGACGGGCGAAGCCCCCACTCCTTGCACCTTGCACCTTGCTCCTTTCTCCTTTCTCCTTTCTCCTTTCTCCTTTCTCCGTTCTCCATCCTCCGTTCTCCCTGCTCCCTGCTCCTAGCTCCCTGCCCTTTTACACCGGATCCACATCAAGTATAATCCTTACGCCATTGAATTCCGGGTTTGCATTCAGCGTCCTGACGGCTTTCATCAGTTCATCCTTGGCCTGCGACAAGGGGATTCCCTTTTCGAGCTTCAGGAGGATGTTTTTCAGGTAGTAATTGCGGATACGCGGAATGATCGGGTATTCGGGGCCGAGAATCCTTTTATTGAAGGTTTGCTTCAGCAGTCCTGCCAGTTCGGAGGCAGCCTTGTTGGCACGGTCTTCGGATTTGTGTTTAACGGTGATGATGATAAGCCTGTTAAAGGGGGGATAATTGAAACGTTGCCTTTCCGCCAGTTGGGATTTGTACATCGAAAGGTAATCATGGCTCAGTACGAACTTAAGTATGTCATTCGAAGTGTTGTACGCCTGAATCAGAACTTTCCCGCGCTTATGTTTACGTCCCGAGCGCCCGCTGACTTGCGCCATTAGCTGGAATCCGCGTTCTGCCGAGCGGAAATCGGGGTAGGAGAGGAGGCTGTCGGCATTCAGGATGCCCACGAGGCTCACATTGTCGAAATCGAGCCCCTTGGTGACCATCTGGGTGCCCACCAGGATATCGATGCGCCTCTCCTCGAAATCGGAAATTATCTTCTGGTATGAATACTTCGACCGTGTACTGTCGAGGTCCATTCGCACTATGCTGGCCTGCGGAAAGAAAACGGAGAGTTCCTCTTCTATCTTTTCGGTGCCGAAGCCTTTCATCATCATGCCCGTATTGCCGCATTCGGGGCATTGCGCGGGGACCTGCGTGGCGAATCCGCAATAATGGCACCGCAGCATATTCTGCTTTTTGTGATACACCAGTGAAACATCGCAGTTGACGCAGTGCGGCGTCCAATGACAACTGCTGCAGTCGAGGTGCAGCGAAAAGCCCCGCCTGTTCTGGAAAAGGATCACCTGCTCCCTGTTATCGAGCGCCTGTTGTACCGAATCGAGAAGGGCGGAGGAGAAGATGGATTTCATCCGCTTGTTCCGTTGTTCTTCACGAATGTCGACGATCCTGATTTCGGGCATCAGCAAGTTGCCGAATCGTTCGGGCAGTACAGCCAGTCCGTATTTGCCGGTTTCGGCATTGTAATAGCTCTCGACGGATGGCGTGGCGGAACCCAGCAAAACGTTGGCTTTATGCAGCGAAGCGAGGTAAATGGCCGAATCGCGGGCATTGTAACGGGGCGCGGGGTCGTATTGTTTGTACGAAGGATCATGTTCCTCGTCAACGATCACCAGTCCGAGGTTGCTGTATGGCAAAAACAACGCCGACCTCGCCCCGAGAATAATGTCGTACCGGTTTACCGGCTCCGGAAGTCCGGAAACCTTTTCATCCTCGTTTGGCTGCGACGCTTTTTCTGATGGCAGATCTCCGCCCGCTACATTTTTCCAGATTTCTACCCTTTCGTTTTCGTCGTAGCGTGAATGGTAAACCCCTACCCGTGAACCGAAATATTTTTGTAGCCGGTTGATGATCTGGGCGGTAAGTGCAATTTCGGGCAACAGGTATAAAACCTGTTTCCCCTCACCGATGGTTTCGCGGATAAGGTTGATGTACAGCTCGGTCTTCCCTGACGAAGTGACACCGTGAAGCAATACAACATTCTTTTCCCTGAAATCGTTTTTTATTTTTTCGAGGGCGTCACTCTGTTGCCCGTTGAGTTGTATGGAATCGCTGTCGGAGGTGGCTTTGGCTTCCTGAAGGCGGCTTACCTGCTTCTCCTCGATAATAAGGATCCCTTTTTTTTCGAGGGCTTTCAGCCTGGACGAACCTTCGGGGAACCTTTTGAGCAGTTCGGTCCTGGTTACCGGGCGCAGGTTTCCGGTGAGGCACTGCGAAAGGTGTATGTATTCGATGAGCAGTTCCAGTTGCTTTTCGGCGCGTTTTTGCAACTCATCGTAAGCTTTCTGAAGACTCTGTTCATGGGTGTAATCATCGCCGAGCCTTACAAAATATTCAATCCTGGGTTTATAGCGGTCGTTCAGTTGTTCTTCGGTAACGATCAGCCCCTTTTCGATCATGGTGTGGATAAGCGGGATGATCCTTACCTGGCCGATGGTGCGCGATGCTTCGTTCAGCGTCATGGTACCGGTTTCCTGCAAAGCGGTGATGAGCATGTATTCTTTCTCGCGAAGCGTATCGGGGTCGATCACCGCACCTCGGTTGAGCATAATCTTCGATTCGCTGGCCAACTTGAGCGCCGAAGGCAGCGCCGCATTCATCACCTCGCCGGGGGTACAGCAGTAATAGGAGGCCATCCATTCCCAGAACCTGAATTGCATTTCGTTGACCACCGGTTGCACATCCAGCACCGAAAGAATATATTTGGGCTGGACGCGTGGCGGCGTTTCCGTGATTTCACGGATGAGCGCCGTGTAAATCTTTTTTGGCCCGAATTGCACAACCACCCTTTTTCCCACGGCGACCGATTCGTTCAGTTCAAACGGAACGCGGTAGGTAAAATATCCGGCCACCGGCAGCGGCAGTAAAACGTTAACAAACAGGGTGGTACGCATGTAGGTTGCAATTTAGCAGCACATGACGAAGGTAAGGATTTTGGGGGGTTGAATAATTGTAGATTGGTTAATAGAGAAATAGTTAATGGTGACGTAGTTTAAAATGAACCGATGATAAACCGCAAAAAAGCCGGTAAATATGCGGTTACAACCGAAAATTATACGAAAAATGATCAAACAAAACCCTGTCAGAATTCTGTATACTGACAGGGCTGATATTGAAAACAGAACTTTACAGTTTGACTATTTTGGCGCTGCAGCCTCCTGACCGGATGATATAGAGGCCGGATTTCAGGTCGTTCAGATCAACATCGGCAGTACCGTTCACCAGGTGGCCGCTTTTCCTGACCTGACCCTTGATGTCGGAGGCACCGAGGACACTGAGGTTTACTGAGAATATTATAATGTCCTGTGGTTCTGTGTAAAAAATGGTTACACTGAGTCTCACAGAGGAGGCACAGAGAACCACCGAGTCAATTCTGTGTCGCTTAATCCCTCAAGGGTTGAACGTTATCCGTGTAACTCTGTGGAATCTCCATAGCTCCGTGGTCAAAAAAGGAACCATTAAGGCACTGAGGGCATTGAGATTCACTGAGAAACGATGTATTGCTCCGTGTTCTGAAAGCTAGGGGCATGGCGCGGGGGTCAGTCTCCCATCTCTTCCCACTTGTCGCCTGATTCAAAACCTTTTGATCCAGGCTTTTGCGGCGGTTTGGGCGGTTTTACCGAACGGGGCCGTTTTGGCTTTTGCGATGGTTCGAATTTTTCTTCTTTTTTCGGGCGGTCGCTTCTTTCGATTCGTTTCTTTGGTTCAGGCCGTTCGCGCGGCGTCCATTCTTCTATTTCGCGGTGTTCCTTCTTTTCAAAATGGTGGAAAGGCCTGTCCTGGGTATTTCCCGGGCGCTTATCGGACCATTCTTTACGTTCTCCGCGGTGTTCGTCTGAATCGCGGCCGGTGTACAATTTTTTGCGTTCGTCGCGCTTGTTGGTATAGATCCGGCGTCCGTTTTCATCGGTATCGAAAGTTCTGCTGCTTTTTTTTCGGTCATCGGCCTTACCGTCAGTATGTGGTTCCCGGTGGCTTTTTTCCCTGCTGAAGCCTTGTCTGTCGTCCCGCCGGCTATTGTTAAAAGGCTTTTTCTTAAACTGTTCGCCTTCCGGTCTTTCTTCATAGCCGCGAACCGAATCCGTTTCCTGACGCCGTGGCGGCCTGCTTATATGACCTTCATCCGGTTCGTCGCCGTATTTCTTTGATCCCCGGTATACCTCGAATTTCTCGAATTTACATTCCAGCGGACCGTTCCAGACAATAAATTTCTGAGTTGGCTTCAGACCGATGAATCTGATGGCCGTCTGGTCGGAACTGATGATCCATGCGTTGTAGCCGGTGAACGATTGCTTCAGCGTATCGCCGATGCTCCGGTATAGACCTATGATGTCGTTGGGACGGATACGTTCGCCGTAAGGTGGGTTCATCACGATGATGCCCGGCTCGTCCTTGGGCGGTTTCAGATTTTCGAATGCCGAAACCTGTAATACAATGTCCTTGTGAAGTTTTGCCGATTTGATATTGGCATGGGCGGAGGAAAGATTTTTCGGTGAGATATCGCTGCCCAATATTTTGTACTCAAACTCCGTTTGTTCGTCCATGGCTTCCTGTTTTACCGATTCCCATAGCTCCGTGTCGAAATCGTTCCAGTGCATAAAACCGAAGTCCTTTCGGTACATACCCGGCGGAAAATTGTTGGCGATAAGGGCTGCTTCGATCAGTAAAGTCCCCGATCCGCACATGGGATCAATGAAATTTGACTTTTTATCCCAGTCCGAAAGCAGGATCAGGCCGGCGGCCAGCACTTCGCTCATGGGGGCTTCGGCATTGGAAATACGGTAACCGCGCTTATGCAGCGAAGCTCCTGAACTGTCGGCCAGTACATCGCACTGGCTGCCGTTAATGTGAATGTTGATGCGGAAACCGGGGTTGTCGGTATCCACCGAGGGCCTGCGCCCGTTGTTGCTGGCGCGGAACCGGTCGCAGATGGCATCTTTGGTGCGTAATGCCACAAAATGTGAATGGGTGAGTTCCGAATCGGTGACAACGGCATCCACTGCCAGGGTATCGGTTACCTTCAGATGATTCTCCCAGGGATAGTCATATATATTCCGGTAAAGGTCGTCCTCGTTGGAAAGTTCGAAGGTGTGCAACGGAACAAGTATTCGCAACGCGGTGCGAAGACTGTAATTGGTCCGGTATAACAACTTTTTGTCGCCTTCAAAGCTGACAGCCCTGTTCAGTTTCTGAACATTTTGCGCCCCGAGAGCAGTAAGTTCTTCGGCAAGGACATCTTCGAGTCCGGCAATGGTTTTCGCAATAAGTACTTGTTGCGAAAAAGTTTCGTTTTCGGATAATTGGTTCAAAGGACTGTATTTAGAAGGTTGGTATTTCGGTAAAACGGTTATAGTTTACGGAGGAAACGTTCGGTATCCACGATAAACCTTGTGTGTGTCCCGGTGCCAATGAGGGTATCGCCTTCGTAAGCTTCAACATGAAAAACAAGCTGCCTGTCGTTGGTTTCGGTAAGCAATGATTTGAAAGAAAGTTTTTTGCCGACCGAGGTAACCTTGTTGTGCGTAACATGTACTTCGGTGCCAACGGTGGTTTGGTTTTCGGGGAGATATCCGGCCACGCTTTCCATGGCGGTTTTTTCCATGAAGGCGATCAGCGATGGGGTGGCAAATACGTCGAGTGTACCTGAACTGTAAGCGGTTGCAAGCATTCCGGGAGTTACGGTTATTTCATAAAAGCCGGCGATGCCGGGAACTATTTTATTCATGCGTATCGAAAAAGTTAAAAATGAAGGTCTGTTTAAGGTCGGGATGAAGGCTGAGCCTTACGGGACAGGTATCGGCAGTGCGGCGGATGATTTGTTTTTGCTTTTCGGAATAATGTTCAGGCGGGAAATTAAATTCCACAACTACCCCGGCTACCCGGCGGGGATTTTCAGCCATGATCTTGTTTACCGATACTTCCGTTCCGTCAACGGTGAAACCGTGCGTTTTTGCTGCAATCCCTATTACCGTAATAGCACAGGCGCCCAGCGAGGTGGCTAACAGGTCGGTGGGCGAGAAGGCTTCGCCTTTTCCCTGGTTATCGATGGGGGCATCGGTGATAATTTCGGAACCGGAACGCAGGTGCGTGGCAACGTTTCGTAAATTACCGGTATAGCGTATTACAGATACAGGCATCTATGGGTGATGATTTCGGAGTGCAAAGGTAGTCATTTATAAGGTGCGGTTTCTGAAGAGAAGGGAAATGTCGGGCGCCCTATGCAGGCAGTCCGGATATTTCACAGCTTCGTTAACGCCGGATGCTGAGCTTTTTACCGGATGGGGAATACTCATACAGAAGGAAGCTTTCGCCGGGACCATCCAATACCGGTTGTCAGATGATCCTATTTATGGATCCTGATTACACTTACATTTGTTAATTAACAGAGATCGTTTGACATTTCATGCTTATTTTGTTAATAACTTGTTAACCAATCTTTTTATGTTTCTCCTTGTTACTATCTTTGGAGCATGAAACGGAATAATTTCCTTCTGATCGTAATACTATCAGCGCTCTCCCTGGCCGGTGTCGTATTTTTCCAGTTTTTCTGGATGCGGAGTGCCATTCAATTGCAGGAGGACCAGTTCGACAACAAGGTAAAACTGGCGCTAAAAGGCATCGTGAACGAATTGTATGAATGTAAAAATGATACCTGCACCTCAAGAGATACTTGCTCATTCAGGTGCGCCACGGCCCACCGGCCCAATACTTCCCATATAAATACACGCTTGCTGGATTCGCTGGTAAGGACTGAATTTGTTAGTATGAAACTTGAAGGGCCATATATTTACGGGATTTTTCATCAGGGAAACAACAAGGTGATCTATGTAAGCAATCCGGCTTATGAATCCCGGCTGCCGGGTACCGCTCACTATTCTTCGCTTTCCTGCATTTTCAGTAAAAGTGATTACTATCTTGGCGCAATATTTCCCAACGAGCATAAACTGATTTTTAATAAAGTTCTTTGGTGGACAATTCTTTGTTTTTTTCTGATCGCGATCCTGATTTTTGGTTTTTCTTTTACCATTTGGTCGTTCCTGAGACAAAAGCGTTTGACGGAGATAAAGAACGATTTTGTGAATAATATGACGCACGAATTCAAAACGCCGATAGCTACCATTTCGCTGGCCAGTGAATTGTTGCAGAAACCGGCGATACTTGCTTCGCCTTCCAGGGCCACCAAGTACGCTTCAATTATTTACGATGAAAACCAACGGCTGAAAAATCAGGTTGAACATGTTTTACAGATAGCTGTTTTAGACAGACACAGCTATAACCTCAAACTCTCGGAGTTTGACCTGCATGAACTGATAAACCATGTTGTCGAAAACTTCAGAATTGTGCTGAAAGAACGGAAAGGGAAACTGGAATTGTTCACCGATGCAGAGAATTCAATCCTGGTGGCCGATAAAATGCATGTTCAGAGCATGTTGATGAATCTTTTGGATAACGCTAATAAATATTCTGCTTCCGAGCCCAGCATCACGATCAGGACCAGTAATTCTGCCGATGGCATTGTTTTCTCGGTCGAAGACAGGGGAATCGGCATCAGCGCTGAAAACCAAAGATATATATTTAAGAAGTTATTTCGTGTGCCTACCGGCGATGTACATGATGTCAAAGGGTTCGGGCTTGGTTTGTTTTATGTCAAAAATATGGCCGAAGCACATGGAGGATCAATCAAAGTAAAAAGCGAACCGGGGCATGGCAGCCGTTTCGATGTTTACCTGCCTTTCAAACAACCTGTTCAAACACCTGAAACGGATGGAACCAAAAGCCAGAATACTGTTGGTTGAAGATGATGTCAACCTGAGCGATGTTTTGACGGACTTCCTCGAAATGACAGGCTATTCGGTAGTACTGGCAGCCGACGGGCAGCAAGGACTGGCAGAATACGGCAAGGGGAAATTCGACCTTCTGATCCTTGATGTGATGTTGCCCGTTATGGATGGGTTTTCGCTTGCGGCTGCTATCAGGAAAGCGGACGGGAAAGTGCCGATTATTTTCCTCACGGCCCGGGGCCAAATGGAGGACCGGATTGCTGGATTTAAGGCCGGATGCGACGATTACATCACAAAACCTTTCAGCAGCGAAGAACTCAGCCTCCGCATCGATGCCATTCTCCGCCGGTGCCGTTTAGAGGCAATCAGCAATGATGAAAATTACAAACTGGGAAGTTTTATTTTCGACCCTGCCAATTTCGAATTAAAGCGGGCCAACAAGCGTATAAACCTCACGCCTAAAGAAGCTGCCTTGCTCAAAGTTCTCTGCGAGCATAAGAACAGCCTCCTGACCCGCGAAAAGGCGCTGAAAGTAGTTTGGGGCGACGATGATTACTTCATCGGGCGGAGTATGGATGTGTTTATTACCAAACTGCGGAAACTTCTGAGAGAAGATCCCGATGTCGCTATTGTGAATGTTCACGGCGCCGGTTTCAGGCTGGAGGTGAAGGAAGGATAACATGAGGATCCGTTGCGCGGATTGGACGGATGCGACGGGTTTTCAACGGAAGGGAGCTCCCTGAAAGATTAAAACGACATCCGTTTGTAAGAATCCGCAATAATACCAAATGCACAACTTGTATAGATTTACTCAGGCATGACTCTAAAACAAGCCCAGGAAACCGTTGATCAATGGATAAATACAACGGGGGTAAGATATTTCAATGAATTGACAAATACAGCCCTGCTGATGGAAGAGGTAGGTGAGGTGGCGCGTATTATGGCCCGCAGATACGGCGAACAATCGGAAAAAGAATCGGACAAAATGGCGAACCTTGCCGATGAAATGGCCGATGTGCTTTTTGTGCTGATATGTCTGGCTAACCAAACAGGTGTCGACCTGACGGAATCCTTTCATAAAAACCTGGAAAAGAAAACATCCAGGGATGCTTCCCGGCATCAGAATAATACAAAACTCAGGCAGCCTTAAATCCGAACGATTGCCTTAACAAAGCATAAGCCTGTTTGCGAAAGGACTCAATATCACAGGCTACAGCATCGTTCAGCGTCCTGACATCCTTTAAAAAATCAGGGTTTTTCGTTTGTTTCGGGTTTGTGTATTCTTTAAGGGTATCGCAGAAAACCGTCAGGTCATGCCATCGCCCGAGCAGAATTTCCGCGTTTCTCATCCCGTCCAGGGATTCGCTGCCACCTTCAGGGAAAGAATCCTGTTTACTTAAAAAGCCGTGGATGTAACGGATTTGTTTCAGCAATATCCTTACACGATGCAAGTCTTCATCGCTGTCGGCATGCTCAACGGCTTTCCGGGTTTTATCAATTCTTTTATTCAGCAATCCGACGGCCTTGTCGCTGAACGAACCATCGTAAGATCCGGAAAGAATCCGGCTGCCTGATTTCTGGTAGGGTTCATCGTCCAGTGCAACGCTGAACTTTGCATAGCCGGACACAAATTTTTTTAAGGTATTTCTTTCATTGGCGGCAAGTAAATTTTCCAGCAGTGCCGTATCAATATCCAGCTTGCTTTTATATTCCTCCAGTATTTTCATCTGGATCTGCGCATCCCGCAACTTTCCGGCAAGTTTAAAAAGTCTCCTGAGCATGGCCAGTTGGCGGGCGTTTTCATCGCTGCTTTCAGGTATCAGATATTCAAGGATTTTATTTACTGTCCTGAATTTCTTAATGCTCACCCTCAACTGGTGCACCGATTCGGCTTCGGCACACTCAATGCAGAGATTGAGATAATGACCGATATTCCGGTGCTGATGCAGGCAATATTCCAGTAATTGCTTCTCCATAATCAGAGCCTGTCCCGGCATAATAAAAATGTAAAATTACGTTTTCATGTAGTATTTTATCGCGGCGGCTCATGAATCAAACTAGATTTGTCAAAAGTTTTATAGGGGCTGGATATTGGCACCCCCTCGCTGAGAGGGGCAGAGGTCGTTTCAATGAATCAACCCGTTCTTTATTTAGTAATGACTAAATTTGCAATGTTATGTATTTTACAATACTATGTTGCAGAAAGCGTTTATAACTTTGTTTCCTTATAAGTGATAAAAATTTATGATTTTCAGATCAGTTTTTTCTGCCCTACAAAACTTAGTTTTATGTTTAGCATTGCTGTTTCTATTTTGCCGGTCGGCTTCAGCACAACAGGTTACAATCAGAGGAAAGGTTGTAGATTCAGAAACGCTTTCTCCGCTGGCATTCGTAAATATTGTTGCCAATAACGGTTCCACGGGTGCCTGTACCGACATCGACGGCAAGTTCACCCTGAAATCCGTTACGCCTGTAAAAATTTTAAAACTGACTTATGTCGGTTATTTTAACAAACAGGTGTCGGTTGATTCCCTGCCTTCCGATAAGATAATAAAAATGCAGAAGACAGAGGTTGAATTACAGGAAGTGGTTATCAGGCCTGGGATTAACCCTGCCCACCGCATTATTGGCGAGGTGCTGGCAAACCGCAACCTCAACGACCATGAAAAGCTGGAATCCTTTTCCTACACGTCTTATGAAAAGACCATTTTCGGACCTGATAAGGACAGCATCCCGATGGTTGACAGCCTTGCTGCTGATACGGCATTCCTGCACATGAAGCGGCTTTTCGACAGCCAGCATCTTTTCCTGATGGAAAGCGTAGTAGAACGCAAGTTTATGTATCCCGACAAAAACTATAACAACGTCCTTGCTTCCAGGGTATCGGGAATGAGCGATCCGCTCTTTGTATTCATGATGTCTCAGTTGCAGTCCACCTCATTCTACAGAGAGATTATCAAGATCGGCGATAAGGAATACATTAATCCCATCAGCAACGGGACGTTTACAAAGTATTATTTCGAAATCCTCGATACGCTGGTTGAACCGCATCCTTATGATACCACCTTCATTATTTCGTTCAGGCCTTTGCTGAATACAAATTTTGACGGGCTGAAAGGGGTGATTTCCATCAGTACCAACAATTATGCCATCAGGAATGTGATTGCCGAACCGTCGAGGCCGACGGGGATATTTACCATTAAGATCCAGCAACTTTATGAATTTGTCGGGGATGAACACTGGTTTCCCCTCCAGTTGAATACCGATCTGATTTTTAAAGGAGCCATCGGTAAAAATACCATTGAGATTGGCGCTGGGCCGGGTCCGGTTGATTCTACCCGCATCGATCTGGTTGGCAGGGGGAAAAGCTATATTTCAGATATTAAACTCAATCCCCCGCTTAAAACAAACCGGTTCGGGTATATTGAGGTTGATGTACAACCCGATGCCTATCACAGGTCGGAGGAAGACTGGAACCAATACCGGGTTGACAGCCTTACCCCGCGCGATACCATGACCTATCATGTGATCGACAGCCTCGGACGGAAGGAGAGGTTCAATGAGATGGGCCAGATATTTGATGCGCTGGCCAATGGCTCCGTCCCGTTGGGCGTAGTTGATTTTGAGCTGAATCGTTTTTTGAATGCCAACAGTCATGAAGGGATCAGGTTAGGCGCAGGGATAAAAACCAACGATCTCTTTTCAAAATATTTCAGCCTGGGCGGATATGGAGCCTACGGTTTCGATGACCGAAAATTCAAATACGGAGGGAATGCCTTATTTAAAATAAACAGGTTCAGGGAAACGGAATTTAGCGTAGCGCTGAACAGTGATGTTTCCGAACCTGGCGCCATGAACCCCTTCACTAACGGGAACGGCCTGTTAAAACCCGAAAATTACCGTTCGATCTATGTTATCCAGATGGACCACACCGAAAAACAGGAAGTCGCGCTGAGCGGGCGCATTTTCAACTACCTGAAAGTAAAGGCGTCGTTCAGCCGCAGGTATTGTGAACCTTTATACAATTATTCTTATACGGTTGCTTCTTCCGAAAACATTGACGTCAGCCGCAACGCTTTTTATTTCACTGAAGCCTCGCTTACCCTCAGATATGCCTATGGCGAAAAGTTTATTAAAAATACGCGCTCTATCATCTCGATGGGTACCTCGCATCCTGAAATCTGGTTTCATTATTGCCGGGGGTTAACGGTGGCTGGAGGCGATTATGTCTATAACCGTTTCGACATAAAAATCCGTAAAACATTCTCGACCAAATATTTTGGAAAAACGACCCTGGATGCCGAAGGAGGCTTTTTTGACCGGGGCCAGCCATACGTAAATCTTTACAATTCACTGGGAAGTTACAGACCTTTTGGCTTGTGGTCGGTCAACAGTTTCGCAACCATGCGCATGGGTGAGTTTTCTGCCGACAAGTATGCCGCAGTTTTTATATCGCATAATTTCGGGAAACTGCTTTTCCGTTCCAAACATTTTAACCCTGAACCCGTTCTTGTCACGAATGCCGGTTTCGGTAGCCTCAGGAATGCCCCGCAGCACAATGAAAAGGACGTCAAAGACTTTCATTACGGCTATTATGAGTCGGGATTGGTGCTGAACAACATCGTCAGCATGGGGTTTGCCGGTGTTGGCGTCGGAGCTTTCTATCGGTACGGGCCTTATTCTTTACCGGCAATTAAGGACAACCTGGCGCTGAAGATCACCGTTTCGGTTTCATTTTAATTTTACGGCAGTACGATTTCTCAC
>Ga0209099_1001599_pt1 | contig 22159 bp, 18 predicted proteins | sample AD_JPNHW2_MetaG_FD_184430 | JGI IMG/M metagenome (GOLD analysis project Ga0209099, IMG submission 184430) | Active sludge microbial communities of municipal wastewater-treating anaerobic digesters from Japan - AD_JPNHW2_MetaG (SPAdes) (version 2) | ecosystem: Engineered > Bioreactor > Anaerobic... | reverse complement strand
ATTCGAACCCCCGACGTCCGGGTTAGAAGCCCGGCGCTATGTCCAGGCTAAGCCACAAGCCCTTGTGACGCCTATTAAGTTCGTGTTCCGGGCTAATTAATCTGTGTCATAAACGCATGTAAAACACATCGCGCGGTAAACCGGGAAGGACAAATGACACCATGTGACGCGTTTCCCCTGCCGACGGGATCCCCCTCATTATGGAGAGTCCCTCACGGAATGATCTCTAATAACCGGATAGCCCTGTTGTGGTGGTCTTTACTCAGATGAACAATATTATACTCCCTGAGGTTCATTTAATCATCCAATCCATGACCTGAATATATCTCGTGATCGCATCAGATGATTTATTAAGAAAAAAGATGAGGAAAGTATAATATGAACCATTCCTGTTTAATGGTGTGCCTGACCGGCACGCTTCTGCTCCTCTCTCTGACGATACCTGTTGCAGCTGAGAGTTCAACGATTTCGAGTATCAGTCTGACCGATGGGTATACAGGAACCAACACCGGGACCATGACGATCACCGGGACGAACTTTAATGAGACTCTGGTGAAAGTCAGGCTCTATCTGGATAGCGATACGACCAATATTACCGGTTCGGTCTCGTCCCATTCGAGCAACGTGATAAAATGTTCCTTTATCATCCCCAGCTCTGAAACCATCGGAACTTGGTCTGTTGTTGTTGTCAACAAAGATGGTTCGGAGGCTGTAGATAGTGACGCGTTTACTATCCATAAGACGATGACATTGACCTCGGTCAGCCCTACCACAGGTCAGACCAACAATGCCAGCGTGGCATTTAAGGTTGTGGGTACCGGTTTATCGGAAGTTTCCAGTGTATACCTATACAATAGTGGTTACACTAACGTTTCGGCTATTATTAACGATGTGGAATCAACAGATGTTACCGGGACGTTCGATCTGACAGATGTGAGTGTGGCGACCTATCAAGTATGTGTTATGGATTCAGTAGGTACCCAGAAATGCGGGCTATCCTTTGAGATCACTACCGATCAGGTTGGCGAGATTGACATCTCATCAACACCCGCCGGTGCAAGTGTTTATGTGGATTCCACATATGTGGGAATAACCCCCTATGCCATGAAAAATGTAGTTGTTGGATCCCATGTCATCAAGCTCACTAAAGACGGATATTTAGACTGGTCGAAAATTGTAAAAGTTACTAATGGTGGCACAAGTACCGTTGATGCGGATCTTTCTGCGATTACGACCACCTCTGTAACAACTGTTCCCACATCTACACCAACAACCGTAAAAACATCCCTGAAGGTCACAACCGTGAAGGTGCCGACTACCTATCCAAAGACTACAACCGCCAAAGCCTCCCCGGTGGAGGGTGCCGTTGTCCTTGGTGCAATCGGGCTCGGGATTGTGGCGCTCCACCGGAAACAATAATCTTTTTTTGAATTCTTCGGTTGCCCTCCACAATATGGAACTCTTTGTAGTCTCATGTGAATTGGTTACTATCAACAAAAAAAGATCTTTTTATCAAGCGGAAATTGGTGTATTCCTCATCCGGCATGATAGCATGAGGACTTGAGCACTTCCACCTCGGTCGGGGCACAGAGACTTTCATGGAAGACTTCCTTTACCACAGATGAAGAACAGTATTTGACCTGGACCCGGGCGGACATCCGTTCCCGTTCTTCGAAATACGACCCCTGGGAGTATTCCACGATCCGCTTCATGGAGATTACCGATGAGAGCAGGTCCACGCAGATCCCGGCATCCCCCGGTCCCAAATCTTCGATATCGATTGAGGTCATGAAAATGTGAATCTCGGGCCCGGGTTCGACACCGGCGATGGTCACAATGTTATGGGCACTCTGGAGTTCTATGGTGCGGGGTTTTCCCGTACGGAGATCCCTGATCACTTCGGGAGATATACCGGTTAATGCAGCGCATTTCATATTAGATCACCCGTACATCGGCAGATCTTTTTTCGGCGTCGTATCTGCTGATTGCTGGACTTCTTCGGAAAGCTTGTGCATGCTCTGTTCGATCTCCTCTGCCTGCTCTAAAAGGGGCTTGACATCGAGGCCGAGGTTGTACATCTTGTTGAGTACTTCGATGGTCGCCGCAGATGAACGCGGGTCGGGTGCGTTGACAGTCTCCCCTAAAAGCCCGTAGGCCGGGATGCCCCGGATCTTGCATCCTGTCAGGATACTTGACGCGATTCCCGAGATACTCCCGATGGGCAGGACTTCCGTGTGGTCCTCGATACGTTTGAGTGCTTCGGGAGTCGTTGCAACGCCGAATACGCGCTTCTCCGGTTCGTTGGTCACGATCCCGGCGATGGTGAGCACCTCCTTTGGCTTGAACGGTGCGAGCCAGTCAAGGATGCCGTTTGAGATCTCGTAGCAGATCATCGGGTGGATGGGGATGTCGGCCACAATTGCGGCAATATCATTTTTCATGTACAACCGTACCGGATCGTTTATCACGCCCTTGTTCATCATGGCAAGGGGGGGAAAATACCGGGAGGTCATGGTGCCGGCCAGCTCAAACTCGAGCTGGTCGACCATATACTGGAGGGCGATCGTGCCGACCAGTCCGCTGCCGGGGAACCCCATCAGTACCGACGTACTTTCACTCGGGAGCGGTTTAGAAAAGATCTGGAGATCATGCGAGGAATCGGTCGTCATTAAATTAACATACACGCACTACCTAAAAAAGAGTATGCAGGAGTACCCCATAAAAAGAGGGCTGACAAAGGACCTTGAGGCGCGTACAGCAGCAGAACTCAAAAACTGGTTTGGTGTTGAACCGGAGAAGACCGGGAACTCTTACCTGATCAGGTATGGCGCCTTAAAGCGGCTGCAAGCGACCTGTGGTGCGGGAGGAAAGACCATTGTGATTGACACAGAATCTGACACCGGCGCAAGCGACGAGGTTATTATCGATACGAACAAACGATTCCGGAAGTTTCTGGACGCGGTAACGGGTTTCTCTACGAAGGAACGCGTAAAAAGAGCGAAAGGTGAGGCTACCGGGTAAATTAATATATTTCCCTCAGTGGGAGAGTATGGGGACGTATTAGCGAATCACCCTTTTTTTAGAGGACTCTTCGATTCCACGTGAGGGGCACCGTCTGTCGATTGTAACGCGAAAAAACAAGTATATCTTATTGGCAGATCTGCGCCAGCTGATGTCTTGGCAGCGCATGACACCTATAGGTTATGGAGGATCCTTCGGCATCTTTGTGGTAATATACCATGCATGGATACCAAGTACCAGATAAATCGGGAAGAGTAAGGAAAACGAGTTCTCGTCCCCCTCCATTTTAAAAAGCCAGACGGTGGCCATCACATCGATCTGGAAGATCATAGTTCCCCACCATTTGCCTAAGTACCCATAGCCCAGTCCCGGCAGGAGAAAGTTGAGGACGCCTGCAATCAGCGGGTTTTTCACGTTCTGTGGCCTCCGTGAAAGTCCCCGGGGCAGATATTTTAAGGAGATCCCGCACTTCGGTGAAGCGAGGACGCTGTTCCACCGGACCTCACGGTTCTCGTCCCCCAGCGACTGTATAAGTGCCGGCGTTGCATCTGTATCCCCGATTATTCCAAGAAGTTCTACTGCTTTTATCCGGACCGTACTGTCTCGATCCCGAAGAAGGCCGGTGAGGGCCGGTACCGCAGGCTTGCCGATCTCGCGGACGGCCCCCCATTCCTGAAGGCCAGCAAAATAGTACGCACGCTCCGCGGCGTCCTGTGGTTTCCACCCGATCGTCGTCAGCGAAACGGCCGCACCATAACGGACATATTTATCCGGATCCTTAAGCGCGGAACAGAGCGACCCGGTTGTTGCACTATCTCCAATATCCCCCAGTGCAATCGCAGCCTGCCACCGCACTTCGCTGTTTTCATCGCCAAGAGCTGCGATCAGGGGCTGGATCGAACGGGAACTTTTAATTCCAGCCAGGGCACCGATGATACCGAGTTTTACAGTCTTATTTTTTGTTGAAAGGGCGCTGATCAATCGATCGGTTGCTTCGGTACCAAGGCTGCCGAGAGCCTGCGCAGCCTGTACCTGGATATCAATATCCCGGGACCGCAATAGCCGGATGAGCCCGTTGATATCCTTTTGATGGACCATTGCTTCGACATCCGTTTTTTTTGGGGTGAATAATTCAGGGAACAAGATGGTATCTCCTCACATATCCGGCATCCGCTTTACGGCGTAATAGGTCTGGACTGCACTTACCGCGGTAAACGGGTAGATGTAGATAAACGGGAAGACCAGGTTCCCGTATAACTGGACAAAGACCATGATGGTCATGTAGGACATAAAAACCAGAAATCCCCACCATTTTCCGATATACTGGTACCCGAGGCCGAAGAAGAAGAGGTTCAAAATAGCAGCACCTATGGCGCTGGGGCCGGTTTTTTGGCGTTCTGACATGATCAGGGGGATACGGTGTGTATCTGTGCCGCAGCGTTTGCAGGCAAGCACTGCCGTCCAGCGGACTTCGGGATCCCGGTCGAGAAGCGCCGCCTCGCAGGTTTTCTTCGCCGCAGAGCTGCCTATCCCGCCGAGCAACCCGACAATTTTTGTACGGGTTACCGGGTTGGGGTCTTTCATGATGTCGATAAGAGGACCGACCGCGCCAGGTCCCAGTTTTCGGACACCCTGCCAGTCCTGAAGCGCAATGAGGGCACAGGCCATTTCGATATCGGTTGCCGGAGTCCAGCCGAGCGTTTCGAGTGCTTTTACCGCACCGTACCGCACGTACCGATCATTATCCTTGAGGGCAAGCTGCAAAGCCGGCACTGCACCGGGATCCCCGATCTGGCCCAATGCCAGCGCAGCGACCCACCTCACCTCGTTGTCCGGATCGGTTTTCAGTTTCCTGACGAGATGGTTCACGGATCGCGGGTTCCGTAGGTCTCCCAGTGCCTCGATTGCACCGATACGGACATGCACCTTGGGAAAGTCAATGATGGAAATAAGCGGATCGCAGGCCGGTTCCCCCAGAGTCCCGAGGGTATCTGCCGCCCGCCACTGGATCTCGGGGCTCCCATGATCGAGCAACCGGATAAGTCCGCGAATGTCGTGAGATTGTTTGAGGCTCTCAATTGTTGCCATGCCGATATCTCCCGCTCTTTACAACCGTCTCCTCCACCACCCGAAGTAGGCAACCAGCGCAATCAGTATAATTATTCCTGCAAGCAGCACCGGGTTTTCGGAAATAATTCCCGCGAGCCATCCGAACATCCCGACATTGGTGATCATGGCCGGTTTCGATGCCGGGACATAGGTCTCGTTTGGGTGTTCTTTCTGGGCAGTGGCAGTGGCCTCTGCGGTGAGGAGGCCGAAGAGCGAGGTGCCGTTCGGGGAATCGCCCCGGAAGATCATGTTATCCCGTGAGTCAAGGCCAACGTACTCTGTGCTGACGAGCTCGGTCTGGCCGGTATCGTCGCTGATCCGGGTGATATGTACTGCACTTATCCCTCCGTGAAGGTTCACCCAGGTTGCCGGGAGGGTAAGGGTGATATTTGCCGGGCCGGTTGTGAGGTTGATCTTTTTAACATCGAGGGTATATGCGATGCTGCCCAGATCGAGATTGTTACGGTTGAGAATCTCTTCAAACCGGTCTCTCGTGCCGGCACTTACATTTCCTGAAATCGTATTATTCATAAAGGTACGTTGCGTGAGCTCGGGCAGCACAGCGTGAACCGAACCGGAGACCTTGCCAATGGCAAGCGTCGCATTGAGAGGATCGGTAATAAATTCGGCCTTGGTCACCGGCCCGGTGACGGAACCGTTGCCGAGAGTGAAATGGTCTCCCCAGAATGTGATGAGTACACCCGGCGAGTGGTGCTGGTAGACCTCAACCCTGTTGAAGTACGTGGTGACGGTTGCCCCGGCGGCTTTCGCTGCGGCCAGACTAATATCGAGGTTACCGAGACCGTCTGCATTATAACTCATGCCGATGAATCCAACCGGAAAACTTTCGAATGCCCCATAGGCCGGCGCACCGGGATTGCTTGCCAGTGGCACTGCCGGTGGCTGGGCTGCGGGGGGTACTGCTGCGGGTGCAGGAATCGCGCCCCCAGAAGAGTCCCCACCGCTGTCACCTCCACCTCCCCCGTCTCCCCCGGAAGGCGTGCTCACTGTGATGTACGGGTAGGTCGTATTGGTCCCGGAATCGCTACTGATACTGTTATTTACATACAGGACCGGGCTGAATGTCCCGGCTGTACTGTAGGAATGGGAGACAGAACTCATGTACGTGGTATTGAACCATGAGCCGTCGCCAAAACTCAGGTTATACACTTTGGGAATGCCGGTTGAGCGATCGGAGAAGGTGACCGTCAGCGGAGCGGTGCCCGATACGGGACTGACTGCATAATCCGCATGGACCAGCCCTTCTATTCCTACCTGTACAACGGTATATGTTCCGGGGTAGAGGGAAGACCGGTTAAGAGTCTCGTTGACCAGGTAAAATGTATACTCTGATCCTGGCAGGAGTGAACCCCCGCTTATATTTGCTGTATCCCATGCGTATGACCATCCGGAGAAGAGGACCGGTGCCTGATGGATCGTCAGATTATTTCCGGTAATTGTATTAATTCCAAAATTATCCGGTCTTACGCCATCATAGGGCAGGCTGCCACCCGTCGTCGCGTTCGTGACAAAGATATTGGTATAATACCCCGGGCTGTCCCCATATGTGTTGGTGCCCATAATGGTGAACACAGTCCCGACGGGGCCGGTACTATGATCGACTGTTGCAGAAATGTACGGGAGGTCACAGGGAGTGACGGTATAAACCGCATCATTCTCAACATTGAGTGCGTCCCAAACCTGAAGCGTGACATTCATCGGGCTTGCGTTGGCGTAAGTGTGCATCGGGTCAGTATTGTCAGGCAGGTCTGTCGCTCCGTCACCGAATGACCACCAGAGCGATACGATAGGCGGGAAACTGGTGGTGGATGTGCTATGGAAATCAACACGGAATGGCACAGTGGCGTTGCAGGTCCACGAAAAATTTCCAAGAACATCTGAAACTGCGATGTAACTGGACTTGATAGTGGTGTCGGATCCGGCGGCATTTGTCGCATTCAACGAGACCGTGTATGTACCGAGCGCGGAATAAACGTGCGACGGGTTCTGCAGGGTACTGGTATTGCCATCGCCGAAACTCCAGTACCAATAGAGTGGCGTGTTTGTCGATGTGTCATTGAACTGTACGGTCAGGGGGGAATTACCATATACCGGAGTGGCGGAAAAGGAGGCGATAGTTGCACCGGTGGACGACCCTGTGGCAGAATACAGGTAATCATCTTTTTCGTAACTGATACGGGGGTTCCCGCTGCTGTCCAGTGCAAGGGAGGAGAAAAATCCTGCGCCGGAAAAATGTGAATTGTCCACGGTTTCGGTATGCCAGAAAAGCCCATCTGATACCGCATATTTCGGGTTAAAATTTGTACCATCGTAATAACTGATGTGGGGGTAATTGCTGGTGTCCAGTGCGAGGGAAGTCCGGTACCCGAGATTTCCGATGCTTTCTATGGTTTCATTCGTCCATGAAGTACCGCTGTATGTGGCATATTTCAGGGTCTGGGCCGTGGCGTTATAGTAACTGATACGGGGGTTCCCACTGCCGCTCACCAGTGCGAGTGATCCACCTCTCCCGACATCACCGGTACTGTCCACGGTCCCTGTATTCCAGGCGCTTCCGTTCCATGCGGCATATTTCAGGTCGCCGTTTGTCGCGTCATAATAACTGATACGGGGATAATTGCTGGTGTCCAGTGTGATAGAGGAGTACTGTCCGACATCACCGGTACTGTCCACGGTCCCTGTATTCCAGGCGCTTCCGTTCCATGCGGCATATTTCAGGTCGCCGTTTGTCGTGTCATAATAACTAATATGGGGATAATTGCTGGTGTCCAGTGTGATAGAGGAGTACTGTCCGACATCACCGGTACTGTCCACTGTTTCGATGCTCCATACGCTTCCCATCCATGCGGCATATTTCAGGTCGCCGTTTGTTACGTCATAATAACTGATACGGGGAAAATTAATGTTATTGAGCGCGATAGAGGAGTACTGTCCGACATCGCCACTGTTGTCCACCGTTTCGTTGGTCCAGGAAGTACCGTTGTATACGGCATATTTCAGGGTCTGGCTCGTGGCGTTATAGTAACTGATATGAGGGTAATTGCTGGTGTCCAGTGCAATAGAGTTATAATAACCGACAATAATTGTATCGTCTGCGGTCGTGTTTGCCCAGTTTAGCGCGGCAACCGGTGGAACTGCAACCAACAGGACAAGAATAAATCCCGGGACAAGGAAACCCGGGATGGATGGCAGGGCCGGTCTTGTCTCATATCTGGGCATTTTTTTCACCCCTGCCAGGACCGGCGCGATTTTACCGGATCGATTACTGGTACAAAAACGCGAATGCCTGTTTTTATAAACGGCCATCTCCACTCGGGAATCATATTCAAAATATCAGGAGCCTCCTGGAATCTTTCGGATATAACAACCTCGCACGGGTGCATTAATACAGATATGCAACACCGCTTTGCCATGCAAAGCATTAAGCAAAGAAACTTGAAAATAATTTTATTAATATACCGGTGGGCGGGTATGAACGGTCTCGATTCCGAAAAAATTGATACGATCAAACATCACCTTCGTCATCATCCCCGGGGTATAACCATCTCCATGCTCGCTTCAAAACTTCGTATGAACCGGAACCTTCTCGCTAAGTATCTCGATGTGTTGCTCTTTTCCGGTTTTGTGGAGATGGAAGTCACCGGGACGGCGAAGGTTTATTTCCTCTCCCAGCGAGTCCCGATCTCCGCGATGCTTGAATTCTCCTCAGATTATATCCTCGTGCTCGATGCTGAACAGCGCATCCTCCAGGTAAACGCCCGACTCCTCTCACTCCTCGAACGGAAACGGGATGACCTGATCGGCCATACAATCCAGGGGATCGATCACCCGTTCCTGCGCTACGTCTCGCTGTATGTCCTCGCTTCCGGCCTTGGACAATCCGGGGGAAAACCCTCCGAGATACATATGTCGATCAATTCCCGCCGCTTTTTTTTCAGCATGAAGCAGGTGCCCACGGTATTTGAAGACGGGAGCAACGGCCAGACCCTCATTTTCGAGGATGTTACTGAACGCCGCGAGGCTGAGGAGAAAATCCATATCTATATGCTCCAGCGAGAATTTTTCTCCCGGAAACTCGAGGAATTCGCCGCACTTCCCCCGGATGCGGATATCTACGCAGCGATCGGTGCGGGTCTCGACGAGCTCCTCCCGGACGCAATCATTGATGTGAATGCCTACGATCCCATCCGGAAGATCCTCTCCAAGAAGGCGGCATTCGGGAACCGGGCGGATGAGTTTGTCAAACGGACCCGCGATAACAACTGCCGGTGGGATGCATCTCCTGCATATGGGACAGTGCCGGAGATCCTGGGATCAGGGAAATTGTTCAAGCTTCCGGGAAAACTTCATTATGCAAGTTTCAAGCAGATCCCGGAGGATGCGGCCCGGGTGATCGAAAAAGAGTTCAACTTGGGGGATTTCTATTCCATCGGCCTTGTCTGGCGGGGAAACCTGCTCGGCAACATCCTGTTTATTCTCCGGGACGGCGGTACCATCAGTAATATCCCGTTTATCGAGATCTATGCCCGGGCTGCATCGATCGCGCTCCAGCGACAGATAGCAGAGGAGGCATATATAAACAGTACGCGGGCGGCAGGGTTGCGACGCGAGCGAAAACGGGAAATAGTTGCAGCGTAAGGAGAATTGCTGATGTCCTGTTCAGGAATGTATCAGTCTCCTCACGCGGATTGAGGAGGATTTTTTAGTGCCGATGAAGAATCTCCTTCATCTTTGCCATGCAAAGCCTATTTGCATAGTTTTTAAATCCTCACGGTTAAACACGTCTGTTACCGGAAAAGAACTGGTTCTCTGGTGTTGCTGCGGTGTTTTCAGGTACTCCCCAAAAAGCTGCTGAAAGATCCCTGTAACCTCTTGATGAGGATGCAGGGGGCCTCGGGTTCTATCGTGGTCGACACCGGTGTGCCAAATATCAGAGATCGGCATTTATTCCCCCGGGCGGAGGTTAGACCTTATGGCGAAGTTCGATTGCAATTGGTGTGGGAAATGCTGCGCAAGTTTTGGCGAGTTTATAAAAATCGAGCGGCAGCTCACATCAAGGGACTACTATTGCCGGTACGGCATTACCAATGAGATTTTTCCTGTCCACGTGCAGCCCGAATTTGCCGATGATATCGAGGAAGAGTTCATGAAATCTGACCCCGGGGAGACAAGTTCAGCCCGCAAAGGCTGTATCTTCATGCGGAAGAACGCGGAAAGGAATGGTTTTGTCTGTGCGATCTACCCGACCCGGCCCAACATCTGCCGGGAGTTCAAGTGCTACCGGATGCTAATCCACCATCCTCCGAGCGGTGAGACGCGAGGGAAGGTGATCGGGATCAACGAGCTCAGAACCCATGACGAGATCCTGGCCGCGATCTGGAGTGAAAAGATCGCTCCCCTTCCCCACCCGTTCACCGGCAATGACGCCCCATCAGCACCCGCTTCTGCCATCCACGGTCATGACAGCCATATCCATGCCCACCTCCACGATCTGGGGAATGGCGATGATAAGGAATGGGTAGCGAGCGTGATCACCGTTCTTGCGGCCCATGGGTACCGGGGTGACCCGGTGGAGTAAGGAACCCCCTACAATCCTGATGATTCCGACTCTAAGGGAATTATGCATGTACGGTACTGCATTTCGCCCACAGTCCTGCAGACTATCGCCGGAGCGGTTGGGTACCCGTCTCCGGATTACTCTCCATTTGCTGGAAAAATATTTCCCCTTAAATCCCGGGGTTGAATATGTGAACAGGTGATCTTATTCCCTCACTTCAATCCATAAAAAAATTCCTGTACCGGGTAATGGAGGAATCTCCCCAAGGGAACAGCGCGGCCCGGTATTTCAATTATTTTATGACCGTACTGATCATTGTCAACGTGCTGGCGGTGATTCTGGAGACTGTCGAACCGCTCCACCGGGAGTACTTCTTCCTCTTTTCGGTCATTGATATTGTCTCGATCGCCATTTTTACTGTCGAATACTTCCTCCGGCTCTGGATCTGCACATTTAATCCGGTTTTCTCCCATCCGATCACCGGACGTCTCCGCTATATTGTCTCGGGATATGCCGTGATCGATCTCCTCTCGTTTCTTCCGTTCTATATCCCGGTTATCATCCCCCTCGATCTCCGTTTCCTCCGTATCCTGCGACTGTTCCGGCTCATCCGGGTGATGAAACTCGGCCGCTACTCAGAAGCGATGAAAACTTTCTATGCAGTGATTGCAAAGACGAGGGAAAAACTGCTTCTGGCACTCTCGATCCTGTTTATAGTCCTCGTGATCGCGAGCAGCATGATGTACTATGCGGAGCATGATGCCCAGCCTGAGAAGTTTGATAGCATCCCGGCGGCGATGTGGTGGGCAGTAGTGACGCTTGCCACGGTCGGGTACGGCGATATTTATCCTGTTACTACGCTTGGGAAAGTGATCGGTGGCGTGGTGGTAGTAACCGGTATCGCGATCTTCGCCTTACCTGCCGCCATTCTCTCCGCCGGGTTTATCGAGGAAATCCAGGATAATAAAGTAGAAATTTGCCCCAAATGCGGGCACCGGATCGGTGGCGAATCTGACCACAAAAATGACGTAAAACCTCCAGACCCCAAGGATCACAACTCCTGATTTGCCAAACTATTTTTCAGGGTGTTATTTGACGATGAACGACGGTCAGACCGGGAGAGCGATACCCCCGAACCAAATCTCATGAGGCATTGTCTCTGGCAGGAAGAAAAAAGAAAAATCTATTCAATCACAATCGCCGGCTTGAACGGCAGGGCGGTTGCCCCTTTTGCATGGCCGCTTGATTCCGCATCGACGATGTGGACCGGCACCCCGAACTCACGTTCGAGGAAGGCCTGTGCCGCCTCAAAGACTGCACGCTCGTTGAGCGGCTCTTTTGCGAGCGGTTCGACAACCTGCGGGGGCAGCCGGTGGATGAGCGTGGTACACTGCTTTGCCGCGTCGGTCGCCTCTTTGCCCCGTTTCTTCATGTCGTCGTTCTTCATGATCTCTTTTATCACCGTGTTCCGGTCGGTTGACTGTGCAATCGTCCGGAAGACCTCGTGCTTCCACGCGGGGGCGAGCACGATGGTGAGCGATTTCGGGGTGAGCTGGATCAGTTTCTTGATCGACTCGATATCCTCGACCGTGCGGGCGAGGAGTTCTTCGGAAAGTTCGATCTTTGAGTTGATCAGTTTCTCATCCGCAACCGGCCATTCGGCAAACGAGATGAGATCCTTGTTGCCCAGTTCCCTCCAGAGGTGTTCTGCGGTGAACGGGATGAACGGCGCCAGCAGGCGTGTCCAGACCGAGCAGAGCGTGGCAAGCTCCCTGCTGCCATCGCAGCCTTCGGGAAGCCGGCGGCGGTACCACTTCAGATCGGTCTCGATCCCAAACGAGGCCTCCTGCAATGCCTGCCGGGTCTGGAAGTTTTCGAGGGCCGCGGTCATCTTTACGATGTGCTCCTGGAGCCGGCTGATCAGCCAGCGGTCGATGTCCTGTGGCTCTCCCTGTGCACCTTTGAGCTCTGTGATGGTCGCGTAGAACCGCTCGATCTGCTTTTTCGTGGAGAGGACGAGTTCGTTTCTCCAGTCAAAGTCCTGCCAGGGCTCGGCACTGCCGGTCAAAAACATCCTTACCGTATCGGCACCGAACTCGCTCACCGCATCTTCCAGGAGGAAGACGTTCCCCTTCGAGGAGGACATCTTTGCGCCATTCAGGAGGCCCATGCCGAAAACAACCATGCCTTTCGGGAGCTTGTCCTTCGGGAAGATCGTGACGTGGTGGAAGATCTGGAAGGTGAGGTGGTTGCTGATCAGGTCCTTTGCCGAGAACCGGAAGTCGTAGGGGTACCAGTACAGGAACTCTTCCCGCATTGCGTCAAGTTTCTTCTTCTCGGGCAGGTCCGGGGACTTCTTCCCGAGGAAGATGTAGTCGAAGACTTCGGGGGTGAGGAGTTTCGGGTCGATCTCACGGATCTTATGGGCGATCGTGTAATACGACATATAGACGGTCGAGTCGGAGAGCGGCTCGATGAGCTGCGCCGGGTCCCACGGGAACTTCGTACCAAGGCCGACACGCCGGGTGCAGGCCCAATCCTTGAGCCAGCCGACCGTCCGGTCGAACTCGGTGCGGACCTCAGGAGGCACGAGGGCCATATCCTTTAAGTGGTCGCTGACCTGTTGCTTCCATTCGGGGTCGCTGTACTTCAGGAACCACTGGTCGTGGAGGATCTTTACCTTCACCTTGTTGCCGCACCGGCAGACAACAGGTCGCTGGTCGAACTCGTACATGACGACCGAGTCGTACTTGTCGAGCATCTCCTGTGCCATATCCTCCCGGGCGACCCGGACCGGCTTGCCGCCAAACTTCGCGAAGAGTTTTCCTTTCGAGAACTCGGCGGAATAGATCTCCTGGGTCAGGGCATCCATCCGGCTGTCCATCTGGTGCTTGATCCCTGCCCGTTCTACTGCGTCCTGCGCCGGGACTTCTCCATATCCTTCGACCTTGATCAGCGGGACGGGCTTGATGGTCGTGTACTTCCCCTGTTGCTGGAGGTCGCGGAGGGCGATGTAGTCGAAGGGTGCGTGAGCGGGCACGCTCATGACCATGCCGGTTGCCATGTCGGGATCAACGAAATCGGCCGGAAGGATCGGGACGGTACCGCAGAGCGGGTGGCTCACCGTTTTGTCTACGAGGTCTTTGCCCGGGACTTCTTCTATAATCTCAACTGTGTGGTCCTGGAGCACGAGTTTTTCTGCTGCTTCTTTTGAGATGATCCAGGCCTTGCCCTCGACAAGCGCCTTCACGTAGGTGACGTTCGGATTTGCCCAGAGGTTCGTGACCCCGTGGATCGTCTCGGGCCGGAGGGTGGCGGTGGGGATGAGAGCATCGCCATAGTGGAACATGACGAGCGTGAACTTTATCACTTCTGCCTTGTCCCCTTCGAGAAGGTCGTGGTCGCCGACCGGGTTGTCATCGACCGTACAGTACCGGACCGGGTGCACCCCCTTGATGACATGGCCGGCTTCGTACAGGTGCTTCCACTGCCACTCGACGAATTTGCTGTAGGTCGGGTCGACGGTGATAAAGCGCCGGCGCCAGTCGATCGAGAGACCGCACGAGGTCATCACGCGCTGGTATTCGGCAGCAAAGTGCTTGACAATCGTCAGCGGGTTCGTGAATTCTTCGAGAACGTTCTGCGGGACCTTGTAGAGGTCGCGGTACAGGTGGATCGTTTTCGGGTCGTCCCTCGCGATCCTTTTTGAGATACCGACGACAGGTGCCCCCGTGACGTGGAACGCCATCGGGAAGAGCACCTGTTTCTGCCTCATCCGCCAGAACCGTGCGATCACATCGGGGACGATGTAGGTCCGGCCGTGGCCGACGTGCATGGCGCCGCTCGGGTACGGGAACGCGACGGTTATGTAAAATTTTTCTCGGTTCGAAGGGTTGGACTCAAACGCGTGGAGCCACCGTTCGTGCGCTTCTTCTTCAAATCTGCCCAGATCAAATTCGGTCAAAATCCCTTCACCTTCTCCTCTTATTATGTGAAAGTAATGCGTAAAAAAACAGGGGTAGTTATACCGGCCTCAACTTGATGTTCTCGTTGTTCTGGTAACGCCGGATCATTTCCTGCGCGATGCTCGAGTTCTTCGCAAGGCTGATCTCCCCGGCGTCGTTCACTGTTGCCGTGAAGAGATACTCCTTTCCGGCAAAGACGTCCACGATCTTCCCGGACTGCTCCGGAGCGATGATGACGAGCTGCTTCTTGTCAGTCTGGATCTTGATCCCGGTGCCGATCGAGAATTCTCCATCAGGTTTCTGGGGCTGCGCCTGTTGCTGCTGTTGCCGGTCAAAGTCGGAACGGGGCTTGATGTCGATCCCGATCCCGATCTTGTTCACGATAGCGGAGATGTTCTTGCCGCCCTTCCCAATCGCGGCCGGGACATCCTTGTCATCGATATAGACAACAGCTTTCGTATCGCTGATCATCTCGACGTCAACGGCACCGTCGGTATACCTCCCGATCTCGCGCTGGATCTCTTTTTCGGTGAGTTTCCAGCCGGGCCGGTCGTCTGACGGGGCTTTCGGGGTCACATCCTGGATCGCTGAAAGAGAACTGCCCGGTTTGTTGACCGGGAAGACCGGCTTCCCGATGTTGGTAACCTGCGGCGCCTGCTGTGTGCTGCGAGCGGCAGGAGCAGATGGAGCGGTCTCAAGCACCGGCATGACAATTGTCTGGCCGTCATACCGGAACACGTCAAGCACGAGCGCACCGGTCTCGGAGTCGGTGACGGTGGTCACGGGCCGGATGTGCATCTCATTGCCCATACCCTCGGGCACCTTGATGGTAAAGCCGACATCGTAGATCTTCGTGACCACGCCTTTTTCCAAAAAGACGATGGTGTTGATGATCTGCGAGAGGACAGAGAAATCCTCGCGGTCGGAGAAGCGCTGGAGTGCATCCTGCACGCTGTTTGCGTGGATGACGCCGACCATGCCGAGGCCGGCGAGCCTCATGTCGGCAAAGACGGTGAAGTCCTCGTTCTTCCTCAGTTCGTCGAAGATAACGAAGTCCGGGCGCACAAGCAGAAGGACGTCGGCGGTGTTGGCCATGCTGCCGTCAAGCGTGGTGTACTGCGTGATCTGGTCGGGCACCTGGAGTTCGCGGGGCGCTTCCATGGTCTTGACGACATAGCCGGAATCGGAGAGGTAGGTTGCGATTCCCTGGGCGAGCGTGGTCTTTCCTGCGCCGGGTGATCCGGCGATGATGAGCCCCCTCTGGTTGGAGATGATCCGTTTCTTGATGACGTCGGACTTCGCGTAGTTGTCAAGCGTGATGTCCACGATCGGCCGTACTGCAGTGATCTCCATGCCGTCCGAGAACGGCCTGCGGGCGATCGCGATGCGCAGGGAGCCGATCTGGACGACCGTGATCCCGCGCTTCTCCATCTCGATAAATCCATCGGGGTCACGTTTTGCCCGTTCGAGAATTTCCTGCGCGAGGTTGCGGAGTTCGTACTCGCTGCATGGCTGGTCGCGGATCTTCACGAGTTTCATGTCGTTGATCGTGCCCTTCTTTGCGCTCGGGGGCACCCGTTCCTTGAGGTACACGGCAATCGTGTGCTCGTCAAAGAACTGGTCGATCCCGAGAGGGACAAAATCGGTGACCTGAGGTCGTAAGTAGATGACGTCGAGCCCTTTTGCCCGCGCCACTTCGGCCTGAACGTTGTCGCTCGTGATGAACCGTGCGGAGTTCTCAATTGCGATGCTTCGAATCATCGCGTCGATCTCGCCGCCGCTTGCGAGTTTGACCTGCTCAAGCGAGGGGCGGACACCGGAGAATTTGAGTTCTATAGTTTTTTCTTCGGCCATTTTGCACAGTGACTGGAGCTCGTTCAAGCCCGAGAACCCGATCTCGCGCCCGTTATTTGCCTGGGCTTCGAGTTCTGCTATCACCGCTTCCGGGACGATTATTGTTGCACCCTTGTATTCACCGGCCTTTATCATCGATGTTATGCGCCCGTCAATCAGGACGCTCGTATCTGGTACCAGTATCATAAAATATTCTCTCCCATATAGTATGGTGTTGTATACTATTCGTTCAACGATGAAGAATCGTTGCCAGATAAAGATATGAGGCGTTGGGGTTTATAAGAGGTTCGGCGATGAGAAGAAGGAAATAACTCAAATTTGTCTTGAAAATTTTTATTAAAAAAATTATAACTATCTCCTCACTTTCCATAAGCTGTTCCATGTTGGCCCCTTCAAAGTTCACCGTCCACCGTGCTACACCAAAATGGTTCGGAAATCCCCATGAGGTTTCGTTCAGTATCGGTTCCCTGTGGACGAGGGGGGGAGGGGGGTGGCCCCCTACCCCCCCACCACAATTTTTTGAACAGGGGATCACCCCCCCACCCATGTGCCGGATCAAGTGGGGTGTACCCCCTGCCCCTCCGGTCCCGGCCGGGCATTTCCCTCTCTTTCCCGAAAATCCGGCAGGTACACCATTTCACGTCGGTGACTCCACGCGAAACACAGGATTTGGTCATGCAAAAAACAAGCCGTTTTGCGGACAAGAGGGGGAGGGGGGTGACCCCCTCCCCCCCCACCACTTATTTTTCTGGAGGGGATCACCCCCCTCCCCATGTGCCGGATCAAGTGGGGGTACCCCCTCCCCCTTCCGGCCCGGACCGATCCCCGCGACCCTGCGGAAAACAGGACCCTTTTTGGAGTCACGTGACTTTATCCGGAACCTGATCCGCGTTCACGGCCAGATTTTTTTCACTCATCGGCAGGATTATCGGTCCTCATTATAAGGTACTGGCGATACATTCAGAGAGGGAATCATTCATGGAGAAAAAATACCTGGCTCTTTTCACGGTTATCGGTGCAGCAATCGCAGTATATGGCTTTGTTACCATGCAGGTCGCTCTCGCTGCGTTACTCCTGGTGCTGGTATTCCTGGGTGCGTTGTATGTCCAGATTCGATCGTCGCCATCAGGTCTGGAGATTTGGAATGAAGGATGGTCTGCGATTATTGCCGGGGCAGTTGTGGCAGGGATTTTCGTGATGCTGCATGTGGAATTTCTTCTTTGGGCCATTGCCATTGCCGCGCTCCTGCTGATCCAGCAATCCCTTGCCCGGATCGAACGGCGGATGGAGAAACTGGAGAAGTCAGAGAAGCCGTGAAAATATAATTCCGGGGAGATCCCTCGGTTTAAGAATCCAGATTATAAAATCCCCCCCTTTTCGCATTTAAATTTTTACTGCAAATTTTTTTTCACTCATCACAAGCCTTTTCTCAGTTAAAGGAGAAGACCACTTCATACACCAAAAAGGAGGTGAGCGAGAATGTTTGACTGGACCGTGTTCCTTAACATTATCATCGCGATTCTCCAGGCCATTGTCCACTTGCTGCCCGCAGCATAATGCGGCAGTACGGGATCCCGGGGAACAGGGAGGATAAAGTGCCTCCTGCTGTTCGCGACAAGTCGCACCGGATAATGACGTCTCTTGCGACAACCCTCTTCCTAATTTTTCCCTCCTTCACATTATCGCAGGGATTTTCCCGACGTCGCTACCTTCAGTTTCACGTGTCTGAAGGATCACTTGAAAATATTCCCCTGTGCGGTCCGTTTCCCTGTTCACGTTCTTATGAGCGGAGCTGTACGGGTGTGGCTTTTATTTCCAGAATTCTGACGGCCAATCAGCATTCATCCTGTGCGGAGAATTAAAAAGAAAACTCAATAAGGGTTGCCGGCGCATCATTTTATCCCTCAAACTCAGGAGTCTGGGGTTACCTGAGCCATTTTTCGGGAACCGTAACATGCCCAGATCGGTTCCCGGGGAATGAATGTACTGAAAATATGTGGTATGATACATGACTGTAAAACGATGCCCGCAGTGCAGGACCAATAACCCGTCGATATACGAGCATTGCATCAAATGCGGTGCACCCCTGCCTCCTGCTACGCAGTCAACGGGAGCAAAAAAATATCTCATTCCCATAGTTGCCGCGGTGTTTGTAGTCCTTGCCGTTATTTATCTTGTCATCCCGGCACTCCATCTCTCGGTTGTGACTGGTCAGAACATGTCTGCGGCGATCAGTTCTGGCATAGCAGCCCCGACACCGGTCCCCAGTTACAAGATCAACCAGCCCGCACGTGATGGTGATCTCCAAGTAATGGTCACGCAGGCCAGAGCCGGCGAGAAGACCCTCAACTCCGGCCGGTTTTATACGGTCAGCGTCAGCGTGCAGAATAGTAACGAAAATACGACTTACAGCATACCGGCCAGTGACTTTGTCCTGACGGATTCCCGCGGGAATTATTATTCCTCCACCGGAATTGGGTCCAAGGTATCATACGATGCATTGCCCGGTACCACCGGTACCGCAGAGCTGGTCTACATTATCCCCCAGAATGCGGAGGGGCTGCGGGTGCTGTACACGTTCCCGACATCCTCTGTTCCTGGCGCGGGCCGGCATGAGGTTGCGTTCGTCCTCTGATTCACGTACCTTTCGTCACTGCCCGTGACAGGTTGCCGGGACCTGCCTCTCCCCGGATAATTATCATTATCGTCGTGCGATCCCCGTGCCTATGTTGTGGGAGACCACGAACTTTTAATGTCATCAAATAAACCGTACTATATGCACATTCGATCCGGCCCTGCGATGCTGATGGCCGGTACCCTCCTGTTGTTTACCGCGCTTATCCTTGTCGCGGGCTGCACCAACCCGACCCCGCCGACACCGCCCACGACCCCGGTCTACACACCAAAGACAACGATTCTTATTGGAAGTGCAGGTGTCAATCCCCAGATACTTGTGGTCGAGCGCGGTGTTACCATAACCTGGCTCAATACTGATATGGGGCGACATATTGTCACCTCTGATGCCGGGGATCCTGACGCGTTTACCTCCCCCCTGCTTGAGAATAACCACCGGTACCAGTTTACGTTCACCGAACCGGGGACGTATGGCTATCACTGCGCGGATAATGCGGCAATAAAAGGGACGATTATTGTCAACAAATGACCCGGTCACGCGCTCCCTGTATGTCCTGAAAAGGGCGCCCCCGGTTACTTGATCTCGATCCTCTCGCCAGTTTCCATGTACTGGACATTCTCGGCAATCTTGCAGGCATGGTCGCCGCAGCGCTCCAGATACCGGGCGATGATGATGTAGTACGTGGCCTGCGTGATGATCTTGGGATTCTCCATCATGTACGTGATCGATTCGCGGAAGATAGAGTGGCGCAGCGCGTCGATCGCGTCATCCCGTGCGGAAAAACCGTCGAGTTTTCGGATATTCTCCGTCTCGTAGGCCTTGATGGAATCATCGATCATCGCAAGAACGTACTCTGACATGAGGGGCAGGCTCATCATGTTCGCAATATGGGGCTTGCCGGCGATCTCTTTTACGATCTTTGCTGTGGACTTGCCGTATCTCCCAATCCGCTCTGAAGCAGCGATGACCTTAAGAGAGCAGACAATCGTCCGCATGTCCTTTGCCATCGGCTGGTTCAGGGCGATAAGCTGGTAACAGTTCTCTTCAAGGGTAACCGTTTTCTCCCGGAGCTGGTCTTTTCTGTCCAGAACCGTTGTCGCCAGAGCATCATCCTGGTTAATGAACGCATCCTGCGAGTCCTGGAGCATCGAAAGGGCAAACCGTGCCATGTCCGAGACTCCTTTTTTGAGGTCTTTGAGTTCCGAATGGAATTTATCCGTCATATTCCCGCCTCACCCGAACCGGCCGGTAATATAGTTCTCGGTCAGGTCTTCTCTGGGGTGTTCGAAGATGTTCGTCGTCCTGTCATACTCGATCAGCTTGCCGAGGTACATGAACCCGGTATAGTCGCTGACTCGGGCTGCCTGCTGCATGTTGTGCGTGACGATGATCACCGTGTAATCCTCTTTGAGCATCTCGATGAGGTTCTCGATCTTTGCCGTGGCAATAGGATCGAGCGCCGAGCAGGGTTCGTCCATGAGGATCACTTCGGGTTCGACCGCAAGGGTCCGTGCGATGCAGAGCCGCTGCTGCTGGCCTCCCGAGAGCCCGAGTGCCGACTCGTCGAGCCGGTCCCGGACTTCTTCCCAGAGTGCCGCGTGCTTCAGGCTTTTTTCCACGATTGTGTCCAGTTCCTTTCGGTCGTTGATCCCGTGGACCCGGGGGCCGTACGCGACATTCTCGTAGATGGATTTGGGGAACGGGTTTGGCCGCTGGAAGACCATACCGACCCGTTTCCTCAAAGATACTACGTCCATATCACAGGAGAGCATGTTCTCTTGGTCAAGCAGAAGTTCCCCGGTGATCTTGACCTGGTTGATCAGATCGTTCATCCGGTTGAAACACCGCAGGAGCGTGGATTTCCCGCACCCGGACGGTCCGATCAGTGCGGTAGTCTTTTTCTTCTCGATCTCCATGGAAATATCCTGGAGTGCGTGCTTCTCGTTATACCAGAGATTCAGGTTTTTCGTGGAAATGATCGTTTTGTCCGACATGTATTATCCCCCTGCCTTTTTTGCATAATGGTTCCTTACCAGAATCGCGACCGTGTAAAATGCCACGACCAGCATTACGAGAACAAGGGCCGTCCCGTACTTGTTGGTCGATGCGCCCGGCACATTGGTCGAGAGGATATAGAGGTGATAGGGGAGTGCCATCACCGGGTCAAAGAGCGAGTTTGGCAGGAAGCGTGTCGAGAAGACGACTGCTGTAAACATAATCGGTGCAGTCTCTCCCGCGGCCCTGCCGATCGAGAGGATAGCTCCCGTTACAATGCCCGGGACTGCCGGCGGGATGACAACGTTTTTGATCGTCTGCCATTGGGTGGCCCCGAGCGCAAGGCTCCCCTCACGCAGGGACTGCGGGATATTTTTGAGTGATTCTTCTGTGGTCCGGATCACGGTCGGGAGCACCATCAGGGCAAGGGTAATCATACCGGCAAGGAGCGATACCCCGACGTTGAGAAACAACACGATGAATGCAAACCCAAAGAGGCCAAAGACGATGGAGGGCGTCCCGTTGAGGAGGTCAACACCGGTTCTGATTATCCTTGTAACTCGTCCTTCCCGGGTATATTCGACAAGGTAGATTGCCGCCCCTACTCCGAGAGGAAGGGCGATCAGGATCGCGCCGGTTACGAGATACAGCGTCCCGATAATTGCCGGGAAGATCCCGCCACCCCTGCCAAGGTTGGTGGGGCTTTGCGTCAGGAAGTCCCAGGAGAGTGCTGGCAGCCCGTTCACGATGATGTCACCAAGAATGATCGCAAGGATCGCAAGCACGATTATTGCGGCCGCCGTGACACCGGCAAAGGCGATCATCTCGATATGCTTCCGCGAGAACCGGTTCCTGCCGTAATGCCAGAGTGCTGCAGCAAGAATGACCGGGAGTGCTGCCCACCAGAGTGCGGCAGTCAGGAGCAACAACACGAGCAGGACAAGGGCCGCGATCCGCCACCACTGGCTGAACTGCTCCCTGAATGTCGTGATGAGTGGGGAT
>Ga0209099_1001591_pt1 | contig 22222 bp, 4 predicted proteins | sample AD_JPNHW2_MetaG_FD_184430 | JGI IMG/M metagenome (GOLD analysis project Ga0209099, IMG submission 184430) | Active sludge microbial communities of municipal wastewater-treating anaerobic digesters from Japan - AD_JPNHW2_MetaG (SPAdes) (version 2) | ecosystem: Engineered > Bioreactor > Anaerobic >... | reverse complement strand
CATTGGCTCAAGCCAGATGACACCCATTGCTATGTCTTTTGAAGCGGATCCTGTGATGTCTGACAATACATTGTCCTTTTCGGATAATGCTTATGATGCTATAGGGTTACTGGGCGGCGACCTCACCGCAAATGCAGTTCTTAAAATACGTTCTGTCACGAGTATCCCCAATATTACTTACTTTTTACTGGGCCATATTAATGTTCCCGCTGGGATAAACTTAACAATTAACAAGGGAGTTGTATTGAAATCGTACCGGGATTGGGATGCGCTCAGGATAACTGTCCAGGGAACACTGACAGCTAATGCCACGGCTGATAGCATGATTGTTTTCACATCTGCACGGGATGATAATTACGGCAACCCCGCCGACTGCAATAAAGATGGCACTATGACATCTCCTGTTGTTGGTAACTGGGGCGGCATCATCTTTCTTCCGGGTTCCACCGGCACGATGAATTACTGTCGAATTAAATATGCAAAACTTCCCGATTATGGTTTTTCATCCTGCAGCGTAACGGAATATGTGAATAGTGCTGCCATTGGCATGGTCGATGCCAGTCCTTCAATCTCCAGCTGTATTTTTGAAAACCTTCACCAGGCCATTTCATGCTACAGGGCATCCAGCCCTAACTTGTCCAACCTCGATATGGTCAATATCAGTTATACCCCAATTAATATTTCGGGCGCGGCGAATCCCACGATGAGCAACATTACCTTTACGAATGTCGGAATGCGTGCCATTGGATTGCTGGGTGGAAATGTTTGTCAGAATGGTACTATCAGGAAAAGGGACCTTGCGGGCTTTACCAACATTAGCTATGTTTTGCTCTGGGATATGACCATTAATTCCGGCACCTATGTCAATGTGGAGGCAGGCATTGTGATCAAAAGTTCACAGCATGGGGAATGTTATGGTGATTATGGCTATAATATTTTTGTCGACGGCGGATTCAAAACCGATGGGACATCAGGACAGCGTGTTGTGTTTACTTCCATCAGGGATGATAATTATGGAAATCCCGCTGATTGTAATGGAGATGGGAATGCCACCACTCCGGCTGCTGGTAACTGGGGTTGTATTAAATTCAGGTCAAGCAGTGATGATGCTTACTGTAAACTAAATTATACAGATCTTCGTTACTCTGGAAGAATACCCTGCGATGTTTCAAACGGAGGAGCAGCTTTTGAAAATGCAGGAGGGCAAATGAATTATTGTGTGATTACAAACTCATACAAATACGGCATCTGGTGTGACGGTAATTCAACACCAATCATAGATAACGTGGTCATTCAGAATTGCACCCTTGACCCGATTGCCATGTCCCTGACAGCAAATCCAACCTTTACCAATATCACATTTATTTCAAATTACAGTAAGGCTATCAAGATCATTGAGGGAACGCTTTCATCAAATGCCACGCTCAGTCCGCGTAACATTGCAGGAATAACAAATATTGCCTATGTGGTCAGCGCCCTTTCTGTTTCCAGTAATGCCAAACTTACCATTCAGCCGGATGTAGTTATTAAATTCAGAACAGATGACTGGTGCGGATGGTATCAGATACCGGCCAAAATGAATATATACGGGAACCTGATCGCCAACGGAAACGCATCCCATAAAATTTATTTTACTTCCTATGCTGATGATTCCAAAGGTGGGGATTCAAACAATGATGGAAACACCTCTATTCCCTCAATGGGCGATTGGGGGTATACCACCAATTGCGATGATCAGGCCGGCGGATTAAGATTTTATAATAACAGCCAGGTGGCAGACACTGTTAATTCGCTGAAATATTGTGAAATATCTTATTCCAACATCGGAGTCAGGGTGCAAAATTCTCATATTACTATGGATTATTGCACCGTTCAACAATCCCAATTTGGCTTGTCCATCAGAGGCTCCTCCAACCCGGAAATTAAAAACTCACAATTTTATAATCTTGCCTATGCCCCGGTGGAACTCAGCATGTTTTCAAATCCTGTATTTACTAATTGTACCGCTTTGAATGTCGGGTTGATGGCTCTTGCGGTCATCCCGGAAACTTATTCGCAGACGGATACCATTCCGATAAGGGATTTTGGAGGATATTCAAATATCGGATATTTCATGGAAGGCACCTGTACCATTAATTCCGGAACTACCATCACCATTCCGGCAGGCATTGTTTTTAAAACAGGAGCTATTGGCAGTTATGATAATTATGTGAAGGGGTTTGAAGTGAACGGACGCCTCAATATTCTTGGAACCGCAGGCAGCCCGGTTGTTTTTACAAACCTTGCTGATGATAATTATGGCAACCCGCTTGATATGAACCAAAACGGTTCAGCTACCCAGCCCAACGATGGATATTCCTGGGGGCAGAGTTGGTACGGTACCTGGCTCACGTTCAATGATGTCAGTGATGATTTAAGCACTGTGAACCATGCGGTTTTCAAATACGGAGATAAAGGCATCGTCACCCAGAGCGCTTCGCCTGCAATAAATCACAGCCTGTTAGAAAGTTTATATTTGGGGATTGATATGAACGGAGTTTCAGCACCAGGTATTGATAATTGTACTTTTAATAATTTGCGGTTTTATCCGGTTCAGATATCCCTGGTATCTTATCCGGTTACTTCATCAAATAATACCATCTCAGGAACAACATTTAAGGTGCTGAAGGTAAGAGATGAAACCCTGACACAGGATGTTACCCTGCCCAAAAGAAATTTCGGTGGCGTCACAAATATTCCATATTACTTTGAGCATTATACGGTTGGAACAGGTGCTGCGCTTACCATCAGCCCGGGTATCGTGTGTAAATTCCGGACGATGCCTTATACCGAAACGAACAACGGTATAACCGTGCAAAAAGGTTTTTCTGCAATAGGCGGTGCAACACCGGACAGCAATATCGTGTTTACCGATATCAGGGATGATTATTACGGCGGCGATGCTAATTCGGATGGGACGTCTTCCTGGTCAACGCCAGGAAGCTGGTCCGGGCTGGTGTTTGAAGATCAATCACTCGATCCCTTATGTAATCTGCAGAATTGCATCATCAGGTTTGCCGAAAGCGGCATCAGAACTAACAGTGCAAGCCCCACAGTAACCAAATGCAACATAAACCGGAATAATTATGGGGTTTTTGCTACAGCGGCATCCAACCCTGTTTTTAACAACTGCGATTTTGATGATAACTATTATTTTGCCATAAATAATGTTGACAAGTCCTTTACCATTATGGCAGAAAACTGCTGGTGGGGAAGTAACCTGGGCCCTGTACAGACAAATACCCCGGGGAACGGAACCAGCCTGCAGGAACTTGTTACCGATGAGGTTGACTATACACCCTGGAAAAACAACGGGCCAACCAGTCCTTTGATGGGGGATGTCAGCCTGAATGGCCTGGTACAGGCCTATGATGCTTCGCTCATTTTACAGAATGTGGTGGGGAGCATAACCCTTAACAGCCTTCAGTTACAGGTGGCAGACGTCAGTGGGACAGCCGGCGTCACAGCATACGATGCTTCGCTTATCCTGCAGTATGTGGTGGGATTAATTAACTCATTTCCTGCGGAACAGACAAAATCAGGCGCGGCAATACCGGCATATGCGCAACTATCAGTGGGTAATGGTACTACGATAAATGGCCAGGATGTGAGCATCCCTTTAAGCGTAGCGAATGTTTCAGGTATGTCATCTGCCGAAATACAACTGCATTTCGACCCGGTTTACCTTCAGGTAAGCGGAGTTAACGGCATGGTCCCGGGCATGAACCTGTATTATGGTGTTGACAATATCAATGGCATATTGACCATTGCCATGGCAGGAGCATATCCCTTAAATACGGATGCTGTACTTGCAGAGGTAACCTTTCAAACCACGCTGCCCAACGGAAATACAAGCACTACGGCTTTGACAGTAAATGAATTTCTGGCCAATGAAAATGATATGACGGCGGGTGCAACGGGCGGAAGCGTTACGATAACAGACAATATGACTACAGGAATTTCTGAAAATGCAGAAAACCCGAATGGCAAAATGTCGCCTGTTTATCCTAACCCCGTGACGGATAATGCCGCTTTTTCCTACCAACTCAGTGGTGATAACCAAATGGTAAAGATTGAAGTTTTTGATATTTTGGGACAAAAAAATCTGACCATAGTGAACCAGGTTCAAAGTGCAGGCACATATACTGTGTCCATTTCGGAACACACAAAACAACTCGGATGCGGGTCTTATCTTATCAGGATGACACTCGACGGATATCCGCAGACACAGTTGTTTCAGATCATTAGATAGACGGCATTTCCGCCTTTTTCACCTGAAAAGGGCGGAATGCTTTTTTGAAGAATGTCTTATTCATTTACTTCAAAATTAAAACAATGAAAAAGCATAAAATCCTATTTTTTCTTTTGTTGCTGATGTGGTCCAGCGGATGGTTGACGGCTCAGACGATTGCTATGCGGATACCGGATACGGTGGTAACCTCGGGCATCCAGATTGACATACCTGTTTATGTTGATAGCTCCCTGACCGGTCAAAATGTGATGTCGTATATGTTGCAAGTGGCGTTTAACCCGGCATATCTGCAGCCCGTTTCCATTATTGTTTCGGGAACATTGAGCGCTCCTTTTGGCAGCCCGGCAGTCAATACTTCTGTACCCGGAGTTATTACGATGGCTGCAGCCGGCACGGCTCCTCTTACAGGCGCAGGAAAATTTATCTATATCCGGTTTTTAGCCTTGCAGCCCGGTGGAACGGATATCAGTTTCACAGGAACTGCCGGCAATTATTTTAATGAAGGAAGCCCGGAAATGACTTTTGATGGTGGATATATAAATATTTATGCGCCACCTTCTATAACTGTTTTTCCTGATAACGGGATCATTGCGAATGGAGAACAACTGCAATTTAATGTCAACAACGGAGCGCCTTCTTTTCAGTGGTTTGTCACAAATTCTTCGGTAGCCGCTATAGATGCAACTGGCTTGCTTACAGCAACACAAGCGGGTTTTACCAGAGTGGTGGCACAGGATAACAATGCTATCAGGGATACCACGAATTTTATCGAAATACGGGCGATGCGGCTGAATATTCCTGATAATCTCAGCCAATGGCAGGGCACGGATATTGACATACCTGTTAATGTTACAGATCTGACAGGCTTGAATATACTCTCGGGTAATTTTGCATTCACTTACAACCAGAATATACTGACCCCTATAGGAATAGTTCAGGCAGGGAGCTTACTGGCATCTTATCCTTCTCCGGTATTCAATAGCAGTACTCCGGGATATTTTTCCCTGGCATTTGCCGGGACAACGCCTCTCGACGGAAGCGGTACCCTTATTTATGTGAGATTTCATGTTTCAAATCTAAACAGCGGTGCCACAGAGATCAATTTTGTTAACGGATTATTCAACGAAACCTTAGTGCCGGCCTTTACAAATGGCTACTTTACAACCATTGACCTGCCTGTGTTGTCCGTGTTACCCTATAGCGGCTACCTGGTGGCAGGGGAAACACAGCAGTTTACAGTTGGCGGAGGAGGAATAATGCCGTTTGCCTGGAATGTCAGCGATACAAATGCTGTCTCCATCAGTCAATCCGGGCTATTGACGGCTAAAAGGAGCGGATTGGTGTATATCAGCGTAACTGATTCACTAGGGGCTACAGCTACTTCTGGGGCTTTTCAGATTTTTGATACACGGGTCATTATGCCGGATACCATGGTATGTCTCGAAACAACAATCTATAGTTACCCGGTACAGATTGGTTCACTTCCTTCAGGAGAATCAGTACAGTCCATACAAGGGATATTGAATTACGATACTACCTATTTTTCATTTTTGGATATTGAAAGTTCCGGGACACTGACACAGGGCTGGACATTTGTTAAGAACCCATCTGCAGGTCAGGTTATATTTGCCGGCTCCGGGTCTTCGCCTTTTAATTCTGCCGGAACCATATTGCTGTTTGAATTTGCAGTAAAACCAGCATTTAATAACGGCAACAACACTTTTTTGAACCTGCATAATGTTGTCCTGAATGAAGGCATTCCTTTGCCCCTTGTGGACGGCTATGCAGATATTACAGGGGCAGCCAGGCCATCCACACCTGTCGTGGGGACAATCGTTCAGCCTGATTGCACAGAAGCACTGGGGAGTGTTGATCTGAGCGGATTACCTCCGGACAATTGGTTAATAAATCCCGGAAACACTACAGGATCAGGGATAAATACAACCATTTTTCTTGCTGCGGGCACCTATAATCTTACGGTTACAGATGGCTCAGGATGTGCATCGGAGCCAACAGCCAATGTGGTTATCAATCCGCAACCAATACCAATGGCTCCCATCGTAGGGACAATCATTCAACCAACGTGTATCGTGCAAACAGGAAGCGTTTTACTGAGCGGATTGCCTCTGGGCAACTGGACGATAAATCCCGGTAATATTAGCGGATCAACGACAAGCACGACCATTTCAGGCCTCACTCCGGGAACCTATAGCTATACTGTCACCAATGTGTCTGGGTGTACGTCACCGGCATCGGCCAGTGTGGTTATCAGTGCCGATTCAATTACAACAGCAGAAGCGGGAACAACGGCAACATATTCAGGTACTCCTGTTCAGATCGGAGACGCCAACAACGGTCCGGGAACCATCACCTGGTCGCCTGCCGCAGGTTTAAGCGATCCTACGATTGCGCAGCCATTGGCATCACCGGCAGCGACCACAACCTATACGATCACGGTTAACAATAATGGTTGTGTGCATACGGATACCGTGACAGTGATATTTGTAGGTTCAGGGCATATCATCGCCGGTAAAACACGTTATCTTAAAAAGGCCACAGCAGGAAACCCTGCGCCTAATCCGCCCACATACAACGCTGTAATATATAATATCGATAACGTAGAAGTGAAACTGAAGAGCAGTCCCGGAGGAGCAGTACTGGCAACCACAGTGAGTAATGCTAACGGGGTTTATCAATTTACCAATGTCCCGGATGGAAACTACATACTGGCCTACGACCACATCCCTTATCCGGATACCATGCAGTACGTTAATCATGTTAATTCGGTTGACTTAGCATTACTAAAATATCACGTTGGGCACAATCCGCTGAGTGATCCGTCCAGATATTTTTCAGACAAACACAGGAGGGGCGCGAATGTGGATAATAATGCGTCAATTAATACTGTCGACATAGCGAGAATCAGTGCAAAGATAGGGATGCCAAACGATCCGGCCAGAAACTTTCCGAAAGGGAATTGGGTAGCCTTTGATACATTAGTAACGGTGGCCGGTTCCGACTTAAACGTTACACTGCAAACGGTCGCTTACGGAGATTACGATGCTTCCAGTGTAAAATACCAGGGTGCAACAACAAATTGGGGTACAGCAAAAGTATTGCCTGATGAAAATATCATCATCCGGTCAGATGAATCTATCATGATGAATGATCCTGAATATTTTGAAGTTCCCTTACGGATAAGCACAAAAATGGATGAGCTTTCTGCAGTTGGCCTGGAGTTGAGTTATTCCAATGAAAAATACCAACTTGTAACCGCCTCCATGCCGAATACCGGCAAAACAGGTGGTGCAATCAAGATCAATCCTACATTGGAAGAGATCATTGCTGCAAATAATGACTTATTGGTGACAGATGTAGATGGTGTTATAAGAGTAGTATATGCCACCACAGATCATTTAGATATTAAGGCTAATGATGAACTTGTCAGGCTCGGTTTCCTTTCGCTCAATGATGCGGGTAGGGGAGAGCTGGATTTTAACCTGAACGGGACAGGTTTAATAGCCAATCAATATGGAGAAATCAATGAAGATGCATACCTCACGATGCCAAGGATCTTTGTTCAGGGTGATGATACCGAAGCCGGATTTGAGTTGGCGGGTTATCCCAATCCATTCAGCGATGCTGCTACTTTGACCTATAACAATCCCGAAAACGGGATGGTAAAACTGAGTGTGTATAATGCTATCGGAGACCTAGTGGCCGTGATTGTGAATGAAGTCCAGACCGGCGGAAAACATTTGGTTGTATTTACGCCAAACAACCTGTCTTATGGTATGTACACGTTCAAACTTGAATTTACGGGTTTGAATGAGTCAAAATGCTTAGTATTAAAGATGATCCATTGAGATCAGTTGTTATCTGATCTTGCCATTTTCAAAAAATGAGGCTTTCTCCAAACACCGGTGGCTGAGGCTCCCGAAGCCACCGGTAGTTCCTATCAATATATCATACCTGTCTGACTGCTTCGCAGGAACTCCGCTGGAGTGCGAAAGGCATACGCCAAATGCAGTCGTGTCAAGGCTACGGCCATGTGATAGTTCAATGTCAATTCTCTTTTAGGCGGCCCTTTTTAAGATTAGTATATGACATTTAAAAGTCGCCAATGCTTTGCAAAAAAAACCATGAAATTGTTTCTCCATATCTTTATATTTTTTAACTTTGTATGTAATTTTTTAATTATTTACAAAATGAAAAAAATATTCTTATTCCTTGTAACATTGTCCTTTCTTGCTTTAAATACCAATGGGCAGGAGACAGGAGTTATTTACCCTACAGAGTTTAAGATTACCAAGCCTTTGCGCGATCTGGTAAAAGAACATCCCTTTGTGGAGCCTGATTTTAATGCTTCCGTTTGGGTATCGCCCGACCGTAAAAACCGTCCGCACCAGACTTTTGTATATTCTGTGGAGGATGGGCCTGAATATGGCAACGATCCTTCCATCATACAGACTGCGATGGGTAAGCGCGAAATTCCTCAAAACAAGGCCATCCTGCAAAACTTTGCAGGAGCTTCCAGTGGCGCCTTTCCGCCGGATCCTACTGGAGCGGTAGGCCCCAGTCATTATGTGCAGATGGTGAATGCCACCACCGTTAGAATTTTCAACAAAACAGGGACCGCATTAATGTCTTTTCAGTTGGGAACCTTATGGGGATTATCCTCTAATAACGGTGACCCCATCGTGATGTACGATAAATTTGCCGATCGCTGGTTTTTAGCCCAGTTTGGCAGCACAACAGACAAAAAAATTTATATAGCTGTTTCGCAAACGAGTGATCCGACAGGTTCTTATTACACCTGGACCTATGTATCACCTCAGTTTCCGGACTACCTGAAATTTTCCATCTGGCATGATGGCTATTATATGACCAGCAATCAGACCACAGATAAAGTTTATGTTTTTGAAAGAAGCGTTATGCTTACAGGCGGCTCAGGTGCCAGAGGCATTTATTCAACATTCACCACCGGTTCTGTTTCTGCATTTTTTATTCCTTTGCCTGCCGATGCGGCAGATAATGCCACGCTGCCTCCTACGGGAACCCCTTTTCCATTTTTTGCCTATTACGATAACGCCTGGGGCGGAGGTACCGACGGGGTAAAAATATGGAATATGACCACCAACTGGACGGCAGGTACGGCCACTATTGCCTCGGCAATACAAGTTAATACCAACACTTTTGACGCTTCCTATGACGCCAGTTGGAACGACTGCCCGCAACCTAACGGTCAGTACCTTGACGGAATTGGAGGAGTGATAATGTACAGGGTTCCCTGGAGATCCTGGTCGGGATATAACAATGTTATTTTGACCTGGGGCGTACTAATTTCTAACAGTCCACGGCAAAGAGCTATTTACTGGTGTGAATTGCGACAGATTTCGGGCACATGGTCGGTGTATCAACAGGGGATTTATGCGCCCGATGCAGCTACCCGCTGGATGTCGAGCGCTGCCATGGACGACAATGGCAATATAGCGCTTTGTTATGCTAAATCTTCTACATCGATTTATCCTGGCCTTTATTATACCGGCAGGTGCTCCGGCGATCCCTTAGGAACCATGACCTTTGCTGAAACAACCGCTATAGCCGGAACAGGCTCCCAATCCACTTATAACCGTTACGGTGATTATGCTCATACTTCGCTGGATACCGATGGTATCACTTTCTGGCATACCGGTGAATATGTATCATCAGCTTCGGGGCAGGAATCAAGAATTTACTCTTTTCAGCTTCCCTGCGCCGTGGCGCCTATTGCCTCGGTTTCCATCGCCATTACATCAGGCACCAATCCTACCTGTGCCGGTACGCCGGTAACATTCACGGCCACGCCGGTAAATGGAGGTACGGCACCTGCCTACCAATGGTATAATAACGGGACAGCCATTTCGGGCGCCACCAATTCGACATACATTTCGTCTTCCCTTGCAAACGGCAATGTGATCACCTGTGTAATGACTTCAAATCTCTCCGGGGTGATGGGAAATCCGGCCACTTCAAATGCAATTACCATGGTGGTAAATGCATTGCCTGCAACGCCTACAGCATCCAGTAACACGCCTGTTTGTACAGGATCGGCAATTAATTTAACGACGCCAACGGTTTCGGGAGCCACTTATAGCTGGACAGGGCCGAATTCTTTTACTTCAACGGCACAAAATCCTTCCATTACTAATGCTGCCACTGCTAATGCAGGGACTTATTCGGTGACAGTAACCGTATCCGGCTGTACGAGTTTGGCAGGCACCACAGCGGTGGTGGTCAATGCAGTACCCTCCACACCAACAGCCGGCAGCAACTCCCCGGTATGTGAAGGCTCCACCATCAATCTCACGACACCGACCTTATCCGGCGCTACCTATAACTGGACAGGGCCGAATTCGTTTAATTCTACGGTACAAAACCCAAGTATTACCGATGCCACCACTGCAATGGCAGGAACGTATTCTGTTACCCGCACAGTGGCAGGATGTACCAGTGCAGCGGGAACCACTTCCGTTGTGGTCAATTCGCGGCCTGCCACACCAACGGCCGGCAGTAACTCTCCGGTATGCACAGGAACCACTATCAACCTTTCGACGCCGGCAGTTTCTGGCGCCACCTATAGCTGGACAGGGCCGAACTCCTTTACCTCGACACTGCAAAATCCTTCTATTTCCGCTGCTGCTTCCGCAAACGCCGGGACATATTCCGTTACCGTAACAGTAGCCGGCTGTACCAGTCTGGCAGGCACCACCACGGTAGTTGTCAGTAATCCCCCTTCCACCCCTACCCCGGGAAGCAACTCGCCGGTATGTGCCGGAAGCACTATCAACCTGACCACTCCGACAGTAACAGGAGCAACTTATAGCTGGACAGGGCCAAACTCTTTTACTTCAACCCTGCAAAATCCTTCTATCAGCAACGCCACTCTTGCCATGGCCGGCGATTATTCGGTTACGGTGGCCATCTCCGGATGTACCAGCCCCGCCGGAACTACAAACGTCAGCATAGTATCAGGACCTGCAACCCCCACTGCCAGCAGTAATTCGCCCGTATGTACAGGTGGAACCCTCATGTTATCCACTCCCACCGTGTCGGGTGCTACTTATAGCTGGACCGGGCCCAATTCCTTTACTTCCGCATTACAAAATCCTACGATCACCAATGTAACCACCGCCAACTCAGGAACCTATTCTGTAACAATAACCCAGGGCGGTTGTCCCAGCCTGGCAGGCACCACAACGGTGGTTGTAAATGCATTGCCTGCAACACCTGCCGCTGGCAGTAATTCACCGGTATGTGCCGGATCAACAATTAATTTAACCACACCGGCAGTTTCAGGCGCTACCTATAGCTGGACAGGGCCCAATTCCTTTACTTCTACAGCCCAAAACCCTTCCATTACCAATGCTGCTTCTGCCAATGCAGGAACTTATTCGGTGACGGTAACATTATCGGGCTGTACCAGTCTGGCTGGCACCACAACCGTGATTGTTAATTCGCCTCCTGCAACACCTGCGGCAAGCAGTAATTCTCCTGTATGTGTGGGATCAACTATTAATTTGACCACACCGACGGTTACAGGAGCCACTTATAGCTGGACCGGGCCAAATTCATTTACTTCAACAGCACAGAACCCCTCCATCACCAATGCCAGCGCTGCTATGGCCGGAACTTATTCTGTTACGGTGACAGTATCAGGTTGCACAAGCCTTGCAGGAACAACAAACGTGCTTGTAAATTCATTACCTTCGACACCCACTGCAAGCAGTAATTCTCCGGTGTGTGCAGGTTCAACAATTAATTTAACTACACCGACGGTCACAGGTGCCACCTATAGCTGGACCGGACCAAATTCCTTTACTTCAACATTACAGAACCCGACTATTGCAGGCGCTGGTGCTGCAAATGCAGGGACGTATTCTGTTACCATTACACAAGGAGGGTGCACCAGTCTTCCGGGTACAACAGTCGTCGCGCTGGATGCTCCGTCTGTTGCCGATTTTACAGGGGCGCCGACATCCACCATCTGCTCGGGATTTGTTCAGTTTACGGATAATTCCACCGGCAACCCGGTTTCCTGGCTTTGGGATTTTGGTGACGGACAGACTTCTTCTCTACAGAACCCTTTACATACTTATATAGCAAGCGGAGTTTATACTGTTAGCCTGACCGCTACCAATGCCTGCGGAAGCAATCTGTTTACAAGGACAAATTACATTACAATAAACACAATTGCACCACCAAGCGGTACCGGAGCTTCAAGATGCGGCCCTGGAACTCTTACCCTTAATGCTACAGGTGCCGGAACCATTGAATGGTACGATGCATTGGCCGGTGGCAACTTACTTGCTTCGGGAACATCATTCACCACCCCAAGCATCAGTACAACAACCACATATTACGCTGAAGATCACATACCAGCGTCAACACAAAGTGTGGGGCCTGCTGTTGCCGGCAGTAGTTCAACGGCAACCTCATACCTGATCTTTGATGTTTCACAACCCATGACGCTGATTTCTGTCCAGGCTCGCCGTCAATTTACCGGAAACGTCATCATAAGCCTGCAGAACAGTGCAGGAACCACATTACAAAGCACAACGGTGTCCGTCGGAAGTGCAGTTACCACCATCACGCTTAACTGGGCGATACCAGTGGGAACCAATTACCGGCTTGTGACACCTAACAACTCAAGGCTGTATCGCATGACCAGCGGAGTTGCTTATCCATATTCTATTGCAGGACTTGTCAGCATTACAGGCTGCAGTGCAGGAAGCAGCATATATAGTTCCTATTTCAACTGGCAGGTTCAGGGTCAGGAATGCCGCAGTGCACGCCTTCCTGTTGTTGCAACAGTAAACCCTGTACTTACCCCTGCCGTTACTATTGCTGCATCCGCTTCTGCCATTTGTGCCGGGACTTCAGTAATATTTACAGCAACACCCACTAACGGAGGCACTCCGGCGTATCAATGGCTGCTGAATGGCGCCAATACGGGGACTAATTCTTCCACATATGCAAATTCAGGGTTGGTAAACGGCGATATCGTTAGCTGTGTGATGACATCCTCCGTAACTTGTGCTTCTCCTGCTTCGGCAACATCCAATGCCATTACCATGACAGTAAACCCTGTACTTACCCCTGCCGTTACTATTGCTGCATCCGCTTCTGCCATTTGTGCCGGGACTTTGGTAACATTCACTGCAACACCCACTAACGGAGGCACTCCGGCGTATCAATGGCTGCTGAATGGCTCCAATACCGGGACTAATTCTTCCACATATACAAATTCAGGGTTGGTAAACGGCGATATCGTTAGCTGTGTGATGACATCCTCCATAACTTGTGCTTCTCCTGCTTCGGCAACATCCAATGCCATTACCATGACAGTGAATCCGGTGCTTACTCCTTCAGTTTCTATTGCTGCATCCGCTTCTGCCATTTGTGCCGGGACTTCAGTAATATTTACAGCAACACCCACTAACGGAGGCACTCCGGCGTATCAATGGCTGCTGAATGGCGCCAGTACCGGGACTAATTCTTCCACATATGCAAATTCAGGATTGGTAAACGGCGACATCGTTAGCTGTGTGATGACATCCTCACTTGCTTGTGCCTCTCCTGCTTCGGCAACATCCAATGCCATTACCATGACAGTAAATCCGGTGCTTACTCCTTCAGTTTCTATTGCTGCATCCGCTTCTACCATATGTGCCGGGACTTCAGTAACATTTACTGCAACACCCACTAATGGAGGCACTCCGGCGTATCAATGGCTGCTGAATGGCTCCAATACCGGGACTAATTCTTCCACATATACAAATTCAGGGTTGGTAAACGGCGACATCGTTAGCTGTGTGATGACCTCAACAGAGACATGTGCCTCACCGGCCACGGCCTCCTCAAATGCTATTACTATGGTGGTTAACACTATTCCTGCCGCTGAGGCCGGAAATACAGCCACGTATTCAGGGACACCCATCCCCATTGGTTCGGCGTCAAACGGGCCGGGAATTGTGAGTTGGCTCCCCGCTGCAGGACTTGATAATGCATCGGCAGCCCAGCCTTTGGCTTCCCCGTCGGTTACTACCATCTATACGGTATCAATTAATAATAACGGCTGTACAGCTACCGATACCGTGACTGTTTATTTTGGAAATGCAGGACATGTTATCAGCGGCAAAACACGTTATTTAGGAAAAGCTATCGCGGGAAGCCCTGCGCCAAATCTCCCCATATATCAACCTGTAAAATACAGCATCAATAAAGTGATCGTAAAACTGAAGAGTTACCCTGGCGGAGTTGAGCTGGCAACGGATACAAGTGATGCCTTTGGGACTTATCAATTCGCTAATGTCCCTGATGGAAATTATATACTGGCCTACGATAAATACACTGCCGATACGATGCAAACCTGTGATAATATCAATGTTATTGATCTGGCTTTGCTGAAATATTATATTGGTCATGATACCGTGTCCGATCCGTCCAGGAATTTTAAAATGAAATATAAATTAGCAGGGAATGTGGATAATTCATTTAATGCCTATGGGCCTACCATCAGTTCGATTGACCTCGCGAGGATCAACGCAAAGATTGGTTTGCCAAACGATCCTGCCAGGAACTTCCCGAAAGGAAACTGGGTAGCACTTGACACATTAGTAACGGTGGCAGGTTCCGATTTGAATGTCATCCTGAAAACTATTTGCTACGGCGATTACGATGCTTCAGGCTCCAAATATAGAGATTCAGCCACTAGCTGGAATATGACAAAATCATTACCTAAAAACATCATTAGCCAGTCAGACGAGACAATAACCATAAACAGTAACAATTGTTTTGATGTGCCTTTACGCATGAGCACAAAGATAAACGAATTATCTGCCCTGGGCCTGGAGTTAAGCTATCCGGATAATGAATATATACTCGTTGGCGTAACTATGCCGGAAATCAGTAATAATAAATCGATCAGGATCAATCCCACATGGGAAGAAATCCTTGCCAATGATAATGATTTGTTAGTGACCGATATAGACGGAACAATCAGGGTGGTATTTGCCACAACAAAATATTTTGATGTAGCTGCTGATGACGAAATCATAAGGTTCAGTTTCCGTTCAAACCATAATCTGAAGAAGGGCCCCCTTGATTTTAAACTTTCCGGCCCGGGTGTGATCGCTAACCAATATGGCGAAGAAGACGAAGATGCTTACCTGTTAATACCAAAGATATTCGTTCAGGGCAACAATAATGATGAGGGATTTGAATTGACGGGATACCCCAACCCATTTAGTGGTGACGTAACTTTAACATATAATATTCCTGAAAGCGGAACAGTAAAATTGAAAGTATTTAATGCTATCGGCGAGTTGGTGACTGACTTGGTGAATGAAGCCAGGACCGGCGGAAGACACGCAGTTGTTTTCTCCCAAAAGGATCTGCCGGCAGGCATGTATACGTTTAAACTGGAATTCACGGGACTTAATAAGTCAAAATGCCTGGTATTGAAGATGATTCATTAATTCCTGAAAAATTCGGATTTTTTGTTTGAAAAAAAATTACCCGCACAATCTGCGGGTAATTTTTTTATAATAACTATGCAACTGTCTATTAGACATGAAAATATTATTTGAAATAATTGCGTTAAAATTAGGTTATGAGGAAAGCTTTTTATATATTTGCATCAATAACAGTATTAGCAAAAAATAATTTTAGGGCTGCCGTGTTATAATAAATTAAATTTGTCTGATAAACAAATTATTAGTTATAATAAGTTAAATAATAAGTTATTAAATAAAAACAAAATATTTGAGTATTTAAGAAACAAATTTATGCCGGTTAGCTCAAAAATAAAAGCTTTAATTTTCATTCTCTTTTTGGGCATTTTTTTTATAAGTGTACCTTCTTCAGGGCAGGGTTTTTCGACAAAAGGAACTGATTTCTGGTTCGGTTTTATGGAGAATTATTTGGGTGAAGATTCTATTCAGACGGACAGGATGAAAGTATATATCACAGCTGATGATATTCAAGCCACAGGAACTGTTTCTGTTCCCCTGGGTGGATGGTCACAGAACTTTGTTGTTGCCCCCAATTCCACTATAGAGATTACCATTCCTACCGCAATTGCAATGTGTGTAGAAACAGAGCTTATCGAAAACAAGGGTGTGCATGTAACCTCAGATAATCCGGTTTCGGTATATCAACTTAATTATGTTCGTTATACTTCTGATGCAAATATTATTCTTCCGACACTTTCGTTAGGCACAAGATATCGGGTAACTACCTATACGCCATCTCCAGCCAGTCCGACCTGGACTGAGGTTTCGCCATCAGAACTTCTGGTCGTGGGCATTTTTGACAATACGGTGATAAAAATAACCACAAAATGCAATACCGAGGGGGGGCATGGCGCAAATGTGCCTTTTAACATCACACTGAATAAAGGCGAAGTATACCAGATCCGGGCTTATTATTCCAGTATGTATAGTCTGACAGGCACTTTGATTGAAATTGATACGACAGTTACAGATAATTGCAAAACCTTTGCCGTCTTTTCAGGTAACAAATGTGCTTTTGTTCCGGGTGATTCCTGTTGCTGCAATCATATCTGCGAAGAAATGATGCCAATAAATACCTGGGGAAAAAAATACATCACGGTTCCTTTAGAAGACAGGGCCAGTGATGTATTCAGGATTGTGGCGTCAAAAAACGGGACGATATTTACCATTGATGGCGGCCTGCCCCAGGGCTTGAATGCCGGAGCTTTTTATGAGACAGACCGTTCAACTCCGGCTTACATTGAATCCAATTATCCTATTTCAGTTGCTCAGTTCAGCAAAAGCGGTCAAACGGATGGAAATGAATATTCCGATCCTTTTATGATTATGCTTAACCCGCTTGAACAAACAATTGACCGTATTGTTTTTAATTCATTTGTAACACCGATTATTGAGGATTATTATGTCAATATTGTTACAAAAACAGCAAATACCGGCCTGGTCATGCTTGATGGCGTTGGTGTTGTCGACTCTTTTTCGACAGTAGCATCCAATACACTTTACTCTTATGCCCAGATAAGAATTACACAAGGGAATCATATACTTGTCTGCGATAGCGGGTTGACAGCCAATGTATACGGGTACGGCTGGTACGAAACCTATGGATATATGGCAGGCGGAATGGTAAAAGACCTGAATATCTTTTATTCGATCATTTCCCCTTCTGCGACAGTGCCATATTATGAGTTCACAGATACCATCTGCAGGGGGACAAGCCTTTCATTTGAGGCATTGAACATTCCTTCCATAATCACTCATTACTGGAATTTTGGTGATGGCTCTCCGATTGTTTACGGCCCATCAGTTTCGCACACGTACAATGACGCGGGAAAATACAAGCTCACCTATTATTATCAAAGGAATAATGTATGTGGTTTGGATTCCATATTATGGGAGATCAATGTCAAATGCTGTAATCCGCCACCTTCAATAACTGCTGACAGTCCCATTTGTGTAATCGATAGTTCAACCGTAACAGACGTTAGTATATTTAATCCAAATGCAACCTATACCTGGGATTTTGGCTCCGGTACAGTATCCTCCGGCAGCGGACAAGGCCCATACGAAATACATTGGGCAGGACCTGGCACTGATACCATATGGGTTTTTGTTTCAGATACCGGATGTCCTGTTGATTCTGATTCTTATATGATAGAAATCAAGCCCATCCCTGGTTCTCCATTTGAAGTGATCTCCCCGGTTTGTTATAAGGAGGTTACCACAGCCACGTACACTGGAAATGCATCACCTGCGGCAACTTATAACTGGAATTTTAATGGAGGACTAATTGTGTCTGGCACAGGGCAAGGCCCTTATAGTTTGTACTGGTTGAATACGGGGACATTTGATGTTTCTCTGAGTGTTTTCGAAAGCGGGTGTTTTTCTGAAACAACCTATGTTCCTGTTACTGTTTACCCGCCTCCCGGGCCAGGATTTTCAGCAGATCCGCAAACTGCTTATATCGAAGATCCGACAATACATTTCCTGGATAATTCAGCAAATACCGTTAGTTGGTCCTGGAATTTTGGCGACACAGCTTCCGGGCTTAATAATTTCTCATCACAAACATCTCCTACACACATATATTCAGGCCCGGGCCAGTACGATGTCTGGCTTGTTGCCGTCAGCCCCGACGGATGCATAGACTCCATCTCCTTACCTGTCAAAGTAATTGAATTATTTAATTATTATATTCCGAATACGATAACTCCCAACGCTGACGGTATGAATGATGTTTTTTATCCTTTCAGTGCCAGCGAGATGTATTTTACTCTATCAATTTACGATAGGTGGGGCATTGAGATATTTGTAGGTAAAGAACAGGAAGGATGGGATGGGACATACAAGGGAGAGGTAGTGGAACCCGGTATTTATGCCTGGTGTATGAATTATTCATTCGGGAAATATCAGTTACAGATAGCCTATGGACATGTTCTGGTGTTAAAATAATGAAATATTTTAATAGAGGCAAACCAAATCAATTAAAAAATTGTCTATATTTGATAACATAAAAAAATGAAAATGAAAAAGAACCTGTTTTTATTATTCATATTGTCAATTTTCATTATAGGCAGGGTAGATGCTCAGGGCATATCTATTCTTATTTATTCAGAAAACTTTGAAAATACCGCCCCCGGCGTCCTCCTCAACACCACGGGTTATGGAACAAATACCGGGAACAATATGTGGGTAATCAACAATAATTACACCGGCACGCCACTTTACCCAAACACACCGGATCAGAATCAGGTTTCCGGCGGTAACATCTCTTTTGCCCCAAATAGTAAATATCTTCACATACACGATCAGGCAAGCGGCATTACCAATTGTAATTATAATACCACGAATGCCTCCGATCGCTTTGCCCTGCTTACCAATGGGTTTTGTACTCTTGGGATGACCAATGTCAGGTTTACTTTTTTTTATATCTGTGAGGGCTCTCCCACAGCTTATGGGGAAATTGTTTATAGTGCCAATAACGGGCCATGGACATCAACAGGGTCCATATACAACAATCAGATGGTCTGGCAATATGTGATTCTGCAAAACCCTGCTTTTGACAATGTGACGAATTTGAAATTTGGCATCAGATGGGTAAACGATGCAGGCTCGCCTCCGGGGAAAATGGCTTTTGGAATTGATGATATTTTCATTGTCGGCGATTTCGATAATTTTACTACTAATTTTAATGTTGTTCTTGATTCCATAAAGCCCAATCCCATTTGCCAGAATTTTGGGCTGTCGATATATTATCACCTTCCTGTTTTTATTTGCGGGGCCGGTTTTTTTGAAGTACAATTATCGGATGCCACAGGGTCATTCGCCTCACCTGTAAGCCTTGGGATCTATCAGGCAAGTAATCAGTATGCTAATGGTATTCTTATGCCGACAATTCCGGCGAATACACCTGCCGGAACCTGCTATAAAGTGCGAATAAAGTACTATTACACAGAATATCAGTTAAATTTTTACAGCAACGCCAGCGTTTGCTTAGAAGTATTATCATGCCCTAACACGATAACAACCCTGCAGCCCGTGATCACGATGGGCGGAGACTCCGTTTGTGTCGGGAGTGTAATAGATGTTCCGTTTTTCTCGACAGGAGTTTTTCAAAGCAATAATCAATATATCGCCGAACTTTCAGATTCATCGGGTAATTTTCCTGCCAACCCAAATGTTTTAGGTTCATCTCCCGACCCCAATACTTATGACCCCAACCTGCCTCCGGGGACTCCCGGTTCCGTTTCCGGCTTGGTCAATGAGGACAATCAACCCATACAGGACGGCTGTCATTATTATATACGGGTACGATCCACCAATCCTGTTGCCATTGGAATGGTGTGGGGACCTTTTTGCATCAGACATTGTGATATAGAGACCAATGATAAAATGGATATTCATGCATGCATTTCTTCTACTCAGGGGTTCGACACTACGGTTAATATTGATATAAATTATTACGACTCTACTGCTATTTATGGCCCAACAAATCAATTCGTGATCGAAGTACACGAATCACAGTTCTTTAGTGTAGTCAATACTGGAGGTCTCGGAACCGTCACAGCCAACAGCGACACCACACTGACCATTCACATACCTCCTGTTACAGGGCTTGGCGCACTTGGCCTGCAGCCAGGCATGTTTTATTTGCGTATAATTGCAACCAACTCAAATCATAGTTTTGACGTACTCGGGACATTGATCCACCTAATTATCGGAGCACCGGCAGACGATCTGGAAATATGGCAATCACCTCCCGACTCTGTGCTATGTGTCGGAGATGCCGTATACTTTTATCCTATTCCTTATCATTCGGGGCCCCCCTGGAATTCTTCCTACGAATGGTTCCTTAATGGCAACCACTTTTCTTCAGATCCCGCTGTAGGTATTCTTTTTAATGGAGCAGGAACATTTAATTTATCGGTTCAGGAAACAAATTACGGCTGTGTCGGGCCACTTGTTCCCAACAATGTTACATTGTACGTCCTTGGCCCGCCAAGTGCTGCTATAATAGGCCCTTCTCAGGTTTGCCTTGGCGATACGATTTATTATCATTCAACTTTTAATGCTAATATCTACTACGAATGGGGCTGGGATTCACTTGGCGGAACGCTCGTCGATACATCAAATAACGAATTATTTATTGTGTTTAATACCGAAGGAGTATGGACAATTGATCTTCTGACATTAAATAAATGCGGGTCGGCTCAGAACCACAGGAATATAATCGTAACCGCTCATCCCGATCCTCAATTTACAGTGACGACTCCGGTATGCACAGGTGATGTCTCAACCATTGACTGGGTTGGGATTACTACACCTCCGGTAAATTTTCAATGGAATTGGGATGGAGGAGTTGCTGTGCCCGGAGGGAATAATTCGGGCCCTCATAATGTTACATGGACTACTGCAGGAACGCATCCTGTTATAATTACCGTTACTAAGTATAATTGTCCGACAAAGGACACCATGTTTGTTGATGTCTTGCCCGGTCCTGTGCCTGCATTTACATTTGACCATCAATGTTCGGGAACTCCGATACAGTTCACAAATACGTCTCAGGGAAGTCCAATTACGTATATCTGGGATTTTGGTGACGGAAGCCCTGTTGATACGTCATTTAATCCTCTTCATACTTACCAGAACGGAGGAACATACTGGATACAACTTGCATTAAGTACCGATAACGGGTGTACGGATACGTTATTACAGGAATTTATTGTAAACTCATCTCCCTCGCCGGCTTTCTATTCGAAATCGCCTATGTGTACTGGTGTTAACTCTACTGTTACGTATCAGGGCACCGGATCGGGCAGTGCTGTTTATACATGGGATTTTGGCGGAGGCACTATTGTCAGTGGAGAAGGCCAGGGACCTTACGAAATCAGCTGGCCCGGAGCCGGAACCTATACGATAAGCCTCGTAGTATCTGAGAACGGATGCGCTTCACCTATTAGTGTAGATTCTGTGATTGTACAAGCATGTGAAATTATTGTCCCCAATATTTTTACTCCAAATAATGATGGCTCAAATGATGAATTCGTAATCAAGGGAATTGAAAGCTTTCCGGAATCAAAGCTTGAAATATTCAACCGATGGGGAAAAAAGATCTATGAATGTGTCGGCTACAAAAGCGATTGGACTGGAAAAAACTATGCTGACGGGGTATATTATTATGTCCTGACCCTTGAAAATGGTGAGAGCTATTCCGGAACAGTTACGCTGATGCGTTAGGTTTTTTGAAGATTTTTCCCCAAAACAAAACCAGCCCCGTCATTTTTACTGCGGGGCTGGTTTCAGATTTTTTTCCGGGTTATTTTTCAGGCGGTTTCGGGTCGGTGATGACGTTGGTCGGCTTATCGCTTTTCATGTTTAC
>Ga0209099_1001589_pt1 | contig 22226 bp, 23 predicted proteins | sample AD_JPNHW2_MetaG_FD_184430 | JGI IMG/M metagenome (GOLD analysis project Ga0209099, IMG submission 184430) | Active sludge microbial communities of municipal wastewater-treating anaerobic digesters from Japan - AD_JPNHW2_MetaG (SPAdes) (version 2) | ecosystem: Engineered > Bioreactor > Anaerobic... | reverse complement strand
AACCCAGATTACGCGATAGGAACGTAGTGAACTATTGAGTAGCGCGCAGGATTGTGCGTTGAATCTGGGGAACCCCGACTTAGTAAATGTTCCTGGCAATTTTTTAATTGCCGGGATTACATTTACTTTGTCGATTCCGCATTAAAAATTCACACTATAAGTTATTTATAAACAGTTAATTATACTTAATTATTCCTAATGCTACGCATTAGAAAATTCTTTAATGCGGAATTTGGGTTAATTATAATGTTGAAATAAAAAGCGGGGGCGGCCATTTGGCCGCCCCCGCTTTTTTTATTTATCTGAATGAAATTCTATTCCAGGCTTCCAATTGTTTTTTCTACAACCTGAAGTATTTCACAGGATCTTACCAGTTCTTTCATTTTGTTGTGATCCGGATAAAGCGGGCGGTCAATTTCAAGATAATCCACATGTTTGCGGATGGTGTCTTTGGCAGCCTTTGTCCCGTCACCTAGTTTATATTTTTGTTCCTCATACTTTTCGCGAAGGTCAAGAGCCTGTGCTGCTGCAAAAAATTCGATACCTAAAATACCATAAGCATTATCCATGATCTGCAGGTTTTTCAATACCCCGTTCATCCCCATAGATACAAAATCTTCCTGATCTGCAGCAGCCGGGATAGACTGAGTGCAGGACGGCATCGATAAAATCCGCTGTTCAACGATTTGCATGTCGGCGGTGTACTGGCTGAGCATTAATCCTGAGAACATGCCGGCTCCTTTGGTCAGGAATGGCGGTAGCCCGATGCTTAAGGCCGGGTTGTTCAGGCGGTTCATTCTACGTTCAGAAAGAACGCACACCATGGTAACAACAGCGCCCACCATATCCATCGGGACGGATACCGGGCACCCCTGGAAATTAGCGCCTGACAGCTGGAGGTTTTCTTCCGCAAAGAAAATAGGATTGTCGGCCACGCCGTTCAATTCTATTTCAACCTGTGAACGGGCCCAGGCGATCTGGTCGTGTGCCGAACCGATAACCTGAGGTGTTGAACGCATGGAATAGGCATCCTGTACTTTTACCTTCATTTTTCCGGTAGCGAGGTCGCCGTTTTGAGTGATTTTACGGATAGAAGCAGCACTTCTTATTCCACCCTTAAAACCACGAACTTCAAGGATACGGTGGTTGTATGGCTTAAGGTTGGCTTTCAGGGCTTCAAGCGACATGGCGCAGGCAATCTCGGCCTGTTTCAGGAAATTATTCACATCATGAAGTATGAGGCAGGAAATACCGGTGATGCAATTTGAACCGTTGATAGCGGCCAGGCCATCGCGGGCATGTAAGCCGGGAGGTACTATTTCTGCACGCTTCAGGGCTTCTTTTCCTTCGAGCAGCTCTCCTTTATAATAGGCATGGCCTTCGCCCATTAACAACAACGCGATCTGCGACATAGGGGCAAGGTCGCCGCATGCACCCACTGAACCTTTTTTGCACACCATGGGTGTTACGCCTTTGTTGAGCATGTCGACATAAGTCTGCGTGATTACCGGGCGGCAGCCTGAATGGCCGTTTGCATGAACGTTGATACGGCTGAGCATCGCTGCGCGTACGTGTTCGATCGGCATGGGGTCTCCGATACCTGCCGCGTGATTGTAAACGAGGTATTTCTGAAAATCCTGTACCTGATCATCGGTGAGGACAATTTCCGAAAATTCGCCAATACCGGTATTGATGCCATACATGATTTCATGCGCTTCGATTTTTTTATCGAGCATGGCACGGCATTTTTTAATACGTTCCAGGGCATCGGGATGTAATTCTATTTTTTCGTTGTAACGCGCTACGTTCACAACGTCTTCGATGGTTAAATTTTTACCTGTAATAATGACTGTCATATAGTTTATGAATTAAGTGTTGATTTAAAATTTTAAAATGAATTGAAGAAAAGGGTAATGCAAAAAAAGATCAGCAGAGGCCGCTGCGGTTGATCTTTATCTTGAATTTAAGAAGCCAGTTATTCATATTGCAAATAATAGTACGAGAAAGTATTGCCTCAAATGTACTCATTTTTTAATTCATTAATCATTTCGTCAAGGGAGATTTTTTTCTCTTCCCCGGTAGCCATATTTTTTAGTTTGAAACAATGTGCGGCAATTTCTTCAGCACCGGCTATGGCAACGTAAGGGATCTTTTTTTTATCCGCGTATTCAAACTGTTTTTTCATTTTGACTGCGTCCGGATAAATTTCGCATTTAATTCCTGAATTTCTTAGTTTCGATGCAGGTTCCAGGCAATATTTCAGCTCTTCCTCCCCAAAGTTAACAAACATTACCGTTGTGGAAATCCCTGTGTTTTCAGGGAAAAGATTTAATTCGTTCAGAACATCATAAATACGGTCGGCGCCAAAAGAAATGCCCACGCCTGAAACTCCCGGCATGCCAAAAATACCTGTGAGGTCGTCATAACGGCCTCCGCCGCAAATACTGCCCATGGCAACATCACTGGCTTTAACTTCGATGATGGCACCCGTGTAATAATCAAGTCCGCGGGCCAGGGTGAGGTCGAGTTCAACAGGTGAGCCAATCTGCATCAGATTCAACGTATCAAAGATCCGGGAAGCCTCTTCAATACCTTTCTGACCGGAAGGTGTATGCCCGATAATTTGGCTGATCTTACGGATTTTTTCATCGTTGGAACCTTCCAGTTTTAATATCGGTTGCAACTTCTCAATGTTGGCTTTTGACAGGCCTTTGCTTTCCAGTTCCTGATTTACTTTTTCAATCCCGATCTTGTCGATTTTATCGATGGCAACCGTGATGTCCGTTATTTTGTCAGGAGCTCCGATGATTTCAGCAATGCCGCTTAGAATTTTACGATTGTTTATTTTGATCACAATGTTTAATCCGAATTTTCTGAAAATCTCATCAACAATCTGAATAAGTTCAACTTCATTCAACAAGGAATTGCTGCCGATCACATCTACATCGCACTGGTAAAATTCGCGGTAGCGGCCCTTTTGGGGGCGGTCGGCACGCCATACAGGCTGCATCTGGTAGCGTTTAAAAGGGAAGGTGATTTCATTTCTGTTTTGGACAACATAACGGGCAAAAGGCACGGTGAGGTCATAACGTAATGCTTTTTCGCACAGCCTGGATGCTAATTTAGCCGGTCCGGAGTTTTGAATGTCCTCAGCGCTGATACCTTCCAGAAAATTCCCTGAATTGAGGATCTTAAAGATCAGACGGTCGCCTTCTTCACCGTATTTGCCGGTGAGGGTAGAGAGGTTTTCCATGGCTGGTGTTTCGATGGGCAAATAGCCATAGCGGCGGAAAACCAGTTCAATAGTATTAAAAATGTATTTCCGGCGGTTCATTTGCTCCGGCGAAAAATCACGCGTGCCTTTAGGTATGGAAACAGTTACTGCCATCTGAAATTTTTTGTAAAAATATGAATTTTCCGGAAATTATTTGTGTAACAGGTTTTTCAGTGTTGCCGGATCATCGGTCATAATGCCGTCGGCTCCGTTTTTGATGAGTTGTTGCATGCGTTCAGGTTTATTAGCAGTCCATACAAACGTTTTTTTATTCATTTGGTGAATTCTGGCAACAGTTTTTTTTCCTGCAAAACGCTGGTAAATATTTATTTCGGATATGAAGCTTACGTCGAGCTGGCCTTTTTCAATTTTATCAAGCGGTGGTTTGACAAACAAAATACCGGTTTTAATTTCCGGGTCAATCGTATGGACTTTTAAAACCGATTCGTAGTTGAACGATTGAACTACGCACCAGCTTAAGGCGTTGTGCTTATGTAACAGGTTCACCACTTCATTTTCCAGTTCGGGGAAACTATTTTTGTCGCTTTTGATTTCAATCAATAAAACACATGCCCCATCAACCAAATCAAGCACTTCATCCAGTGTGGGAATTTTTTCTCCGGCAAATTTTTCCGAAAATTTTATTCCGGCATCCAGTGCTGACAATTGTTGCCGGGTAAATTTGATAATGTTTCCTTTGCCGTTTGTGGTCCGGTTAAGTTTTTCATCATGGATCACCACCACTTCATGGTCGCTGCTAAATTGTACATCAAGCTCAATGCGATCAACCCCAAGTTTTAGCGCATTTTTAAATGCAGCCAGGGTGTTCTCGGGTGCCAGCAAACTGCCTCCGCGATGGGCTGTAATGGCGGGCTTTTCAGTTGATAATGGTTGCGAAACAACGGTTTTCATAAGCAAAACGGTTAATATAAAAATCCAAAAACGCATGCGCAAAATTTTCTTCGGTATTCCGGTGATTGATCAGAATTTGGTATGTTTAAAGTTTTCGAGCCATTTATTGGTTTCCTTAGGCTCAAAGGTTTTTAAACAGTCAATGAGTTCGTTTTCATCACTGCTTACAAAAAAAAGATCCTTATGTTCAGGACGGATGAAGCGTTCTTCAATGAAATGGTCGAACAGTTCAAACAGCTTGTTGTAGTATCCGCCGATATTGAACACCCCGATGGGTTTTTTTATCATCCCAAGCTGACCCAGGGTAAGCATTTCGAAAAACTCATCCAGGGTGCCGAAACCTCCCGGCATGATGATAAAAGCATCAGAAAGCTGTTCTATCAGGGTTTTGCGTTCGCTCATCGTTGCCACAATATGTGTTCTGGTGATGTGTTTGTGGGCCACTTCAACATCAACCAGCCGTTGCGGAATAACGCCTATTACTTCGCCGCCTTCTTCGAGCATGGAATCGGCCAGTATGCCCATTAATCCTACATTTCCGGAACCATAGACCAGCGAGAAATTATTTTTCACAAATAGTTTCCCTAAATGCCGGGCTTTTTCACCGTATAGGTCACGGCCTCCAATCGATGAACCGCAAAATACCCCAATATTTTTCATAACAATTTTTTAATAATACAAAGCTAAGGTATTTTAGAATTCAGAAGGCAGAATTCAGAAGGCAGAATTCAGAAGTCAGATTTCAGAATTCAGAATTCAGAATAAGTCTATCCTCAGATTTTAACGCTGACCCCCAAACACAAGTTCACAGTGGAAAGCTCAATTCTGCCTTCATACTTCTGAAATCTGAAATTAATCCTACTGCGTTCAATTCTGCCTTCTTAATTCTGAAATCTGAAATTAATCCTACCTTTGTACTTATGGAAAATACCAGAGAATTTACTTTTTTTAAACTAAACAACGGGATCCGCGTTGTACACAAAACCAGCAATACCCCGATTGTGCATTTTGGTTTTTTTATTGATGCCGGCTCGCGTGATGAGGCCCTGTCTGAAAAAGGGATGGCACACTTTATCGAACACGTGATCTTTAAAGGCACCAAAAGCCGCCGTTCTTCGCAGATTTTTAATGCCATCGAGAATTTGGGCGGAGAACTGAATGCTTATACAGCCAAAGAAGAAACTTGCATACATTGTTCTGTGCTAAAAGAGCATTTTGAAATCGCTGCCGATGTGATTTCCGATGTGGTGTTTAATTCCATTTTTCCCGAAAAGGAACTTGAAAAGGAAAAAGACATTATTGTTGATGAGTATTATTACTACAAGGACATTCCGGAGGAGGTGATCCTGGATGATTTTGACGAACTGGTTTTTCCGCATCATCCTTTAGGCTGGAACATTCTGGGAGAGCCATCAAGAGTGAAACAGTTTGCCCGGGAAGATATCTCCAACTTTATTAATAATAATTACCAGCCCGATAAAATGGTGATCAGCATCGTCGGTGATCTGGAGGAAAAGATGATGAAAAAGGTGTTGCAAAAGTATTTTGACGTGGAGCACCCGTCAAACGGAAAACCAACTGTTCGTAAGGCCTTCAAAGGATACAAACCGGTGAAAAAAGAGTTTAAAAAGAAGATATTTCAATCTCATTGCGTCATGGGGCGGCCTGCTTATTCAGTTTTTGACAAAAGAAGGCTGGGCCTTGTGATACTTAATAACCTACTGGGCGGCCCGGCATCCAATGCACGACTAAATATGGCTGTTCGGGAAAAACATGGGTTGACATACAATATTGAATCAGGTTATTCATCATTTTCTGACACGGGATTGTTCAGGATTTATGTCAGTACCGAAACCGACAGTATGGAGAAAACGCTGGGATTAATTTACAAGGAACTCCAAAAATTACGCGAAAACAAATTAAGTACCCTGCAACTTTCAAGGGTTAAAAAACAAATGATGGGCAATGTTGCCTTATCATACGAATCAAAAATTGCAGAAATGCTGTCCATTGGAAAGGCTTATCTGGTCTTTGATAAAGTGGATACCATCGCACAGATAAACAGCAAAATTCAAAAAATTACGGCTTCTGAATTATGGGAAACAGCTAACGATATTTTCGATACGAATCGTTTTTCAACAATAATTTATCTCTCCAATGAATCCTACCGAACAGAAGATTTATGCTGAGCAGGTTTAAACAGAACTAACAAAAAAACATAAGAATATATTAATGAAATTATGTTAAGTGAATCGCAATTCATGCCCGGTCGAAGTATAATTGAGTATGCTGAAAAAATAACCAAGCCCGAATCAGAAATTCTGCGGCAAATCAACAGGGAAACCCACCTTAAAGTGATGAACCCGATCATGCTTTCGGGGCACCTTCAGGGAAAGTTTCTCAGTCTGTTAAGTTCCATGATCAAGCCGCACGTTGCGCTGGAAGTGGGCACTTATACTGCATATTCAGCTATTTGTTTAGCGCAGGGACTACAAGATGGTGGTACTTTATTTACCATAGAATCGGACCCGGAACTCGAAGATATCTGCAGAAATAATATTGCTGAAAGCGGTTTTCAGGAAAAAATTCATCTGTTGATCGGTGACGCGAGGGATGTTATAAAAAATATTAACGACCCGCTTGATCTGGTTTATATCGACTGTGACAAAGAGCTATATCTTGAAATATACAAACTCGTTTTTGACAAAGTGGTTCATGGCGGGTTCATCATTGCGGATAATGTGCTGTGGCATGGAAAGATCCTTGACGAGGATGAACAGAACTACCGCGGAACAAAATCAATAACCGAATTTAATGATTATGTCAGAAACGACGAAAGGGCAGACAATTTATTGCTGCCCTTTCGTGATGGGTTGATGATCATTCAGAAATATTAATCATCGTAGCAGGGATATCGTCCCCTGCATGTTGTATTCTTTTTTATCGTAACCAACCGCATCTAAAACATAAAAATAGGTGCCGTCGGCGCATTTACCTTCACTTTTGCTGGTGCCGTCCCATAAGTCTTTTTTCTCTTTATCCACTGCAAAATCAATTACACTGGTTGAGAAAACTTTTTTACCCCAGCGATTATAGATTGATACATCAATGGATTGTATCCCTTCTGCCTCAACCTGGAAGACATCATTCTTACCGTCGCCATTGGGGGTGAAAATATTCGGAACCACTAAGCTGGACGGATGCAACACGATAATCGTTATCTGGTGTTCATCTTCGCAGAAATTTGGCATGCCGCTGCTGACGATAAGTTTAGCATAATAGGTGCCCATTGCTTCATAAACATGCACCGGATTCTGATCCGTGCTGGTAGGGGTGCCGTCTCCAAAATCCCATAAAAATTGAGTGGCCCCGCTGCCGGTGTAAGTAAAATGAACAGTCAACGGAATAAAACCTTCCACGCTATCAGCTGTAAAATCAGCGCTGATCAGGGTTGAGGTGATAATACTTCCGGTTCCTGTTACCACACAGTTATGGGGAGAATAGGTAACGGTCACCGCATAATCACCGGGACAAAGGCTTGTGGCATTCGCCGTACTCTGTGCAGGGACGGTGTTCCAGACATAGCTTACCGGGAGATCATAGTTGCCTGTCAGCAGGGAGGCAATAACTCCATTACAGTAGGTCAGGCAGGTTTCATCCGTTGGTGTGAGAATCAATCCTATTTCCGGTGGGCTGTCGAGTATTACAAAATTAGTGGAAGTACATCCGATATCATCGGTTACCGTAACGAAATACGTGCCTGCAGCGAGGTTGCTGGCAGTGGCCGTGGTGTCATTGGTAGGCGACCAGATATAATGGTAGGGTTCTAGTCCGTTTGCAGCTGTAATGGTCGCCGATCCATCGGTATAGCCGAAACAGGTGACCGAATCCACACTGGTGACCTGGTTTGATAGGTTGCTGATACTGACAAAGACACTGTCAACGGTAAAATAGTTACAGGCATCGGAAACTGTTACATAATACATGGTTGGTGTGGGCGGGTTCACCTGAACCGAGGCAGTGTTTCCCGCACTTTCGCTCCATTCGTACTCGATTGGTGGCGGCGTAAAACCTCCTGCTGCCGTTACACTGATGGTCGCGGCCTGTCCGTTGCAATTATGCACTTCGGGGGTTACTGTGGTTGACAATGGGGTGTAGTCTTTGATGGTAATTTTTATGGTATCAATAGAACCGCAAACGGTATTAACATAGGCAATGTAAACGGTTTCTGCCGGTTCGGATAAGCCGTCCGAAATGGGAACAATGGTGAAAGATGCAGAATCCTGACCCGGATAAATGATAAGGCTGTCCGGAATATCCGGATAATCAACACCTTCAATAGCAGATCCTGTAACTGAATAATTTATTATGATGGTATCAACGGCAGGATCGCTAAGGTGAAACACGATGATGGCATTGTTGCATCCTTCGACACCCATGGTGTCAACATTTGATGAATACGAAGTATTGTATGAAAGGCCGCTTGATGTTAAACTGTTTGCTTCTAAAAACACTCCGGAGTCATAAGCGCCATCACCGGCATCCCCGACAGCAAGTTTGAGGTGATATTGCTGGCAAGGTTGAACCAGTGTCCATGCCGTGTACACATTGGTAAGCCTGTCGTGCTGATAGTAGGTGCCGGCTGTGTTCAGCCATGAACATGAACTGCTGCAGGCACAGACATTGTCAATAGTCACATAATTGGAGGTTCCTGGCATAAGGGCAATGTTTATCGCATTATTTGAAAACGGGCCTGTGATTCCGGGGCCACTGACGAAAAAGCCGAAGACATCATTAAAGGAAGAGTTGCAGAATTCATCAAACTCTTCAGATGCAAATACATACCTGAATTTGATCGTATCCGAGATGGGAACGAAATCAAATTCTAAAACGGCTTTATCATAAATAGTGTAGGAGGGGAGCAGCAGTTGAAGATCAGGATCAGATCCGGTGCCAACTACATTGCCTGAGCTGCCTGATGAGTTGGGGCCGATGGCAACATTGGCATTTCCTGAGGCGATTATGATACCCCCGGTGAAGCCTAGCTGTGTAGTGGCAGGACCAGCTGTCGTGTATGAACCCAGCATGTTGGATGAGATCAGTGCACCTGAACCATTGAAAGTTGCATTGCTCACGGTTACACCAGAACCCACAAGAATTTGCTGAACCAATTGCAACGGAGTCAGGTTAAGGGCAGCACCCTGTGTAACAGATAACTGTGCCTGAGCTTTTTGAACCGAAGTTGTGGAAAAAGCAATAATACAAAATATACAAAAAACGTGGATAAATAATTTTTTCATTATTTTATTATTTTTTCTCAATTAATATTTTTTAGGAACTTTACATTAGACATTCAAAAATAAAAAATGGTTGCTTGAATACGCTAAATTAGATACTTTTGTTAAATCGTATCCTTCACAAATATAAGAAAAAATTTTATTTTGAATAATTTGGTCGAAAATCTTTTTGCTAAATTCATACTGGCCCTTTCACCCATGGAAGATGTTACAGATACCACATTCCGTAAGATCTGCAAAACCTATGGCGCTGACCTGGTCGTTACAGAATTTGTGGCTGCTGACGGGCTCATCCGTAATCTGGAGAAAACAAGAAAAAAACTTAAATTTGATGAAGCAGAACGTCCGATCGGTATACAGCTGTTTGGCAATAATGCCGAATCGCTGGTTATAGCAGCGCGGGTTGCCGAGGAGGCGGATCCTGATTTTATCGACCTGAATTTTGGCTGCCCGGTAAAAAAAATTGTGGATAAGGGCGGAGGGGCTGCCTTATTAAAAGATATTCCGAAAATGATCTTAATAACTTCTGAAGTTATAAAAAATACTCATAAACCTGTTTTTGTAAAAACACGACTGGGCTGGGATGAAAAAAACCTGGTCATTACCCAACTGGCGGAACAGCTTCAGGATGCGGGAATCAGCGCGCTTACCATTCACGGCAGGACCAAGGCGCAAATGTATAAGGGCGAAGCCGACTGGACACTAATCGGAGAGGTAAAGAACAATCCGCGCATTAAAATTCCCATCATAGGCAATGGAGATATTGATTCACCGCAGAAAGCGCTGGAAATGAAAAACCGTTATGGAGTCAATGGGATTATGATAGGCAGGGCAGCCATTGGCAACCCATGGATCTTTAAAGATATTAAGGAATACCTGAATAACGGTGTAATACCTGATCCGCCGATGATCAGCGAAAGAATTGAAATCGTCATCCAGCATTTATCAAGTTCCATTAAGAACAAAGGTGAACGGCTTGCCATTCTTGAAATGCGGAAACATTACAGCAGTATTTTCAGGGCCCTGGCAGATTTTAAACAATTTCGCATGAAACTGGTAACAGTGAATTCGTTTTCAGAAATAAAAGAAGTGTTGGCTGAAATATCCGAATTTTATAAATAATTTTTAACTTTATCGAAAAAAGTATTATGAAAAAAAGATCCGCAATCGCAATTATCATCACGGTGCTGTTTATTACAGGTATAGCAAACCTTAAACTTTTTTCACACTCTGCGGGCGCGCCTGCCGGGAAAACAGGTTCACCGTCTGATGCAAAAACATGTATGGCTTGCCATAATGCAACACTAAAAACTCAGGATGGGATGATCACTTCCAATGCTACAGGCAATAGCTACGAACCAGGGAAAACATACACGATCACTGCTTCTGCAAAAGGCACCGCAGGCGTAAAACGTATAGGTTTTGAAATATCCCCGCAAACCGCTTCGGGGGCGCTGATGGGTACGCTCATACTTACCAATACCGATGAAACAAAACTCATTGGCAAAGGAAAGTATATTACACATACCAGCACAGGGTCAACAGCTGCGGGCAGCAAAAAGTGGTCGTTCAACTGGAAAGCTCCCCGGGCAGGGTCGGGAAATGTTACTTTTTACGGGGCCTTTATGGTTTCGGAAACGTCACAGCTGGTATTTACGTCAACGCTGACGTTGAAAGAAAAAGAGTAAAGACAGCGGCTATTTCCCGGTTTTAAGCAAGCCGTTCTCGAACAGTTCAGTAACATCCATACCTTTTTTTAAAAACAGGGTGTTGATTCCAAAGCTTTCGGCAGGAGGGAGGTTTTGTTCCGAATCATCAATAAAAAGTGTTTCGGTTGCATTAAGATTATTTTCTTCTAATATGAGCTTGAAAAATTTTTCATCCGGTTTCCGCATGCCAAGCTCAAACGACAAATAGACTTTTTCAAATAAACAGGAAAGGCTTTCATAGCCGTATTTTTTTCTAAGCTCTTTTATGTATTCTGTATAATGAATGGTGTTTGTATTGCTCATCAGAAAAATGCGATAGTGGTTTCGGATTTTTTCAAGCAAGTGTATCCGGTGTGCGGGGATTCCGATCAATATAGCGTTCCAGGCATCATTTATCATTTTTGTGGTTACATCCGGAGGGAATAATTTTTGGAGTTTGTTTATGAATTCATCGGCAGGGATTGAGCCTTTGTCAAGTTCGTCGAATAGTTCAGTCTGGCCTGCCTGAGAATATATCCGGTCGAAATTTTCGCCCCCGAGTTCAATAAAAGCGTTGATACTTTTCCAGTAATCAATATCGATGATGACGCCCCCGAAATCAAAAATGATGTTTTTAATAATTTGCCCGTGCATGAAAATTTTTTTTGGATAATAAGCTGCAAAGATGTAATTTTGCGGGCACAAAACCAAAAATGTTGCATTTTTTGCAATAGGTCCTATAGCTCAGTTGGTTAGAGCACCTGACTCATAATCAGGTGGTCCCTGGTTCAAGTCCAGGTGGGACCACAGGTCAATAAAGGGTTTCAGAACAAATAAGCTGAAACCCTTTTTTTATTTGCCAAACAATTTGCCAAACATACGGCTTTATTTTGTTTCATAAATTTGAGTTTATTCTATAGACAGACAATGATTAGCTTCAAGTGGCGAAGCTCGTGCATCTCTTTAACCTGTAGCATATGCCTGCCTGTTTTATTACTCCTATTATGATATAATTGCAACGATACTATATCTACCAAAATAGCGAAACTGCAGACGGGCAAAATACGTGAGTGCAAAGAGCATTTTATTCCGGCTGACTTGAAAGAATAAATTCATTATTAAAACTTGCATTACGAAGTTGCAAACTTCGCCAACGGGGCAAAATAACTTATTAAACAATTGATTATTTATATTATTTCTAACCAAAAAGTTTTTTTAAAAACGAAGGATTAACTGATTTCTTAATGTGTTTTAATATATAGGGATTACCATAAGCCGCATAAACGAAATTGAACAAGATAATATTAAAAAGTTTAATTAATTCTTGATCCGTAAGCTTAACTCCTATACTTGTAAAATGATCTTTAGCATATCTAAAAATCAGATTAGCCACAGAAGAACTGTCATTTTTAAAAAAGTTTTTATCACCCTGAGTATGTTGATTTATTTTATCTATAAATGGGCCAATACCATTAAATCCATACTGAATTGTAAAATCACTAGTAAGAGACATCATTTCTTGATTAACATCACTAAATGAATGGCTTTTGTATTTATCAAGGACAAGTTGACCATAAACCTTACCTGATAATGAATTTGAAAAATCTGATAAGCTCATTTTTAAATAGATTAAGTTAGATAATGAGAAATTATACTTTGTTTAACTGACGATTTTATATTCAGTAATGTTTAATTCTGATTGAGGATTCTTAGTGTGTACGACGCACCCGGACTTTAATGCGAAAGGGAAGTTAAAAGAAAAAGGTATATTTTCTTTGTTAAGCATTGTGATTAAGAATTCAACATTATCAACATTTCTACAATAATACGCTTTCATAAAACCAGGTAACAGCTTTGTTGTTATTTTTTTTTCATTACTTAATTTGCCATTTTTTTTTCCATTTTCTACAATCCAAATTTTACCTTCAGGAACATTATTTAAAACATTTGCAAAAGAAAGATTTTTATTATAAATTAATGATTTACCTAAGATATGTTCTAAGGTTTCTTTCGAGTTTAAATTGTCGCCTAAATCAATGAAAGCACCGTATGCTTTTGCTTTGTTTTTATTTGAAAAAAAATCGAATATCCCCATAGTTTTATTTATGATCAATGAATATTTAAAATTTTTCTGAATGCCGGATCATTCAAGATACTCAATACCGATGAGTCACCATGTGAAAGAGCATGCTCAAAGTCAGCTTTTCCAGACGATGTGTCATTGAGCATAATTTTTGCAAAACCTCTTTTAATATAAGCTTTTGTATAATTGGGATTCAGCCGTATTGTTTTATCAAAATCTGTAATCGCTTCTTTGATTTGATCTTCTACCTCGAAACCCCGAAATATATCTTCATCGATTTTAATATATGCAGATTCCAAAATAACTGCCCCACGATTAAAATATCCCAAATGATGAGCAGGATTTTTATTAATTGCTTTTTCGAAATATACAAAAGCAGATGAATAATCTCTTTCTAAGGCTTTTTTAATCCCAAGATCAATATACTCAGAAAAACTCATCGAAAAAAGATTGCCAAAAATCCTCATAATTTTAATTTTTTTAATGTTCAAATTTAATTTATATTCTGCTAAAAAAATATTTATTGTTACCATACATTTATTAGTAAAAGGTAACCCTAAATTTATGAGGAATTCATAATGATATATTATCACTCATATTTTACAATAATTTCAACTACGTGACTAAAAGTTGGACTTAAAAGATACCGCCCATTAACAGAATCGAATGAATACTTATCAGGAATTAAATTCATTGTATCATTGTAGAATAATAAGGGTATCCTTAATTTGCAAAATCCTTTATTTATGGTGTCTTTTTCAACATATTTTACACCAGCCTCTCTCATATTTAGGGTGTTGTCAATAGCATCCATACATTGCCATTTATTGTCCTTAAATGTAAAAATTAAAAAACATTCTGTATTTCCAGGATATTCCCAAGTAAATGAAAGGCAACACCATTTTTCATTAATTCATTAATCACACATAATCCCCTGTTTATATATGATATGCTATCAATTCGATTTTGAAACCCATTTGCTATCTGAGAAAGTTTTATATTTTTAGAGAATTCGTAATTGATTCTTAAATTATCAATGCTGTACTCTTTGTAAAACAGTTCCTTTGTCTTATTTAAAATATTATTCGCCTCGACCCTTAAATCGGCCGCTTGGGTAATTAAGTTGTGAATTTCTTCCTGGTTTTCGGGAGGGAATATTGGGACAGGAATATGATAAATGTGTTCAGGCTCAATATGCTTCACTACCCCGCCATAGCTCGATTGGGTTAGTAAAGCGTAGCCATATTTACTTGCCAAATATGCAAATAAAAAACCCGATTTTACGTCTTTGTTGTTTGGGATGATTCTTATTAGGTCGTGAGTAGCAATATGGTTTTCAAACATATCATTTGTAAAAACAACATTCCCTAAAGTACCTGAACACGAAACCAATATCCAACCTTTTTTAAGCATAAGGTGTTTTAATTGTTGGGCTTGCTTTTTTGCCAAATATTTCCCTGACTCAATATCAGACTTTATCATGTCAGAACCTGTTAAGTAAGGTACTCCTCTTGATAGGTCTGCTACATATATACGCTTAAAGATATTACCTAAAAATACTTCTACTGCCTGTTCATTTATTGTGGTCATTGCGACAGGTGATTTGATGTATTTGTGTTTAATTAAAACACTATCACTCAAATGAAATGATGCATCTAAACGTAAATCGCTTTCATCAAACCATTCTCTTTTTGCAATTATCGATTTCATTATGCTTCCATTTTAAATTCGTGAAATGCCTTTGAAATTTTTGGTAAATCGTCATCCAATTGTTTAACTCTAATCTTTCTTGACTTTAGTTTTTTATTGCCTTTATTATCGGTTAACAGCACTTCCTTCACCTTGTCAAATAATATTTCTGCACCATCTTCGTCACGCATATATATTGGAACACCGCGCCTGTCCTTTCCAACAGTTTCAGCAATTGCCATAAAAACATCGTAATCCTCGCCATTAATAGCAGATAATTGTTCAGATGTGGTTTTCTTCTGAAGGAATAATAATGATGCCTGTACGCCCACTTGAGGTAAAAAGGCTTCAACAGGAAGATCAATGGATGCAAGAATTTTAAAGCGTTTCAATATCCATGCACGAACCGATTCTGTATTGGGGTTGCCCAAAATACCATCCGGAAGAACGATTGCCACACGCCCACCGGGTTTAAGAAAGTTATAACATTGCTCAATGAAAAGCACCTCGGGGGCTTCGCTGCTGCTTGCATTGCCCATCATATAATTGCCGTAGGTATCTTTGCTCCAATTGTGTCCTAACTCGTATCGTTTTGAAATCTCGAAATCAACCTCGACCTTGGCTCCAAATGGCGGATTGGTGAATATCAGGTCAAATTTCCCCAATGCATCTTCGGTATCATACGCCATTTTCTTATCTGGGCCTATGGTAATGCTTCTTTTAATGGTTTCTTTTATTTTGGCAATTTCCCCTGTCATTGCTCCTTCAGGATAATCGAGTGAATTGATGTGGAAAATATTGGCATGGCCATCACCCGACATCACCATATTCATTCTTGCTGCTTTTTTTAGGTCGGGATCAAAATCAAAACCGAAAATCATTCGTTCTGCATAGTCCTTAACCCTGTCATTAACTTCACGTGTATTATATTTTTCTTCTAAATACAGCCCTGAAAGTTCGGGATATAACTGAGCTGCAATCTTTCTTCGTACATGATCGAGAACCATTACCAAGAAACCTCCGGAACCACATGCAGGATCTAAAACCCTCATGTTTTCATCAGGATCCATCATTTCAACCATACACTTGATAATGTTGCGGGGTGTGAAGAATTGTCCTGCTTCCTGCTTCAGCGTATTGGATACAATGGTTTCGTATGCTGTGCCTTTAACATCAACTGTGGCATCGAGAAATGAATACTTGGCCAATTCACCTGCCACAAAAGCTAAGCCCCGGTCGGACAAACTAATTTTTTCATTCCCTTCAAATACTTCAGAAAACAAGGGATCGCTCTTTAGTTTTTCGAAAATGCTTTTTATTCTTTTTGCAATTTCCTTCAACCCTTCTTCAGTATTTTGTTCTTTTACTCCCACCCAAAATTGCCGCCTGTAGCTATTCCCTTCTTCGGATGGCATAAACCTTCGTTTTTCATCATAAATTTTACAGAAAATAAGATTCAGAAGCTCCCAAAAGGCTGTTTTCTTCATGCCTTCATTTCCGTATATATAGTCGTGGCAACGCTTAAATGTCCTTACCAAGGAATCGTTAGCCGGTTTACGTGGAGAAATTTTATCTGACCACTTTTCGAGTTCTTCCATGGATTGTCCTTCACCCGGAAAATCAGAAATATCAATGCATCGGACATTATTAAACTCATCAATGGTTTTTTGCAGGAATAACAATACTTCGCCATTTGTCCATACACCAAATTCGCAATTATCAAGCCCTTCCAATGCTTTTTCCAATGTCGCAACAACGCCCTTTTTCGAGTCTTTTTCTTTGGTTTTTTCATCCTGAACAATACAAAGGCGAATTGTATTCTCAGTTACATGGGATTTCCCGGTTTCAAATACAACCAAGTCAATCTTAAATCGTTTGGTGTTTCCTGTTTCCGGGTCCTCATACGTAATTGTAAAATCACGAGCCATGTCTGTCATATCGAAACCATATTCTTCGTTAAGCATTGCTATTAATGACTGAAGGATTACTTCCTTCCCCTTTGATGGTTTTATCTCATCCGTTAGAATACAAATCAATTGGTTATCGTCAAGCACAATTTCTTCTGTTGTTTCCACTTCTGCATCAACTTTCTTTTTCGCCATGGTCTTAATTCGATTTATGGTTTAAACCTGTAATAATATTTGTTATGCATTTTCTCACTTCTTCATACTTCAAAACTCTGTTAGTTTCAAGAATATGATTGATAAGTTTGCTCTCTTCTTCCAAGGAAATTTCACTTTCCAAAATAGCGATTATTTTATGTTTTGTTTCATTATTCGATTGCAGGATGATTCCGATATCTCTTCCTATCAGCATTGCACCGGCTGTCATTAATGAAAAATCCGGATCATCATACAAATCAATGTGTTCTGTGGCAATTCTGTTTTCATTGATGGAGAAGTAATTCCGAAGAATAAACCCAATGTCATCCGCATCATCTTTTTTCATCAGATGTCTTTCCTTCCATGCAACGATTTTTAACAGAAATATCCCCGGCAATGATGCAGCATTTAAGGTCAGATGTTCATCAATGGTGATTTCAATCGTGGCCTTACTCACATCATCGAATCCGAGTACAGACATTGCAGTTTGCTCGTCGGGTGGCCAAAAGATTTTATCATCCAACTTCATGATATCGCCAAATGGAACAATATCTAATGTATAGAACCCTTGGTAGGAGAAGCGTTGTTTTTGAGAATTATCCTTTTGGAAATCCTTCAGTTTTAAAAGGCCCTCTTCGATGTCAGCATATTTTTTCCAATCCGGAATAGCTATGGCAATATCGAGGTCGCGAGTTGCACGGCTTGATTTTTCACTATGGGCATCCATTATCATGTCACGAGCAGTTGCCCCAATTACAAAGAATTTAGTGTCAATTGAGTTGAAGAACCCAATCAAAACTTCCAAAAGAGGCTTTAATAATGGCTGATCGAAATTTTTACTTGATATTTGGTAGATCATTTTCGAGTATGAGTTTAGCGGTTTCAAGATTCCGATCAAGACCTGTATTAATTAAGTCGGTATAAGCAATGACGGGAGGGACAGTCTGTTTATCGTTTTTATAATCTTCAATATTCCAAAAAATGGTCATGATTTCAATGTCGCCATTTTCATCCGGAACCATATTAAACAATTTTGCACATTCCTGCCAGTTTTTATCAGTATAAATGGTAAAAGTAGCTGGTTTAAGATAATTCGTGAGTATAGCACCGGCGGGCTCACCACTCCACAAGAAGGTGCCATTATCATTTGGCTGTATAATGCTTCTCCATTCCACATACTTGTTTTTATCTGCAAACCGCATTTTCCGCTTAACAAGCTTTGGACGAAGGACATCATTATAAGCAATAACCCACCGGTTTAATAATTCAGGTTTATTCTTCAGCACTCTCTTGCTTTCGGTTTTTAGTATGAAATGGAGATCTTCAAGTTCCCTGATAATATTACTTACAGATCCTATAGCAATACCTGTTTTTTCGGCAAGTTCGCGGTAAGATGACATCAGGTTTTTGGAGTCAGACAAGAGGTTGAAAATCAATTTAATACCAGCCTCCTGAAATGCCCGTGCCTGATTGGTTTTTTGTGCTATATGAGCTTTTTGGCCGCTGACAAAAATGAAAATATTGCCTTGCTTTATAAATCCATTACCGGCAATATCAATATAGTTAATACCTTTTTCTTTAAATTCTTTTGCAATGTCACTTGCTATAAATTTTGCGACAACAACAAGTGGTTTCTTGATTTTTTCTTCAATATCTTTTAATTGAGCATAAATAAGACCTTTATTAGAAGCTCTTACTTCAACTTTGCTAACAACTAAAAACTGTATATTATTAATTGTCAAAAGACCATCATACTCCTTACGGCTACTTTCCACTATAATAGGAATTCCAACTAGGCTTTCTAGCTGAACCGCGGCATCATAGATATAATCGCTATTTCGATACATATGAGTTGATTTTTTAATTCATCTTAAGATAATGTTTCATTGTCAATGAACATGCAAATATAGTGAACGTTTTTGAACTACAAACATCTTTTTCATTTATTAATAGGTAAAAATGCAAAATAAAATTTAATATGATACTAATTTATTTTTAAGACACAGATTTTGTTGTTTAATAACCAAATAAAATCTTATATTATTTTTTGATAAACTACTATAATTATACCTATTAAGTAATTGAAATGCAAATAAAAAGAAAAGAGCTGCATAAGGTCGGGATGATAGAAAAGTAAATATGGTCGTGCATAAATGCAAAAGCTGAGTGCTTCAACAAGCACCTTGCAAATTATAGAGAAGAGGTATAAAAACAATAGAACTATTATTTGCCAATAAGGATCATATAAGGCAGTATTTTAGGGTTATTCTTCATCCAAGCAGTAATTTCATTTTGCTTGTTTCTACGACCGGCATAACGGAGTAAGGATTGTAGATTAATATTGTAGGTTCTAAAAGATATTTCAAAAATATTTTGCATCTCATTTTGCTGCTGAGAAGCGAAGATCACAGGGTCGCAAAAAATATCTACCAGTATCTTTTCGATGGAAGGAGTAATAACACCATTCTGATCAAGCAGAGGCGCCTGAGAAATCAAGGGTATCACAATTATAGTATTCATTACAATGCCAGTATACAGGTCCATTATCTCAGCCGATGGATTAAATACCACACGGGTTTTGAACTCATTTAAAAAGTAAAAGACTGATCTCATTGCAACTCTTTCGACTTCGACAATGGTATAATATTTAAACAACATGTTATGCGTGAAATGATTAAAAACTCGGGTATTCCAGACACATACCGAGGCAAAAGGGAATTTTTTATGTATTTTTCTATAGATAGCAATATCTTCCTTGTGTAGATCATGGGAAAATCCGATGATGTCTGAAAAGACAAACATGCCACGACTTATACGTTTGAGCACCGCTGTTTTTACAAGGTTGTGAATACGCCAATTTAATGTGGAATCAGTAATTCCAGGCTCTGATCTTTGATAAAAAGACCTTATGTCGGAAGTTGTGATGTACTTCTTATCAGAAAAATATTTTTTGAGTGCACCTGATTTAATAGAATCGTTCATAAATAACTATATAAAAAACAAGGACAAACATAACTATAATTTGTCAATAGTAATAAATATTGACATTGTTTAGTGTTAAATGTTTATAATATTATCTACGATTATAAAACGATTTTTTAAATGGATTATAATCCTCAGAATAAAAACTCCAATTGTAATTATCATTGTCTTCTTTTTTAAAATCCTTCAAAGATGGCAAGGCGTCTTCATCGTATAATCCCAATAATTTGTCTTTAGAGGATATCAGCGGATCGTACCAATCTGCTTTTGACCTGGCCCAAAGAAATTGTTTTTTCATTTTTTCTGTCAAATTATTATTACGGATTGCAACCATTTCTTTGATATTTATAAATTCTCTGATAATTTCGGCTTCGCGCCAGCGGTTGAACTCCTTAAATAAATAAAGAAAATCCGCATATTCTTTCTGCTTACGTTTTTCTTTCAGTTTTTTTCTGTTGTCTTTTTTACGTTGTTTAGCCCAGTATAGCTCACGTTCAAGGGTTTCTTTCCTTAATTCTTCTCCTTTTATTTCCAATTTGCCAATAATTTTTGGCAATTGTTCTTCCAGAGACGATGTGCCATCTTTCCAAGAAATGGTATGCCATTCAATCACTGCGCTAAAGACAAGAATTCCTGAAGGGGAAAAGCTATATTCGCTATAAGTACTTTTATCCAGATTAGTTGACCTATTTAGTTTTTCACTACAACGAATCCGGATTTTTTCTCCCTGAATCTGTAAGTAGGTGAATCTGTCTTCGTTATATATCTGATGGCCCCGACTTTCCATCACCTTTATAAACGTATCCATAAATCTCAAGGCGCGCCCAATATTATCCTGTGATACTTCAATATTTAATTCACCATAAGATGCCCTGACCAGATGTGTCGAATAGTCAGGTCTATCTTCAGAAATTGATTTTTTGGTCCTAATAATCAAATCACATGGATTTGTAAGCCTTTCAGGAACTTTCAGGTTATTCCCTTCTTTAGCAATAATTTCTTGCATCAAAGCCATAAATGGAGACGGAAGTCCTTTAATTCCTGGATCACTTTCTTCACGAAGAAAAAGAGTTACTTCGTTATCAACTTTTTGATTTTTCGACAGTTCTATTATTTTGACAGCTTTATTATATTTCACTTTCACCCAATGACTTGTTGTGGGCAGGGGAACATCCATTTTAATACAAATCTTTCTTAACCCTGAATCCGAAATAGCATACTTCTTTGCCAAGGCAGTAAAAGGAGTTGACCATACCAAATTATAAAGCTCTTCTCTGCTTAAAGTTTGTTCTTTCATATTATTTTGTTTTGAAGTTATTAGGCCTTGTTAATAGAGTAATATTTTTGAAATACGGTATTTATGCAAATCTGACTTAAATAGAAAACAATTAAAAAATATTGTAAAGTTAAGCAGTCATTTGTTCAACTGCATAAAAAAGCGAAAAGTAATGCAGATAATGTTTGCAAGTGTGCATACTTCGAGGACGCGTGGAAGCGATGTGAAAGTGCTGTTTTGGGTGAAACATGCCTCACCACAGATTGTCCCCTGTTCGTATGCAGACTTTATTCGAGGTAGGCTCAGAGTGAATAGGTTCTGAGTTAAAGATAAAGAGTTAAATAGTTAAATTATGGTGGCTGTCAGAAAGTTGCAAGTTACATTTGGAAAGTTGAACTATTTTTGGGTTAGGTCGTGAGTATTTTTTAAATAATACAGAGTACCATTGAGAAGTTTTGAGAGGCGGTTAAGAGAAGAATGGGGCGGTTCTGGGAAGTGGTATTGTGTAACATCCTGCTTTTCGTCAAAAAGGTTAAAAGAGTTTAGAGCATTCAACTGAAATAATGTTGTGATGTATGCAGCTTGGGCTGCAGCAAGCAAAATTGTTTCCTTGCTTACCATATTCGAACCGACAATAAAGGACTTCAGGGCTGCTCTGCCGGATTCGATGGCGTAATATTTCACCCTGTTCGCATCAGATTCAAATTTTTCACGGTATCCATAAGCCATCATAAAAGCGGTATTTCTGATGTCGAGGTATATCTGATCCATGGTGACAGTATTTTCCACCCGGTATGATATTTCTTTTGCAGCAATGGTTTTGAATGACTGAGCGACTATTTCGATATTTGTGATAAAAGATGCCAGCATATTAATATCAAATAACTGTTTTACAATTTCCCGGTCTTTTCCAGCGTTGTATG
>Ga0209099_1001584_pt1 | contig 22320 bp, 21 predicted proteins | sample AD_JPNHW2_MetaG_FD_184430 | JGI IMG/M metagenome (GOLD analysis project Ga0209099, IMG submission 184430) | Active sludge microbial communities of municipal wastewater-treating anaerobic digesters from Japan - AD_JPNHW2_MetaG (SPAdes) (version 2) | ecosystem: Engineered > Bioreactor > Anaerobic... | reverse complement strand
ACACGGAAGTTAAGCCCCTCAACGCCGATGGTACTGCCTTATGGTGGGAGAGTAGGTCATCGCCAGGCTTTTTTATTTTAAACCCCGCCAATGCATTCCCCCGCCCGGATCCCCGGGCTGTGCCAGACCTTGGCCCCCGCGGAAACCCGGCGCGACGGGGTATTCCCCGATCCCTGCGAAGAATGGCTATTCTTGCTCGCGGATGCGAAAGATGATACACTCATACACAATTGATTAGCCTGATGAATGGGGGAACTCATGGCCGAACGGGACACCCAGATACAGCTCGTCACGTTTCAGATCAGCGAGGAGCTCTACGGTATCGATATCATGGATGTCAAGGAAATCGTCCGGGTCCAGGAAATCCGCCAGATTCCGAATGCTCCGGTCTATGTAGAAGGGCTCTTCAACCTGAGGGGAGAGATCATCCCGATCATTTCCCTCCACAAGCGCTTCCACCTGAAAAAAGCCAAGCTTGGCGACGAAGACGAGCTGCTATCGGGTTTCATCATCATCGATCTCGATGGCATGAAGCTGGGAGTGATCATCGACAAGGTCGAAAGGGTCGTCACGATAGACGCCAACGACATCCAGCCGCCGCCGCAGATGCTTTCGGGTATCGGAGCAGAGTACATCCAGGGCGTGGTTAACCGCGAGGGAGGCTACCTCATCCTCCTCGACATCCGGAAGCTCTTCAGCGCCAAGGAACTCAAGAAAATCGTCGAGATAAAGAGATAGGTCCGTAAAAAGATGTCCATACCCGTTTTCTGTTCCTACATCCGCCGAAAGGACATGGATTCCGTCCTCAACTGCCTTGTGACCGACTCGGTCGGGCCAGGGGACTATCTCGAGCGTTTCCAGAAGGCGAGCCGCGAGGTCCTTGGCTTCGATTACGGCATGGCTGTCCGTGGGCCGCACATTGCCTTGGGCCTTGCGCTTGATGTCCTCGGCCTGGTTCGCGGCGACGCCGTGGCCCTGCCGGCCCTCGCGCCTTCGTACTATGCTCGGGTCCTTGGAGAGAAGGGGCTCGCTGCCATTTATGTCGACTGCGGCGAGGATTCCGCGGCCATCACTCCAGAGACCTACGAAGCCGCGGTAAGCGCGAGCGAGATCAAGCCCAAGGCCCTGGTCCTCTTCGAGGCGCTCGGCGTGATGCCCGATCCCGAAGCCTTCGCGAACCTCGGCGTTCCGGTCATCGAAGATATAAGCCAATCCCTGGGCGCATATCGCGGCGAGACCAAGGCCGGCTCGATCGGCCAGCTCGGCATCCTCGGGCTGGAAGGCGGTGGCCTCGTAACCGCGGGCGGCGGTGCCCTCCTCTTCGCGAAGAACCGCCGAGAGGGGACGGTCTTGCGCAACCTGAACGAGACCATCGAGCCGGAGCTCCGCATGACGGACTACAATGCCGCGCTCGGCTTCGCCCAGCTCAAGGAACTCGAATCGAACATCGAGAAGAGGCGGGAGCTCTATGCTTCCTTCGCGCAGTCGCTCGCCCGCACCCGACACAAGCTCCTTTCCCAGGAAGGGGAGGGCGAGCCGGGATACTGGGCCTTCCCTGTCGCCTTCGATTCGGGAATGAAGGACGCCAGAGCCTACGCCAAGAAGAAGGAAATTGATACGGAAGCCGCCTTCGAGCAAAGCCTCGCAGGGAAGGGGCTCGTTCCCGAGAGCGCCTGTCCGAATGCCCGGTCGCTCCTCCTGCGCTCGCTGCTCTTTCCTGTGCACCAGCGCGTCGGTACGTCAGGTGCCCAGAAGATAGCGCGGGTCCTGGCTACCCTGCCCTGAGAAACGAGGTCGACATGGCCGGGCGTAAGGTTCTGATACTTGCCAATCGCGCAAAGGACGACGCCGCCGGCGTTTCCAGGGAGATGGCCGCGCACCTCGCGACCCTCGGCGTGAGCGCCGAAATCTACGAATTCAGCGGAAATCCCGAGCCCTATCCATCTGCGGAAGGCAATGATCTCGTCGTATCCCTCGGGGGGGACGGCACCGTCCTCTTTGCGGCGCGTTGTGCGGCACGGGATGGTGTCCCGATCCTTCCCTTCAACCTTGGCAGGCTTGGCTTCATCGCCGGCTTCGGCAAGAACGACTGGATCGTTGCCCTGGACTGCTGGCTCGCGGGAAGGCTGGGCCTGACCGCCCGGGCCATGCTCCAGATCGAGGTGCATCGCGGCGGCGGGACCGTCGCGTCCTTCGCCGCGTTGAACGACGGCGTCGTTTCTGCCCAGGGCATAGCCAAGGTGATCTGCCTCGACATCCGCGCCGGCGGTTTCCCGATGGGCAATTACCGTTCGGACGGCGTGATCGTCGCCACGCCAACCGGGTCTACCGCCTACAATCTGGCTGCCGGCGGGCCGGTTCTCCATCCCGAGATGGACGCCATGGTACTCAATCCGATCTGCCCCTTCACGCTCTCGAACCGGCCTCTCGTCGTGCCGGGCTCGGAGCACATCGACGTCATTGTCGAGGAGACGAAGCGCACCGGCGTCATGCTGACCGTGGACGGACAGGAAACCTTCATCCTCCAGGCCGACGACCGCGTTTCCTTCACGCATTCCGATCGCCGTGCCCTCATCTATACGCCGGAGTATCTCGGCTTCTATGAAGTGCTCCGCGAGAAGCTCAACTGGTCCGGAGGGCCGCATGCTTGAGGAACTTTCTGTCCGCGATTTCGCGCTGATCGACAGGCTCTCGGTCAGCTTCTCGGGCGGGCTTTCCATACTGTCGGGTGAGACGGGAGCGGGAAAGTCCCTCCTCATAGGGGCCATCGGCTTCCTTCTTGGCGGCAAGGCCGATACCGGCGTCATCAGGACAGGCGCGGAGGAAGCCCTCGTCACGGGTATCGTCGATGTCTCGAAGAGTCCCGAAGCCAGGGCATGGCTCGAGGGTCGGGGCATCGAGGCCGAGGACGGACGCGTCCTGATCCGCCGGGGCATCAAGGCGAATGGCCGCGGTTCGGTCTTCATCCAGAACCAGCCCTGCCTGCGGGCCGACCTTGCCGAGCTCACGAGCCTCCTTGTCGACCTCCACGGCCAGCATGAGCATCAGTCCCTCATGGCCGCCGAAAACCACCGCAGGCTTCTCGACCGCTACGCGAGGATCGAGCCCCAGGTGGAGGCCTTTTCCAGCCGCTTCGCGGAGCTTTCCGCCAAGCGCAAGTCCTATGAATCCGCCCTTGCTTCGGAAAAGGAAAGGACGAGGGAGATCGAGTTCCTCCGCTATGCCGTCGACGAGATAGGCAAGGCCAAGCTCAAGAAGGGAGAGGAGGCCGACCTCGAGGCCGAGGAAAGGCTCCTCGCGCAGCATGAAAAGCTCTTTGCCGCAGCAGATCAGGCTCATGACTGCCTCTCCGGCGGCGGAGAAGCCGGCGGCGCAGGCGCCCTCGTGGAGCTCAGGAGACTTCGTTCTTCCCTCGAGACAGCCCAGGGCATAGATCCCGGCCTAGCCGACCTCGCCCGCCGGGTCGACGATTCCTTCTACGAGCTCGAGGATGTCGCTGATTCGCTCCGCAGCTACCTCGGCAATCTGCGCTATAGCCCGGAACGTCTCGAAGAGATCGAGACGCGGCTTGCGGACATCCACAAACTCAAGAAGAAGTACGGCTCCTCGGTCGAGGAGATCCTCGGTCGCCTCGAGGAGGACAAGGAGCGCCTCGCCCGGCTCGAAACCTGGGAAGAGGACAAGGAAGGCCTTGCCGCGGAGATCGCTGAGCTCGAGGCTTCAGTCATCGACGAAGCCTTGGCTTTGTCCGAGAGACGCCAGGAAGCGGCCAGGAGCCTCCAGGCCAAGGTGGAGGCCATCCTGAAAACCCTCGGCATGCCGAACGCCCGCTTCTTCGTCCATGTAGGTAGGAAAGAGCCCGAAGGGTGCAAGCCGGTCGTCGGGCCTACGGGTGTGGATGAGATCGAGTTCATGATAGCGCCCAATCCGGGTGAAGCCGCCAAGCCGCTTTCGCGGATAGCCTCGGGAGGCGAGCTCTCCCGCGTAGCCCTCGCGGCCAAAACGGTTCTTGCCGAGACCGATACGGTGGATACCCTCATCTTCGATGAGGTCGACGCCGGGATAGGCGGAGAAGTCGCCGTGGCGGTGGGCGAGCATCTTTCCACGCTCGGAAGGAAGCGGCAGGTGCTTTGCATTACGCATCTCGCTTCCATAGCCGCTCGCGCCGATAATCAGTACAGGGTCGAGAAGGAAGTGTCCGATGGAAGGACCTCGACACGGCTTTCCCGCATGGAAGGACGTGCCAGGGCCGAAGAAATAGCCAGGATGCTCGCCGGCGACCCCGACGAGGAAGCCTCGATAGCGCATGCGGTCGAGCTACTCAGGAAATACGGCAATTGGCGGGACGGCACATGGGCAAAATAACGCAGGAACAGCGGAACAGGTATTTCGAGAAGGTGCAGGAGCACCGGCGCACCATCGAGGCCGGCCTCGCCAAGGAGAAAACCCTCCAGGACCTCATCGCGAAGGAAGAGACGGGGGTAGGTTACAAGCGCCTCCACCTCGCCGAGGAAGTCCTCGATCTCTCTTCCTGGTATCTCCTCGTGAACAACCTCTCGGTCTCGCTTCTCGGCATCAAGAACGAGGATTACCTCCTCGAAGGCCGCAAGGTCCTCGTGCGGGCCCTCAAATACGTCGAGGACACCGTTCCGGCCTACCTCGACGTGCCCTTCTCGGATTACGAAAAGAACCTCGACGAGATCAAGGACTTCGATATTGCGTCGAGGAACAGGCTTTTCAGGAAATTCGGCTATGCGATCCAGGCTTATGACGAGGCCTTCGGGGAAAATTCCAAATACACGCTGTCCTTCATCGACCTCTGGGGCAAGTACTCGGCCCTGGCCAAGAACTATATCGACCTCCGGACCGCCGTCGCGGACCTGGACTTCAACTCGCCCAACAGGCCCATCCTCTCGGCCCACATCTCCCTTGTGAAGATGCTCCTCCAGCAATGCGCAGACCGCTACAGGCTGAAGTATGAGCGCGACACGAACAAGGCTTCCGATTTCCGCCAGGCCATCCTCTTCCTCGCCGCGCTCCGGCGGGTCAACATCGCCCTGGGCGATCGCGACGAGGCCGAGACGCTCAAGCGGAAGATCGAAGCCTGGAACACGAAGATGGAAGCAGACGAGAAGAAGGCCGAGGAAGCCAGGAAATAGAAGGCGGGATGCGGCCCGTCGGGCAGTACCGGGCCGCAATTCCTGCGCCAGGCCTTTCTAGCGCCTGTCCTTGCCGAGCTCGTGCAGGGCGTCGAAAGGCACGAGCTCGCCGATGGTGGACATCACCATTTTTTCGCGCGAACAACCAAAGGCCACGGGTGCCTCCGCAGGAAGGAATTCCGAGAGGACCTGCCTGCATGCCCCGCAGGGGCTTACCGCGTAATCCGCATCGGGCGTGGCGATGACGATGCCCGTGAAGGCCCTCTTGCCGGCGCTGACCGCCGCAAGGAGGGCGCTTCTCTCGGCACAAACAGTGAGGCCGAAGGAGCGGTTCTCGACATTCGTGCCGGTGAAGACGCTGCCGTCCTCGCAGAGCAGGGCGGCTCCGACGCGGAAACGCGAATAGGGCGAGTAGGAGGCCTTCGAGGCTTCCAGAGCAAGGGCGAAAAGCTTGTCGTAATCCATCATGATCCTCGTCTCGGTTGACAGTAGAGCACTAGAGTATATACGATTCCGGCGTATGCGGGAAGGATGCGCAAGCTCCGGAAAGGGTGAAGACTGAACATGGAAGAAACTGGGAAACGGCGCCTCGTCATCGCGCTCGCTTTTGTCGTCGGCTTGGTCTACTTTTTCGTCTGCGCCACCCCCCTCCCGCGCGAGCTGGGCATGGAGCCGGTCTGGTCGAAGAAGATCGACGTCGCCTCCGGAGAACTGCCCGCGATGCCGGGATACGCCGGGAAGGGCGCAGGCACCGTGCATTCCTTCCGCCTTGGATCGGTCTTTGGCTATTTTGACGAGGGCGGAAAGGACATCGTGTCCGCGACCGTGCCCTTCAACGTTGCAGTTTCTGATGACGCGTACATCGTCTATGACAGGGAGCCCGCATCGCTCACCATAAAGGCCCCCGACGGTCGGGTTGCCGCCCGCATCTCCGAGGTCGGCTATCCCTTCTTCGGCGGCGGCAGGACCTTTGTCATGCATCCCGGCCAGACCTCCGTCGCGGAGATCGGCAAGGACGGACGGGCAATCTGGAGCAGGGATTTCTCATCCATCGTCACCGCCTTCGATGCGAGGCCCGATCTCGCCCTTTTCGGCCTCATGGATGGACGTCTCGTGGGCATCGCACCCGACGGAACGGTCCTCATCGATTTCGCGCCCGGAGGCAGCAGGATAGAGGGGATCTACGGATGCGCCGTCTCGCCGGACGGACTCATGGCGGCCGCGATATGCGGCCTCGACAAGCAGCGCCTCGTGGTGCTCGAGAAGCGTAGCGCCGCATATCGCGTCGCATGGCACCGTTGGCTCGAGTCCGATTTCCGCAGGCCTGTCTCGATGTCCTTCACCGAGGACGGCGCGCATCTCCTCTACGAGTCGCCTTCGGGCCTCGGCATCTACGGAACGGGATCCCGGACCGAGACGTCGGTTTCGTCGAAGGCCCTCTCCGGAATCGGCCTTTCCTCCCCCGCCAGAGGCATCATCCTTGCCGTGGAAGGCTCGGGGCCCCAGAAGAACCTCCTGTGCGCCTCCGCGGGCGGGAAGCGGCTCTTTTCGCTGCCCTTCTCCGGAGAGGCCTCCTTCGCCTCGATCTCCGCCGACGCGGTCTTCCTCGGAGCCTCCTCCGCGGATGGTTCGGCCAGGCTCCTGCGCCTGGACTTCAAGGAGGAGTGATGGCGGATACCCGCGCTTCCGCACGCATTGCGCACAGGGCTGTCCTTGCCCTGGGTATGGCCGCAGTCGCCGCCGCGTTGTGTGCTTTCGAATGGCCTCTCGAGGGAGGTCAGCCCAGCCTGTATTTCGGCTCGGCTGACGAGGGCCGTTTCGCGACCTCCATGACCTTCTCGTCGGATGACGGCCTCGTGAAGGCGTCAGACGACGGCGAGCTGGCCTTCGTCTTCGACTCCGGGATGACATCGAAGCTGCCTTCGACGATCGGCAGCTACATCGTCGTGGAGCACCCGCGCGGCATGGCCGGCGTCTATTCCGGCATGGCGCCGGGCTCCTCATCGGCCTATCTGCGATCGATCAAGAAGGGCAGCATCCTCGGGCGGGTCGGCGCATCGGGCATGGCCAAGGGGCCAAGCCTGGGCTTCGCGCTCTATGACAGGGCGGCGGGCCGATGGGTGAACCCCCTCCTCCTTCTTCCTCCGCTCGCCGACAAGACGCCTCCAGTCATCAGGAACGCGGTGCTCGTGAAGGACGGCAAGCGCCTGCCCCTGGGAGAGACGAAGAGCCTGCCCCAGGGACAGTATTCGATCGCGGTCGATGTCACTGATCCCCTCGAAGCTCCGGGGAATCCGGGAGCCTCGGCTCCCTATTACCTCCGCCTCCTCATCGACGGGACCAAGGTGGCCGAGCTTTCCTTCGATGTCGTGACGGCCAAGGATGGCAAGTTCCTTGTCGGCGCCGATGGTCCGCGCGGCTTCGAGGGCTGCTACGCGGAAGACGGCAGGATCGTCCTGGCCTCGCGCTTCTTCTCGAGGGGACGCACCGTGATCCAGGTCCTTGCGCGGGATTACGCAGGAAACGAGCGCCAGGCGAGCTGGGCTCTCCTCGTGGAATGAAGACCTTCGCGACGCCGTCGCGGCCCGAGCCGGCGGCCAGGAAGCCCTGCGCGTTGTGCGGCCGCGAGGCCTTCTCCCCGCTCTGGCGCCTCGAGGGCTTCTCCTTTGTCCGTTGCAGGGGGTGCGGCCTCATCCAGCAGAACCCGCAACCCCTCGCGACGGCCGTCCTGCGTCGCTATGGTCAGGATTACCTCGACTACGAGGTGTCGCGGCAATTCGACTACCGCGACCTCGAACTCCTCGCCCTCGCGGATCTGCGCTTCGAGGAGAGGGCAGGTTTCCTCGTCGAGACGGCTCGGAGAGAGGGCAGGGCGCCTGCCATCCTGGACGTGGGTTGCGCCACGGGCGCCCTCCTTGCCCACTTCCGCGATGCGGGCTGGCAGGCCACGGGCGTCGAGGCATGCGCCGAATCGGCCGCCTATGGCCGGGCGCATTTCGGCCTGGACATAAGGCCGACCACGCTGGAAGGGGCCGGGCTGGGCGACTCCCGCTTCGATGTCGTCCATGCCTCCCACCTCATCGAGCACCTGAACGATCCCGCGGGCTTCCTGGCGACGGTTCGCGGACTCCTCAGGCCCGGAGGCCTCCTCTTCCTGACCACGCCCAATGCGGATGGCTTCCAGGCACGCCTCCTCGGGAAGGCCTGGCGCAGCGCCATCAACGACCATCTTTACCTCTTTTCCGCGACGACCATGCGTTCTATGCTGGAAAGGAGCGGTTTCCTCGTCGAAGGGTGCGTCACCTGGGGCGGCTGGGCCAAGGGCCTGCCCCTTGCCTTCCTCAAGCCGCCTCTCGACCGGGCAGCGAAGAGACGCGGATACGGCGACGTGATGGCCTGTGTCGCTTCATGCGGGCCGAACGAGGGCGCAGGGCGCTCCACGCCCTGATTGGAGGTTCCATGGAAGCGTCGCAGAAGGTCCTGTATGTTGATGCCTCGACCGGTTTCTACCGGGTGCGGCGGTACAGGATCGGGGACTACTTCGGCCCCGTCGACCTCGGTCTCCACATTTCCGGACGGACCATGAGCCTCAACTTCGGCACGGGGCTTTTCGCCGGCTCCATCCTGCCGGGCTCGAACCGCCTCATCTTCTCGGGCTTCTCGCCTTGCTGGCGGAGCTTCTACGTGTCGAGCATGGGAGGGGCGGGCCTCGTCTTCGACAACCTCGGCATCAACCTCGTAAGCCTCGTGGGGAAGTCACCGGTGCCCTCGATCCTCTACCTCAACCGCCTCCATGGCGAGGAGATCGAGGTCGAGCTCCTCCCCGTGGACCTCTCGGCGCTCTGGGGCATGGGCGTGGAAGGAACCATCACGGGCGGGGCTTCGGACCGCGCCGCAGCACTTGGCCGGAGCCTGACGGAGGGCAGGGCCGGCGCCTACGCCCTCCTCGACCACGCCCTTGCGAGGCTCGGGGGCCGATACGAGAGCAGCTATCGCGCCCTAGCAGTGGGGCCGGCCGCGGCGGTTACCGATTTCGGGGCCATCCTTTCGGCCCCCGTGCAGGACGGAAAGGCGACCGACGTGGACACCTGGGCGGGCCGCGGCGGCCTCGGCTCCAAGATGCTCCAGGAGCACGGCATCGCGGCCGTCGTATACGGCGGCACGGTGATCGACGACGATTTCCGCGACCGAAAGGTCGCCGACCAGTGGTTCGAGGAGAAGTACCGACAGAAGCTCGCCGTGAAGGATTTCGAGGCGACCACGAAGTACCGTTTCGACCCCAAGTTCGAGACGGGCGGAACCTTCGGCGTGAACTATGCGAGCATGGGAGGCAAGCTCCTTGCCCTCAACTACCGCAGCATCCACTGGACCGAGGAGGAGCGGAAGGCCGTCCACGAGCGCCTCGTCCTAGGCCACTATCTCAAGCAGTTCAACGAGGAGACGATTGCGCAGAAGAGCCAGGCTACCTGCGGCGAGCCCTGCGCGGCGGTCTGCAAGAAACTCCATGGCGAATACAAGAAGGACTACGAACCCTACCAGGCCCTCGGGCCGCTCTGCGGCATCTTCGACCAGCGCGCGGCCGAGCTTCTCAACCGCGCCTCGGACGCAGGCGGCTTCGACGCAATCTCCCTCGGGGGTGTCCTTGCCTGGCTCATGGACTGCCTGGACCGCGGAGAGCTCTCGACCGAAGACCTCGGGGTCTCGGACAAGCCGCGTTGGGCGATCGAGGGCTTCGATGCGGTGGCCGACTCCTCGCATAACGCGGACCTCGGCGTGGAGCTTGTCGGGGCCATACTCGGAAAGCGGGGCATCCTCGACCTCTCGGAGGGGCCGCGCAAGTGGGCCCGCAAGGTGCGGCGGGACAAGGGCGTGCGGATCCTGGACCGTTTCGTCGCCACGGCCAACGGCCGCAAGGGCTGGATGGTGCCGAACCAGTACTGGACTCCCGGCGTCCTTGCTCCCATGGCGATCATGGGCAAGTACTACATGCACTACGGCGGCGACTTCATGCCGCCCCGGGAGCTCGGCCGGGCATGCGCGGAGCGCCTCAGGAAGGAGCTCGCCATGGACAATGCGGGCCTCTGCCGCTTCCACCGCGCCTGGGGCGAGGAGATGATGCCCGAGGCCGTGGGCCTCGTCTACGGCAAGAAGGACGAATACCTCGAGGCCGTCTCGGTCGCGGCGAGCAGGATCAACAGCCGGAACGCCGCGGTCTTCTGGGAGAGCGAGGCCGACGTCGACCTCGTGAGGACCTTCCTCATCAGGAAGCGCGACGTCGAGAAGGACGAGAACCCGGAGCTCGCGAAATGGATCGCGGCCTTCGACTCGGATCCGAAGGAGGCGGCCCTCGATTTCTGGTTCGAGGTGCGCAAGGGCATAGACGAATCGCTCAGGGATTTCCTGTGACCGATGCGGAGGGCGTGATGGGGGACTATAGCTTTGTTTCGGACAACGCGCTCCGCATAAGGGAGCGCATCGAGGGAGCTGCCACGAGGTCCGGCCGGGCCTCCGGCAGCGTATCCTTCATGGCCGTGACCAAGTTCCATCCCCTTGCCGCGGTGGAGGCCGCCTATGCCGCCGGCCTGAGGCTCTTCGGGGAGAACCGCGTCCAGGAGGCCGAGGCCAAGTACTCGGATATCGCACAACGTTTTCCGGGAGCCCGCGTCGAGCTCATCGGGAGCCTCCAGTCCAACAAGGCCAGGAAGGCCTGCGCCCTGTTCTCGGCCGTGGAATCCGTCGACTCCCTGGGCCTCCTCGAGGAGCTCGAGAAGCGCTCGAGGGCCCAGGGGAAGGCCCTCGACATCCTCTTCGAGCTGCATACCGGCGAGGAGTCCAAGGCAGGTTTCCCGGACAGGGACTCGCTTTTCGAAGCCTGCGACCTGCTTTCCCGGCTGACGGAAGAGCGCGGCGCGACAGGCGGAACCGGCGGGCTGATCCTCCGGGGCCTCATGACCATGGCGCCATTCACGAAGGAGGAAACCCCCGTGAGGGCCTCGTTCCGTTCCCTCAAGGACGCCTTCGAGAAGCTCCGGTCGCGATACCCTTTCCCGTCCTTCGATGTCCTGTCGATGGGCATGACCAACGATTACGAGATCGCCATCGAGGAGGGATCGACGTTGGTAAGGATAGGCACCGCCCTTTTCGGCGCAAGGAGTCCGGCGTGACGCATGCCAGGCGAAAGGCCAGTCCGGTTTCGGCCCTCTTGCTCGCCTGCCTCCTCGCCCTTCCCACGGCCATCTGTGGCGAGGAATCGGGTGGGGCTTCGGTTACGGGGACCGGCGGACAGTCGGCCTCGTCGCCAGTAGCCGTTGCGCCCGCAGCACTGCCTTCGGGCTTTTCGGCCCCCCAGGAAGGCTTCTTCAGGCGCTTCGAGATCATCGCCCTGGGAAGCCTCCCGATAACGCTCCTCTACACGAATGTCGGTTTCCAGCTCTACCATTTCATCGACAATGACCTTGATATGAGCTGGGCACCCTGGCCCTTCGAGGGCGAAAACACCGACTCGATCACGGATTCGGAGCGCTTTACGAGGATAGGGATAGCCGCGGGGGCCGCAGTGGCTGTAGCGGGCGTGGATGCCCTGATCCGCTACCTGCAGGCGAGGAAGGCGGAGCGGCTTGCGGCCGCAAGATCGGCCTTCCTGGCGGGAGAAGGTTCCCTTCCCGCGTCTCCAGAGCCCGGGGCTCCCAGATGACGCGGTGAGCGGCCGCTATTCCTTGCCTTGACACCGCACTGGGCTCATACTACTATGTAAAGCTGGCAAAGATAGTTATGATAAAGACCCTGATCGTCTATGAAGACGGAAAGCCCGAACTGGAACGAAGCGCGATGCTCATCGCTTCGAGCCTCAGCGCCGCTTCGCATGAAGTGAAGATGCGCGTGGCTTCCTCCGTCACCATTCCCGAGATACTTGCAGCCAGGCTCTTCTTCCTAGGGGCGGAAAGCCCCAAGAGCCCCTCCTATGCCGAGCTTGCCCGCCTCTTCGGCGGAATCAACCTCGGTGGCAGGAAGGCGGCGTATTTTGGCGCGACGAGCGATGCCGTCTCGTCCCTCAGGGGCATGGCCGCCGATACCGATATCTCGGCGTCGGGGCCAGATCTTGTCAATCCGAAGCCGGACGCGGAGACCGTCACGACCTGGCTTCGCAGTCTCAGCTGATTCCACCGATACACGAGGAAAGAAATGGCCAGAGCCTTCGATCTTGACGGAGCCATCCGGAAAGTTCCCGATTTCCCCAAGCCCGGCATCCTGTTCTACGATATAACGAGCATCCTCGTTAACCCCGAGGCCTTCCGCTATTGCATCGACGCGATGGTCGAGCGCTACAAGGACGAGAAGCTCGCCGGTGTCGTCGCCATCGAGTCCCGCGGCTTCATCTTCGCCGCGCCCTTCTGCGAAAAACTGGGCATTCCCCTCCTCCTCGCGAGGAAGAAGGGCAAGCTGCCCGGAAAGACCATCGGCGCAAGTTATGCGCTCGAATACGGAGTGGCCGAGATCGAGATGCACGAAGCCGATATCCCGAAGGGCGGGCGCGTCCTCATCGTTGATGACCTCATCGCCACGGGAGGCACGGTAGAGGCCGTCGCCGGCCTCCTCAGAAAGGGCGGCGCCGTCCCCATCGGCGCCTTCGCTGTCGTGGGTCTGCCCTTCCTCGAGTACTCGAAGAGCCTGGGCGGGCTCCCTATCCATACCCTCATCGAGTACCACGGCGAGTGAATCCTGGAGCCGCGGATCCCCGTCCGCGGCCCGGTCCGGCCCGTCGTGTCGCGCCGCCCGAAGCGGCCGCGCGGCGGGCATGCGCCGTTCGAGGCCCCGCACATCGCGCGGCGCAGTCGACTAAACCGTCCCCTCCTGCTACAATTGCGTCAAGGAGAAACTTCATGCTCAAAGCCCTTGAGAAGAACAAGGATTGGAAGGGGCGGCGCGGTCCCGTCGTCCTCGTGATACTGGATGGCGTCGGCTACGGGCAGTATACCGAGGGCGACGCCGTTGCGGATTCGAAGATGTACCATTTCCGCGCCCTCGAGGCCGCCAATCCGCACACGAAACTGAAAGCGCATGGAAAGGCCGTGGGACTGCCCTCCGACGAGGACATGGGCAACTCCGAGGTCGGCCACAACGCCATCGGATGCGGCCGCGTCTTCGCCCAGGGAGCCAAGCTCGTCTCGACCTCGATCCAGTCCGGCGCCATGTTCCAGGGCGACACCTGGAAGCGCCTCGTGGCCAACGTCAAGCGGACGGGCGGCAAGGCGAAGGGCAGGGCGGGCGAGGGCACCCTCCACTTCATCGGTCTCTTCTCGGACGGCAACGTACATTCCCATATCGACCACCTCAAGGCCATGCTCGCCGAGGCCCAGGCGGAAGGCGTCAGGAAGGCGCGTGTCCACATCCTCCTCGATGGACGTGATGTCGGCGAGCAGAGTGCCCTCGACTATGTCGGGCCCTTCGAGGACTTCCTCAGATCGCTCAACGCGAAAGGCGGCACGGGCTACGACTACCGCATCGCGTCGGGGGGCGGCCGCCAGTACATCACCATGGACCGCTACAACGCGAACTGGGACCAGGTGCGCCGCGGCTGGGAGACCCACGTCCTCGGCAAGGGCAAGGCCTTCGCGAGCGCCACCGAAGCCATCAAGGCCTACCGCGCGGAGAAGCCCTCCATCATCGACCAGGACCTCCCCGAGTTCGTCGTCACCGAGGGCGGCAAGCCCGTCGGCACCATCGAGGACGGGGACTCCGTCATCTACTTCAACTTCCGGGGCGACCGGGCCCTCGAGATAACCGCCGCCTTCGAGCAGGACAACTTCGACAAGTTTGACCGCATCCGGCGTCCCGACGTCGAGTACGCCGGCATGATGGAGTACGACGGCGACCTCCACGTTCCCGCGCAGTATCTCGTCGCTCCGCCCTCGATCGACCGGACCATGGGCGAGTACCTCGCCGCGAGCGGGGTCAGGATGCTCGCCATCTCCGAGACTCAGAAGTACGGCCACGTCACCTACTTCTTCAACGGCAACCGCACCGGCAAATTCGACGAGAAGCTCGAGACCTATGTCGAGGTTCCCTCCGACCGCCTGCCCTTCGAGCAGCGGCCCTGGATGAAGTGCGCCGAAATAGCCGACAAGGTGATCGAGGCCGTGGGCTCGGGCAAGTACGACTTCATCAGGCTCAACTTCCCCAACGGCGACATGGTGGGCCACACCGGCGTCTACGAGGCCGTCGTATGCTCCCTCGAGGGCATGGATCTCCAGATCGGCCGCATCCGCGAGGCCGTCGAGAAAGCGGGCGGAGTCATGCTTGTCACTGCCGATCACGGCAATTCCGACGACATGTTCGAGCACGACAAGAAGTCCGGCGCAGTCCTCCGCAAGTCCGATGGCAGCCCCAGGGCCAAGACGAGCCATTCGCTCAACCCGGTTCCCTGCGTCATCTACGATCCCGAGAACAAGGGCGAGTACGAAAAAGCCCTCAAGGAAGGTCTCGGGATTTCATCCGTCGCGGCTACCTGCATCGAGCTCCTTGGCTTCCTCGCGCCTGGAGATTATGATCCTTCAGTGCTGAAACAAATCTAATAAGAAGAAGACGCCTTCCGCCCGGACTGATCCGGGCGAGGAGGCGCGAAAGGCCAGTCCATGATCGAAGTCGAGCTCAAAGCCCATCTCGCGGACCCCGAAGCGACCGACAGGAAGGTCGCGTCCTTCGCGACCTATGTGACATCCTTCGAGAAATCCGATGCCTACTGGCATGGACCGGACTGGCGCCTCGCCCGCGGCTCGAAAGGCTTCAGGGTCCGCACCGAGGCGGGCGAGACCATCGTCACCTTCAAGACCAAGAAGTGCGAGGGCGGCATGGAGATAAACCGGGAACGTGAGTTCTCCGTGTCAGATCCCGCCGCCCTCGACGAGCTCTTTTTCCGCCTCGGCTGCGAGCCTTTTTACTCGAAACGCAAGCGCGGCAAGCGCTATGAGGCGAGGACTGCCGGTTCGACGCGGCCCATAACGATCGAGGTCCTCGAGGTCGAGGGCCTCGGCCCCTTCATAGAGATCGAAGCCCTCCTCGAGACAGACTCGCCCGAGGCCATCGCGCTCGCCCAGGGCGAGGTGCGCGGCCTCCTCGCCAAGGCTGGCGTGCCCGAGTCGGCCATCGAGAGCCGCTACTACTCGGAGCTCCTCATCGCGGCGGGGTTGGTGGCGAAGCCCTGACAGGCGCCTGAAAGGCGTTGATGCCCGGCGATCGCCGCCCGAGGAACGATATCCGCACTGGTACGTTATACGACATTATGGCGCTCGCGGGATTCGGCTTCCGGTCGCGCACGTCCTGCGCGCTCCCTTCGGCCCGCCTCCGCGCCTCGTTCCGACGTCCTGTCGGAACGCCCTCGCTCGGGACGGCGTTCCGGTTCGAATCCCTCAGCGCCATTATTGCATACAGGGATTCGCCCTGCGCTCGCGGACGTCCTGTCCGCTCGCTCCGGGCCGGGGCGAACGCTCTCGCGCCCATCCCCGGGCGCTCGTACCGCCTTGCGTCCTCAGATGATCGGACGCAAGGCGGAGCGTTCGCTCTTCGAATCCCTCAGCTTTAAAACAAAACAGACCGCCAACAGGCGGTCTGTTTTGTCTGGGCGCTGAGGGATTCGCCCTGCGTTCGCGGACGTCCTGTCCGCTCGCTCCGGGCCGGGGCGAACGCTCTCGCGCCCATCCCCGGGCGCTCGTACCGCCTTGCGTCCTCAGATGATCGGACGCAAGGCGGAGCGTTCGCCCTTCGAATCCCTCAGCTTTAAAACAAAACAGACCGCCAACAGGCGGTCTGTTTTGTCTGGGCGCTGAGGGATTCGAACCCCCGACCTACTGGGTGTAAACCAGCCGCTCTCACCAGCTGAGCCAAGCGCCCTCGCCAAGGAACGGGAATCGACGATTCCCGTTCCTTGGCGAGCGATTCCCCGCTTTGCGGGGAATCGCACATTACATTGTGAAGAGGGATGAATCTTGGGATTCATCCCTCTTCACGAGCAGATCCCTGCGCTGCAGGGATCTGCACATAACATTGCCAAGGAACGGGAATCGAGGATTCCCGTTCCTTGGCGAGCGATTCCCCGCTTTGCGGGGAATCGCACATAACATTACATGGCATTCCGATGTGAATCGTCGATTCCCAGCGGATCCACGGGCGAACGAAAAATACCATGCTGGCGGGAAGGGGTCAAGCGGGATGGCTCCCTTCTTCCCGCCCGCATCGAACTAGGCCTTGCCCTTCTTCGAGGTCAGCCGCACGACCTTCAGGATGAGGGCCATGAGAGCCGCCGTAATCATGGAGATCGCGGCCGCGAGGGCATAACTCGTGAGCGCTACCGTCATTCCCGATTCCATTTCATTCCTTCTTCCGCGCGATCGTGGCAAGGAGGTCGCCCGCCTTGACGATGTCGCCGCGCTTTATGGAGATACCCTCGATGACGCCTTCGATGGGGCAGTTGATGGGCGTTTCCATCTTCATGCTCTCGAGGACCAGGACCGATTCGCCCTGGCGGACGCGCTCACCCCGCTCCATGTAGATCCTGAGGACGAGGCCCGCGACGGGGGAGCGGAGAGAAGCCTTTCCGCCGCCTGTCTCCTCGATCCGGGCCTCGGTGGCTCGCGAGATGGTCTGCTCGCCGGCCTGGATGATCGTGGATAGGCGGAAGAGGGGCTCGCCGACCTCGATCTGGGTGCCGAGCTGGACGAAGACATCCTGTATGATGCCCGAGTATCGCGAGTTGACGGGGACCTCGATGCCCATGGCGTCGAGCACCATGACGGTTTCGCCGACGGCCACCTTGTCGCCGGCCTTCTTGTAGAGGCGCGTGAGGATGCCGGAAAGCCAGGAATCGACGCTGACGGTCGTCGCGACGGCGGGCATGTCGGACGACATGGCCTGGGCCTGGCTTTCCGCGACGGCGGCTGCATCGATGCCGGGCGAGACGGAAATGTTATACGACACTCCGTTGACCCAGATACCGTCCCCGGCGAACTTTACGCCGAAGGCCTTGTTGTTGACGCGGACGGTCACTTCCTCGGGCAGCGAATCTGGCTGGGGGCCCGCCTGCCGCCTTTGCGGCGGCGCGGCCACTTCGGGAGCTCCTGCGAAGCCGGTGACGAGATCGTCGGCCGGACCTGCGGCAGTTCCGGCGCCGGCAGCCGGGCCGGAGGCGATGTTCGCCGCCATGCCGGCGCGGCCGACCGTGGCCACGGTCTCGCCCTTGAGGAAGAGGCGGCCCTTCTCGTGGCAGATGGCCTCGATGAAGAGGTTCTCCTCGGTGACGGGAAGGCCCTCGGATTCGAGGGCTGCGCGGGCGGCCGCGAGGCTCTTCCGCGGATCGGCGTCATTGATCTCGCGCGGGTTTTTCGCGGCGACGGGGAGGTTGAGCTGGGCCATGGCAAGGCGCCTGACCTCGGCGTCCGGCTCCTCCGGGGTGTTGCCGTAGTAGCCGAGGACCATCTTGCCGTAGCCCTCGGCGATGCGCTTCCAGGGGCCGTACATGACGTTGTTGAAGGCCTGCTGGAAGTAGAACTGCGAGACCGGGGTGACCGAGGTGCCCATGCCGCCCTTGACGATGGCCTCGCCCATGGCCTTGATGACGTCGCGGTAGCGGTCGAGGAGGCCGTTGTCGCGGAGCATCTGCGTGTTCGAGGTGAGGGCTCCGCCGGGCATGGGGAAGAAGGAGATGAGGGGGTCGACGCGCGTGGCCTCGGGCGGGAGGAAGTAGCCCTTGAGCGCCTCCTTGTACCTCTCCTCGACGGCGATGATCTTGTGGTGGTCGATCCCGAGGCTGTATTCGGTGCCGCGCAACGCGTGCCAGAGCGAGAGGATGTCCGGCTGGCAGGTGCCGCCGGAGCAGGGGGCCATGGAGAGGTCGACCTGGTCCACGCCGGCCTCGATGGCGCCGATGCAGGACTCGACGCCGAGACCCGCCGTGTCGTGGCCATGGAAGACGATGCGCGCCTTCGAGCCGAGGATCCTGCGGGCACCCTTCACGACCTCGCTGACGGTCTTGGGCGTGCAGGTGCCCGAAGCGTCCTTGAAGCAGAGCGAGTCGAAGACGATCCCGGCGTCGAGGGCCTTCCTGAGGACGGTGAGGTAGAATTCGCTGCCCCTGCGGGGGCCCGAATCGGGAGGCAGCTCCATCATCGCGATGGCGAGCTCGTGCTTCATGCCCGCCGCGCGGATGCATTCGCCCGAGACGCGGAGGTTCTCGATGTCGTTGAGGGCATCGAAGTTCCTGACGATGTCCACGCCGTGCTTGCGGAACAGGGCCGCATGGAGGCGCACGACCTCCGTGCTCTGCCCCTCGAGGCCGACGAGGGCCGTGCCGCGCGCGAGGGACTGGAGGGTCGTGCCGCTGCCCGCGGCCTTCCTGAAGGCGTCCATCACGTCGAAGGCGTTCTCGTTGCAGTAGAAGAAGGAGGACTGGAAGAGGGCTCCGCCTCCCGCCTCGATGTGGTCGATGCCGGCCTCTGCGCAGGCTTCCACGACCGGCAGGTAGTCCTTCGAAAGGACGCGGGAGCCGTAGGCGGACTGGAGGCCATCCCTGAAGGCTGTCAGCATGAAGTCAATCTTCTTCATATCAGGTCCTTTCGGCGGCGGCATCCACGATGCCATCGGCATCCGGGATGCCGTTCCCGTCGTCCATCGCTTGTGTCGATGCGGGCGCAGCGGCGCCCTTCGCCGATGCCGCCGCGGTCGGCGTCTTGCGGAAGCGAGCCGCGGCGGCAATGGCGGCGGCTATCTCTGAATCGTCAGGCGCTATCGACCTGGCCTCGGTTCCCGCGGCCCCGGGGCGGCCTGCGATGGAGAGGGGCGCATGGTCCGCGGCCCGGCCTTCGAGCGCCTTGGCCACGCGGTCGAGGCTCTTCTCGATGTCGGCGAGGGAGAGGGCGATGCGGATGCCTATGACCGCGACGACGGCTAGGCAGAAGGCGATGACAAGGATGGCTTCAGTTGCGATCATGTGCTCTCCTTCCTAGTGTCCGCCAAGGAGGCTGACGTAGATGGCCGCGATTATGGCCGTCGTGATGACGCCCGAGATGTTGGCGCCAAGGGCGTATTGCATGATCATCGCCTGGGGATTCGCCTCGGCCGCTACTTTCTGCGCCACCTTTGCGGTCGAGGGCACGCAGGACACGCCTGCTATGCCGATGACCGGGTTGAACTTGCCTTTCTTGAAGAACCAGAGGATGTAGCCTCCGATGAGACCTCCGATGCCCGAGAGGAGGAGGGCGAGCATGCCGAGGAGGAGGAGGGGCAGGACCTTGGGGTTCATGATGGTGCTCGCCTCGCAGAGGACGCCGAGCATGAGGCCGAGGAAGAGGGTCGAGCTGTAGAGGAGGGTGGTGCTCACGAAGTCCTGGAAGGGCTTCAGGCCCGATTCCCTGATAGCGATGCCGAGGAAGAGGGAGATGAAGAGCGGTCCCGCGACCGGGAAGAGGAAGGAGAGGAAGGCGCAGAGGATGACCGAGAAGGCGAGTTTCTGGCCCGAGGTGATGGTCGAGCCGCTCGTCTCGAGGGGCATGGGCGTCCCGCGGATGCTCTTGGGCACGAGGGCCTTGATGAGGTAGGGATAGCCGCCGTAGGTCAGGCCGAGGTAGAGGTAGGCGACCACGCTGATCGGGACGAAGAGCTGGGGCGCCAGCTTGAGGCTCGTGAAGAGGACCATCGGGCCGTCGGCTCCGCCGACCATCGCGATGGCCGCCGCCTCCTTGGCCGTGAAGCCGAAGAGCTGGGCGATGGGCAGTACGAGGATGGTGCCGAGCTCCGCGCAGAGGGCGAGGAACATCGAGATGAAGGGGTGGAGCATGACGAAGCTCACGTCGAGGAGGGAGCCGATGCCCATGAAGACGAAGCAGGCGATGAGGCCGTTCGAGAACATGAAGGTGTAGATCGGCTGGAGGAAGTCGATCTGCACGATGCTCATGAGGTCGGCCGCGTTCCTGACCGTATCGGCGGTGGCTCCCGCCTGGGCCTCGACGAAGAGGGTGCCGATGCCCTGGTGGAGGGAAAGGGGGTCGAAGAACATGACCGCCGCGTTGACGGTGGCCATGCCGAGGCCCATGGGGATCATGAGGAGGGGCTCGAGGGTGCCTTTCTTGCCGAGGAAGACCAGGACAAGGCCGAGCACTATGAGGCCGATCCTGGCTATCATCATGGTCGTAGGCACTGCGAACAGCGTCTCTACTCCCTGGAAGATGCCCAGTATCGAATCGAGGGACATAGGGGCTCCTTTTTCCGACCGATCGCGGCCGCTACGGGCGAACGACGGGCGTTCCCGCGCTGCATGATCCGTCTTTTCCAGTATATTGGCGGCCGCGGACTTTGCCTATCCGTGCCGCATTTTCGCGCTTGCCCTGCCCGGAAAGGCGGTGCTACTATCGATGTGGACGGGCGGGAGGGGCGATGGAACTGGTCGGCATCGGCAATGCGCTCATGGATGTCATAGCCTTTGTCGACGATGATTTCGCGCCATCCCTCGGTTTCCATAACGGGATGACCGTCCACATGCCCTCCGAGCGTATCGTCGCGGTCCTGGACAGCATTGAAGGTCCCGTCATGAGCTCGGGCGGCGGGGCGGCCAACACGGCCCGCGTCGCCTCGATCCTCGGCTCGAAGGCGAGCTTCGTCGGCAGCGTCGGCGACGACTCCTGGGGCAAGGCCTACCGCAAGGACCTGGGCGATGCGGGGGTCGAGCTCCTCCTTTCTTCCTCGCCCGCGCCTACGGGTTTCTTCGTGAGCCTTGTCCGTCCGGATGGCGGGAGGACGGTCCTTGTCGCGCCGGGCGCGGCCCTCGACCTTTCCCTCGAAGAGCCTCCGGCCGGGATATTCAGGAAGGGCGGCATCCTCTATCTCGAGGGCTTCCTCCTCCATGACCGCTCCTTCTTCGTCTCCTGCATCGAGGCGGCACGGTCGGCCGGCATGCAGATAGCCGTGGACCTGGGCTCCCTGTCCCTCGTGGAGGCGGAGCGCGATTTCATCCTCGAGATCCTGACCGACTACTGTGACTGGCTTTTCGCGAACGAGGACGAGTTCTGCGCCTTGACGGGACTGCCCCTGGCCGAAGGCCTCGATCTCCTCGCCGATTCGGGCCCGGCCCTCATCGTGAAGCTCTCCGAACGAGGGGCCATCTATGCCCGGGGGGACCTGCGCCTCGAAAGCCCCGTGCGCGCCCTCTATCCGGTGGACGAGACAGGCGCCGGAGATGCCTTCGCGGCTGGCTTCCTGAGCGCGGCATCGCTGAACCTGCCGCCCGAGCGCTGCCTCAGGCTCGGAAACAGGATCGCCGAGGAAGTCCTCCTCGTTCCCGGCCTTTCCGTCGACCCCGAGCGCCTCAAGCGGGCCTTTGCCTCGGTTATGGCCTGAGATCCCAATAGGTCAAGAATTATCAGATTACGGTCCAGGAGCCTGGAATAACCGGCAAAATCATCCGAAACAGGGTCAAAACTTGCCTAAAGGGTAGCATCTGTCTTATTTTTATGTCTGTAACCATCAATGAAGGGAGCAGACATGGCCAACAGCGACATAATCCCCATCGAACAGATCCTTCCGAACAAGCTTCCCATCGTCCCCCTCATGGGGCGCCCCATATTCCCCGGCATATTCACGCCGATCATGATCGGCAATCCCGATGACGTGAAGGTCGTCGAGGAGGCCCTGACCGCGGACGGCATGATCGGCCTCGTCATGATCAAGAACGAGTTCGAGAAGCCCAAGTCCGACGACCTCCATATGGTCGGCACGGCGGCCAAGATCGTGAAGCGCATCAACCTCCCCGACGGGGGCTCGAACATCTACATCTCCACGATGAAGCGCTTCAAGGTCAAGAAATTCCTCTCCAAGGAGTCGCCCATCGTGGCAGCGGTGGGCTACCTCGACGAGGAGGACGAGGACACCGACGAGGTGAAGGCCCTAACGCGGGCCCTTCTCTCCGAGATGAAGCAGGTCTCCGAGAACAACCCCATGTTCTCCGAGGAGATGCGCCTTAACATGATCAACATCGACCATCCCGGCAAGATAGCCGACTTCATCGCGAGCATCCTCAACATCGACAAGAACGACCAGCAGAAGCTCCTCGAGACCGTCAACGTGCGCGAGCGCATGGAGCGGGTCCTCGTCTTCATCAAGAAGGAGGAGGAGCTCCTCA
>Ga0209099_1001582_pt1 | contig 22332 bp, 20 predicted proteins | sample AD_JPNHW2_MetaG_FD_184430 | JGI IMG/M metagenome (GOLD analysis project Ga0209099, IMG submission 184430) | Active sludge microbial communities of municipal wastewater-treating anaerobic digesters from Japan - AD_JPNHW2_MetaG (SPAdes) (version 2) | ecosystem: Engineered > Bioreactor > Anaerobic... | reverse complement strand
ACCTGAGATGGCCGCTGCGATAAGGAGGACAATTATCATGAAGCTCCTGAACTGCTCCAGAAACATCCGAAGAAAACTCTTTTTCGATTTTGACTCCAGCTGGTTGAAGCCGTACTGCTCCTGCCTCTTCTTTACTTCTGCCGTGGTCAGCCCTGATGATTCGTTGGCGCCGAGTTCCCTGATAAGGTCAGCGGCTTCTTGTCTGTACGCTTCTGTCATTTGTCTTTTCAGATAATTTCTGTTGTTGAATCCCTCCTACGACCGGCATCATCCGCCGCCCTCACAGCAGATATTGTCCTAAACGTCGGTCCGGGCATTGGCCGGACTAAATCAAGGCACCAAAAATATTAATTTTAACTGATTGTACCTAAATATTATGCCTGAACCGGCACTACGGTTTAAAGCAGTGATGCAAGGCTCTTCTTCATGTTGTCATAATGCGAGCCTTCCCAGTAAATCCTGTCACAGCCGGGACACCGCCTGAAAACGGAGAAATATTTTTTTGTGTCAGCAAGAAGCCTGTCGGCTATTTCCTCCTTCTTTACTTCTTCCAGCACTGCGTTGCAGGTTATGCACCTTGAAAAGAGCCTGACATGCTCTCTGAGCCTGAGCGCTTCGAATACCTCCCGGAGCTGCTCTTCGTGGTATTGCGACTTCACAAGGTACCCTGTTGCAGCAGTTGCATTCTTCAGCAGCAGGCGGTCACGGGTGAGTATCACCCGGCTCTCCCTTACAGCCTCTTCAATTATCTCCCGGTCATTAAAAAAGGCACTGAAGAGAGAATCAAAGCCACACAGCCTTAGATATTTTGCCAGCCTTCCAAGGTGTACATCAAGGATGAATCTTTTTTCAGGAGCCTCATCAACCATAGTGATATAATATAATCTCCGGCTTAATTGCCCTGTCTTACTCCGGCACCAACAGGAAAATTTTCCAATTGCATTATATGTTACGAGATTATTTCTATACAGTACTAATTGCTTCGGCCGGATTTGATACTGATGCCTGGTATGCCTTGTAGCTGATTGTGGCAAAGGTTATCACAAGAGTCAGCACGCCTGCCAGGATGAATACCACCGGACCCATACTGCTTTTATAGACATAATTCTCCAGCCATTTGCTCATGAAATACCAGGCAACGGGAAAAGCAATGACTATTGAGATCAGCGACAGGATGATGAAATCCCTTGTCACAAGCTTCAATATCGTGCCTTCATTTGCACCGAAGACCTTTCGGATGCCTATCTCCCTGGTTCGCTGTTCCACGGTGTATGAAGCCAGGCCAAAGAGGCCAAGACAGGCAATCAGGATTGCCAGTACCGTGAACAGGGTAAAGATCAGGCCTCGCTTTTCATCAGACTCAAACTGCCTGTTGAACCGCTCTGAGAGGAACGTGTAACTGTATGGCTGGTCCGGGAAAACCTCCTTCCAGCTCGATTCAATATGGCTGAGAGCCTGTTCGACATTCTCATCACTGACCTTTATATAGACTATGTTGTTAAGAGTCCGGTAAGCCAGAAGCAGAGATTCAATCTCATTGTACATTCCTGTCTGATGATAATCCTTCATTACACCCACCACCCTGGCTCTCAGCGTGTTCTCGTCGCCAGCTTCAACCTTCTTGCCTATCGGTTCATCCCATCCCATTCGCCTGACGAATGTTTCATTCACTATGACCCCGGTCAGTGTATCAGAAGGCATATCCTTCTGAAAATCCCGACCCTGTACCATCTTAATTCCCAATGCTTCAACAAAATCATGATCGGCAATTGCAAAGTTAATTCCACGCTGAACCATGCCCTGGTCGGTTTCGACGTCAAAGAGGAGCTTTCCTGAGCCCTCTCCCAGCCGGGTGGATGTGGAGGACACATACAATACGTTGGGATTTTCCAGCAGGGCCTGTTTCAGGACAGGGTATTTCATGGCCATCGGTCCGTTCAGGTCAAGGCTGAGAACATTTTTCTGATCAAACCCCTGGTCCATGTTCTTCAGGTAATTGAGTTGCCTGAAAACAACCAGAGTACATACTATCATTATTACAGAAACTGCAAACTGAATAACAACCAGTATTTTACGAAACAAACTTCCTGCTGTGCCGTGGGTAAGCTCTCCCTTGAGCACGGTAACCGGGCTGAACCTTGAGAGGAAGAATGCAGGGTAGCTTCCGCCGATAAATCCGACAAGCAATACTACTCCGAGCATGCCCAACAGTACCACGGGGCTGAATATTACATTGCTGTCAAAGGATTTTCCGGCCAGGAGATTCAATTTGGGAAGGAGCGCCATAAGCAGGATAATGCTTATTGCGAGTGACAAAACTGTGAATATGACCGATTCGGAAAGAAACTGCAAAACCAGCGGGCCCCGGCGTGATCCGACAACTTTTCTCAAGCCGACCTCACGTGCCCGGCCGGATGAACGGGCAGTTGAAAGGTTCATGTAGTTCATTGCGGCAATCAGTACAAGGAAGATTGCCACAATTGCAAATATATAGACATATGTGATGCTTCCTGTGGGTTCCGGCTCTCCCTCCTTGGTCGAGTACAGATGAATCTCCCTGATCGGCTCGAGAAGGTATTCAACCTTGACATTCACCGGCCCGAAGATTGGTTCCATATACGCAGCATACATCCCCTGCATCTTTTCTTCAAAAGCCTTGACATCAAGCCCTTCCGGGAAAAGAAGATATGTAAACACCCCGAAGTTGCCCCATGAACCAATCTGCTCCGGCAGATTTGTTCTTGATGCGAGGGCTCCAAACCTGAAGTGGGAATTGGAAGGAACATCTTCTATCACCCCTGTGACCTCGTATGCAGAGTTACCGGAAGTAAGCGTCCTGCCGACCGGATCACCGTCCCCGAAATACCTCGCGGCAACTGTTTCCGTAAGGACAATCTTGTTCGGTTCCAGGAGCGCTCTCCGGGCGTCTCCGCGAATCACCCTGTACGTAAAAATATCAAACAGGGCTGAGTCAGCATAGAAAAAGTCCTCCTCAACAAACTCCTTGTCTTCGTATTCATAAAGTGCACGAGGCATATTGAAGAACCTGACATATGCCTCCACCTCGGGGTAATCCTGCGCTACCTGGGGCCCGAAGGGTATCTGGGCAACAATCCATGTGAACTGATCATCAGTCTCCGTTATCCTCGATGAAACACGGTATATCCTGTCGGCCTTCTCGTGATAACGGTCATAACTCACCTCATCCGAGACATATATCAGAAGAAAAAGCGCGCTTGTAATGCCGAGCGTCAGCCCGAGAACATTAAGAAAACTATAGCCGGGGTGTTTCAGAATGTGCCTGACAGCTGTCTTGATAAGGTTCCTGATCATACTTTTCTGTTTTAGCCATAAAAATAAACCTAATGGAATAACCGGATGCTTTAGAATTTCAATTTATTACTTGATTAACAGAATATTAACCCTGCCAAAACCGGTGAATTGTATGATTCTTTTACACTCTCCGTATGATTATTTTACACTTTCCACAATAGCAGCAATTACATCTTATTGATTATATGCCTATTACGAGTGCGGCACACTCTTTGATTAAAAACATCGAAAATTTGGACTGAGATGAAGTATCTGATATGCATGGCTTTGGTTATGGCAGCTTTTTTTCCCCGGGAACTGAGTGCCCAGGAAACAAAATGGACTCTGAGTGACTGCATAACCTATGCACTTGAGAATAATGCAGGGCTGCAGAGACAGGTTTTACTTACTGAGACTGCGGCTGTGAACCTGACAAAGTCAAAGATGGATCTGCTTCCCGATCTCAACCTGGGCTCCGATGCAAGGGTAGGATTCGGGAGATCAATAGACCCTGTAACCAACCTGATCACATTCAAGCAGAATGTCAGCAACTCATACTCCCTGAACTCGTCGGTTGAACTCTTCAACGGGTTCACAACCCTGAACACAATCGCCGCAGGCAAATTCATGCTGAAGGCAGGGCTGGAGTCGGAAAAGGTTGCCCGCAATACACTTATAGTTGATATTATGGGGCAGTATTACCAGGTCACCTACGCCAAAGGGCTGGAGGCAGCCGCGAAGATGCAGATGGAGCTGTCGGAGAGACAGCTTTTCAGGATCACAAGGATGGTGGAGACCGGAAAAGAATCGGTTTCAAAGAAATATGAAATGGAGAGCCAGGCGTCAGGCGACAGGCTTACCTGGACAATAGCCCGGAACAACGCCAGCCAGGCGGTGACACAGCTGAAACAAATGCTTCAGTTGCAGTCAGGTGTGGAGTTTGACATTCAACTCCCTGACCTTGATTTGATAATGATCAGCAATACCGGATACGAAACAGACAGCGTATACAATGTGGCAGCCCGTGTTCTCCCCAGGCTCAGGGCCATAGAGTACGAACTCGAAGCAGCGGAAAGACAGCTTGCTGCGGCTAAGGGTCAGCTGGCTCCCGGCCTCTCTGCAGGAGGAGCCATCTATACAGGTTACTATAAGGTGCTTGGTGAGAATACGGAAGATCAGGCCTCCTTTGCCAGCCAGCTGAAGAACAACAACAGCCAGGCTGTGTACCTCTCGCTGAATATCCCCATATTCAACAGGTATTCCGCCACCAGGAATATCAAACTGGCAAGGATCCGCAAGAGTGACACTGAACTCCGGCTCGAACTGGAGAAGAACAACCTCTATACTGAGATAGAAAATGCCTGTCTGAGTTACAATCGCGGAAAGCAGGAGTACCTCGCTGCTGAAGCCAACCTGGAATTCAACAGGAAGTCTTACAATGCCGTTGAAAAGAAGTTTGAATCGGGACTTGTAGACGTTACTGATTACTCTGCTGCCAGAACTACCCTGTTCTCGGCGGAGACAGAGGCTCTCAGGACCAAACTGCAACTGGTGATACGTGAACTGACCATCCGGTTCTTCCTGACAGGTGAGTATGAAAATCCTGCAATAAACTAAACTCAAAATAAAACAGAATGGACAAGCCGCTTGAAAGAATGGACAAACCCATTGAGAAGAAGAAGGGCATAAGGGGAAAACACATCGCGTGGATTGCCGGTGCCATAGCATTCATAGTGCTTATGTATATGGCATTCTTCGCAAAGCGAACCTCAACCTTCAGGGTGGAGAAGGATAAGCTTATAATTGAGACCGTTACGGAGAACGTATTCAATGATTACATAACCGTTCCCGGCACTGTGGAACCAATCAGCACGATATTCCTCGATGCACAGGAAGGGGGCCGCGTCGAGGAAATACTCATAGAAGAGGGATCAATGGTCAGTGAGGGAGACATCATCCTGAAACTCTCAAACCCTGACCTTTATCTGAACATACTCGACAGCGAGGCACAACTGGCTGAAAAGGAAAACTTCCTGAGAAACACACAGATAGCCATGGAGCAGGACAGATTGCAGATCAAGCGCGAACTGCTGAATCTAAAGTACGACATCGAGAGAAAGAAAAGGAACTACGACCAGAACCGGATGCTTATGCATGACAGCCTCATCTCTGTGGAGGAGTTCATCCGCTCAAAGGAGGATCTGGACATGGCAATTCAGTCAGAGGAGCTTTTCGTTGAAAGGCAGAAACAGGATTCGGTCTTCCGCTCGGTTCAGGTTGACAACCTGAAGAATAACCTCGATAACATGCGTAAAAACCTGGCGCTTGTCAGGGACCGGATGGAGAACCTGAATGTGCGGGCAACTGTTGACGGCCAGCTTGGATTGCTTGTGCCCGAAATCGGTCAGTCAATCTCCAGGGGCTCAAATATGGGCCAGATCAATGTGCTTACATCCTTTAAGGTGACCGCCCAGATAGATGAACACTATATTGACAGAATCCGTACCGGTCTCACAGCAACCCTCGACAGGCAGGGCAATGCCTTTAACCTGACGGTGCGCAGGGTGTACCCCGAAGTGCGAAACGGAACCTTTAAGATAGATATGGTGTTCACTGACACCGTGCCGGGGAACATCCGTACCGGCCAGACCTATTATACAAGTCTTCAGCTGGGACAACCCAAAACAGCCATACTTGTACCTATTGGCGGCTTCTTCCAGGAAACCGGAGGGCAGTGGATATACGTCGTTGATCCTTCAGAATCATATGCAACCCGGAGAGATATCTCAACAGGAAGAAAAAATCCAAAGTACTATGAGGTCCTTGAAGGACTGCAGCCGGGAGAAAAGGTCATAATCTCAGGATATGAGACCTTCGGGAATAATGAAAAACTGGTATTTAAAAACAGCAAATAATAACCAATATTAAAATCATGATAAAGACAAATGATTTGACAAAGGTCTTCCGTACGGAAGAGGTGGAGACGACAGCGCTCAACAAAGTCTGCCTGGAAGTGAAAGAGGGTGAATATGTGGCCGTTATGGGTCCTTCCGGATGCGGCAAATCAACTCTTCTGAATATCCTTGGTCTGCTTGACAATCCCACATCCGGAAGCTATCTATTTAACGGAACGGAGGTGGCAAACCTGCGCGAGCGTGACCGTACAATCTTCAGGAAGGGAAACATCGGGTTTGTCTTCCAGAGCTTTAACCTGATAGACGAACTGAATGTCTGGGAGAATGTCGAATTACCGCTGATCTATCTGAAGATGAAGACCGGCGAGAGGAAAAAGAAGGTTGAGGATGCGCTTGAAAGAATGAAGATCACTCACCGTGCCAAACACTTTCCGCAGCAGCTGTCGGGAGGCCAGCAGCAGAGGGTGGCAATTGCAAGGGCTGTGGTTGCCAACCCCCGGCTGATCCTGGCGGATGAGCCTACGGGCAACCTGGATTCAAAAAACGGTATTGAGGTTATTAACCTCTTATCCGAACTGAACAAGGAAGGTACGACAATCATAATGGTGACACACTCTGACAGGGATGCGGGCTATGCCCACAGGATTGTAAATCTGTTTGACGGACAGGTGGTTACTGTTTAGACTGGAATCTGCTCATTCCGGCCGGGAGCCTTTTAGCCCTGGATCCTGAGAGCATGAGGAACAGAGGATCCATGGGCCAGTGTGCCGGAGGTCCGGCTCACTACAACCCGTAGGAATTCATCTTGTTATAGAGCGTCTGCCTTGTTATACCCAGTTTACCGGCTGTTGCGGTTATGTTACCGTTGTGCCTCCTCAGGCTCTCAGCAATGAATCTTTTCTCCATCTCCTCCAGCGTCATCTCTGCATGGGATGACCTTGCAGGAGAGGGGGTGAAAATAAAATCAGACGGTTTGAGCACAGGAGAGTCGCTAAGTATAACAGCTTTTTCAATTGCATGCTGCAACTCTCTTACATTGCCAGGCCAGTCGTGGGTAGTCAGCTTTTCAAGGCCCTGAATGCTGATCCTCATATCGCCCCTGCCATACCTGGAGCTGTAGTTGCGCAGAAAATGCTTCGCCAGGATTGGAATATCATCAACCCTGTCACGCAATGGAGGAACCTCAATCATTATAGTATTGATCCGGTAAAGTAGATCCTCGCGAAAGCGACCCTCTTTTACCATCTTCATTATATCACAGTTCGTTGCGGTGATAAGCCTAATGTCAACTTTGATCTGCCGGTTGGATCCGACCCTGCAGACAGAGCGGGACTGCAACACCCGCAGAATCTTTGACTGGGCCTGAAGTGACAGATTTCCTATCTCATCCAGGAACAGGGTGCTGTGGTTGGCGGCTTCGAACTTCCCTACCCTCTCCTCCCTGGCATCTGTGAAAGAACCTCTTACATGGCCAAAGAGTTCACTCTCAATGAGTGACTCAGTGACTGACCCCATGTCTACACTGACCATCAACTCCCCGGACCGTCCTGACAATCTGTGTATCTCTTTGGCAACCAACTCTTTACCCGTCCCATTCTCTCCTGTTATAAGGACATTGGCATCGGTGGCGGCAACCTTCTTCACGGTGTCCATTACCCTTATCATCGTTGGCGAAGCACCCCTGATTATCTTCTCACTCCCGCTGTTTATAACCTCCTTCAACTGGATATTATCCTTCCTGAGTGATGATGCTTCCAGCTTCGAATGCCTGAGCTGCCATGCTGCATTCACAGTTGCAAGCAGCCTTGCCTCCTCCCAGGGCTTGCGAAGGAAATCAAAGGCCCCTTCCCTGATTGCCCTTACTGGAAGGTCACTTTCATCTGAGGAGGTAACTATCACTACACTTATATTCCTGTCATGGTTAAGAACCTCTCTCATCCAGAAAAGTCCCTCATTTCCGTTGTGTACTGATGATTTGAAGTTTGAATCCAGCAGTACAACATCAACCTCCGTCTGCCGGAAAGTGTCCCGGATACGGTCAGCAGACTGAACAGGGATAACCTTTTCAAATTCGCCCTGCAGGGTCCTCACCATTGCCCGGAGTGAGTCTTTATCCCTGTCAACTATGAGTATTTTACCGTTTACCATGGATGCGGTTTCTCTAAAGACGGCACATATTCGGGAATGTGTCAATTTAATGGACATTTTTTCAGGAGAAAATGAACTGCCACCGGGTTACTGCATGCAGCATCCGCGGCTTTGCCTGAGTCTTTTGTATGTCAGCCTGACCGGACGGACTGACAGACAAAACTGAAAAACCAGGGCGCTATGACAGTTAAACTATACCCCAATGAAGTTGTGATCAAGGCAGGTGATACAAATCAGCTGATTGAAAACATTAAGATCAACGGTAAACTTATTCTTACAAACCAGAGGATATATTTCAAAACCCTCTCAGATGAGACAGAGAAATTCAATTTTGAGATATTATTCGACAATATCCTGGAAGTCACATTCTATGGCAAGGGGATATTTGCAGCCAGAGGTTTGCAGATAGTTACAAGAGACGGCCGAAACCACTCATTCCCTCTCAGGGAGAGGGATGAGATCGGGAAGCTGATCAACAGGATGTACTGATTGCGGATTATCCCCCGCACGATTTCATTTACTCATACTTCAGTGACTGTGCAGGATTGACCCTGGCAGCCCTGATTATACGGTAGCTGATAGTCATCAGCGCTATTACAAGTGCAACGACAAACCCGGCCAGCAGTACAGGCACTCCCAGTTCAATCCTGTAGTGGAAGCTTTCAAGCCATTTTCCGGCAAAGTACCATATCAGAGGCCATGCCAGGAGGGCTGATATGGAGACCAGTATGATAACCTCCCTCGATATCACGACATAGATTCCTGCCACTGAAGATCCCATAGCCTTTCTGACCCCGATCTCCTTGGTGCGTTGTTCGACTGTATATGAGGTCAGTCCGAAAAGACCCAGGGCTGCTATGAACAGGGCCAGAATCGAGAAGATGACTGCCATCTGTGCATTCTGTTTCTCCTGCCTGTACATATTTTCAAAGTCATCGTCAACAAAATAATATTGCAAAGGATTATTGGCTGTGAACTCTTTCCAGAGATTTTCAATACCAGCTATAGTAGCTGAATAATTCTGTGCCTCCAGCCTGACAGTCAGGTAGCCCCACGACTGATTGTCTCCTTTGAAGCAGAAGACATATGGCTGGATCGGATTTCGCAGGGATTCATGGTTAAAGTTCTTTACAACCCCGATTACCGGCATGTGAAGCTGGTCGCCTTCATCGCCCGGTCTGATGATCCGTGTCTGATCAGGTTGCTCCAGTCCGAACTCTCTTACAGCACTTTCGTTAACAAGGCATGCCTCACTGTCTGTCGTGAAGGCTTCACTGAAGAACCTGCCTGAGGCAATCTTCATACCGTAAGTATCAAGGTAATCAGGGTCAACCCAGTTGGTTACCATCAGGAATGACTCGTCGTTCCTCCCCTCAATAAGGTAACCGTTGTTATTGTTGTTCCTGCCCGGAACAGCTGTTGAACTTGCGATATTCACAACGCCCGGGATCTCCCTGGCTGCATCCTTGAATGCCTTCCAGCGCGGTCCCAGCACATGTGCCCTTTCAATAACAATCAGCTGTTCCTTGTTGAAACCTACGTCTTTGTTGAGCATAAAGTTAATCTGCCTGTACATCACAACTGTTCCGACTATAAGTAATATTGAGACCGCGAACTGGAATACGACAAGAACCCTCCTCATCCTGCCGTTCTTCATGCTGCCGGAGATGCTTCCCTTGAGAACCTCGTACGGATTGAATGAAGAAAGGAACATGGCGGGATAGCTGCCGGCAAGCAGTGCAACCACAACCGTGAACAGCAGCATCGCCGGTATTGTATACCAGCAGGACAGCAGCTTAAGCTCCATCTGCGTTCCCAGGAGATTGCTGAAATATGGCAGGCTTAGCTTGATAATTACAAGCGCGAGCAACAGTGATACGAATGAAAGAATAAAAGATTCCGCCAGGAACTGGGTGACAAGCATTCCCCGCGTCGATCCTCCTACTTTTTTGATTCCTACTTCCTTGGCTCTCCTCGAAGCCTGGGCGGTGGACAGGTTCATAAAATTAACTGCTGCAACAAGCACGATTAATATTGCAACGCTTCCGAAGATAATCAGATACTTCGGGTCACTGGCCGCCTTGAATTCCTGCTGTACGGAGGGATCAAGATGTATCTCCTCCAGGTTTTGAAGGAAATACTCGTATCTGTTGCCCTGGCCAATGAACTCGTCAATAGTTATTCCCATGTATTTTTGCAGCTCAGGACCAACATACTTGACAAGTAAATCCGTGATCTTCGTCTCAACAGCCGAAGCACTTGCATTGGGATTGAGAAGAAGGTAGGTACTGAAGCTGTTACTCATCCAGTCAGGTGCCTTTGACCGGGGATTCGTCATGAAAGAGGTTATAATGTTTGCATCAAAATGGGAATTCTCAGGAATATCACCAATAACTCCCGTGACTATATAACGGACAGAATCAGAACCGATCTTCAACGCCTTGTCAATCGGAGATTCCTCACCGAAAATCTTTTTTGCAGTTGACTCTGTCAGGACAGCCTTGTGAGGGGCGTTAAGCATCTGGTCAGGGTCTCCCGTGATAACCGGAATTGTAAAAAAGTCAAGAAATGATGAATCTGCCTGTATGAGATTGTCTTCTGTAAAAATATGCGCATCGTATTCAACAACTGTCGGACCCGAACCGGTCATCCGGAGAAAATCCTCCACCTCGGGGAATTCCTCAGCCATTGTAGGACCCATGACTGATGGAGTGAATGCGCCAACAATCTCCTGACCGCCTATCTTACCGTTAAGTACGAGCCTGAAAATTCTGTCCTTCTTCTCATTGTACTTATCATAACTTGCTTCGTTAAGTACAAAAATTGCAATGAGCAGACTGCATGCTATCCCTATTGAAAGGCCCAGTATATTTATGATTATATATGACCTCTGACGCTTGAAAGAGCGTACGCTGTACTTGATCAGATTCCTTAACATTGCAGGTCGGGTTTATCTTTTATTCTCTTGGTAAAGACGCTGGCCAGGCATTCCCGCTGCATAGAACTATAAAATTATGCCGGGACGGTACCTGCAGGCACAGCCTTGTCTGCAAGACACACGTATTCGCTGTTACAGCCTCTGTCCAAGTATCTCAAGTAACCGGGCAGAGGAGAGTCTCACAGGATTGTTTTTCACGTCTGACTGTGAACTTATTGCCTCCAGGTCACTGTATACCAGGCCGTAGCTGCCCAGCCGTGGCAGGTTAAACCTGTAGGTGATTGCATGCAGATAGTCTATGAAAAAACCGATGTAATAGCTGTCACTCTTCCCGGTGGCGTCCGCGAAAATCCTGCCCAGGGCTGAGTATTTTCCAAGAGCTGTATTTGCGTTTGTGACTGCAATGTCTCCCGTGGAGGAACCGTACCGGATTATTTTGAGCAGCTCACTCACATTCAAATCATTGGCGGCAGCCATAAGGGTGCCGCAGACTGCGCCGTGCGGAATATTGAAAAGCGCTCCGATGGTTCCGGCCAGTCCGTGAACTGCCCCCAGCCCTGCATTGGCCAGGCAGATGCCGGACAAAAGGGCTGCATATGACATACCGGACCTTGCCTCAATATCATCACCGTTTGTATATGATCTCAGGAGCGACCGGCTGACCGCCTTCAGCCCCTCAATGGCAAGGGCATCGGTTATGGGGCTGCCCTTATCGGAAAGATATGCCTCCGTAAGCTGTGTAAAACAGTCCATCCCCGCAGCAGCAGTTATGTCGGGCGGGCATTCAAGGGTAAGTTCCGGATCAATGATCACCAGGTCAGGCACAAAATTGTCATGACGCAGCGAGCGCTTGAAGCCCTCTTCCCCCACCTGCGAAATGACCGCATTTTTCGTGGCCTCGCTGCCGGTACCCGAGGTTGTCGGAACTGCAATGAACGGGACTTTTGTCCCGGGGTGTTCACGGCTGCCGACCACCTCAAGGTAGTCAGTAACTGACCCGTCAGTTGTCATCATGGCCGATATGGCTTTCCCGGCATCCATGACGCTGCCCCCGCCTATGCTCACAACGAGTGAGATACCGGCTCCCTTCAACCGGCTGACAGCATCGTCAACCAGCTCAGGCGACGGTTCCCCGGCGACAGTTACATGATAGACATTTAGTCCCCCGGCCCTGAGCTGCTCAAACAGGCGGTCAGCGCGGCGGGATGATACAAATGACCTGGCCCCGGTGACCAGGACAGTGTTTCTACCATAGCCTTTGGTAATGTCCGGCAGGTCACTGATTGCACCGCTTCTGAACAAAACCTGAGGGATCCTGGCAAGCCTGAACGGTTTCACCACAACGACCTGTCTGAAGGTTCAAGAATGTTGTATTTTATGCCCTTTCGTGGTTCGGCCATCCACTGCTCCACCTTATCCCTCCACCGGAGATAATGCGGAGTCTCCTTATGATGCCTGACAGCCTCCTCTGATTCAAAGACCTCGTAGATCATGAACCAGCAAGGATCATCGGCCTGCTGCAACACATCAAACCTGATGTTGCCGGGCTCACCCACCGTCCCAAGGTAGTTTAATTTAAGGGCATCCTTGAAATCAGCTACTCTTTCAGGGACTACATGAACGTGAACGCATGTGACTATCATATTTATTCTCCCATATTAATATCCAACTCACAGGAACATATGTTCCATAAGACCAGCTAACTTATTGTTTCAATCCCTTTGTACCTGCATGCAAGTCGCAGGAAATCTGAATGATTGCCGGGGAGCAATAGCAAATGATTGCCCAGAGGTTTCTCCTTCAGCAATTGCAGGGCTTTTTTGTCAATCTCTGTCTCCACCTGAGTGCGGCAGGCATTTGCGATCCTCGGATGGCTGATAATTCTGCCATCGGCTACAAAAGCCCTGTCAAGCATGTCCGAGAACCGGAATAAGGTTACCTCAGTTTCTCTGATTTTGCCATCCACAGCAAGTGACAATCTCGTCTCGTAGTGAGACAGCAACTGCACATCACTCACAAGATCGAATGGTGCGGTACAGTGTGAAAGAATCACTGATTTTCCGGTCAGGCGGGTAGTGTTGGCCATCCATGGAACGCGTCCGGTCAGGGCCTTCCCGGCCATCATGCCGGCCATCGATGCAAGGTCTCCTTCGCAGGCTGCCACGGTTCCTTCTGTGTTAAGCTGAGCCAGGGCGAGGCAGGCCGTAACCTTCCGCTCCTGCACCAGGCTGAAGCACTCAACACCAACGGCATCCAGGCGGTTCTCATCTATTACCTTCCGGAGGAGTGTCAGCACCCTCGCAGCCTCATCAAGACCCTCAGGGCTATGGCCCCCGAACCTGTTCATCAGGGCCTGGTCAGGCTGTGATGAAGTGTAATCAGGCAATCCGGACCACGGAATTTCTGTCAGGCTGATCCCGAATCTGCTCAGTAAGGTTTGTGCGGAAACACCGGAAGCCACCAGCCATTCGGAGACGGCACCTATCAATCCTGCCCTGGCTCCGTCAAGCCTCTCCCATGCGCCTGCCAGCCTGCACCACCGGTTTAAAAGGCCTGACTCTGCCGCCTCGGACAGGTCGGATAAAATGGCCATCCTGTTGTTGTTCACCATCCATGCCATCACCTCGGTGGCTGAAGCATAGGCGTTGTTGCCACAAATGCTCAGCAGCAGCACAGGCTTCCCCTGATCTGCCAGTTCAATGGCCCTTCTCTCCGATCCGCCGCTCATGAAAAGAATTATGTCAGGGCGGGTGCCGGTTATTATAAAATCATCAGGCGCCAAAAAATGCCGTATCTGCATTTCCGCTTCAGCAGCAGTCGATGCCGGAGCACCTCTGTGAGCCGCCCATGCAACCCTGACCACATTTCCTTTTTCAGGCTTTTTCCCGAAGCTTTCTGGCATGTCCCGCAGATTTTTGAGAGGTTTAAAAATACATTTTATTCCGGATGTTTATTTAACATTGAGTTCAAACTGTTTCTTCACATGACCGGTTTTACGCTGCAATCCGTAAATTTCAATCTTCACGATCCGTTTTTTTATTGTGAATTTTACATGTATCCTGAATAATTCATCATATTTTTTATATTTACGGGCTAATAAAAGGCCTGATTTTTGATAATTCGTAAAATAAACTGAAAATGAAGATGAAACTTTTATGTTCAATAGCTTGTGTGCTGGCTTTTTCAGCATTCTTTGCCTCCGGCCTGAATGCACAGGACCGTAATGAGGTTATAGCAGTTTACAATGAAGGCGCCAAGGCGATCCAGACTGATGTTCCGACAGCGATAACTGCTTTCGAGAAGGTGATTGAACTGTCCGACAAGGTTGGTGAAACTACCAATGATCTGAAACAGAAGGCCGTACAGGTACTACCCGGACTATACTATAAGCTTGCTGCCACTGCTTACAACGAAAAGAAACCTGCTGCCGAGATAATCGCAGCCTCGAAACTTGCAGGTGCCATGGCTGAAAAGTACGGGAGCAAAACCCACGGAGAGAATTCAAAAAAGATCCTTGTCAACGGTTACTACAAGATGGCAACCGAATTCTTCTCTGCCGATGACTATGACAATGCGATGCTCGCATTTGACAGTGTGCTGACGCTGAATCCTGATCACATTGCCTCTATTTATAACAAGGCTCTTATTTATAAGAACCGTGATGAGGCTGATCTCTTCGAGCAGACCATCGACCAGTTCCTGGCTAAGCTTGATCCCGCGAAGGATGCCGACAAGGCCGTACAGGCTAAAGGCGCCGCACTTGAGTATTTTCGCGCAGCAGGATCAAAAGCCAACAGTGCCAATAAACTCGACGAAGCGCTGGCTCTGCTGAACAGAGCAGCAAAGTATGGTGACGACAAGACCATGTTCTATTTCTTTGCCGATGTCTATAACAAGAAAAACAGCTTCACCGAAGGTGCCGAGTTTGCACAGAAAGGGCTGGATCTGGAGACAGGTGACGCAGAAGCCAAGGCAATGTTCTATTATCAGCTCGCCGTTGCACAGGTGGGCAAGGGTGACACCGCTGCCGCATGCGAGTCATTCAAGAATGCACTCTACGGTCCGTTTGCAGAGGCAGCAAAGGCACAGAGGACAAACCTCAAATGTCAATAGTTAGCCTGATCTTTGTATCGGAATTCCATAGGACGCCCTGAACGGGCGTCTTTTTTTTTACAGAGATGCACCCAGTCCTATCCAAATAACCGCTAAAACTTAATCAATACCCCCATTGAAAGAACATTGTTCTGTCCCTGACCCGGATTAGGTATCTTGTCCAGCCTTGAGAAGATCAGCACTGATGCCTGGTCCGTGGCCCTGGAGATGTCATTGTAAAGTGATCCAAGTGAGCTGCCCTGTGTCCGGCCAGAAACAATCCTTTCAGTTCCTGTCATACCACAGCAGTCGGGCAACATTGCCTCAAGCTTGTTGTCCTGCTTCTTTTTGATAATAATATATGTTATCACACCTCCGATAACCAGTACTGCTCCACCCGCAATCAGCAACATTTCACCGTCACTGATCATCCCGGGCAGCTCATCACTGCGGTCACGCCAAGCGGCATACTGACTCTGAGCATTGGTTTCCAGAGTTGAAACAGAGAAGATCAACACCCCAATGACAAGGCCAATTAAATAATTCTTTGTTCTCATCCTGCTGACATTTTAGTTATTTGAAAAGGACTATAGCTTTTTGTTTACTCCGCATTAAACCAGGTTCAGGAGAAACTTCACCTGAACACTTCAGCTAATAATTAAACTCTTTCTCTCCGGCCCTGCCAAAAACAGCTCAGGATTAATATTATTTTGTCAGGCTAATATATTAAATATTTAATAATATTACCTAACTTTTCGTCATAAATAATACCTGTTATCAATGTTTTAAAAACGAATCCGTATGATAAGAAGTGTCATAATTGCCGTAATCTGCACCATTTCGTGCATGTCGGCCGCAGCGCAGCAACCAGGTCCGATAACCACTGAGAAAAAGGGGTTGGCCATCCAGTATTTTCAGAACGGCCAGCGTCTTGACCGGAAGGAAATACGAACCGTTCTGTCAGGCTATACTGGATCAGCCGATGAATTGAAAAAATCATCCAGGAATTCCGGTATTGGTCTCGGTCTCCTTGGCGGTGGTTGTCTGGTGATAGGAGCATCCTCACTGATCAGCACCCTTAATGATCTTGAGACACTTAACAGTGGCAGCCTTGATGTATCCGGCGCCAACACAGGTCCTTTTCTGATAGGTTGCGGCATGGCACTGGCGGGCATTCCCTTCCTGCTTAAAGGCAATGCCCAGTTTGTCAGGTCAATTAACCTCTATAATTCACATTCGTCTGCCGGTATTGCATCTGGTCCAAGCCTGACAATTGCCATCACTCCCGTGACAGCGGGGATTAAGATTATTTTTTAGTACCGGAGAGATACGGGATTGCCACACCGGATCTCAGCTGATTCTCGCCTGAATTTCTCCTATTATGTCTTTATAGGTATTCAGTATCCTGTCCCATTCCTTGAAGTTTTCGTCTTCCTTCACACTGGTGCCCGGAACAATACTCTCCTCGCTGACGATCTTGATCACGTAACGCAATGGATTCGAATTTCCCAGCTTAACTATGCAACGGGTCCGGATGGTCTTACCGTTCCCGAAAAGCTTCACATTCCACGCAGTCCTCAGGTAACCCGTAACTGGATCACTGATTTCGATCACATCGAACTTCTCCATAACAATCTGTCCGATAATTTTCCATGCAGCATCATTACCAAGGCTGGAATTAACAGGTATTGAAAAGTTGACATTGGCCTGATCGCTTCTGATTGATGAAAGCCACGCCTCATCCTCGGCAAGCCTGATGTGATCCGTTACCGGGGGTTCACTCATGTTTGCCTTGTTGCAATATGACTTCTTGTTTGTGTCAAAGCCGTCTTTCATCACCTCGATCTCAGCACACTGATCACGTTTTACCAGCAACGAATAGTTCCCTTTACCCACTGCCCTGCCATCAACCCTGATAGCTGCATCCTCGGGAGTGGTATTTATTTGCACGATTCTGTCCTTCAGAATAATTTCCTCGGATATCGGCGGAAGGGCTACTTCGGGCTTGTTGCAATATGACTTTTCAAAGGGGGCATACCCATCCTTGACCACCTTGAGCGTTATGCATGATCCTTTGGGGACAACAACCTCGGCCGAGGTCTCTCCGACAGGCTTCCCGTCAACAGATATAAGGCATCCGGGAGGGCTGGCCAGAATCTTTACAAGTCTTTCTGCCAGCTCAATGTTCTCCTTCAGCGGCGGGATCTCTGTATTTTCCATGTTATAATACGAGCGCCTTACAGTCTGATACCCCTCTCCCCTGACCTCCAGATTGACCATGTTGTTATACCGTACCACAACCTCAAGCTCCTCCCCTCCCTTGCCAACATAAACATTATCAGCATAAACCTCGGTGGTATTGGGAGAGGCCACGACTTTCACCACCCGGTTTTGGAGTTCAACATTCTCTGTCAGTGTCCCATTGTTCGTCCTGGTGTAGGATTTCACAAAAGGCTCGAATCCCTCCTTCCATATCTTTATGGTATAAACCTCATCTGACCCTATTTTCAGTTCATAGGATCCCTGTCCCAGAAGGGTGAATTCATTGTTTTTTTCAAGATAGATTCCCGCGTCAGACGGTGTGGCACTGAAGATTACCTTTTTCTGTGCCGTAAGAAACGATGCACACAACATGATCAGCATCACTGATGCGAAGAGCAGCTTTTTCATTTGGAAGGATAGTTTTAGTGAATGGTCGGAGTCGGAACAATTTTACTACAGTTAAATTTACTAACTTTTCTTAACTCCTTCAAACTATATCAGAAAAAAATAACGGGGACTCTCTTCATCCAGGCAAAATTGCCGCCCGATGCCGGCGGTTAGATTTTCCCAGGAATACCAACTGACAGTCAATTGATGCCTGCAAGCCTTTCAACGTACTTACGGCTTTTCATCTTCTTGATCTCATTTTCACGCCTGATGGCTGCGGTCTTGTCCTCGAATTCTTCAGTATAGATTAATGTCCATGGCCTGCCGGGTCTTGTTGAAGGCGTAGCTCCAAGATTGTGTTCAATGAGCCGTTCTGCCGGGTCGCTGGAATAACCGGTATAATAACGGTTCTTTAACTGACTGTAAATGATATAGACATAATATTTCACAAAACTAATTTACAAAAAAAGTCCGATCTGTAAAGACCGGACTGTCTGTAGCGAGAGAGAGAATTACGACCCGCTGCCGGCGGGTCGTGATTCTCAGGAAGGGGGCTTAACAACGGAAAGCACCGCAACGCAAAGCGCTGCCATGGCCTTTTCGTTTTATTCTGTCGCCCGAAAACAAGTTTTCAGCTCAGTCATAAAACAAAAAGGCCGGTAATCTGCCTTCTGCAGATTACCGGTGCTTTCCGTTGTAGCGAGACCGAGAATTGAACTCGGGACCTCATGATTATGAATCATAAATAATAGATTTCTGACATTTTCATGTCATTTTTTATCATTGCTGAATCTCAGCGCATTAAATCATATTATTTATGGCACATTTTTGGTGATTTATGCCATATTTACTATTTTTGTGTCTCCGTTTGTGTCTCCTTTCTATAAATTAAAGTTGATGAAACATGGAAGCCTCGGCAAGAATTTATGTAATGAAATCTCCTTCACGAAAAACCCAGGGAGAACTCTGTCCTGTCAGATTATGCGTAACCCATGACCGTGAGAGAAGGTATTATTCAATAAAAGAGAAGATCAAGAAGGATGAATGGCTTTTCTTAAAATCAGCGGAGATTCCAAAAGTATTGTGCGAAAGTCCAAGAGGCAAGTACAAAGAAATCAAGAATGAGTATGACCGGATAGTTGAGGAAGCCAAAGGGAAGATCAATGATATCTTTCCCTTTTCTTTTGGAAAGTTTGAGGACGAATTCTTCAGAAGGACAAGTAACTGGGACAATATAATCACCGCATTTATTGATCATATCCAAGATCTGAAATCAGAAGGCAGATTTGGTTATGCGTCAAGTTTTGAAAGCACCCTGCGTTCTATTATTGAACACCATACAAATAGAGAGCTGACCTACTCAAACAGAGAAAGAGTTGATACACGGTATAATGATTATTTGGCCGTAAAAAAACTGTTCTTCAGTGATATAACACCCTCATGGCTGAAACATTTTGAAAAATGGCTATATAAGAAGGAAAAGTCGAAGAGTACCGTAGGAATTTACATGAGGAATATTCGGGTATTATTTAATCTGGCAATCAAGAAGCACAAAATCAAAGTTGAATACCCATTCGTGGAATATAAGCCAGGAGAGGCAATGGGGAGGAAATTGGCTCTGACAGCATCTCAGATTAGGCTTATCGCAGATTACACGGTAAATGATCCTATCAAATTATTCTATAGGGACCTATTCATGTTTTCATTCCTTGGCAACGGGATCAATCCGTCGGACATTGCAAGACTGAAGTATTCAAATATTGTGGGCGACACAATTATGTTCGTAAGGGAGAAAACCAAAAACAAAACTCATCAGGCCGAGATAACGATACCGATTTCAGCACAAATGAAGAGAATTATGGACCTCCATTCCAATAAGGCGGTAGGACATGATGCTTACTTATTCCCAATATTAAGTTCAAAGATGTCTGAGGAAAGAAAATACATGGAGATTAAACAGTTCACAAAAATGTTAAATAAGCACATGCGTGAGGTTGTTAATGAGGTCGGTATCAAAGAACGGGTTTCAAGCTACACTGCCCGTCACTCCTGGGCAACTATTTCCAAGAACTCCGGAACCTCGACAGAGTTCATTAAAGAAGCATTGGGGCACTCCAACGTTCTCGTTACAGAGAAATACTTAAAATCCTTTGAAGAGACAACTCGAAAAGAACATTCAGAAAAAATTGAAAAACAAATCTACAGCCATGGCTAAATCAATTTTTAGGCCTGAATACATTGAGATTGCAGTAAAGGAGGTATTAAACTCGTTTGCTTACATATCAAATCACATTCATGATGAGGATAATCCACACGAGCGTGAATTACCGGAACCTGATAATAATATTGAAGACAAAGAGAAGAATTCTCTATTCTTCAGAATGTGGCTGACAGAGCAGTTTAAAAGGTATGACAAGGTGTACAACGCAGTCGAAAGGAACTTCAAGGAGAAGGGAATTATATTGCCTCCAGAGCCAATCGACTTTATGAGGTGGTTCACAAAATTTGCCAGGAAATCCCAGGACTATTTAACCGTTAAGATTGAGGATATTCATCTTATCCTCTACCATGAGGAGAGGCTCAAGGTTTTGTATAAAACAGAGAGATGGGACGCTCTGTATAAAGAACTATCGGACAATGGATACATCTGGGCAACACCTGAGGTATTCAATTATGTGATGGAATATAAACAACTCCCGGGTGGTAACGAGAAGATCTTATGGCGTACAGTCAAGGCAGATGCTATTGCATTTCAAAAAGGATTTCAGTTTGAGATGAAGCAATTAAATAGGTGTTTCAGAAGTAACGATGAGAAGCCTTTTACTTTGGGCTCAGTATCAAAAGTTGATAGGAAAGAGCCGCTTAGAAGTATTATTGACAAGTATAAATCCCAGCTCGAAAGTCAGTAAGATTTTTCAGATAGTCTAAACCCCTGCATACCAGCCTCTTTACAATCCTACAAGATAAATTCAGATATTTTCCAGACAGAATGTGTCTGTTATTTGCCTGTATTTCTGCGTGTTATGTTCTATCCATAATTTATTTTCACCCAATAAAAAATCAACAAATTATGAATAAGAACGACCCTGTTACATTTGACGCTCTGCCTGGAATGGTTTCCGAGTTAGTCAAAAAAGTGGATCTCCTATTAGCTGATAAAATCGCCAATGTAAAGGACGAGGATTATCTGATGACCATAGAAGATCTTAGAGACTATCTACCCGAGAATCCTGCACGACAAACAGTTTATATGTGGGTGAATGAGAACAAGATCCCTTTTGAGAAATATGGCCGAAGATTATACTTCCGAAAGACTGATATAGACAGGTGGGTATCTGTGGGAAGACAAATAAAAAAAATGTAAAATAAATACCGGAGCTGGCTCGCAAAATCACTCCGGTATTAATCTTAGACGATAATGGACAAATATAGGAAATTCCCTTTAAATGAAGGGAATAAAAAGACTGGATACAGATTATCCAAGCAATTATATCAAATGGTAGAAGCAAGTCAAAACGAATTTAAACCCGCACACATTGCCTTGTACTTCTGGATATGCCAATTAAATAATAAAATTGGTTGGGATCGACCCATAATAGGCCTTCCAACTTCGATAGCCATGAAGATGACTGGAATGCGGGATCGACGATTTTATAGAAGAATTTTGACTGAGCTTGATTCTTTCGGTCTTATAAGGATAGTCAAATTATCAACAAATCAGTACATAGCAACTCAGGTGGAACTCCTTCTAACCGAGAATACCCACGTCTCCAATAATAGAACTGAACCTTATTACGGTAATAACTCACGAGCCACCGATAGCAACAATGAGTCGAATGCTTCTTCAGAATGGGATGACGATAGCTTACCCCCGATGGAGCCGATAGATGAAAGTGATTAATGATCTGGAAAACCAATCAGAAATATTTGCTAATGATTACTTGATGCCTCATTTTGCCTATATGTTGAACGCATAAGCACGGCGTTGAACGCACAAGCATATTGCGTCAGACTCATAGCCAAGTTGCCTTTTCTGTTCGTTGCCTATGCGTAAAACACTCTCTTACCCAAAGAAAAAAAGAAAACTTTTGAAAAGACTGTTCTGTGAATTTAAGGTGGTAAAAAACATATCCAAATTGAATATCACTGGTAAAAAGGAGGGAATATAGAAAGACATGAATAATGAAAGCAGAAATGTAAATAAGAAGATCAATTGAGGTTTATTATTACATAGTATTCTACTTTCATGAATAGAGGTATATTAGATATGAAGAAATT
>Ga0209099_1001581_pt1 | contig 22332 bp, 13 predicted proteins | sample AD_JPNHW2_MetaG_FD_184430 | JGI IMG/M metagenome (GOLD analysis project Ga0209099, IMG submission 184430) | Active sludge microbial communities of municipal wastewater-treating anaerobic digesters from Japan - AD_JPNHW2_MetaG (SPAdes) (version 2) | ecosystem: Engineered > Bioreactor > Anaerobic... | reverse complement strand
AAGATTTACCATTATTATTTTATGCTTATTCTTTGTCGGAATAAGTTTTACTTCAAAATCACAAGAAATGACACAAGAACAAAAAATCAGCTATGCTTTGGGAGCAAATGTAGGAGAAAGTTTTAAAACTGCAGGAATTCAATTGACAATGGAAAACTTCATTCAGGGAGTTACCGACGCCATGGCAGGAAACAATAAATTTACTCCTCAGGAAATGGAACAAATATTTGCAATTGTAAACCAACAGGTTCAAGAAAATCAGAACAAAGGCATGGCAGAAGAGAAAGCCAAAGGAGCCGCTTTTCTGACAGAAAACCTTAAGAAAGAGGGCGTAGTTGCAACTGCAAGCGGTTTGCAATATAAAGTTATCAAAATGGGAACCGGTCCAAAACCAACTGCTACCGATCAGGTAAAAGTTCATTATCACGGAACCACTATTGATGGAGCTGTTTTTGATTCTTCAGTTCAAAGGGGCGAACCTATCACTTTCGGATTAAATCAGGTTATTAAAGGATGGACAGAAGGATTACAGTTGATGCCTGTTGGATCTAAATTCATGTTTTTCATTCCTTCTGATCTTGCTTATGGCGACAGAGGAGCCGGCAATGCCATTAAACCGGGTGCTACTTTAATTTTCGAAGTTGAACTTTTCGAAATCAACCCGGCACCTGCCACTCCGGTTGCACCTGCTACTCCGGTTAAATAAAAGAAAAAATTTTGCAATATTCTTCAACTTATATTATCAGGGTTATTTTGCTGCAAACAAAATAACCCTGAAATTGTTTTTAGAAGGTAACAAAATGGAAAAGAGCTATTAAGAAAACTAAATATGAATAACAAAAACATCTCTTCGATAGAGAAAAAAATTGTTGAATTATTTTCAACAGGCGATAATGCAAAATATAACTACAAGCAAATTTCGGCGAAAATCAATATTTTTGATAAAGAAGGACGAGAAGTAGTAAAAAAAATTCTTCAGGATTTTCTGGATGCGAAAATTTTATTAGCTGCCGGACAGGGAAAATATAAAATCAACTCCCGGTACTTAAGCAAAGAGTTCACACGCAAAAATTACGTAACAGGAAAGATACAAATCACCTCAACCGGTTCGGCTTATGTGATTCAGGAAGACAAAGAAGCAGAAGACATCTTTATCGGGGATGGTAATTTGAGCAATGCTTTACACAATGACATAGTAAAAGTACTTGTATTTCCCACGAGAAGAAAAAAGAATCCAGAAGGCCAAGTTGTAGAGATTCTGGAACGAAGCAAAAAACAGCTTGTAGGTATCATAAAGATTAACAAAGGGATTGCCTATTTCATCCCTGACAATCCCTCTTTCAGAAGAGATATACTAATTCCGGGGAGATTTCTGAATAATGCAAAAAGCGGCGACAAGGTAGTAGTTGTCATCACAGAATGGGTAGAAGGCTCCCGCAGTCCGTTGGGAAAAGTGATTCACTTACTTGGGAAACCCGGTGATAACAATGTGGAGATGAATGCCATTTTGGCTGAATATGATTTTCCGTTGGCTTTTCCTGAAAGAGTAGAAAAAGAAGCTGAAAAGATTAGCAAAACCATATCGGATGAGGATATTGCAAAAAGAAGGGACTTCCGTTCTTTCACCACTTTTACCATTGACCCGGCAGATGCAAAAGACTTTGACGATGCCATCTCATACGAAAAACTTGACAACGGTTTACACCGTATCGGGGTCCATATTGCCGATGTATCACACTATGTAAAAAAGGGCTCCCCTCTCGACCAAGAAGCCTATGAACGAGGCACTTCAGTATATTTGGTTGACAGAACTATCCCAATGTTGCCGGAAGTTCTCTCCAACAATCTCTGCTCCCTCCGCCCTAATGAGGACAAGCTCTGTTTTAGTGCAGTTTTTGACCTCAACGACGATGCAAAGGTTATCCATGAGTGGTTTGGCAAAACTGTCATCAACTCTGACAGGAGATTCAGTTATGAAGAGGTTCAGGAGATTATTGAAAGTGGTAAAGGTCCACTGGACAGTGTCATTCTTCAGGTAGATGCCCTTGCCAAAATATTGCGACAAAAGAGGATGGAGAACAATGCAATTAACTTTGAGACCGAAGAGGTTAAGTTCAAACTTGATGAAAACAGCAAACCAATTGGGGTATATCTTAAAGTACAAAAAGAGGCCAATTTTCTGATTGAAGAATTTATGCTTTTGGCAAACAAGAGAGTTGCTGAAAAAATCGGAAAGACAAACGCTCCCAAACAAGATGTCAAAACTTTTGTTTACCGTATTCATGACGAGCCCATCCAGGAGAAACTGACCACTTTCAAAAATTTTGTCAAGAAGCTGGGATTTGACATTAAGACCGGTTCGCATAAGGCATTGGCCAACTCTTTCAACCAGTTATTCAGCGAAATGAAAGAGCGTACCGAATACAATATGCTAACCAAACTCTCTATCAGGCTCATGGCACGTGCCGTCTATTCTACCGACAATATCGGGCACTATGGACTGGCATTTCCCTATTACACACACTTCACCTCTCCCATCCGCCGTTATCCCGACTTGATGGTTCATCGGCTTTTAGAGGATTACATGAATGGGAAGCCATCCGTAAAAAAAACCGAATATGAAGAATACTGCAAACATTCATCGCAGATGGAACAGAAAGCCACCGAAGCCGAACGTACTTCCGTAAAATATAAACAGGCAGAATATTTAGCCGATAAAATCGGAGAAACCTTTGATGCCACTATCAGTGGAATTTCCAAATGGGGAGTTTATGCCGAACTTGAAGAGTCTAAATGCGAAGGGATGATTCCCATGAGGAAATTTGACGATGATTTTTATTATATTGACGAAGAAAACTATAACCTTGTAGGACTTCATCATGGTAAATCATTGCGTTTTGGCGACAAAATTCAGGTAAGAGTAGTAGAAGTCGATTTGGTAAAAAAACAGATGACCTTCGACATTATAAGATTATAATTCTGACAAGTTTACATCTATAATTATACTCATTTCATATCAGTTTTTACCTTATTTGTAAATCCAAATTATTCGTGTAAATTTGTTGGCTAAATATCCAATAGATGGAAATCTCCGACTACATAAAAAAAGATCCCTGCTTAAAGCCTTTTGTCAAAGCCTTGCAAAAGAGAAGAGAAAGGGCAATTCTCCGTGAGCTTGAATTCACTGACGGGAAAAGGATGCTTAAAGAGTGTGTCAACAACCATCTATATTACGGGTTGCATAAGACCGACACCCACTGGGTATTCAGGGAGCATGCTCCAAATGCCCGAAGAGTCTTTCTTTACGGTGATTTTTCAGACTGGCAGCTTGAGGAACAATATGAATTAAAAAAACTTGCCGGTGGAGATTGGGAAATCATACTACCCCTTTCGGTTTTGAAACACGGTATGCTTTATAAACTCTGGATTTTTTGGAACGGAGGTGGCGATGAAAGACTTCCTGCTTACACCCGACGTGTATTGCAAGACGACAAAACCAAAGTCTTTTCAGCCCAAGTGTGGGATCCAAAGCAACCTTATCAGTGGAAAAATAAAACGCTGCCACAAAAAAGCCATCTTTTCATTTATGAAGCCCATATCGGCATGTCCTCAGAGGACCCCAAGATCTCAACCTATTGGGAATTTAAAACAACTGTACTACCCAAAATAAAAGAGCTTGGTTATAATACCATTCAACTAATGGCCATTCAGGAGCATCCTTACTATGGTTCATTCGGTTATCAGGTATCCAATTTCTTTGCTCCTTCTTTCCGGTTCGGGACACCCGAGGAGCTGAAGGAGTTAATTGATGCTGCCCACGAATTGGGAATTGCCGTCATCATGGATATTGTCCACTCCCACTCTGTTTCCAATATTAAAGAGGGATTAGGATACTTTGACGGGCGGGAAGACTTATATTTTTATGCCGGTGAAAAAGGAAAACATCCGGTTTGGAATTCAAGATGTTTTGACTACGGAAAACCTGTTACCTTATCTTTTCTACTTTCCAACATCAAATATTGGTTGGAAGAGTTTCGATTTGACGGGTTTCGATTTGACGGTGTAACCAGCATGTGTTACCGAGACCATGGCATTGGAGTAGATTTCTTGAATTACAGTCAATATTTTGATAAAAATGTAGATGAAGATGCCGTCACCTATCTCACTCTTGCCAATAAGTTGATAAAAGAAATCAATCCGGACTCAATTTCTATTGCCGAAGATGTAAGTGGCATGCCCTTTATGGCTTTATCGTGTAAAGAGGGAGGCATTGGTTTCGATTACCGCATGTCCATGGGAATTGCAGATTTTTGGAAAAAGAGTATTCAAGAGATTCCCGATGAAAAATGGAATGTCGGCGATATATACTTCCGATTGACCGACAAGAGGATTGAGGAGCGCACCATTAGCTATGCCGAGAGTCATGACCAAGCCATGGTTGGGGATAAAACCATCATCTTCCAGCTTATTGACAAGGAGATGTATACCTCCATGTCAAAATTCACTGACAGTATATTTGTTGACAGAGGAATTGCGCTGCACAAGCTCATACGATTACTCACCTTGTCACTGTCAAATGGCGGCTACTTAAACTTCATGGGGAATGAGTTCGGACATCCCGAATGGATTGATTTTCCACGGGAAGGAAATGACTGGTCATTTCATTATGCACGCCGACAATGGCATTTAGCGGAAGCCCCTACTCTCAAGTATCATTTTCTGCATGATTTTGACAAAGCTATCATCCGTTTCATATCTGAGAACGATATATTGAGTACTCCTCCCGTTTTATATTTGCAGAATATTCCTGATCAAATCTTGGTTTATAAGCGGAAAAATGCCATTTTCATTTTCAACCTGAGTCCCGTCAATTCATACACAGACTATGAATTATATTGTCCAGCAGGAGAATACAAAATTGTACTCAACAGTGACTCAACACAATTCGGTGGTTTCGGCAACATTGATGAAGAAATATTATATCCCACCTATTACAGAGAGGGCACCTCTTTTATCAAGCTATACATTCCCGCAAGGAGTGCAATAGTTATCCAATAATTTCGTATTTTTGCCCCACTTATGAAAAAGATACGGAATTTTTGCATCATAGCTCATATCGATCATGGAAAGAGCACATTAGCAGACAGATTATTACAATTTACCAACACCGTCAGCGACCGTGATTTTCAGGATCAAGTGCTTGACAACATGGATTTAGAGCGAGAACGTGGAATCACTATTAAGAGTCACGCCATCCAGATGAACTATAATTACAAAGGTGAAGAATATATTCTGAATCTGATTGACACTCCCGGACATGTAGATTTCTCTTACGAAGTATCTCGTTCCATTGCTGCATGCGAAGGGGCATTACTACTGATTGATGCCACACAGGGAGTACAGGCTCAGACCATTTCCAATCTCTATTTAGCCATTGAAAATAATTTGGAAATCATACCCATTTTGAACAAAATGGATATGCCGGCCGCCATGCCTGATGAAGTAAAAGACCAGATTATTGATCTCATAGGTTGTGATTCCGATGATATTATTGAAGCCAGTGGCAAAACCGGTCAGGGAGTTGAAAAAATATTGAGTACAATCATTGACAAAATTCCGGCTCCTAAAGGAGATCCTGACGGGCCACTCCAGGCTGTTATTTTCGATTCCATTTTTAATTCATACAGAGGCATTATTGCCTATTTCAGGATTTTCAACGGGACCATTCGGAAAAATGACTTTGTAAAATTCATTTCCACTGACAAAGAATACTATGCTGATGAAATTGGAATTCTAAGACTCACACAGGAACCGAAAAACGTACTTTCAACTGGAGATGTAGGGTATATTATTTCAGGTATTAAAACATCCAAAGAGGTTCGTGTTGGAGACACCATCACCCATGTTGAAAGACCATGTACCATTGCCGTTGCCGGTTTCCAGGAAGTAAAACCGATGTTGTTTGCCGGAATTTATCCGACAGATGCCGATGAATACGAAGAGTTGCGTTCTTCCCTTGAAAAATTGCAACTCAACGATGCCTCTCTGACTTTTGTTCCGGAATCATCTGCAGCTCTCGGTTTTGGTTTCCGCTGCGGGTTCCTCGGACTTCTTCATATGGAGATTATCCAGGAACGTTTAGACAGGGAATTCAATATGGATGTCATTGCCACTGTTCCCAATGTTTCTTATCGCGTCATCACTACCCGTAAAGAGACAATCGAGGTTCACAATCCTTCAGGAATGCCCTCCCCCAACATTATTGATCACGTAGAAGAACCTTATATTTTTGCTCAAATTATCAGCAAAGCTGATTATATTGGTCCCATCATCAAATTATGCTTGGATAAAAGAGGGACTTTACTCAATCAGGTATACATTGCCTCTAACCGAATAGAATTATCTTTTGATTTACCGTTAGGAGAGATTATTTTTGATTTTTACGATAAACTGAAAAGTATTTCTAAGGGATATGCCTCTTTTGATTATCATATTGTGGACTATAAACCAGCTCAATTAGTAAAACTTGACATATTACTCAACGGGGATTCTGTGGATGCTCTTTCATCCCTAACCCATGTAGATAATGCATATCCTTTCGGAAGGAAGATATGTGAGAAACTAAAGGATTTAATTCCGAGGCAGCAATTTGACATTGCCATACAGGCTGCTATCGGCAGTAAGATTATAGCCCGTGAAACTATTAAAGCCGTGAGAAAAGATGTTACTGCCAAATGCTACGGAGGAGACATCACCCGTAAAAGAAAACTTCTTGAAAAACAAAAACAGGGAAAGAAAAAGATGCGCCAAATAGGGAATGTGGAAGTTCCCCAGTCTGCATTTCTTGCAGTACTAAAACTTGATTAAGACAGACTTTTCTTTCCCGGAAAAAATAATTCCCATGAGAAAAATATTGCTGATTATTACATTTTCATTTTTAATTTTCAGATTGGGTTATTCACAAAACCGAACTGACAGCGTACATATTCTTCATTACAACCTTTCATTATCAATAATCGATTTTACAAATCACACTATCAGCGGCCATGCCAATCTATTGGTTTCCCCTGAAATAAACAACTTACCATATCTTGACTTAGACTTGTTAGCCTTGACAGTTGATTCAGTTTTTGTAAATGATATCAGCACTTCTTTTTCTCATCAGAACTCCCTTCTACACATTCCCCTAAATTCCAACAACACTATCGGTGACACCATTGCGGTTTCCGTTTATTATCACGGAACCCCTATTCGCGATTCCTATTGGGGTGGCTTTTATTATTCAGGACAGTACGCATACAACATAGGTGTCGCTTTCAACTCTATCCCTCACAATTTTGGTCGCTGCTGGTTCCCTTGTATTGACATGTTTACCGATAAATCGACATATACTTTCAGCATAAGGACAGAAAAAAACAAAATGGCAGTTTGTGGTGGTTTGCTAACTGATTCACTAACGCTATCAGACAGTAAGAATTTGGAGATGGGAGCTTGCTGAACCGGTTCCCACCTATCTTGCCTCTGTAGCCGTGGGCGAATATAAAGTTTACAAAGATACCTTTAACGGGCTTTCCGGAGTTGTTCCCATAGAAATATATACTCCTCCCTCCCATATCAATTATGTTTCCGGATCTTTCATTAATCTAAAAACAATACTGAGAAAATATGAGAACTTTTTTGGGCCTCATCGTTTTGGAAGAATAGGATATGTGGGAGTAAATTTTAATAGCGGAGCGATGGAACACGCCACTAACATTGCTTACCCTCAAATTGCCATCAACGGCAATTTGGACAATCAATCCCTCTATGCCCATGAATTGTCACATTCTTGGTTCGGGAACCTCATCACTTGCCACAATGCTGAAGAGATGTGGATAAATGAAGGATTTGCCAGGTATAGTGAAGCCTTAATCTTGGAAGCTTTATATCCGGATCAATTTGCCTCATCAATGCGCAATCTTCACCTTTCCGTACTTAAAAATGCTCATCACGATGATGGCGGCTATTATGCGCTTAATGCAGTTCCTCAAAATGTCACTTATGGCACCACATCCTACGATAAAGGAGCCATCGTTGTCCACACCCTAAGGAACTACTTAGGAGATTCTCTCTTTTTCACAGGGATTAAATCACTACTCACACAATATGCATTCCAAAATATAAGCTCTGACTCTCTCTTTAGTTATATTTCTCGGGTAACAGGTGTTCCACTTATGGAATTTTATGAAGGGTGGGTAAACCAACCCGGATTTCTTCACTTCTCAATTGATTCAATAAGAATAATTCCAAGCACCACAAATCAATACCGTGTATATATTCGTCAAAGACTACACCAAGCAACAAACTATTCAAACAACAACAGGATTGACCTCACATTTTTCTCTTCAAACAGAGCAGAATACACTATACCAAATTTTGAATTTTCAGGACAATACGGAACTGCAGAAGTAACAATTCCATTTCAGCCAATATTTGGAGTTGTAGATTATCACGAAAAAATGGCAGATGCTATTATTGATTACAACTTGGCAATTGCGACTACAGGAACAAAAAACTTTTCAGATGCAGGCTTATCGATCACCGTAAACAATATTACAGATTCTATATTATTGCGCACTGAGCATAATCTTGTTGCCCCTGATCCGCTTCAAAATCAAAATCCGGACATATACCGAATTTCAGACAGTCATTACTGGAGAATTGAGTATGCAGGTTCAGAAACTTTTCAAGGGTATCTGCAATTAAGGTACTACGCAGGATTACCGACACAATTAGATTACAATTTGATGCAAGGTTACAATGCTGATGACCTTGTTTTGCTATACCGGCGAGATGCATCGGAAGAATGGCGAATCATTCCATTTACAAGAACCGGCACACTTTACTCCGGCAATTTAAGAACCAATGCCATTTTCCCCGGTGAATTTACTATAGGAGTTGGCAATTCTGAAATTGTCATTAATGAAGAAGAGAATGAGCAGATGACAATTCATCCCAATCCGGCTTCAGGTCATATTATGGTCACAATTTCACCATCAATAAACAAAATAACCAAAATTGAATTACTTGATACAAACGGAAAAATTGTTAAATCAATAAAAATAAAAGAGAGCCAAACTCTTATAGACATTCGCGATTTATCAAAAGGGACTTATTTAATTCGAATCCCTTCCAAGAAAGGTTTTATCACCAAAAAATTCATTAATTATTAGAATTATTTGCTCCCCAAAATTTTCTTAAATAGGGAGTAACACTACTAAAAGGGAAATGATAAAACTCACAAAGGAGCTAGCTTCAATTTTGATTCCAGCATAGTTGCAGAATATCCTTCCAAGGCAAATTCAATTTATTGGCAATATTCTCATTACAAAGGAATCCCTGATAGCAATATATTCCCTGGATAAGAGTCGCACAGGTCTGGATTGCTACTTTAAGATTACTACTTTCAACAAGTGACATCAGAATTGGAAAAACAAATTCCCCTAAAGCCAAAGAGATTGAAGTAACACCTAAAGTATTGAGAAAAATCTCCATAAAAATATATTGATCATTTTTACCTTTAATAAAATCCAATGAAATAGCAGTAATATTTTTCTGTCTTAAAATTGTAAAATAATCAGGAGAAAGATCCAAAAGCCTAAGATGAGAAATAATTACCAGATTGGGTGATAATAATGCAAGTTCTTCAATAGTGAAAGGTTCAATTTTAATTAAAATATTGGATTGAGAAATAACTGAAGAGGCATCATCTAAAATCACCCCTCCCACGTCGGCATAATCTAAATCACTCCAGGCTGTATGAGAACTAACTCCCCGTTGAATCCACACCTGCACACCCGATTCAACCAATTTTCCAATTGTAGACGGAGGCAACAACACCACTCCATTAACAGGGTTATTGTCTTTAAGGAATCCAATAGAATAATTTTTTCTTGAAAAATCAAGATGAATTAACTCATCTTGTGGATTCAATTCCGGAAAAAAATCTTCACTAAAATTCATTTTCCATACAATATTAGTAACGTATCATTCGCCCTCCATCCTCCAAAATTTCTACTTCAACTTTGACAAAATCTCCTTTCAGGATTGGTTCGACTTTTTCAGTCCATTCAATAAAAGAATAATAGCCACTATTCAAATAATCTTCAAAACCTATTTGATAAGCATCATCCAACTTTTCGATTCGATAAAAATCAAAATGATATATCGGTTCATTGTTAACTGAAGTATATTCATTTACAATAGCAAAAGAAGGACTTGAAGTAATATTTTTAACACCTAAGACTTTGCAAATTTCTTTAATAAGAGTTGTTTTACCGGCCCCCATTTCGCCATAAAATCCAAAGATTCTTTCATTAGGATAAGAATGCAATATTTTTTTTGCCACTTCAGGCAACTCCATTTCCAACGAGACTTTCTGAATCATACTATTATTTGTAATACCTAATTAATTCTCCCATAGGAGAAGATTTTATATGGCCAATTTGAATTCCGTTATCAGCTGCAGTTTGCTCAATAATTACCTTAAAACTTTTCGCAATTGAGCCTAATAAATTGAGTTTATAATTCTGATAATCGGGATAATAATAAATCTGAGACTTAAAAAAGGCAGTAAATGCCTGAATGCATAATTGTGAAAGAAAAAAATCATCCAGATGTTCCGAAATATAGGGGGCAAAAGAGGACATAAACCTATTTGGATTAGGATTTTGATACAAATTATGAATAATTTTTGCGGGTGAGAGTTTGAATTTAGTTTCAAAATTATTTTTGAGCTCAGCATGGAATTGATTTTGTAGATAGGCAGTAAGGAATAGTTTTCCCAAATAGGTTCCGCTTCCCTCATCGCCGAGAAGATAGCCAAGAGAGGGCGCCATATCAATAATATCCTTACCGTCATATAAACAAGAGCTCGAACCCGTTCCCAAAATGCCAACAAGTCCTGCATTATTTCCACAAAGTGCATGACAGGCAGCCATTAAATCTGAATAGACCAAAATATCAGCATCCGGATAAAACTGCCTGAATATAACTTTAATACGTTTACAATTTTTTTCGTTTGCACAACCGGCCCCGTAATAGACAATTTTATCAACTGTCAGATTAGCAGGTAATTGATGAGAGGAAATGAATTCACTCAAAATAGTATTAATTTCATCATCCCCCGAATAATTAACATTTATTCCGCCATTGATATAACGGTATAATACTTCTCCGTTTTCTGTCAGATAGTATTCGGTTTTAGTTGCTCCGCTATCGATAATAAGAAGCATAAATCTTTATTTAATTATTGTTTTTCGTAAAATTTCAACAGGATTATTTCTTTTATAGGCAGAAGAATTAAATCTTTTTATCAAGTTATGATTTTCGAGTGATTTATTACCGTTAAAATAATCACAAAAAATCTGATCTGCTTGAAAATAATTATCGACCCCCAACTGTTCACAATCTGAATTACTGATTCCCAAACCATCAACAGGGGTAGCTTCAATACAGGCTTTCAGGGCAGCATTTTGAGAGGGATTGCATTCTGAAAGCAACGATTCGGCAAGGTGATAAACTTCAGTTTTCCATAAATTCATTAAAGGAGCATAGTCGCCAACATCACCATGCAGTGTCCAAAAACCGGTAAGGTATTCTGTGTAATTATCTGTAGAAATAACCATTCCCCGACAGAGTTGTGCCAAATCATAGAGTATCAACATTCTCATTCTGGCTTTTAAATTACCCTGACGCAATTTTGACAGCATAGAATTATCCAATAAAATCAGATTTTTCTTATTTTCAAAATAGACAGTTGTATGATCAAGGTACTCAAAATTATGGCAGAAAGATTCTCCGACAGCAATAGAACGATCAATTTCCTCTTTTTTATTTGATTCGATTGTAATGGAACGCCCGATTAGTGGAATCTTAAAATAATTACACACCGGCAATAACAGTGCTGCACAAACTGCACTGTCAATTCCTCCAGAAATTCCCAACACCAAAGATTGAAGCTTATTTTCTTTCAGATAGGCAGTTATCTCACGACGAAGCACATTAGTCAATTTATCTAAATTCTGCCTTTTGGAAATAAAAGGAAAATAGCTTTTATCAGGATAATTCATATTATATAAAGCATTTAAGAACAATCTAATTAATAATTATCGTAGCATAAATATCATATTAACTTATGCAAAAATACAAATTAAATAATATTAAAATCATATTTTTATTTTACTGATAAACAAAATATTAAAAATCAAACCAGAGATATATTAAAAAATATTTTTATTGATTTATAACAAAAAGACCTATTTATTCGGAACATTTTGTAATTTCACGCGTCTAACAAAATGAAACAATAAAATTGAATAAATACAAAAAATGAAAAAATGAAAAAAAACATCATCCTTTTTATTCTTTTATGCCCGTTAGTTGCACTAATGGCACAAAAAGGCCCAAAAGAGGTCACCCCTGACAGTTTGCTTTATGAATCATTTTCAAAGTCTGAATTAATCAAACTGCAGCAAGAAGCCCCTGACAAACTGCTGGAGCTTAATTTTGGTGTTACCGGATTTTGCTACATCAGTGATCAAAAACCTGCAAATTCACAAATACTGGGTGATATTTGCAACTTTGTATCACCGGGTAAAATATGTGATATTAATAAGATTATTTTGACCAAAAGGATTAATTCATTAAATTATTCACTTCCCCAGGATCCTGAAAAATATAATGTTTTTACCATGGGTAACAGCTCTTATTTTGTTATAGTTTATCCTGCTCCTGTTTTCATGCAGAATAAAATAAGTTATATCAAACAATTCGGATTTTAAAAAACCACATTATGAAAAAAATATTTTTATTTCTTTTTCTTTTAGCTACAGCAACTTCGTTTGCACAGATTCCATTCGTAATGAACGGCACTCAAACGACCATATCACACTGTAACTTAATTATTTATGACAATGGTTCTGCTACCGGAAATTATGGGAACAACCGTTCAGACTCATTAACCATTTTATCCAACGATCCCAATAACTCTTGTGTTCAGATTTCGATTCTAACACTTGATATTGACCCGTCGGATACGCTATACATTTATAATGGTTCTTCGAGTAATGACCCACTCATGGTAAAGCTTAATAATTCCAATTTCACTACTGAAGCTATTTTCAACTATACTGCCACCATTCAGAACCCAACCGGAGCACTGCATTTGGTTTTTGTAACTGACGGAGCCGGTGTAGGTGCAGGTTTTTCCATCACAACTGCTTGTGAAAGACCTTGCCAAAGAATTAACATTCATCTTGATACTGTTTTATCTTCTCACGTTCCCCGATTGGATCCAAGACTTAATGACGGCTATTATTATGTGAATGTTTGCCCTTATGATACAGTTATCTTACAGGTTTACGGTGAATATATCGACAATAATTTCAGTTATTCTCAATCTGATGCCACTTCAACTTTTAAATGGGATTTAGGCGACACTGTTATTACAGGGGTTGGATTGTATGTTATGCCTCACAAATTCAGAGAAGGCAGAGGATATGATGTTTCTGTTTCCATTGAAGACACCGCAGGTTGTGGAACTCAAATCCCCTTAACCTTCAGAGTCAGGACTTCCTCAAATCCAATCAGGGGAGTGGGGCATTTTCCGGATATCTGCACCGGCAGCACCATTGAGCTTAATTGCGGATATGATGCCTATGCCAGTATTAGGGTCGATTCAGTAGGAAGTACACAAATTACCACCCTGGGGGTAACCGACACTATCTTTTTGCCGGATGGGGTCAATTGTCCTCCTTATGGATATTCTTACCGTTCTCCCGTTACCTTTACCTCATTTAATCCTACTGCACATATAAGCAATCCTGATGATATTCTTTACGTACGACTCAATATCGAGCATTCTTATATCGGTGATATCTTAATTCAATTAACTTGTCCCAACGGCAATACAGCAATCATGTTACCCGACTATCAAACATATCATTGGAGTGGAACTACTTATGCCTATTTTGGACTGTATTATGAACCGGATGGTGGGGGATGCAATCCCGCAAGCAATGTTATGGGAACCGGATGGGATTACTGCTGGTCAAGTACTACTAACCAAGGTTACACTTATGCCAGCGGACAAGGCTTTGTTTACGAACCTGCAAATATTGGAGGGGTTGTTAATCGAACCGTGAATCCAACTGATGTAGCGAATATGACACAAGTTTATCATCCTTATCAGGATTTCGGGACTTATATGAACGGATGCTCCCTTAACGGAACTTGGTACATTGAAGTACAAGACACTTGGGGATCAGATAACGGTTATATTTTTGGATGGGAATTGGCTTTAAATCCAAGACTTCTTCCACAAGATTGGACTTATAATGTTCTAATTGATACTGTTATATATACCGGACCCGGTGTTAACGGCAGCTATGTAGTTCCAGAACAGTCAGGAAACCTTAACTATATTGCCACTGTTATTGATGAATATGGCTGTGCTTATGATACTAACTTTAATGTAAATGTCATTCAAAGCCCAAGACCTGACCTTGGAGAAGATATAGGTTTGTGTGCCGGTGAACTTTTTTATCTCGAGTCTAACTTCAGTGACTCTACCGCCGTTTATCAATGGAATACAGGAAGCACATCTGAGAACATATATGTATTAAGCGAAGGTGAATATATTTTGAATGTTACCACAAATAATGCTGACAGTTCTTTGGTCTGCAATGGCAGTGATACTATCTTAATATATATTGACCCACAGCCTATTTGTGAATTTGAAGCTTCTTCAACCGAAAGCTGTTCCCCGCTAAAATTGTTATTCAACAATCTAACTACACCTGACAGTATCAACCTGACTTATGATTGGAGAATTTACAATCTTGACGGAAGTCTCGTTTTCTCGTCCGCACTTAAAAATCCCGAAGTAACGATTACCGAACCGGGTGATTACCATGTTCAACTACTCGTTATATCAGAGCAAGGCTGTCAAGACTCACTTATGAAATGGAATTATCTCCATGTATATGCTCAACCCATGGCTGAATTTGCTGCAAATCCCGAAATCTCACTTCTCAGTGAAAACGATGGAGCTGTTGCATTTACCAACTATGCCGATTCCTTAATTACTTCTGCTTCCGGAACATCCTGGTTTTGGGATTTTGGTGATGGAATTGTTGACTCTTCAGAATTTTCACCCACTCATACCTATGAAACCTGGGGGGACTATAATGTAACTCTATTTATTGAGACTGAACACGGTTGCATTGATGAAATTATTCATACCGTTGTAATAGAAGCTGACTTAATTTTCCCGAATGTTATCACTCCTAACGGAGATGGATTTAATGATGTATTTGCCATCACTAACCTGAACACCAAGATCAACCCTGAAGATCCTGATGAATACAGAACCAATACATTAGATATCTATGACCGATGGGGTAAAAAAGTATATCAGGCTGATAATTACGATACCTTTATGAAAGGCGAAGAACTTACTGTTGGTTCGAAATTTTTTGACGGTCATAATTTGAATGACGGAGTTTATTACTTTACTTTCTACTACAAAGGAAAAGCTAAAATCGTAAACTATCACGGTACCCTAAACATAATAAGATAAAAATTTATTTTCTTATTTTTGAAAACTGTCCGAAAAAATTCGGACAGTTTTTTTATAAAAGAAACTTTTTACACAAAAAATGCATCTCTGAAACTAAAAATAGAACTAAAAAAACAACTTTATTTGAGAGAAAACAAAATTTAAAAGAGACAAAACATCATAAAAAAAGTGTTGTAAAATTCTATTCTACAACACTTTGCGGAGAGAAAGGGATTCGAACCCCTGGAGGCTTACACCTCAACGGTTTTCAAGACCGCCGCAATCGACCACTCTGCCATCTCTCCGCTGCAAAAGTACAAAAAAAATCTTTCTCTCGAATATAAAATTCTATTTTTTATTAGCAGTTATAACCCTATTTTATTTTGTTAATATATTAAAACTTACTACCTTTGCAAAGAATATAAAATTATAATGTTATTTTTAGATAATCTCTTAATATACAATTAAATATAATATTTTTATGGAAAATTTATTGAAGCAATTAGCTCAACAAAAAATTGAGCATCCTATTGAAGTTTTTTATAATTTATCATACGATGAATTATATAAGCATGAGACTGACCCTTCTTTGGAAGGGTATGACAAAGCTTTTCACACTAAATCAGGAGCACTTTCAGTTGACACAGGAATTTTTACAGGTCGTTCTCCCAAAGACAAATATGTTGTTAAAGATTCTAATTCTATTGACAATGTTTGGTGGGCCGGTGCCGGTAAAAAGGGCTCTGACAATAAGCCAATTTCACAGGAAGTATGGGATTACTTAAAATCTCTTAGCCAAAAACAATTGAGCAATAAAAAAATATATGTAATGGATGGCTATTGCGGTGCTAATGAAAACAGCCGTCTTAAAATCAGATTTATTACTGAAGTTGCATGGCAAGCTCATTTCATCAAAAATATGTTCATTCGCCCTTCCGAAGAAGATCTCAAAAATTTCGAGCCGGATTTTGTCGTTCTGAATAGCTGTAAGACTACAAATCCAAAATGGAAAGAACAAGGGTTAAATAGTGAAGTATATGTTGCATTTCACCTCACTGAGAGGATGGGTTTAATTGGGGGCTCCTGGTATGGCGGAGAAATGAAAAAAGGTATATTCTCAATCATGAATTACTATTTGCCATTAAAAGGTATTGCCACTATGCACTGCTCAGCTAATCAAGGGAAAAAAGGAGATACTGCTATCTTTTTCGGCCTTTCCGGAACGGGAAAAACCACTTTATCCACTGATCCTAATCGGGCCCTCATTGGCGATGATGAACATGGTTGGGACGAAAATGGAATATTCAATTTCGAAGGCGGCTGTTATGCAAAATGTATCAATCTCAGCGAAGAAAAAGAGCCTGACATTTTCCATGCAATCAAACGTGATGCTCTTTTAGAAAATCTGGTTATTGATGAACAGGGAAACATTGATTTCGATTCTGCCGCAAAAACAGAAAACACTCGTGTCTCCTACCCTATATATCATATTGACAATATTGTAAAACCCGTTTCCAAAGGGACACACCCAAGTAAAATAATTTTCTTGTCAGCAGATGCTTTCGGAGTACTTCCGCCAGTTTCCATTCTAAACAAAGAACAAACCATGTACTACTATTTAAGTGGTTATACTGCAAAATTAGCCGGAACTGAACGTGGAATTGTCACTCCTCAACCGACTTTTTCATCTTGCTTTGGAGCCCCGTTTCTGCTACTTCACCCAACCAAATATGCTCAGGAGTTGACCAAAAAACTCACCGAACACCACTCAACTGTTTATCTTGTCAACACAGGCTGGATTGGTGGCGGCTATGGCGTGGGCAAACGTATCTCCCTGAAGGATACCAGAACTATCATCTCTGCCATCTTAAATGACGAATTGTTAAACTGTGAGATAGAGGTTGTCAAACCATTTAATTTATTTATACCAAAGAGTATTAAGAATATAGACTCTGCTATTTTAAATCCTGAAAACAGTTGGAGTGACAAAGAAGCATACAAAGCAAGTGCCACTCAATTAGCAGAAGCTTTTATAAAGAATTTTGAGAATTTTACAGAAAATAAAGATGCCAAAATATTGGTTTCTTTTGGCCCGACTGTATAGAAAATTTTTCACTAATCTTATTGAAAAAAAAGAGGCTGTCCGTTTGGATAGCCTCTTAACATATTGAGAGATATACCCTCCTATACATTTTCTTTACCAAAATTTTCTTTCATATTTTTCAAGGCTTCAATATCGCCAAGAGTAGTTTTTTCACTACTTTCATTTATTCTGGCAATATCTTTAGCTTTCTTTCTTTCTTCAGATTGGGCACGTTTAACATCCTCTTCTTTTGTATCCTGCCAGGTTTTGGTATGAGATAAATTAATTTTCTTGGCTTCTTTAGAAAATTCCACAACTTTAAAAGGAAGAGTCTCGTCAACTTTAGCCATTTCTTTATCTTCTTTCAAAAGAGCACGATTAAAAGCGAATCCTTCAATTCCATATGGAAGTGCTACTACAACGCCTTTATCATTCTGACTAAGAATAGTTCCTTCGTGAACAGATCCAATAGTGAAGACACTTTCAAATACATCCCATGGATTTTCTTCCAATTGTTTATGTCCTAAACTTAATCTGCGATTTTCTGAATCCACTTCAAGAACAACAACTTCGATAGAATCGCCAATTTTGGTAAATTCAGCAGGATGTTTAATTTTCTTAGACCAAGAAAGGTCGGAGATATGAATCAATCCGTCAACTCCTTCTTCAAGTTCAACGAAAATACCGAAATTGGTAAAATTACGAACGACAGCGGTATGTTTTGAACCAATAGGATATTTTTCCATAATATTTGACCATGGATCAGGAATTAATTGTTTAATTCCCAATGACATTTTGCGTTCTTCACGGTCAAGAGTTAATACAATAGATTCAACTTCATCTCCTACTTTAAGGAAATCATGAGCAGTGCGCAGATGCTGTGACCAAGACATTTCTGAAACATGGATTAAACCTTCAACGCCCGGGAGGATTTCAACAAAAGCACCGTAATCGGCAATCACTACAACTTTACCTTTAAGATGATCTCCTACTTTCAAATCAGGATCAAGGGCATCCCATGGATGTGGAGTAAGTTGTTTTAATCCAAGAGCAATACGTTTTTTGTTTTCATCAAAATCAAGGATAACCACATTAATTTTTTGATCCAACTGAACAATTTCTTCTGGATGAACAATTCTACCCCAAGAAAGATCGGTAATGTGAATCAATCCGTCAACACCACCTAAATCAATAAATACACCATAGCTGGTAATATTTTTAACTGTTCCTTCAAGGATCTGTCCTTTTTCAAGTTTGGCAATAATTTCAGCTTTTTGAACTTCGAGTTCATCTTCGATCAAAGCCTTATGAGAAACGACAACGTTCTTGTATTCATGATTGATTTTAACGACCTTGAATTCCATGGTCTTATCAACAAAAATATCATAATCACGAATAGGTTTAACGTCAATTTGGGAACCCGGCAAGAAAGCTTCGATTCCAAATACATCAACAATTAAACCACCTTTGGTTCTGCATTTAACATAACCAGTAATAATTTCTTGATTATCATAAGCTTCATTAACACGTTGCCATGATTTGAGCAAACGGGCTTTCTTGTGTGAAAGTAATAATTGTCCGGTTGCATCTTCCTGGCTTTCAACATAAACTTCAATTTCATCTCCAATTTTCAAATCGGTTTTATATCGAAGTTCAGAAGCTGTAATAACACCATCTGACTTAAATCCGATATTTACTACTATTTCACGAGAATTGAAAGACACAACGGTTCCCATGATAACAGCTTGTTCATCAATAGATTTAAATGACTTTGAGTATAGTTCTTCAAGATTTGCTTTTTCTTGTTCACCATATTTATGGCCTTTCTTTTCCAATGAATCCCAATTGAAATTTTCAATGGATTCATAATCGTTTTTAATTTCAGTAAGCTTACGTGGAGCTTTTTCTTTAAAAGGTTCTTCTGTATGAGCGATCTCCTGAATTGGAAGTTCTTCATTAACAGCTTCTTCTGTTGGGATTTCTTCCATTACAGTTTCCATTGGTTGGTTTTCTTCATTAGTAACTTCCTGTTGGGGAGCAACTTCTTCAGAAATGTTTTCTAATTCTTCTGACATCTTTTTTAATCGATCTGCAGATGCAAATCATTTTTTTTAAGTTTGACATGAGGTTAACTTATTTATTATCAAATCAAAGAGCCTCTTTTGATTTGAGGGGACAAAAATACAAAAAAATTCAACATCTATCTTCTTAGCTATGTTTTTTACTTTAAATAAAAATCATTGCTGTTTTTTATTTTAATGTTCCTCCTTCTTTGTAGTGCTTTCCCCTACAATCGGAAATCCAAAACGCCTTCCCATAAATACTAAAAAAAGATATATAGTCACCCTACATATCTTTTACTGATTGTATATTAAAAAAACAAAGTCGACTTTTTTTAGTACTTTTGCCAACTCAAATTAATAATTTTGAAAAAACGGATTGCAATTTTAGGTTCTACCGGGTCAATCGGAGTACAGGCTTTAAAAGTAATTGATCAACTTTCTGATATATTAGAAGTTGAAGTTTTAACTGCCTTTTCGAATGCTGATTTACTCATAAAACAAGCAAAAAAATTCAATCCAAATGCAGTTGTCATTGTCAAGGAAGAATTCTACAAATATGTCAAAGATGCTCTTAAAGAGGATGATATCAAAGTATTTACAGGAGAGAAATCCTTATGCGATATTGTTGAGATGAGTTCTATCGACTTAGTTCTGTCAGCATTGGTTGGGATTTCTGGGCTTGCTCCGGTTTATCATGCAATTGAATATAACAAGACCATTGCCCTTGCCAACAAAGAAGCCTTAGTTGTTGCAGGAGAGCTTATGACAAACCTTGCTAAAGAAAATGGGGTAAGCATCTACCCTATTGACTCTGAACATTCCGCAATTTTTCAATCTCTTTCAGGAGAATTTCACAATCCTATAGAAAAAATTATTATCACCGCTTCAGGTGGTCCTTTCAGAGGTAAAAATATTGATTTCCTAGAAACAGTTTCTGTAAAACAAGCCCTTAAGCATCCTAATTGGTGTATGGGAAACAAAATAACCATTGACAGTGCCACGCTGATGAACAAAGGGTTAGAAGTGATAGAAGCAAAATGGCTTTTCTCTGTTGATATCAACAATATTGAAGTAGTTGTTCACCCTCAGTCAATCATTCACTCTCTTGTTCAGTTTCAGGATGGTTCTGTAAAAGCACAACTTGGGTTACCCGACATGAAATTGCCCATTCAGTATGCTCTTACCTTTCCGCTCAGGCAACAGAACAATTTTCCGAGACTCAGTTTCAGCGACTACCCAACCCTTACATTTGAGAAACCTGATTTACAGACTTTTCCCTGTTTAAATCTGGCATATCAGGCTTCCAAAATTGGCGGAAATATACCCTGCGTTATGAATGCAGCTAATGAAGTTGCTGTATCACTCTTCCTCAGGGAAATAATCAAATTTAACGATATTCCTAAAATTATTGAAGAATCCATGAATCAAATCAATTTCTCAGTTCCAAAAACCATTGCTGAATATTTGGAGATTGATAGAATTACGCGTTCCCGCATCATTCAAAATTTTTCATAGTTTAATGAACAATAATATATAATCAGTGTTAAAAAAATCATCATTTACATTAAATAACTAATATGGGTATTTCAATTCAAATCATCGGATTAATTTTGAGTTTAGCTTTTTTAGTTTTTACTCATGAACTTGGACATCTAATTTTTGCAAGAATATTTCATACCAGAGTTGACAAATTTTATCTATTTTTCAATCCAGGTTTCTCCATAATGAGAATGAAAAAATTTGAAGGAAGTTGGCATTTCAGCTTCTTCTCCTCAAGAGTCCCAGATGAATGGATTGACCATCCGGAAAAAACCGAATGGGGAATCGGCTGGTTACCCTTAGGAGGTTATTGTTCCATCAACGGAATGGTTGATGAAACAACTAAAGCAGGAGATCTTCCGGAAGAACCGCAACCATATGAATTCCGTTCAAAAAAATCATGGCAGAGATTTTTTATTATAATTGGTGGAGTTCTCGTAAATTTCATTTCTGCATTAATTATCTATTCTGCTGTTCTTTTCGTTTGGGGAGAAGAAATTGTCAAACTGAAAGATGCTCAGGATGGACTTCAATTCACACAGGCAGCAAAACAAATCGGGTTTAAAGACAGGGATAAGATTGTCTCAATTGATGGCAGAGTTCCTGAAACCATTTCTGAATTTGCCAATTCTTTGCTAATTGATGAACCAAAGTCTGTCCTAATAAACCGTGAAGGAAAGAATGTAGAAATTCAGATCCCAAGAAATTTCGGGAAGTTGGTATTAGCTGAGGGGAGTGGAACATTTTGCGACTATTACTATTCTTTTGTCATTGACAGTGTTGCAGATAATTCTCCTGCTGCTAAAGCAGGGCTTATAAAAGGAGACAGCCTTGTTGCGATTAATAACACTCCAATGAGTTCGTTTTTTGAATTCAAATCAGTTTTAACTGATAATAAGGAAAAAGAGATCACTTTAGCTTATTCCAGGAATGACAGCTTATATCAAGACACTTTACTTCTTGGCAAAGATGGAAAATTGGGAGTTTATCCCTATGGACCGCAGAATTTAAAGGCAGAAAAAATTGAATATGGTTTCTTTGAATCATTT
>Ga0209099_1001580_pt1 | contig 22334 bp, 23 predicted proteins | sample AD_JPNHW2_MetaG_FD_184430 | JGI IMG/M metagenome (GOLD analysis project Ga0209099, IMG submission 184430) | Active sludge microbial communities of municipal wastewater-treating anaerobic digesters from Japan - AD_JPNHW2_MetaG (SPAdes) (version 2) | ecosystem: Engineered > Bioreactor > Anaerobic... | reverse complement strand
CTTTGCGGCGTAAAAAATTCAAAAGCTATGGAGGGCTTTTGATTTTTTACGCCGAAAAACAGATAAAAAATGAAAAATCATTAACTAAGAAATAGCTTTAATCGGTCTAAAAAGTGATAGTACTATATAGTGCGTCCCATTCTTCGGACCATTTTAATCAATGTTAACATAATTAGTCCTTTCAAGTTTGACATTGCAAAATTACAAATTTATTTCAAAATTGATTTCTTTTGTTGCATTTTTTGGATTTTTCGGTGCGGAATGTAGCACCGAAAAACTATGCGGGGATTTTATTGATAGATACAGTTATAGGATAATAGCCTGCAATCAAGAATTTGATTGCAGGCTATTATCCTATCCATCAGCAGTAAAGTTTGAGCGGGGCAGAATGCTTGAATTACCACTAAAACCTTATTGCATATAGCCTTCGTAATGCCTTCGTGCTTTATTTTTTCAAGATTTTCTTTAAGATCGTATCTTTATCAATCTTTTTAGTGCAGAAGAACCAGTCATAGCATTTCGTATTTTCGTCTTTACTTTCCATTCTTTCTTTTGCTACACCGCAAGAACCTGCTGTTGGTACAATCACTTCGTCACCCGGTCTCCAGTCGGCCGGCGTTGCAACGTTAAACTCATCGGCTGCCTGTAATGCAATCACTACACGATACAACTCATCAAAATTACGTCCTAAGCTAAGTGGGTAATAAATAATCGTTCTAATAATTCCTTTCGGGTCAATTACAAACACTGCGCGAACCGCTTTTGTATTGCTCTCTCCGGGCATCATCATTCCGTATTTTTGAGCAACCTCCATTGTAATATCTTCAATCAAAGGAAATGTTACTTCTACATTTTTCATTCCTTTGTATTCAATCTTCTCTTTGATGGTTCTTAACCATGCAATATGACTGTAAAGTCCATCAACAGAAAGACCTACAAGTTTACAATTGGCTTCATTAAATTTTGGCTCCATTGTGGCAAAGGTCATAAACTCTGAAGTACAAACAGGTGTGAAGTCAGCAGGATGACTAAATAGGATTACCCAACTTCCTTTGTAGTCGGATGGGAAATTAATTTCTCCTTGTGTGGTTACTGCTTTAAATTCTGGTGCATTTTCGCCAATGCGGGGCATCGAAATTACTTTTTCTTCCATAGATAATTTTTTTTTAAATTGTTTTACATTAATTTATTTAGTTAAAATACTATTTTAATTTCTTGTCATTTTTGGTTCGTTTTTTAGCTGATTCATAATGGTTTGCGTGTATGAAGCGTTGGGGATTGCGGGCTACGTTCCTATCTGCCAGCACTAAAGTTTGAGCGGGGCAGAATGCTTGATTTAACCACTTTACCCCCAAGATGTTAGGTTTAGTTTTCGCTAATATCAACATCTATATACATTCTTTCCCAATACTTAGGTTCCAAAACAATCACATCGTCACTTGTATACGGAATATTATCTTGTCCTGCATAAACATGAATAATATCATCAATTATAAAGCCTATCGTTGAAAGTATTGTTTTATCCTTTCCCCCCAAAGGAGGTGTCAATGTCCATTCTTCAAACTTATCACTTCTTATATGTAAACCCGTATTAAAAGTATCAAAAAGATTGACATGTGAAATAAATGTTGAATCCGTCTGTCCGAAATATATCTTCAGGTCATCTCCAAATTCTCTTAATTCTTCAACAGGGCCATTAAGGGCAGATAAACCTGTTGTTATAATATTAGTGTCAAATACATTATTATATTCTTCAGGCAACTCAAGCACCACTTCCAAACCCATATTCACATATAAATACTCTAAAGTGACATCGTTTTTAAAGTAACCTCCCTGTCCATCTGGATTTTGATAAACGTTACAACATAGTTCCGGTATCACTGATACTGTGGAATTGATACAGAAGTCTGTTGAAATACCTCCTTGTCCTGTACGACCTCCAACGAGTGCAATATAAGTATCATCAGGATTTTCCCGAAAAAATCTCACCATGTTTAATTTTCCTATAAAACTTGTTGGAGTTACGCTTGTTACAAAGTCGCCAAATTGAGTGTATCTTAATTCTTGTTTTCTTTTTTCTAATTTTATTTTTTGCTTACCATCAGGGATTTCCGAAGTACATTTGATTTGTTGTCTAACGTTGCCGTACTTTTCCTTTGCACAGGAAGCAAAAAGGGAAATTATTAATAAAAGTATTACTGTCTTTTTCATAATTGTGATTTTTAATGTTTTAAATTAAACCTAACAATTTGCGGCTGTGTTTTTTTGCAACTATTCAACTGCTTTCAGAAATTCCTTATCCAAAGGAGAAATTGAAGGTCCGAAATAGTTTGTAAGATTGCCTTTTTCGTCAATAACATATTTGCTAAAATTCCAATCGGGTTGGTGATCGTTCCATCCATTTTCTTTGCTTTCTGTAAGCCATCTAAAAATAGGTTGTTGTTCCTTGTTTTTGATCACAACTCCTTTTTTTGCTATTGGAAATGTTACACCATAGTTCAGTTGGCAAAATTGGGAAATTTCGTTGTCATTGCTTTTTTCTTGTTCAGCAAAATCATTGGCAGGAAATGCAATGATCGCTAATTTGTCACCCAACATTTCGTGCAGCTTTTGCAATTCCGCATACTGTCCTGTGTAGCCACAATTTGAAGCAGTGTTTACAATCAAAATTTTCTTGCCCGAATGGATGGAAAAATCAATCGAATTCCCATTGTTCAATGTTGCTTTTTGTTGGTAAAAAGAGACGGACGGGGCAGTGTTATTTTCATTGTTTAAAACTGTGCCATTCTTACCGCTTTTAGCCGTTTTGCGAATAAGCGGATAAAGAAATCGTAGTACTTTTTGTTTGAATGTTTCCATCTCTTATTTCCTTTTTATTGATTCATTATTTAAGTCCAATCTTTTGGTCGCTTGGAATCTCCCTGCCATTGCCGCTAACGCCCTATTTACGCAACATAGATACAACATTTGCTTCTATGAAACACATAACTAGGTATTTTGTTTTGAACATTAGTTTCTTTTGCCTAATATAACTATTAGACAGCCCATTTTTTTAATACCTTCCTTTTCAAAGTGAAAGTGATTGTGCTTGCTGTTTAATATTGCACAATTACATTTTCATTTCAGACATTTAGTTCTTTGGTTGTATTATTTTGCTTTATTGAAATTGATCAAATCGGTCTGAATTCATCACTTTCACCCAAGCGTTTACAAAATCTTTGACAAATTTCTCTTTGTTGTCATCCTGTGCATAAACCTCGGCATAAGCACGTAAAATTGAGTTTGAACCAAAAACTAAATCCACTCTTGTTGCAGTCCATTTCACTTGACCTGTTTTTCTTTCTCTGATATTGTAAAGATTGTCAGAAACTGGTTCCCACACAAAACCCATATCGGTCAGGTTTACAAAAAAATCGTTGGTTAAAACGCCCACATTTTCTGTAAATACCCCGTGTTGGGTTCCTCCATAATTGGTACCTAAAACACGCATTCCGCCAATCAATACAGTCATTTCGGGAGCTGTTAAACCCATTAATTGAGTCCTGTCAAGGAGCATCTCTTCGGGTTTTACGGCATAATCTTTTTTCTGCCAGTTCCTATATCCATCGTGTAATGGTTCCAATACCGAAAACGATTCAGCATCGGTCATCTCATCAGTGGCATCTCCTCGTCCAGGTGTAAAAGGAACTTTTATTTTCACTCCGGCTTTTTCAGCGGCTTTTTCGATGGCAGCACTTCCTCCTAAAACAATCAAATCGGCAATGCTTACTTTTTTGCTCAATCCTGCCTGAATTTCGGTAAGTCTACTCAAAACCTTTTCGAGTCGTTTGGGTTCATTTCCTTCCCAATTTTTCTGAGGGGCAAGGCGTATTCTTGCGCCATTAGCTCCACCTCTAAAATCGGAACATCTGAAAGTTCTGGCACTGTCCCAAGCTGTATTGATCAATTCGGTGGGGGTTAAACCACAATTGAGAAGTTTTTCTTTCAAATCGTCAACTTCTGATTCCGAAAGCGTATAATTTACGGTTGGAATGGGGTCTTGCCAAATTAAATCTTCCTTTGGAACATCTGCACCAAGATAACGGCTTTTTGGTCCTAAATCTCTGTGAGTAAGTTTAAACCATGCTCTGGCAAATACTTGGGCAAAATATTCAGGGTCTTTATAAAAACGCTCAGATATTTTTCTGTATTCAGGGTCCATTTTCAGAGCCATATCTGCATCGGTCATCATTGGGTTTCTGCGAACTCGCGGTACATGGGCATCAAAGGGTTTATCTTCTTCCTTCATATAAACTGGTTCCCATTGTTTCGCACCCGCGGGGCTTTTTCTGACTTCCCAATCATGATTTAAAAGCAGATAGAAATAGCTGTTGTTCCATTTGTTAGGAGTTGTTGTCCATGCGCCTTCTAAACCACTTGTTACGGTATTTTCTGCATTACCTTTTCCTTTAGGGTTATGCCAACCAAAACCTTGTTGCTCGATGGGAGCTCCTTCGGGATCGGGGCCTAAAACGGAAGCATCGCCATTTCCGTGGGTTTTACCAACGGTATGCCCACCGGCTGTTAATGCAACGGTTTCTTCATCGTTCATGGCCATTCTCTTGAATGTAACCCGCATAGCCTGAGCCGTTTTCAAAGGGTCGGGATTTCCGTCAACTCCTTCGGGATTCACATAGATTAATCCCATTTGAACAGCTGCTAAAGGATTTTCAAGACTTCCTTCATCAGATTTATTGGAATAGCGCTCTTTCCCTAACCAGTTTTTTTCCGCACCCCAGTAAATATCTTTTTCGGGATGCCAAATATCCTCACGACCACCACCGAAACCAAATGTTTTGAAGCCCATTGATTCATAAGCCATGTTTCCTGCAAGAATCATTAAATCTGCCCACGAAAGTTTGTTTCCGTATTTTTTCTTAATAGGCCATAATAGTCTGCGTGCTTTATCTAAGTTTACATTATCAGGCCAACTGTTGAGCGGTGCAAAACGCTGATTACCTGTATTACTGCCACCACGTCCGTCGGCTGTACGATATGTTCCGGCACTGTGCCATGCCATACGTATCATCAAACCTCCATAATGCCCCCAGTCTGCAGGCCACCAATCCTGGCTATCCGTCATCAATTTTTTCAAGTCACTTTTTACTGCTTCCAAGTCGAGTTTTTTAAACTCATCACGATAATTAAAATCCTTACCTAAAGGATTTGTTTTCGTATCGTGCTGATGCAAAATGTCTAAATTGAGAGCATTTGGCCACCAGCTCATCACGGAACTATTGGAACCCGTATTTGCTCCGTGATTGAAAGGGCATTTGCTTTTTTTTGAATCGTCCATAATTTTGAATTTTAATTTATAAATTTAGAGTTAATCGTTTCTGTAATATTTTTTTTTAACTTGAACGGTAAAGGTTTGCGTTATATAAAAAGTTGAGCATTTCGTAGCGATTATCTAACAACCCGCACAAAGTTAAATGCGAAATACGCCCTTTAAAATTAGCAGTAACTGCCCAATTTTTTATATACCATGTTCGCGTTTCGTTGGTTTTTGTCATGCTATTTTTCTTTTCATTTCAAATTTACATATTCTAACCGATAGATAACCCCTCGACTTCGCTCGGGGTAACACCCTTCGACTTCGCTCGGGGTAACACCCTTCGACTTCGCTCGGGGTAACACCCTTCGACTTCGCTCGGGGTAACACCCTTCGGCTTCGCTCGGGGTAACACCCTTCGACTTCGCTCGGGGTAACACCCTTCGGCTTCGCTCGGGGTAACACCCTTCGACTTCGCTCGGGGTAACACCCTTCGACTTCGCTCGGGGTAACACCCTTCGGCTTCGCTCGGGGTGCTTCGGCATCACCCTTCGGCTACGCTCAGGGTAACACCCTTCGGCTTCGCTCGGGGTGCTTCGGCATCACCCTTCGGCTACGCTCAGGGTGCTTAAGTGTCTAATCCTTAATGCAGCGGACAGAAAAGCCGTGTGCACGGTTGTTCATGTTCACGAGAGCATTGCTACTCTCGAAGATCAGGGCCATGGACTTGATACCAAATACCGTATTCGACCAATAGTAGCCGACACTACCCTCATAGTAGAACTCGCCACCGCTGAAGCGAGTTCCCGCCAGGGGCAATTTAAGCGGAGAGGCAAAAGCGCCGGCTGCATCGTTGCTACTCCAACTTGCACGCTCTTCTTCCCATTCGGCTTCTGTTGGTATGCGGTAACCACTTGGGCAAGGATTGTTGATGCCGTTGACACCCTGCCAAAGGTTGTCGTTTTGCGGGTTCCGCCAATCGTAAGGGCTACTGCTATTGGTTATAAAATCGCCATGCCCGGGTGTATCGCTTGTTGCCAATGTAGATGTTGCACCCGATGTACGTTTTTCGTAACCGTCGGCTGCACGCCCCCACTGGTACAAATCGCCATAAGCAAGGGCATCGGTGCTACTTGTTGCCACTTGTGAAGCGCCAAGGTTGCGGTCCATCCAAATTCTCCCTGTAGTGGGATTCATAACATCAGTTGAACTCATTACAGGTCCCCATTGTGGCTTATTGTTTATAAAATACATTGTTTGGCCGGCTTTACCCGCTGGCACAGTTACCCATGCTGTGCCGTTCCAATATTGCATTTGGCCGGCTTCGGTGCCGCTGGGTATCGGTAATTTTACAAACCCTCCATCACTTAAATAAACCGTATCGTTGCTGATGTTCAAGGCTTGAAGTTCATTGGTAACAGAACCGTCTATTTCACTTGGAAGACTAGACCAGCCCAAAACTCCGGCACCATTGGTTGACAAAATTTGTCCACTTGTTCCGTCAGCATTCGGGAAAGTGTAAGCGTTATTAATATTCAGGTTGCTGAATATTTTTAATGTGGCGGTGCTGAAATCACCGTAAATCAGTGGTGTTGATGTACTGCTGTTTGCAATGTACAGTTTGTTGGAACCGGTTTCATTGTAGCCGGCCTGATAGCCTAAAAATACATTTGTTGAACCTGTAGCATTATAACCAGCATATGCGCCCAATGCTGTGTTATTATTTCCTGATAAATTTCCAGACAAAGAACCATAACCAACAGCTGTGTTGATTGCGCCTGAAGTATTACCGCCCATCGCTCCATGCCCAATAGAAGTGTTTCCACCACCAGAAATATTTGCCTCCAAAGAACTTTGTCCAATAGCAATATTTGCATTACCAGTCGAAGAATTCATGGATTTTAAGGCAAATGTGCCAATAGCAACATTCCATTTCCCAATAGTATTGGAAATACCTGCCTGATATCCCAAAAAAGTGTTATAAATACCTGTTGTATTCCCTATCCCTGATTGATAACCGAAAAATGTATTAAATAATATTGGATCAATTTTACCTGAGTACTCGTTGTTTACTTTAAAATTTAGAGGCACATTATCTGTTGTACCAATAAAATTTGTTCCGTTCAATGTTCCGGCATTTCCATTTAACGACCATGCATTTGTTGAAGGCAATTTTACAAATCCTCCATTACTTAGAAAAACAGTATCGTTGCTGATGCTTAAGGCTTGAATTTCGTTGGTAACAGAACCGTCTATTTCACTTTGTAAATAACCTTCAGCAGCATGATTACCCCAACCATAAGCCAAGTTCCAATTGGTAATATTGGTGTTGGTTATTCCAAACGATGGGCTTGCTGTCCATATTGGGTCGGTTTCAGAAGTCAAAAATCCGCTTACATCGGGTATCTCACTGCGAACCAGTGCTGTGGAATCGCCCAAAGCGGTTTGGGTTGCCAAAGTGCTTAAATCCTGGTCGCCGGTGTTGACCCCTGAAAGATTACTCAAATTGGTAATGTCGGTTGCGGTAATATTGGCAGCTTCGCTTGATGAATAAACAGGGTCGGTTTCGGAATTTAAAAATCCGCTTACATCGGGTATCTCACTGCGAACTTGTGCCGTGGAATCGCCCAAGGCGGTTTGAGTTGCCAAGGTGCTTAAATCCTGGTCGCCGGTGTTGACCCCTGAAAGATTACTCAAATTGGTAATGTCGGTTGCTGTAATATTTGCTGCCTGACTGCTTGTAAATAGTGGGTCGACTTCAGAACTTAAAAATCCGCTTACATCGGGTATCTCGCTGCGAACTTGTGCTGTGGAATCGCCCAATTGTGTTTTAGTTGCTAAACCACTTAAATCTTGGTCGCCGGTGTTGACCCCTGAAAGATTACTCAAATTGGTAATGTCGGTTGGGGTAATATTTGCTGCTTCGCTTGCTGAATAAACAGGGTCGATTTCGGAGGTTAAAAATCCGCTTACATCAGGAATCTCGCTGCGAACTTGTGCCGTGGAATCGCCCAAGGCGGTTTGAGTTGCCAAAGTGCTTAAATCTTGGTCGCCGGTGTTGACCCCTGAAAGATTACTCAAATTGGTAATGTCGGTTGCGGTAATATTTGCTGCCTGACTGCTTGTAAAAGTTGGGTCGGTTTCAGAGGTTAAAAATCCGGTTACATCAGGAATCTCGCTGCGAACCAGTGCTATGGAATCGCCCAAGGCGGTTTGAGTTGCCAAACTGCTTAAATCTTGGTCGCCGGTGTTGACCCCTGAAAGATTACTCAAATTGGTAATGTCGGTTGGGGTAATATTTGCTGCTTCGCTTGCTGAATAAATAGGGTCTGTTTCGGTAATTCCTCCCGATACTGTTTCTGCCGTTTTGGCATGCAACGCATAAGGTACGCTTAATAACTGGCTTGTTCCTGTAATGGTATAAGTAGTTAAAGGAGGTTCAATTGCCGTTTTGGTTTCAATAAAATAGGGCCCCGCTGACCAATCAATTGTATTAAAACCAGTGCCTCCACCAATTTCAATGCTTACCAACCCATTGGCGTTGGTAGTAGGCGTTTGCGTTTCGGTGTAAACAACTGTTCCCGAAGGTGTACCCTGGCGGATGTTTATCTCCATGCCTATTTGCGTGTTAGTAACTAAGGCATCGCTACTGTTGCGAATTACTGCCTGATAACTCATTTTTTCGGGACTTTGTGCCCAAACGGTTGCCGTTAGTAGAACGGCTGCTAAAAATGTAAATACTTTTTTCATTGCCGTGTCCTCCTTAATTTTTAATGATTTTAAATGTTTTTACTTCTTTGTTCCCTTGGATTACTTTTACAAAATAGGTGGCAGGCGCAAGATTGCTCATAAGAATGTTTGTTTGATTGCCAGTAATTTTTTCGTTTTGTAGAAGTTTCCCATTCATGTCGTACAGTTGATACGATAAGTCTTTCAACTTTTCACTTTCAACTTTTAACTCTAAATAATCGGTAGTGGGGTTGGGATAAGCCAAAATTGAAAGGTTGATACCTTTGGCTTCTTCAATTTCTGTTACTACCGAAATTTCATACGGTTGCTGCACGCCTTCCGCCACAGAACCATTTGTTCCTGTATTGGTGGCATAAACAACCTGACCAACGGAATAGCTCGCCGAGCCACCGCCGCCCAAAGCATTACCGCCTGTGGTATTAACGCTTTCTTGTGCTGATACAGTAGAAAGGGAAAAGGTAAAAGTCAAAAGTGTTGCCACTCCCAAACTTTTTAACTTTTTACTTTCACCCTTCAACTTTTTTTGTTTGTGTCTCATTTACGACCTCCTTTTTTAATGGTGAATACTTATGTATCTGTTCTTGTTACTGTTTCAATGTTGTGTCTGGGTTTCTTCCAATAAACGCCAACGTATTATTTACGCAACAGAGATAGAACTTTTATAGTGCGTCCCATTCTTTAGAACATTGTTTTTCAAAGTGAAGGTGATTAGTTCTTGCAGGCTCGACAGTGCAAAATTACATTTTAATTTCATACATTTAATACTTTTGTTGCATTTTTTTTATTTTTCAACGCGGATATAGATATTCCTGTTATACAATCCGCCCAATCGTTCAATGAAGATCTCCTCCAAAGCAGGTTCACGACCTCCATGCCAATTTTTATGTCATTGATTATCAATCAATTGATATATTCATTTGAAGTGAATGGAGTGCCTTGGTCACTATTGATAATTTCTAGTTTCCCGGGCGTAGTGATGGCATCGGCGATGACAGAGCAACACATTCAGCCACATCGTGTTACTCAAACTCCAACTGACTACATAGCGGGAATCCACGTCAATAATGGCAAACAGATACATAAAACCGTTTGACGTTCTTGCACTTCCTCCAAGACAACTTATGCCTTCTACTCTGCCGTATATTTACGACGGCTTGTCTTCTTTGAATTGTTTATTATTTTAAATTTTGTGCAAAGATAGCCACTTTACCCGTTGGCTTAAATTGGGGGGAGCATTATACCCTTATTGGCTATACCGCGTGTTGTGCGTTCGTGCATTATTTTTCTTTTATTTTCTCATCAAGCCAATTTATCATTGTATCCAGACTAAGTTTTATATTTCCTATCGAACAATGATTACTTGCATGGTCTTTTTTTGTAAATACAATATCTGTAACGGATTTAGCATTCGACAATGATTTTATCATAGGCGTATGCAGTTTAAACGGAATAAAATGGTCATCTTTACCAGTAATCACCATTACATCTTGCCTAATTTTATCTGTATGTAAATTCTTGCCATTCATCTGCCATGCGTATTCAAATGCATCCATTGGAATGTTAATTTTGGTAATGTACATAATATTGCTGTTTCTCCAAGCTTCCATACCTCCTTTTTCAATTCCTTTCAGTGCAACTTTATTTGAGCCCTCTCTCATGTATTTTTTAAAGAAATCCATAAGCCAACGGGCTACTGCAGGCGGAATTTTATAATAATCATACGCACCACCTGAAGAAATCACCAATTTAATTCGGGGTTCAAAAGCGGCAGCCCTTAAACACAACCATCCGCCAAGAGACATCCCTATTAAAGCAGCTTCAGAAATTTTGTAAAAGTCCAGAATAGCCTTTACCGGTTTTTCCCATGCAAAGTCGAAAGGAATATTATACTTTTTAATGGTCTTCCCTTGTCCCGGACCATCGAATGCTATTACTTCGTATCCGTGAATTGTGAAATACCAAGCTATTGAATAAAATTCCTCAATAAATGAATCAAAGCCAAAGTGCAGAATAATTGTACCTTTTTTAATTTCGGTCTTTTCAGACATCTTCAAAACATGGAGGGATGATTCGTTGTATGGCACTGTATCAAGCTGCACCCCCTCAATTGGCATGTGGGAATAAAACAAATCAACAAACTTATCGTAAAGCTCTTCCTTACTATCTTTTCCATATAGTGTATAAAATTCGGCAGCACGATAAAAAAAAGCAGCTTCAATATATTTTCCGGATTTCAATTTGCTATCGGCCTGCTCTATCATTACTGGTTTCCATTCATCGAATTTTTTGATTTTTTTCCCTGCTGTTTTCAAGTCATCACATGATAAATACCCTAATGAGTGCCATCTGTTAAGTTGATAATTAAAGAGTTGCTTTTTATGAAAACAATGGTATCCAATCGGAAATGAGAATAAATCTGAGTCCATTTATGTTATTTTTATATTCACGCTTTGTTGATATCAGAAATTCTGTCTTGCATAGCACCCAACGGACAGAGGTATGTTTAGTTGCCGATTTCGAAGCAGTTTCCTATCAAGTGACAACTACTTTTGATACGAGCTGTGCCACTCAAAGGCATACTGCACCGGCAAATAACTTTAACGCTTGTTATCGTTTTGTTGTTTTTTTTGTTCAAGTTTTCTAAATCCATAATAAATTAGTCCACTGCAAATTAGTAATCCAAGTATTGCAGGAATAATAATAGACTTGCCTGATTCTCCTGCGTTTTGAATACTCCAAACTATCTTTCCTGTTGCCATCAATACTATCACACCGAGTCCCATAATTAGACTACGTTTCCAGAAAGCAAGTCCTAATGCAAAAAATGAGATTGGAACCGTAGTTATTAAGATTACTTTTTTATAATTCCATTCTCCATATAGCCAGTCTTTTTCAAACTGCATAAATGTCTTAACGTTGTCGCTTACTACTTCTGGTCTATTAAACCAGAACATACTTGTAAAAAGGCAGAATACAGTGATCGAAATCCCTGTCCAGCTTCGCTTATATGCAAAAAAACAAAATGGTATTAAAAAAATTGGTCTTATATACCAACTCCATTGATTGTGGTGTCTATCAAAAACCCATTCAAAGAAGGTTTGATCTATCATAGATACAACCAAAAATAAAACTGTCAATGCAAAAAATAGTAATGCGATTATTTTATCCGGATTAATAAGTTTCATATTCTTTCATTTAGTAATTATCTTTCTGTGCGTACGGTTTTTACAATAAACGCCAACGTTTTGCGGCTTGGTGTTGTGGCTGATTTCGGAGCACAAAACTATCAATACAACATAAAAGTTGGTGCGAGTTAGAATGTTCAATTTACCACTTCACCCGCCATTGAGCCAAACGCCTGTTCGTGGCTGCCTTCATTGTCCAAAGTTTAAAATTTCTTCTCTGTCAGTAGGTAAATTATATTTATCCAATAGGTCTAGCAAATATTTTTTAAATCTCATACTTATTCCTCCTTCGGTACAGCAATATCCTCCGTTTCCACTGCACATACACTCTCCTTGTCGTTGAACTTTCAATGGAAAAGTCGAGATAAGGTTGTTCGTCCATAAACTGATTTGTACTTCTTCCTTTACTTTCCCATTCTTGTAAAATATTATCTTCAAATCATAGACTGGGGTCATTGCTTGACTTTCTCCATAGGAGTCTTTTTGTCTGATTATTTGATGAAGTTCTTTTGCATCTTCCGCTTTTATGGTTGCTTGTCCTGTTATGATTATAGTGTCGAGATTTTTAGCTGTATTGAGGTCAAGTTGATGTGTGTAGTCGTCAAAAGTCTGCATAACAATACTGTCGTAACTTTTATATTTATAATCATTCTTGTTCGTCTGTCCATATACAGACGCACTGAATAGAAGAATGATATGTAAAAATATTTGCTTCATATACTGCTTTCTCGGACTGTCATAAGTTACCACTAACGTTTTATTGACCCAACAAAGATAGAACATTTATAGTGCGTCCCATTCTTCAGACCATTGTTATTCAAAGTGATAGCGATTCGTCCTTGCTGGTTAAACAGTGCAAAATTACATTTTAATTTCATACATTTAATACTTTTGTTGCATTTTTTTTATTTTTCAACGCGGATATAGATATTCCTGTTATACAATCCGCCCAATCGTTCAATGAAGATCTCCTCCAAAGCAGGTTCACGACCTCCATGCCAATTTTTATGTCATTGATTATCAATCAATTGATATATTCATTTGAAGTGAATGGAGTGCCTTGGTCACTATTGATAATTTCTAGTTTTCCGGGCGTAGTGATGGCATCGGCGATGACAGAGCAACACATTCAGCCACATCGTGTTACTCAAACTCCAACTGACCACATAGCGGGAATCCACGTCAATAATGGCAAACAGATACATAAAACCGTGTGACATAGGGATGTAAGTGATGTTCAAGCTAATGTGATTTGCGAGCTATGCGGTGTGCACGTTCCCCCCGCGGCGTGAGGTGCTTAGGCGAAAAGCCCGCAAAGCCGGCGGACGATGTGCCGCCGGTGCCAAAGAGCGACGGAAGAGAGCTCCTTTGGCACCGTTGCGGGCACACGACCGGCGGCTGCGGACTTGCAGCCGGGCATCGGCGGCGTAGCCGACACGCCCAAATAGTAAATAAAAATATGATCATAAATAAGTGCGGAATTTTTGATTAAAATCAAAAGATTACTCCTCATCGCAACCTTCCCGACGCGCCTGCAGAGTGGCGAACTGCAAGGATAAAATTGCGGAAGATGGCATGATCAAGGCAAAACTACACCTTTTACCGGACAATATAAAAAAAATATATTCATTTCTCAGTGAACACTCATTCAAAAAAATGATTATATTTGCACGATTATTTTGGAGGAATCAATTATTCCAAAAATAAGCATAAATTTCAGAAATACAATAACATACAAAAAAACGAAGAAGAATGGAAGAGAATTTAAACAATGAAAACGGTACAAATATTACCGACCAAAACACGTTGCAGGAAGAGAACATTTTTATCAAAAAGGATCAAGAAAATTTGGATACATGGGAAAACACTCCGAAAAAGTGTAACCACACACATTCTTTCTGTCAATATGGGACTTGGATTTTTATGGGAATATTGCTCATTGCAGTGGTTGCGTTGTTTATTCTGCACTTTTGGGGAAGCAACAAATCAGACGCAACAGAAGCATTCGTCCCAACTCCTTGTTCCAATAAGCCCGGTACCGGCGAAGTATTATATATTGACGTAGATTCCATCAATGCCAACTATTTGCTGATGGAGCAACTCAAAGCCGAATTAGAAGCCGAACAGAATAAACAACAGGCAGCTTTCAGTGCGCGTCAGAATGCTTTTCAAAAAAAATATGCTCAATTCCAAAAAAATTATCAGGCAGGTATCTTAACCGAAGCACAAGTTCAGAACACAAACTCACAACTGGAAGCCGAATCACAAAAGTTAGAAGCCGATTATCAACAAGCCATTGATGACCTTAGCAAACGTCAATATGAGGCAAACAACCGAATGCTCGATTCTGTTAAAAATGTTGCTGCCCGAATCAATCAAAAAAGAAACGCATCGTATATCCTTACCTATCAAAAAGATGTTCCTTTCATGATTTATAAAGATCCAACCAAAGACATTACGGAAGAAGTTTTATTTGAACTGAATAAACCGTTTAAAAACAAAGAAAATAAATAATGAAAACCAGACTCATTTCTATCTCACTTTTGACAATAATTATCTTTTTTTCAGTTGCCTGCAACCATAACAACGACAAAAAGGACTTAAAAGATACCGTCCGCGTCATTGACCCCGATGATACCATTGCCGGTCGCAAAGTGGAATCTACCTACCCCAGCGGCGCACCCAACGAAGTAAACTTCTATCGCGTGGACGAAAATGGCAACGTTACCGATGAACTGATCCGAAAAGTATATTATTTCGATAACGACGTAAAACAAAGTAACGGACTGAAACAAAAGTACATAGAAGGCAGTATCAGAAACGACAGTCTGCGCGACGGCGTTTGGAAAGCCTATCACAGAAACGGCAAATTACAAGTAAGTGCCACTTATCGCTTGGGGATTTCTGTCGGCGAAGAAAAAGTGTATTACGAAAACGGACAACTTGCCCAATTAGGTCATTATGACCAAACCGGTTGTTGCACGGGGGAATGGAAATTTTATGGAGAAGACGGAAAAGAAGTAAAAATCATTGTTGCAGATGCTAATACGGTGGTGTGCAGAAGCTGCCCTAAATGCAAAACATTGCTTCAAAAAGATAAAGAGGCTGTACAACTATCTAATAATCAGATTAATAAATCAAAAAAATAAATATTTATAATTAATAAACAATATTATGGAAATACCTTTTGCAGAATCTTGGAAAATTAAAATGGTGGAACCCATCCACAAAAGTACACGTGCAGAACGTGAACAATGGTTAAAAGAAGCCCATAACAATATCTTTATGTTAAAGGCAGAACAAGTATATATCGACTTATGTACGGATTCGGGTACCGGTGCCATGAGCGACCGTCAATGGTCTGCCATGATGCTGGGAGACGAAAGCTACGCCGGCGCGACTTCCTTCTTTAAATTCAAAGATGCCGTAACGCACATCACCGGCTTCGATTTTGTAATTCCAACTCACCAAGGTCGCGCAGCCGAAAACGTTCTCTTCTCCTATTTGGTTAAACCCGGAAACATTATCCCAGGCAACGCCCACTTCGATACTACGAAAGGTCACATTGAATCCCGCAAGGCTTTTGCTATTGACATCACGATTGACGAAGCCAAAGACACGCAATTGGAAGTTCCTTTCAAAGGCAATGCAGACCCTAAAAAATTGAAAAAAATCCTAGAAGAAAATAAAGGAAATGTGCCATTTATCGTCCTGACCGTAACCAACAACACCGTAGGTGGACAGCCGGTATCAATGGCTAATATTAAAGAAATCAGCGCATTATGTCATAAATACGGCGTTCCCGTAGTGATGGATTCTGCCCGTTTTGCCGAAAATGCCTATTTTATCAAAACCCGCGAAAAAGGTTACAACAATAAAACCATTAAAGAAATTGCCAAAGAAATGTTCTCTTATGCCGATTGCATGACGATGAGTGCCAAAAAAGATGGTTTAGTGAATATGGGCGGTTTCATTGCGACCAACAAACAAGAATGGTTTGACGGGTGCAAGGCTTTCTGTATTCCTTTTGAAGGCTATTTGACTTACGGCGGAATGAACGGTCGCGATATGAACGCTTTGGCAGTTGGTTTGGACGAAAACACGGAATTTGACATGCTGCAAACCCGTATCAAACAAGTGGAATATTTGGCACAACGGTTGGATGAATTCGGTATTCCTTACCAACGTCCTGCCGGTGGTCATGCCATTTTTGTTGATGCCGATAGAGTGTTGACCCAAGTTCCGAAAGAGGAATTCCCTGCTCAAACGCTGACTTGCGAATTGTACCTCGAAGCCGGCATCCGCGCCTGCGAAATCGGTTATCTTTTGGCAGACCGTGACCCTGTAACACGTCAAAATCGCTTCAACGGTTTGGATTTGCTCCGTCTCTGCATCCCGCGCCGCGTTTATACCAACAATCACATGGATGTTATCGCCGTGGCTCTGAAAAATGTTTATGACCGTCGCGAAACCATTACTCGCGGTTTGGAAATTACTTGGGAAGCTGAACTGATGCGACACTTCACCGTTCAATTAAAACGCCTCGGATAATTTTATGCTGATTGTCGGAAACGTATTGGTATCGGAAGAATTAATCACCGATTCGTTCTGTTGTGATTTGGTTCAATGCGGCGGCATGTGTTGCATTGAAGGGGATTTAGGGGCACCTGTTGAGCCGGACGAAATCGGAGATTTGGAAGATAATTATCCTATTTTTAAAAAATATATGACCGACGAGGGCGTAGCATTAGTCGATAAAAATGGCACTTTTGACTATGATCCCGTCGGTGATTTTGTCACCCCGTTGTTGGAAGACGAAGCCTGCGCCTTTGTATATTACGAAGACGGCATTGCCAAGTGTGCGATTGAAAAAGCCTTTATGAACCATGAAATCGCTTTTCAAAAGCCTATTTCATGTCACCTTTATCCTATCAGAATCAAGAAATTACCGGATTATGATGCTTTAAATTACCATCGCTGGTTGATTTGCGATGCTGCTTGCCAAAAAGGGAAAGAAATGGGGATTCCCCTCTACAAATTCCTCAAAGAACCATTAATTCGGAAATACAGCGAATTATGGTATGAGGCATTGGAAAAAGAGATTCATTCAACAGATAACAAGTAGCTGAATTATATAATCAGCATGGCATCTCCAAAGGTCAAAAAGCGATAGTTATTGGCGAGAGCTTCTTTATATGCTTTCATTACTAAGTCGTAACCGCCAAAAGCGGCAACCATCATTAACATCGGACTTTGCGAAGCGTGGAAATTGGTAACCATTGCGTCCGAAACCAAGAAAGAGTAAGGAGGAAAGATAAATTTGTTAGTCCAACCTTCATAGGGTTTCACGTGTCCGTTTGTATAAGTCGAAGATTCTAATGCTTTCATGGTCGTGGTTCCGACAGCCACCACGCGATGATTCCGGTCTTTGGTATCATTAATTTTTTGGCAGCATTCCTCTGTAATGAACATTGATTCGGAATCTGTTTTATGTTTGGTCAGGTCTTCTACGTCAATATCTCTGAAGTTCCCCAAACCGGCGTGTAAAGTGAGTTCGGCGAAGTCAATACCTTTCAGTTCCAATCTTTTCATTAATTCGCGGCTAAAGTGGAAGCCGGCAGTAGGAGCAGCAACGGCACCTTCATTTTTAGCATAAATGGTCTGATAATCTTGTTCATCTTCGGGCATAATTTCGCGCAGCCGCTGAATGTCTTCCGGAATTGGGGTTGAGCCTAACTCGCGTAATTTCAACTTAAAGGCATCATGATTATCATCAAATAAAAAGCGAAGTGTTCTGCCACGCGAAGTAGTATTATCAATCACTTCCGCTACCAAGTCGCCATTAACACCGAAGTATAACTTGTTTCCGATACGGATTTTTCGGGCAGGGTCAACCAAAACGTCCCACAAACGGCTTTCTTCGTCCAATTCGCGCAACAAGGAAACTCGAATTTTGGCACCTGTTTTCTCTTTTTCTCCATACAATAAAGAGGGAAAAACTTTTGTATTGTTCGTAACAAACAAATCGCCTTCCTCAAAATAATCAAGAATATCCTTGAAAATTTTATGTTCAATTGTTTGATTCTTACGGTTTAAAACCATTAATTTTGCCTGATCGCGTTCTTTTGTCGGATGCAACGCTACCATTTCTTGAGGCAAATGATACTTAAATTGTGATAATTTCATTCTATTATTTTTGAGTGCGCAAAAATACAACTTCAAAAAGCGTTTGTCAAGGTATAAAAGCAAAAAAATACAAATAATAACAAAAAAGATGACAAATCAGCGAACAACGGGAAATCGTGAGCTATTTTTCTAAAAGAGATGTATCAAACGGGTCTAAAATATGTATTTTATAATCCGGTGTAGCGAAGAAATAGAATGAATCCATTCCGCTTTTTGCATAATAATTGGCAGTAATCAGGTACAAAAACAAGGTCTTGTCCTTTTCCGATGTATGAGATTTGGTTTCCTCGTAAAAATTCGTTACTTGTTCCATTTCATCTATTTCAATTTCCAATTCGGTCATTTTGACACTATCCGATTGCTCTAATGCAGCTTGATAATTCATCATGGCATCTGTTCTCATTTTAGGCAGTATATCTTGCACAACGCAGATATATTCATATTTATCTACGGTGTCGATTTTTACTACCCGAATGGAATCCAATCCGGTAATGTTCATTTGTTTTTCCAATTCCTGTTTTACATACTTTTGCGCAAGTTCAGTCATTCTATCGGTTAACGACAGTTCCTCGGTTTTCTTTTCACTATTGCCACACGAAGTTAGCAACAGAATAAGCACCAATACAACACAATAAACAGAATTATTAATTACTTTCATCATTAAAAAATTATCATAAATTTACAAATATCCCAATTATCTTGCAGAATCGGGAGGTTTTCAATTTTTCCGAACTGATAAATGGAGTAAATTCCCGAATTAAAAATGGTGTTTGTTCCTTGTTCAATTGAAACAGAACACGGAACAGCCTGACGAATACGATAGCCATTATTATCTTTGTACTTTTTCAAACTTTTTCTTTCAACTGCGAAATCTTGCCATTTCTGATAAGAAAACTGAGGTTTTATGTTTAAATAATAATTTTCCTCGTCTTTCTCGGATTTCGTACATGTAGAAAAACCTGATTTTTCAGAAACGGAAAATAGAGAGAGCCTCAAGTCTGATGTATCTAAAGGTGAAACGACCCACGAATAATGTATTTCGTCATTAATAGTAAAACCTGTAAAAAGTTGAATATAATTCTTTTCTAGGTTATTTAGCTGATTGACCAATTCTTCTATAGCTTCTTTAGAATAAGCGACTTCCTGTTCTCCAGTCAAAAAGGCGTAGCGGTCATCGCGGATTTTAGCGATAAAGTCGGCGGCTTGCAATGCTTTTTGTTCATCGGTTTTGGTCACTTTTTGAGTAGTCGTAGCCGGCACTTGTCGCACAACACCATCAACAATTTGCGTTTCCACATAATTATGTTCCTTATCCATGTAAGATAAATCGGAGTAATAGCGAAAAAAGTCGGGAATGTCTGTTGCTTGCACCGTGTAGGAACTTTCCGTTACTTGCTGTGATACGCTGTCGCGATACGCATAAATTTGCGCTAATGCCCCATTTTTCATTTGAGAGTTAGAAAGTTCAACGGCATATTGGAAATTTTCATCTGGCAGAATTATCGACTCAATATGCAGACTTTTCAGTTCAAAATATGTTTTATTCTGTTTAATAATATTGGTTAGTCCGAGCAATTTTTCTGCATATTCTCCATAATAACCTTTCATTTGTGTAATTTTATTGACGACTACATCAACTTTAAAAGCAGTTTTAGGCAGGGCATAATAGAAATAGTTTCCAATAGTTGCCATACCACTGTCTGCCGGCAAAGGCACAACATTTTTTTGTGAAAAGGAGAACAAACTTGATAAAACGATCAGGGACAAAAGGGCTAAACGTTTCATAACATATAAAAATTAAAAAGAAGGAACCAAATTGGAGAACCCCATAAAAGCCATCGCGAGGATTCCGGCAGTAATTAAAGAAATGGGAACGCCTTGCATTCCTTTGGGGATTTTAACGAAGTCCATTTGTTCGCGCAATCCGGCAAAAATAACAATGGCTAATGTAAAACCGATAGCGGTAGCAGCGGTATAGACTACGCTGTCCAAGATAGTAAATCCTGCTTTTTCGGTAACTGCAATGGCAACCCCTAATACGGCGCAATTTGTGGTAATTAAAGGAAGAAAAATTCCTAAGGCTTGATATAAAGACGGGCTTGTTTTTTTCAGGACAATTTCGACCATTTGTACCAATGCAGCGATAACGAGAATAAAAGTAATTGTTTTTAAGAAGGTTAAATTCATTGGTATGAGGACATAATTTTGAATCAGGGAAGTAACTAAAGTAGCGAGTGTCATAACAAAAATAACTGCGACCCCCATGCCGAGGGAGGTATTAATTTTGTTAGAAACGCCCAAGAACGGACACATTCCCAAAAATTGAGCCAGAACGATATTATTGACAAAAATACATCCGATAACCATTAATACATATTCCATAGTAGTTGTATTTTTAAATTATTAATTTTTTTTACGTTGTAAATAGCGAACAAGAGCTATCAGGAAGCCCAACACAAAAAATGCGCCGGGTGCCAACACAAAAATCAAAATTCCGTCTCCGCTGATCAGCGTATGCCCAAAAATGGCACCGCTGCCCAACAATTCGCGAATAATGCCAATCAGTGTCAACGACAGCGTAAAGCCTAATCCCATTCCCAAACCGTCGAGCATGGAATCGAAGACCGAGTTTTTGCTAGCGAAAGCTTCGGCACGCCCTAGTACAATACAGTTAACGACAATCAACTTAATGAAAAGTCCCAAACTGTCGGATAATGCCGGCAGATAGCTTTGCAATAATAAATCTACAATAGAAACAAAAGTGGCAATAATAACAATAAAGGCAGGAATTCGCACAGAATCGGGGATAAAATTCTTTAAAGAAGATATCAGGAGATTCGACATCAGCAACACGAAAGTGGTTGCCAACCCCATTCCTAAGCCATTCATGGCGGAAGTGGTCACTGCCAACGGCGGACACATACCCAATATAAGAACGAGAGTAGGATTTTCTTTCAATAAACCTTTCGTTAGGATTTGTACTTTACTCATTATTAGCTCCTTTCTTTGTTACGATATCAAAAGCTTTTGCGGCACGATTAACGGCATCACAATAAGCACGGGAAGAAATCGTGGCTGCGGTGATAGCATCTACGGTTCCGCCATCTTTTTTTACTTTTAAATTAAACTCATTATTTGCCGGACACATTTTCACAAACTGATCCGAGAAATTGGATTTTGATTTATTGATTTTGTCGCCTAAGCCGGGGGTTTCTTCCATTTTAATCACCTCGGTTTCCAATATGTTTCCGCCAGCATCAAAGCCTACCATCAAGCTAAAATATGATTTGAAAGCCTTATCGGTGTATGTTTGAACCGCACCACCGAACAATTCTCCGTCTTGATATGCCAAATTGACAAAAACGGAATCGGCATCGTTCGGTAATTTAATCGCAACACGTTCTGTTTTTCCTGAGAATCCGGGCAATACGGCTTTAATTGCTTCTTGTGTTTTGGCAACTTCTTGTCCATCAATAGATGGTTTTGTAATGACATAAACTCCTGCCAACGCTGCGGACGCTACAAGGACAATGAGCGTTAGCGAAAAAACCATATTGCGGAGGTTTGATTCTTTTTGAGCCATAATATATTTTTTATTTTTGTTTTCTAATAAAATTATACTCCAAATGCTTTCGGTTTGAAAGCTTTATCAATGAGTGGCACTAAGGCATTCATAATCAGAATGGCGAAAGAAACCCCTTCGGGATAAGCTCCAAATAATCGGATAATAATGGTCAGCAAGCCGCACCCGACTCCAAAGACCACCATTCCCCATGGCGAGGTAGGCGAAGTGACCATGTCGGTAGCCATAAAACAAGCACCCAGCATTAAACCACCAGTCAAAATATGGAAAAGAGGATTGGCATATTGCGTTGGATCCACTAACCAAAAGATACCTGCAA
>Ga0209099_1001578_pt1 | contig 22360 bp, 11 predicted proteins | sample AD_JPNHW2_MetaG_FD_184430 | JGI IMG/M metagenome (GOLD analysis project Ga0209099, IMG submission 184430) | Active sludge microbial communities of municipal wastewater-treating anaerobic digesters from Japan - AD_JPNHW2_MetaG (SPAdes) (version 2) | ecosystem: Engineered > Bioreactor > Anaerobic... | reverse complement strand
CGTCAATGGTAAGGCTGCTGAATGAGTCAACCATAAGGTTGCCGTAGATTACGTGAGGTTTATTGTTTCGGAATTCAACATCACCCTTCAGCACTTCGTTGTTGTGAAAATAAGCATCCTGTCCCCAGGCTACCAGTTTAACATCCTGCCGGTGGCCATTGGTTTCAAAGATGACAGAATCGGTGCGGATAAGCGGCAGATCGGTATTTCCGGGATCAATGGTGACTTTTACAAAAATATAGAGGCTGTCTTTTGAAGCTATTTCCACATCCGATTTCTGAAAAACAGCATCGCCATCGATGTTTACACGGTAAGGAGAAGCACTTCCGCCAGCCAGCCTGATAGAAGATATTTTCACAGGCAGATCACTGTTGTTATAGACCATTAAAACCTGCGAAGCGGTGCCTATAGATGTAAATATTGTGTCAAATATTACTGTGTCGTTACTGAAAGTGAGTTGAAAATCCGCATCAGAATTGAATTCTTCTTTATTGCAGCCCAGTATAATGAATGAAAAAGCAATGCCTGATATTAAAACAAATATCGTTAACCGTATCATTTTCAACTGTTTCATCATTAAGGGTGTGCTGCAAAATTAAGCGTAACAGATTAAATACGCTCAGGTATATGATTTATTATTCGTAAAGTATCATTTTGTTGATTCTTTTATTATTTTTAAAAGTCGAATTACGAAGGTAAATATATTTGCGGATAGCCCGTTTGGAAGTGCATCTTACCTGTCATAATTTGCCTTTGTATTTATACGCTTTAAAAGGGAGTAGTCGCATATAATAACGAACTTAGATGAGTTACATACGCTTCGATAAGGACCAGCTCGTGAATCTCGAGTTTTCGCTCACGAGAGAATTGTTAAGGTCGAACAGGGCGGGTTCCTATGCCTGCACCACCATTATTGGATGCAATACACGGAAATACCATGGAATGCTGGTTGTTCCGCAGCCACAGATCGATGGCGGATTGCATGTATTATTGGCCTCGCTGGATGAAACAGTGATACAGCAAAATGCGGAATTCAACTTAGCCCTTCATCGTTTCAAAGGAGATGTTTATACTCCCAAAGGACATAAATACATCACCAATTTCGAATCAGATCCGTTCCCTACTCTCACTTACCGTGTAGGTGGTGTGATTCTTACCAAGGAAATGTTCTTCGTGGCATCAGCCGATCGCCTGATCATCAAGTACACGCTGGTTGATGCTCATTCACCTACACTGCTGAGATTCAGGCCTTTCATTGCATTCAGAAATATTCATGCAGTAAGTAAGGCCAACGGTAATGCTGATCTTAGCTACCAGGAGGTAGCCAATGGAATTCGTATGAGGTTATATCCGGGTTTCTCAAATCTTTTCTTGCAGTTTTCAAAAAAGCCGGAGTTCGCATACCGCCCTGACTGGTACTTCAATTTTGAGTATATCCGTGAAAAAGCCCGTGGTTACGATTATCTTGAAGACCTTGCAACACCCGGAACATTTGAAATTCCCATCGCCAAAGGTGAGAGCATATACTTTGTTGCCGGTCTCGAAGAAGCTGATACAGAACTTTTCGGGAAGATGTACGACCATGAACTCAGGCACCGCATTAAACGTGACAGTTATGAACACTGTCTGCAAAATGCAGCGGAGCAGTTTATCTTTCATCGCAATAAACGTACTGAGATATTGGCGGGTTTTCCATGGTTTGGCAGCATGTCGCGCGATTCGTTCATCGCCCTACCGGGGTTAACACTTATCCAGGGCAAAGTTGACAAATTCAGAGAGGTACTGGCTGAACTTATTACTGAAATGAAAGGCCCGTTGTTTCCAAATACGGGTAGCGGCATTTCGGCAAATTACAACTCGGCAGATGCCCCATTGTTGTTCTTCTGGACATTGCAGCAATACATAAGGTTTACAGGGGATCAAAATGTGTGGAAAGATTACGGGCTGCCGATGAAGACAATACTCTATGGTTTCAGGCAGGGCGTGCAGTTTAATATACACATGCTTGACAGCGGATTGCTTTATGCCGGCGAAGAGGGATATGCTGTTACCTGGATGGATGCTGTTGTTGATGGCCACCCGGTTACACCACGTATTGGTCTGCCTGTTGAACTCAATGCTTTATGGTACAATGCCATAATGTTTGCACTTGAACTGGCACGCAAAGCCGGCGATACTGAATTTGTAAATGACTGGGAATCAATAGCTGCTATTATACCAGCAGAGTTTGTTCATACGTTCTGGATAGCTGATAAGAAATATCTTGCTGATTATGTCCACGCTGATTTCAGGGATGTTTCGGTAAGGCCCAATATGATATTTGCCACTTCATTGCCTTATTCACCAATCGATGATGACCAGCGTAAAGGAGTAATTGACCGGGTGATAAGTGAATTATTAACTCCCAGGGGCATTCGTACCCTGGCACCCAAAAATCCGGCTTATAAACCTGAATACACTGGCAACCAGGCTGAACGGGACTGGGCTTATCACCAGGGATCTGTTTTCCCCTGGCTGCTGGGGCATTTTGCCGAAGGCTACCTCAAGTTGCACGAAGAATCAGGCGTTGGATTTATCACTAAGATATACAATGGGATGGAAGATGTAATGACAGAGCATGGAATAGGTTCAATATCTGAACTTTATGACGGAGATCCGCCTCATAAACCTTCAGGAACCATAAGCCAGGCCTGGAGCGTAGCAGAAGTATTACGAATGAAATGGTTACTGGAGCAATATAAACCAGCGAAAAAAACAAAGAAATAACTTAATAAATATAGCAGATGAAAGTATTGATGTTTGGGTGGGAATTCCCGCCGCACATCACCGGGGGATTAGGTACAGCCTGTTTTGGAATGACAAAGGGACTGCTGAAGCATGGTATCGACGTTCTTTTTGTTGTTCCGAAAGCCTATGGCGATGAAAGCCAGGAAGCCGTCAGGCTGATTAATGCCAGTGATGTGACGGTGAAAATGAGGGAGCCGGTATTTCAGGATTACTGGAACCAGATCACCTTCATGGAAATCGGGTCAAACCTCATTCCTTATGTTGGGCCTGTTGAGTTTGAAAAGATGGTTGCCGAGGACCTGAGATCAACAGAAGAAAAGATGAATCCGGTTTTTGCCGAACGTTTCACTTTTTCGGGAAAATATGGGCAGGACCTTATGACCGAGGTTTCGCGCTATGCTCTCATTGGGGCAACACTTGCATCGGAACAGCAATTTGATGTCATCCATGCTCACGATTGGCTTACATACCCGGCTGGTGTTGCCGCAAAACATGTTTCGGGCAAACCGCTTGTGGTACATATGCATGCCACCGAGTTCGACCGCTCGGGCGAGAATATCAACAGCAATGTTTACGATATTGAACGCAAAGGCATGGAAGAAGCCGACCGGGTGATCACAGTGAGCAACCTTACAAGGAACATCGTGATTGAACGATACGGGATTAATGCCGACAAAGTATTTACGGTTCACAATGCAGTTGAGCCAATTGAAAAAGCTGAACTGGCTGATAGTGAAAAGCATGTAAAAGAGAAAGTTGTCACATTCCTGGGCAGGATCACATTCCAGAAGGGGCCTGAATATTTCATCGAGGCAGCAAAGAAAGTGCTGGAACGCGATCAGAACGTCAGGTTTGTAATGGCTGGCACGGGTGATCTTATGGAGAAAATGATCCGCCGGGCAGCACGGTTAAAAATTGCTTCCAAATTTCACTTTACAGGCTTCCTGAAGGGCGAAAATGTTGACCGGATGTTTGCAATGAGCGATGTATATGTAATGCCATCAGTCTCCGAGCCTTTCGGGATATCACCGCTTGAAGCCATGAGGTCGAATGTTCCGGTTGTGATTTCAAAACAATCCGGGGTTGCCGAAGTACTCAACCATGTTCTCAAGGTCGATTTCTGGGATATAGATGCCATGGCTGATGCCATATACAGCCTTCTGCATTACAAATCGCTCACCACTATGTTCAGGCAACATGGTACTGAAGAAGTTAACAATCTGAAATGGGAAAATGCCGCCGCCCACATTGTTGAAGTTTATAATCAAGTCTATCAAAAGTAACTACGATAAATAATAAGAGCCATGAGATCTATCTGCCTCTATTTCCAGGTTCATCAGCCGTTCAGGCTTCGCACATACAGGTTTTTCGACATCGGTGCCGACCACTACTATTACGATGATTACCAGAACAAACATATTGTCAAGCGAATAGCTGAAAATTGCTATCTGCCGGCTAACGAAATCATGCTGAACCTAATTAAGGAGCATGGCCCCAATTTCAGGGTATCGTTCAGCATCACAGGTACGGCTATCGAGCAGTTTAAAAAATATACCCCCGAAGTCATTGAAAGCTTCAGGAAGCTTGCTAAAACAGGAAATGTTGAGTTTCTTGCCGAAACCTATTCGCATTCGCTGGCCGCATTTAAAGATGAAGCCGAGTTTATGCAGCAGGTTAAGAAACATGCCGAAACAATCGAACAAATGTTTGGCGTTAAACCTGTTACCTTCCGCAATACCGAACTGATCTATTCCAATGACATTGCCGATAAGGTTTACAAACTGGGGTATAAAATGATGCTCACCGAAGGCGCTAAGCAGGTTCTGGGTTGGAAGAGTCCTAACTTCCTGTACAATAGCCGGCCTCATCCGCAGCTGAAGCTGTTAATGCGTAATTACCAGCTCAGCGACGATATTGCTTTCCGTTTTTCACAGTCAAGCTGGGGTGAATGGCCGCTCACTGCTGACAAATACCTCAACTGGCTTAACATCATCGATAAGAAGCAGGATGTGGTGAATTTATTTATGGATTATGAAACTTTTGGCGAGCATCAGAAGGCTGAAAGCGGCATTTTTTCATTTCTGAAAGCATTACCCGGCATTGTGCTCAATTCGAAAAAGTGGATATTCCGCACACCTTCGCAGTTGGCTGATTTGCTTGACCCGGTTACCACCCTCGATGTGCCTTATAATATATCATGGGCAGATGAGGAACGCGACGTAACTGCCTGGCTGGGTAACGACCTGCAGGATGAAGCATTCGATACACTTTACTCGGTCTCTGACATTATGGCCGATTGCGATGACGAAGAATTAATTCGTGACTGGAACCGCCTGCAGTGCAGCGACCATTTCTACTATATGTGTACCAAATGGTTCAGCGACGGTGCAGTGCATCATTATTTCAACCCTTACAGCACTCCTTATGAAGCATTCATTAACTACATGAATGTGGTTTCTGATTTTCTCATCCGCGTTAAAGAATACAGTGAGAATAGGATTGCCGGAGGGAAACCTCTGAAAAAGGTTGAAAAAACCGAACCGGCAGCACCCCAAAAAACAATAAAAGCAAAGCCGGTAAAAGAAACTAAGCCCGCCAAACCAAAAGCTGCTGCAAAAGTCACCACCAGGAAAGCAAAGTAACCTTCATCGTCCCTCCGGGCCGTTTTGCCTGAACCTTGTTCTGCTACCCTTTCACAGAGGCCGGAGCCATGGATCTTTTGGAGTTTTAGTGATACTGAATCACTAGAATATGTTGTTGTCAATCAGGTATATATGATTGAATGAGTGTGATTGTTTATGGTCGCACTTATCGAAAGTGATGAATATGATTTCAAAAAAGTAGTACTTTTGCGATTCATTACTTGCTCATAAAACTGCCTCAAAGTAATTCTGTTACTGATAAACCGGGTGAATAAGCCCGTAGTTACCAATACTAACTAACCGTATGACTCAAGAAAATTTTACAAAACCTGATTATATCTTTGAAATTAGCTGGGAAGTCTGTAATAAAGTTGGAGGAATATACACAGTCGTCTCTACCAAAGCACCGGATATTCAAAAAGAACTGGGAGACAATTTCATTCTGATAGGCCCTGATGTCTGGAAAGAAACGAGACAAAACCCATATTTTACCGAAGATCCCGAATTACTTCGTTCCTGGCGCAAAACTGCCGAATCGGAAGGGCTTAGACTAAAAGTAGGCCGCTGGAATATTAAAGGCAATCCGATTGTCATCCTTGTTGATTTCACAACTTACTTCCCGTCGAAAGACAAGATATTTGCCGAATTTTGGGAAACCTATAAGCTCGACAGTATTACCGGCAACTGGGATTATGTGGAGCCGGCGCTTTTTGGTTACGCTGCCGGCAAGGTTGTGGAGAGTTATTATGAGTTCTACCTTAATGCACAGGATAAGATTGTTGCTCAGTTTCATGAATGGATGACCGGGGCAGGCATTCTTTACCTCCGCCATCATGTTCCCCAGGTGGGCTGTGTATTTACTACTCATGCCACGGTGGTTGGACGTTCAATAGCCGGCAATAATCTGCCGCTATACAGTCATTTCAGCGACTACGACAGCGGTGAAATTTCACGGCGGTTCAATATACTGGCAAAGCATTCGCTTGAAATGCACTCTGCCCTTGCCAGTGATGCTTTCACAACGGTGAGTGATATTACAGCCCGCGAATGCGAGCGCTTCCTGGGGCGAAAGCCTGATGTAGTTACTCCTAATGGCTTCGATGAGAAACTGATTCCCAACCAGGAAGACCTTAAACTAAAGCGTGAAGCCGGGCGTAAGCGCCTGCTTGCCGTTGCCGAAACCATCCTCAACCAGGAACTCCCGACTGACAGTCTGCTCCTGGTAACAAGCGGACGCTACGAATTCAGGAATAAAGGTATTGATCTGTTTATCAAATCGCTGGGTAACCTGAATAAGGAAGAAAAGCTGAAAAAACCTTTGGTGGCTTTCATCATGATTCCCGCCCACCATTACGGCCCGGTTTCAGGCCTGGCTGAGCGTATCGGCAATCCTGATTTTTCTTCTCCCACCACCGGTAAGTACTTAACACATGGTTTGTTTGATCATAGTGATGATATCATACTCAGGTCAATCAAGGAATGCGGGCTGAATAATTCAGGGACGGATAAAGTAAAAATCTTTTTTGTACCGAGTTATCTTATTGGTGATGATGGCATAATCAACATTGATTACTATGATCTTCTGCCTGCTTTTGATCTCTCTGTTTTTCCATCTTACTACGAGCCTTGGGGCTATACACCGCTTGAAAGCCTCGCTTATGGAGTGCCAACCGTTACTACTTCACTGGCTGGCTTCGGACTTTGGGCAAGGAAAAACTGCGGTAACGACGTTATCACCGTGATTGACCGTGACGATGATAATAATCGTGAAGTTATCGACGAGATTTCTAAAGTCGTAAGGAAATTCAATAATATTGAAACTAAGCAACGTGAACATTATGCTTCACATGCCATTGAGATTGCACAGAAAGCACTGTGGAACAACCTGGAGGTTTATTATCAGGAGGCTTACGATAAAGCATTAAATAAAGCTGCCCTGCGGTCGGAACTGTTCAGGGATAAACGCCATACCGAGGTTGTGGAGGCTTTGCCGGCTAAACCTCATACTCAGCCGGAGTGGAAAAAGGTCATGATTAGGCAATCATTTCCTTCAGCCCTTGAGCCTCTCAATATCATGAGTCACAACCTTTGGTGGTCGTGGAATGCTGAAGCTGTTGAGCTGTTTTACTCAATACACCCTTCGCTATGGAAAAAGTTTGATAAGAATCCAATTCCTCTTCTGAACGCACTTTCTCTGGAACAACTCAAGAAACTGGCATCAGATAAAGCTTTTATCGAAAAGATGAATAAGGTCTATGCCGACTTTAAAGCGTATATGGAGGTTGGAAAGACCAAATCAGGCCCACGGATTGCATACTTCAGCATGGAGTTTGGCCTGCACGATTCAATACAGATTTATTCAGGCGGACTTGGTGTTCTGGCCGGTGATTACCTTAAGCAAGCCAGCGATTCCAACACCGATATGGTAGGCATAGGGCTTTTATACAGGTACGGATATTTCAAGCAACTGTTGTCGCCCTTTGGTGAACAGGTGCCGCAATATAATCAGCAGCGCTTCAACCTGCTTCCTGTCAGCCCGGTAAATGATGCCGACGGCTTGCCGGTGCAGATTAAGATCGCTCTGCCAGGGCGTAACCTGATTGCAAAAGTCTGGCGTATCGATGTCGGGAGGATTCCATTATTCCTTCTTGATACTGATTTGGATGAAAACCAGGAAAACGACCGTACAATTACTTATCAGCTTTATGGCGGTGACCTTGAAAACCGTTTTAAACAGGAACTTTTGCTTGGCGTAGGAGGCATCCGTTTCCTTGAAGCAATTAGTGCAAATCCTGATCTTTACCATTGCAATGAAGGCCATGCAGCTTTTATTGGCATCGAACGTTTGCGCGAGTTCGTCCAGGAAAAGAAGTTCTCATTTGCCCAGGCAATGGAAGTAGTGCGTTCATCGAGCCTTTTTACCACGCATACGCCTGTTCCTGCCGGCCACGATGCTTTCCCTGAAGATATTCTCCGTACATACATTCCTCATTATGCTGAAAGGCTGAACATATCATGGAATACTTTCATGAATCTGGGCAGGTATATTGAGAATAAGCCTGATGAGAAATTCTCGATGAGTGTGCTGGCAGCCAGGCTAATGCAGGAAATGAACGGGGTTAGCCGCATTCATGGCCAGGTTACGCGTGCCATGTTCAAGAACATGTATGATGGATTTTTCGAAAAAGAACTTCATATTGATTATGTTACCAATGGGGTTCATCTCCCAACATGGTCGTCGCGTTTGTGGAAACAGTTGTATCGCAAGGTTTTTGGAGATAATTTCATCGATAACCAATTGGATTTCAAACTGTGGGAACGAATTCAGGAAGTTGACAATAAAGAAATCTGGAGTATCCGCCAGCAATTGCGCAGCGATCTGATTGATTTTATCAAGAATCGCTATACCGAGGCAATGGGCTATAGTCATGAAAACCCGAAACACATCATCGAAATAGTTGATTCGCTTGATAAAGATGTGCTTACAATAGGTTTTGCCAGGCGTTTCGCTACCTACAAACGCGCACACCTGCTCTTTTCAAATCTTGAGAAGCTGGCTGAGATTGTTAATAACAAAGGCCGTGAAGTCCAGTTTATTTTTGCCGGTAAGGCTCATCCCGCCGATAAAGCCGGAGCTGACCTTATCAAACGCATCATTGAAGTTTCGCGTATGCCGCAATTTGTCGGTAAAGTGGTGTTCCTTGAAAATTATGGCATGGACATGGCCAAAAAACTTGTGCAGGGTGTTGATGTATGGATGAATACACCTACACGCCCGCTTGAAGCTTCGGGAACCAGCGGTGAAAAGGCCATTATGAACGGCGTTGTAAACCTTAGCGTTCTCGACGGCTGGTGGGCCGAAGGTTATATTCCAGGAGCTGGCTGGGCGCTGAAAGAAGAAAGAGATTACCAGAACCAGCAGTTTCAGGATGAACTGGATGCAGAAACAATCTATAATCTCCTTGAAGATGAGATTGTTCCGACTTTCTATGACCGCGGACCGGATGGAATTCCTGAGAAATGGGTCGCCCATATCAAAAACACTATCTCGGGTATTGCACCTCATTTCACAATGAAACGCATGCTCGACGATTATCATACCAAATACTATAATAAGCTCTACGACAGAACGCTGAAAATGCGAGCCGACGACTACCAGATGGCCAGAAAGCTGGCAAAATGGAAAGTAAAAGTTGCCCGTAACTGGGAATTGATAGAGGTTGTGGACTTCAGTATTCCTGATACCAATATACAACCCCTTAATCTTGGCGATTCATTTAAAGCCACCATCACGCTTAAACTTGGAGAACTTAACCCCGACGATGTGATGGTAGAGTTGGTTGCCGGCCAGCGCATAAACGAGCATATGCAGGAACCTACAGCAATAAGGGAGTTCGCCTTCCAGGACAAGCAGGGACAGAATTCAGTATTTTCGATTGAATTCGATACTGCTTATGCAGGAGTGTTCGATCTTGCATTCCGCATTACACCCAAAAATCCCATGCTTCCTCACAGGCTTGATTTTAACCTTGTGAAGTGGGCATAAAAAAAGTTTAACGTTTAGAGTTGAAAGTTGAAAGAGTGCGGTCATTGTGATTGCACCAACCTTGGAAATTTAATTAACGCATCACAATATCAACAGATTATGAAACTTTTAGAAGGAAAAACTGCTCTTATTACCGGCGCGTCACGCGGAATTGGAAAAGCTATTGCATTAGCTTTTGCAAACGAAGGCGCTAATATTGCCTTTACTGATATCCGTCGCGATGAAGTGATGGAACAAACCGAAAATGAACTGCGTGCCATTGGAGTTAAAGCGACGGGTTATGCATCGGATGCCAGTTCGTTTGAGGATAGCGAAAGAGTTGTAGATTTAATTGCCGCAGACTTTGCCCGGATAGATGTGCTGGTAAACAATGCCGGAATTACCCGCGACAACCTGCTCATGCGTATGGCTGAAGCAGATTGGGACCTGGTAATAAAAGTTAACCTTAAAAGTGCATTCAACCTTACAAAAGCTGTTCAGAAATATATGCTTAAACAACGCAGCGGCTCAATTATTAACATGAGCTCGGTTGTGGGTATTAACGGAAATGCAGGACAATCGAATTATTCCGCTTCAAAGGCTGGCCTTATCGGTTTTACAAAGTCAATAGCGCAGGAACTTGGCTCACGGGGTATCCGTTGCAATGCTATTGCTCCGGGCTTTATTGAAACCGACATGACAGCTAAGCTGCCTGAAGAAGTTCGTAAGGAATGGGCGCAGAAAATTCCCCTGCGCCGTGGTGGCAAACCTGAAGATGTTGCCCAGGCTTGCATTTTCTTTGCCTCAAATCTTTCAGAATATGTTACCGGACAGGTGCTTAGTGTCTGTGGTGGTATGAATATGTAAAACCTCGCTAATTAAAATGAAAAAGCCCGGAACCTGATACCGGGCTTTTTCATTTTATCTACTTCAGCCATTGATCCAGCCATCTGAAGAATTCTCTTTGCCAGAGTACACTGTTTTGCGGACGTAATACCCAATGGCTTTCCTCAGGGAAATGGAGATAACGTGCCGGTATTCCCCTGAGCACCGCTGCGTTATATGCAGCCATCCCCTGGGTGAATGGTATGCGGTAATCATTCTCGCCTTCAATAATCATTATTGGAGTGTCCCACTTATCCACGAATAAATGGGGCGAGTTGGCATAAGAATGGTCCACTCTCGGGTTATTCGTCTCCCAGTAAGGACCGCCAAGATCCCAGTTGACAAACCACATTTCTTCTGTTGTAAGATATTGGTCTTCAAGATTAAACATTCCGCAATGCGAAATAAAAGCTTTAAACCTGCCTTCGTGATGACCCGCGAGCCACAGCACCGAGAAGCCTCCATAACTGGCGCCAACTGCTCCAAGCCTGCTTTTATCCACATAAGGTTCGGCAGAGAGCGAATCGATAGCGGTAAGGTAATCTTTCATGTTTTGTCCGCCGTAATCACCGCTTATCTGGTCGTTCCATTCCTGTCCGAAACCGGGTAAGCCCCTGCGGTTAGGGGCCACAACTATATAGTCGTTAGCTGCCATCATCTGAAAATTCCAGCGATAGGAGAAAAACTGGCTCACCATACTTTGAGGGCCGCCTTCGCAATAAAGAAGCGTAGGGTATTTCTTAGCAGGGTTAAAATCAGGAGGATAAATAACCCATACAAGCATCTTTTTGCCATCGGTTGTAGTAACCCACCGGCTCTTTACGGAGGCTGATTTTACATTTTTAAGTATATCCTGGTTGATGAACGTGAGCTGATTTTCTTTGCCCTGAAATGAAACTTTATAGATTTCAGAGGGTTCTAACATGCTTTGCCTGATGCCGATAAGGTCATTGCCGGCAAGGCTGATGGATACATAATCATAAACGCCGTTGGTAAGTTGCTGAATTTTCCGGCTGATGAGATCAAGCCGGTAAATCTGTTCTGTTCCATGATGCCCGCTGATGAAAAATATTGATTTCGAATCAGTGCTCCAGTTGAAATTTTTAGAGCTCTGGTCAAAGCCCATGGAGTAATCACTGAGTGAACCGGATTTCAGGTCACAGATCATGATACGGTCCTTATCCGCTTCAAAACCATCGCGTTCCATACTTCGCCACACAAGTTTGCTTCCATCGGGTGAAAACACCGGATCCTGGTCGTACCCTTTGTTTGACTGGCTGATATTGAGCGTATTGCCAGTATTGGCGTTATAAATGTATATGTCGGAATTTGTGCTTAGAGAATATTCTTTCCCTGCCATCTTCTTGCAGGTGTAGGCGATACTTTCTCCATCAGGGCTCCAGCAAATCTGCTCCATGCCACCCCACGGTAGCATAGGTGAATCAAATCTTTCGCCGGGCATTATATCAATAGCCGCACCAATTGTGCCATTGTGGTAGGGTGCAACAAAAATGTGACTGTATGAATAATCACTCCATGAATCCCAATGCCTGTACATGAGGTCATCTTCGATGCGCACATTCGCTTTCGGCAAATCGGGGTAAAGTTCGTTGGGTGTTTTATCGAGTTTTACCCTTTTTGTGAACAATATCCTGGCACCGTCAGGTGAATAAGCAAAACCACTGATATCACCATCGATATCTGATACTTTTTTCATTTCCGATCCGTCAGGGTTTGCTTCCCAAATTTGCGAACTGCCTGATTCAGACGACAGGAAAGCTATTTTTTTGCCATCGGGCCGGAATATTCCGTTCGATTCGCTTCCTGCAAAGGAGGTCACTTTTCGTGGCTGCCCACCGCCTGCCGGCATAAGATAAAGATCGCTGTTGCCTTTGTTGGCTGCAAGGTCGTACCATGTTACACCAAACAACAGGTTCATGCCGTCGGGTGATGCCTGGGCTTCGCTCACCCTGCCGAGTTTCCATAGCAATTCAGGCGTGTAACGTTCCTGGGCAACAATTTCCGGAGAATTTATTATCATCAAAGCCAGGAGTGACGTGTATGTAAAGATTTTTGACCGTATCATTCTGCTAAAATTTGTTTTGCGAAGTTAACAAAGAAGCAGACGCCGAAACACATGGTGGTTATGTGAATTGCCTCATTGAAATTGAGAATATTGCTTAACTTTAACTTTTAATCATTTAACAGCAATAAGCAGTTTATGACATTCAGCCTTAAAGAGATAAGAAGTTTTAAGGAGGCCAGGCCTTTGTTATATATCCTCATTCCTGCACTATTGATCCGGCTCCTCAGTGCCGTTTTCTCAAAAGGTTTCGGGATGCATGATGACCATTTTCTTGTGATTGAACCTTCGTATTGGTGGTCACAGGGGATCAATTACCAGGGATGGTTGCCATCAGGAAACAATCATCCTCAGCCCGATGGGCACAGTATGTTATATTCCGGGCTTCATTACTTGTTTTTTGTCGTCTGTGACTGGCTCAGGATTAACGACCCTCAATTAAAGATGTTGTTAATCAGGATAATACATGCGTTATACTCACTGCTGGCTGTAGTTTTTACTTATAAGATCACTGAAAAGATTGCAGGAAAGCAACCTGCTTTTGTTGCAACTTTACTGGTGGCTTTTTTATGGTTTATGCCATTTTTAAGTGTCAGGAACCTGGTAGAGATCGTTTCTATACCGCTTCTCATGGCAGGAGTATGGTTCATCCTAAGTGCGGAGGATCATAAAAAGCCGATATGGATATATTTCATTGCAGGAGTTATTATGGGTTTGTCTTTTTCCATAAGATTTCAGACAGCCTCATTTATAGCCGGCACAGGAATTGCCATGCTTTTGCTTCGTTTATGGTGGCCGGCAATAGTATTTGGGATCGGTGTAATAGTTTCGATATTACCCGTTCAGGGATTGATTGATTTCTTTATATGGGGAGCTCCTTTTACTGAGTTTACTGAGTATGTTCGTTACAATATGCAAGCTGCCTATGACTATATCATCGGGCCCTGGTATAATTATATCCTGTTGCTGGCAGGTATTCTCATACCACCTGTCTCTCTTTTTCTATTGACAGGCTTCTTTGCTACCTGGCGAAAAAACATCCTCATATTTCTACCTGCATTTATTTTTCTGGTTTTTCATTCGGTATTTCCAAACAAACAGGAACACTTTATTTTCCCGATTATTCCATTTGTTATTTTATTAGGTGTTGCCGGATGGTACGAGATATCCAATAAATGGAAGTTCTTAGCGAGCCACCGGAAATTTATCAGCGGCAGTTGGAAGTTTTTCTGGGTAATAAACATACTGCTCCTTTTATCCGTTAGTTTTTCATATTCAAAGAAATCGAGGGTTGAAGCTATGACCTATCTGTCAGGTTACAAGAATGTTAAAATGATTTTACTTGAAGATTCAAAGCATAGTAGCGCCAAGATGATTCCGGTATATTATTGCGGACAATGGTTGGATGTTATGTCAAAATCCAGGTCGGGCTATGGAATTAATTTTATTCGACCATTGTATGACTCCGACAGTATAAGACTTGCACGTTTTGTTTTGTTTTTCGAAAATGATAGTCTGGAAGGCCGTGTTAATGCTTTGAAATCCTCTTTACCAAATCTTGAATTCGAAACCACGATTCGTTCAGGTATGATGGACCGTTTTATGCACTGGATAAATCCCGTAAACCTAAACCAGGATATTTATATTTACCGAAACAAAGACTTTTTCCCGAAAAAAAGAAATTGATATGACAGACAATACTCCTGCCGAACGGATCAGAATTCTCACCGACCAGATCAATCATCATAATTACCTTTATTATGTGTTGGCTCAGTCCGAAATATCGGATTATGAATTTGATATGCTCCTCGAAGAGCTTGCCGGACTTGAAAAGCAGTATCCTGAGCTGGCATTGCCCGATTCACCGACACAAAGAGTAGGAGGAACCATCACCCGGGAATTTGCATCGTATGAGCATAAAATTCCGATGCTCTCACTGGGGAATACATACTCCGACGAGGAGCTGCGCGATTTTGACCAGCGTGTCAGGAAGACGGTTGGCGACAATGTCGAATATGTCTGCGAATTAAAGTTCGACGGGGTTTCAATCAGTCTTAACTATATCAATGGACTGTTGGTCAGGGCATTAACCCGTGGCGACGGTGTAAGGGGCGACGATGTTACGGCCAATGTCCGGACAATCAGAAGCATACCGCTGAGATTGAAGGGTGACAATATTCCCGGTGAAATTGAGGTTCGGGGTGAAATCTTCATGCCCCGGAATGCATTTGACCAGCTCAATGCCGACAGGATTGAGTCAGGAGAAATACCTTTTGCGAATCCCCGCAATTCAACTGCCGGCACCCTTAAAATGCAGGATTCATCAGAAGTGGCGAAGCGAAGGCTTGAGAACTTCAGCTATTTCCTTGCCGGTGAAAACCTGCCGTTCAAAACACATTCCGAAAGCCTTAATGCGCTGAAGTGCTGGGGATTTAAAGTGTCCGATAAGACAAAAGTATGTGGTTCAATGGATGAGGTCTGGGACTTTATCCTGAGCATTGGAAAGCAGCGCGAGAAATTGCCCTATGATATTGACGGTATTGTTATTAAAGTAAATTCCATTACTCAGCAGCAGGCGCTTGGTTTTACGGCTAAATCACCCAGGTGGGCAATTGCCTACAAATACAAGGCTGAAAGAGTTGCAACACGTTTGCTGTCAATTGATTTCCAGGTTGGACGAACAGGTACAGTGACTCCTGTTGCAAACCTGCAGCCTGTTAAACTCGCCGGAACCATCGTAAAACGTGCAAGCCTGCATAATGCCGATATCATTGAAAAACTTGATGTGCGTATCGGTGATTCAGTTTACGTGGAGAAAGGAGGGGAGATCATCCCGAAAATAGTCGGGGTTGAAATGGAAAAACGCGACCTGTTTTCCCAGCCTGTTGAATTTATAAAGAAATGTCCCGAATGCGACACTGCGCTGGAGCGAAACCCGGGAGAAGCAGCCTGGTTTTGCCCTAACGAGGACGATTGCCCGCCACAGATTAAAGGCAAACTCGAACATTTTATCAGCCGCAAGGCTATGAATATCGAAAGTCTGGGCGAAGGCAAAGTGGAAATGCTGTTCGATAGCGGATTTGTGAGAAATGTCGCTGATTTATACGATCTTACAGAAAATAATCTGGTTGGTTTGACCAAAGTGATCGAAGGAGACGATCAGAAAGAGAAAAAAGTTTCTATCAGGGAGAAATCAGCGGCCAATATACTCAACGGTATTGCCTCATCAAAGGAAACGCCTTTCGAAAGGGTGCTGTATGCTTTGGGAATCAGGTATGTGGGCGAAACAGTTGCTAAAAAGTTAGCCCGCCATTTTGGCTCCATAGAGGCACTTCAATCAGCAGGATCGGATGAACTGCTTCAGGCTGAAGAAATTGGCGAGAAAATAGCTGCAAGTATCATCGGGTATTTCGCAAACCCAAAACACCGGGAAATTATTCTGAGACTAAAGACTGCCGGGTTAAAGTTCGAATTGGATGATTCTCAGAGCGCCAAATTGTCAGATAATCTGTCAGGCAAAGTTTTTGTAGTAAGTGGTGTGTTCAGCCGTTCCCGCGAGGAAATTAAAACGTTGATAGAAGCCCACGGAGGCAAAAACGCAGGTTCTGTTTCAAAAAACACTTCTTTCCTGCTTGCCGGAGATAACATGGGCCCTGAAAAGCGTAAAAAAGCTGCACAACTGAATATTCCAATCATTTCGGAAGAAGACTTTTTCGGGATGATTGGACAATAAACGAATTTGCGCCGTGCCCGTAAAGACCGAAATAACTGCTTTATACAACGAAACCTGTTCCCTTGTTGTTGAGAACAGGCTCAAGGAAGCCATGCTCCGGCTTGGTAAGCTCATGGAAGGATTGAGTATTGCTGATTTTACCCTTCAATACGAAAACCTTGACCAGACTTACCGCATGATGCTGGAATACACATTCCGCGGAGTTCCTGATCCGCAGCGCGAAAGGGTTTACAACTCACTCAAAATATCAATCCTCGAACTTGCTGACAGGGTCCACCAGAAAGCCCTTGAGAAAACGGGCATGAATACATTTTCATTAAAAGTTCAGCTCGAAAAAGATAAGGAACCTGTGAAGGAAGATGCTGTCCGCAGCTTTGATACTCACTCTTTCGACCGCGAACTGGAGCGCATACTGGCCGAAACGGAACTGGATCCGGCAGGAGACAGACAACAGGCCGCGCTCAACCAAATCACACCAAAACTCTTTCAATTAATCTGGCTTTCTGATAAATATACCGAGACGGATATACGACTGATCGAGTCAATCCGCATTTCAGAGGAATTGCCATGGTATGAGAAATGCCTCGCAGTGAGTGCATTGACGCTGAGCCTGCTCAATTGTTTTGACAAGGAAAAATTCCTGATGCTGTTCAGGTTCTACGAGCTAAGGCAGCACGAAGTCTGGCAAAGAGCGCTAACAGCCATTGTAATCGCCATTTTCTATTACAACAAGCGGATTGACCTTTACCCTGTGATAGGTGAGAAGATTGCTGAGCACATGGAAAATGAACAATTCTATGAGGATGTGCGCCAGGTGTTGATAGCATTATTCAAAGCACTTGAAACAGAAAAGGTTACGAAGAAGTTCCAGCAGGAAATAAGCCCTGACATACAAAAGATCGAAGAGAAAATCCGCGAAAAGATTGACCTTGACAATATCCTTGAGAGTGATTTTATTGAAGATAAGAATCCTGACTGGGAGATGCTCTTTGAAGATTCGCCGGGTTTACTCGACAAAATTGAGAAAATGTCGAATATGCAGATGGACGGCGTCGACCTTTTTATGGGAACATTTGCGATGTTGAAACACTTCGATTTCTTCAGGGATATATCTAACTGGTTCAGGCCTTTTTATAAAGAAAATGAGTCGGCAAGAAATGCTGTAATTTCTGAAGGTGAAAAAGCTGAAGCCTTCCTCGAAGGAATGGAGAATTCCTTTTATATGTGCAACTCCGACAAATATTCGTTCTGCTTCAATATTAGCCATTTGCCTGCAAACCAGCGAAATGGAATAATTAATCTCTTCAATATGGAGGCCGAAAGCCTTCGGGAGCTGAAACAGGAAGAGGATTTGCTGGCAAGCCCCAGGCGTGATGTATATGTGTTTAATCAGTACATCCAAGACCTCTACCGTTTTTACAAACTACACCCTTTTCGTGCCGATTTCAGGGACATCTTTGCGCTCGACTGGGACATTGAAGGTTCAGTCTTATTCGGGATAATAAGCAAAAGCAAACCACTAGTGAAAGACCTGGCTGAATTCCTTTTCGAAAAAGAGCGTTATACCGGGGCAATTCCTCTGTTGCAATACCTTTGTTCACAGCCTGAGCCATCGGGTGACCTTATTGGCAAACTTGCATACAGTTATCAGCGTACCGGTGATTTTGAGAACGCACTGGAATACTATCGACAGAGTGAGCTTTTTGACATCAACAGGTTGTGGAGCGTAAGAAAGATCATCTTCTGTTTGAGGCAGTCAGGAAAATTTGATGAAGCGCTTAACTGGTGCAATGAAGCGCTGGCTATTGATCCCGATGACGTATATATTAACACCATGGCCGGCAACTGCCTTTTCGACCTGAAGAGATTTCCCGAAGCGCTTGAGCATTATTTCAAGGTTGAGTTCCTGGCACCTGGTAACAAGAAGATTTTGAGGCCAATAGCATGGTGTTCCCTGGTAAGCGGCAAGATGGACATTGCAGGGAACTATCTCAGGAATATTCTTGAACTGGAACCCACCGCCAGTGATTTTATCAATGCAGGTCACGTAGAATTTTGCCGCTCCTCGAAACCCAAAGCAATCGAGTATTATACGAAAGCGCTGAATCAGCCCGGCATGAACATGACAAGATTTGCCCGGGTACTCAGGGCAGATGCACCAATACTGGAGGCAAACGGTGTCAAAGCTGAGGAAATTACCTTATTGCTTGATTACCTCAGGTACTTGTTATAAAAAAAGCAGGACCAAGCCTGCTTTCTTCCGATATTTTTTTCTGATTACCTGACAACCTGCAGCTTTTTTACATACCATTGATTACCGGTTTGTACTGATACAAAGTATAATCCGGAAGCTAATCCTCCCGGTAATTTAACTGCGCAGCTTTCAGGATTTCCGTTGTAAACAATTTTACCACGGCTGTCGGTAACACGGAGACTGCGGATTGTGGTCGCTGAAACCACTGTGGCCACACCGTCAGTCACCGGATTTGGATATATTCTGAGCAATTCTTCCTCTTTTTCAGGAATACCGACATTGGGTGAGCAAACAACATAGCCATTCCATCCCGGTCCCGCGATTGTAGCATTTGATTTGAAAAGTACTGTGAGCGCGCCACTTGCATTGGTAGCCGTAATTGATTCAGGAATGCTGTTGCCGCAATAATATCCCAGCACAGGGTCAACTGTGCTGGTTCCGTCGTATACGGTCAGCCTGTCGTTTTCACAGCCGGCGCTTTGTTCGATATCAAATCCCAGGAAATAAATGGTCATTTTCTTATCAGCCAATCCCGGAACAAAAGTAATGGCTGTCAGTTCGTTGTTGGAGTAATTCCCGTTTTCGCCGCCGGTATCAAAATAATTGCCGTGACAGGTCGTGAAATAGTAATTTCCCTGAATGTAGGCAGGCGCTACATTGATATAGTTTTGAACTATTACCGAATCTGAAGTGTTTTGGCGGGTAATTCTGAGCTTGACATCAAATGAACCATATTCATTATAGCTAACCTGGGGATTTTTATCTGTGGAAACAGCGGGGTCACCGCCTTCAAATTCCCAGTGCCAGCCGGTGGGTGAGCCTACAGAATGATCGGTGAACTGCACAGTCTCACCGGGATTGGGCGTCGTTTTGTCAGCAGTAAACGATGGGATAAGTGAACCGTCGAAAAGCTGGACATCGAGAGTATATTTCTGATGGTCTGCGATTTGGACCTGGATGGTTTTCGGAATGTATCCCGAAGCCGAGAAGGTCACATTATAAGTCCCCGCTTTCAGCAGCCTGTGATAATCTCCCACAGCCGGATCAGTGTAAACATGAGAGGAGTCCTTGTCGAAACTGGCAATGAAAATCTTAGCTGACAAAGGCGCTCCTGTTACCGAATCGGTTACAATGCCATGGAGGCCGTAAAGGCTTTCGTTCAGGAAGTTTAGAAGAGAACGGTAGTTATAATTCCAATGCGCTTCAAGCAAACTGGCGGGCAGAAGTTTCGTGTCGGATATCTCCATGGTAACTTCACGGCAGTGATGGAAGTAATTCATATAATCCTGCCGGCCTCCGCTGATTGTGTACCATGCATAACCGTTGGTAATGCCGTTATCATACTCATTCATATAGTTGCCCGGAGCGTGCAGGTGAACTGTATCTGCATATTCTCTGCAGACATAAATCCACCAGTTATTATCGGCAGCCAGTTTGGCCCAGGTGTCCCATGGATAATTCAGCACTTCGGTACCGCCATGAAAATTTGCAGACTGAACAAAATGATGCTGGGAGGCGAAGTTCATAAATGCCACAGTTTCAGGTTGCCAGGCATTGCCATCAGGGTGCTGTCCATCTTCAGGGTCAGGGTAATTTCGGTTCAGGTCAACGTTGTTGGCATTGTAGCGGACGGCACCGTTCACACTGGTGTTTCCTCCATGATAGGTCCCGTCAGGGTTTGCCAGAGGATTGATAACAATCTCCATGCTGTTCACAAGATCGGTTACCCGGTCATCAATACCGTAGTTGGTCAGCAGGTAGTCAATCAGGTGAAGCATGAGGATATAACCCGTAGTTTCGTCGCCATGGATTGAGGATGTATAGAGGAATTCAGGCTCATTTTCCTGTACGTCAGGATTATCAGTGATCTTAATGGCCAGTAACTTCCTGCCGCTTGCAAGTGTTCCGATGGTAATGAGGCGGGCAATATCCGGATGATCGGTAACAAACTGGCTCATAATGTTTTCGTAATTCGGATAGGTAGGATAATAATTCCAGCTTAAAGGCTGATCCGATGATGAACTCATGTCAACCTGAGCCAGTAAAGAAGGCGGGGTAAGAACCTCTATTTCGTAACCAAGTAACAGGAATTCAGTCAATTCTCTATAGTTTGCATAAACGTAAACAGTATTGCCTTTTACATTGTCGATTGAGACGATACGGGTAATTTTTTCAATTTCGGTTGCCTGTTTGATGTCGAAGCGGAAATAAACTTCACCACGATCCTTAATCGTGTTGTATGCATGATTTACAGCCTCATTGTTACTTTGTGCACTGACATTCAGGACAATAGTGATTGTGATCCAGAGAGAAAGGATGAGTTTTTTCATTTGTAAATTGAAAGATTTCAGATTGAGAGCTGGCCGACTGATTCGAATTCCTGTGCCAGTGCAGAGAGTGTATTGTATAGGTTCTTTTCAACTTTGACCAATGGAAGTCTCAGATTATTCGAGATGATGCCTTTGATTTCGAGCACAGCTTTTATTCCGCTGGGATTCCCATCGGCAAACAGGGCTTTGATAATGTCGGTCATCCTGTAATGGATTTCCCGCATCTTTTTTAAGTCGCCTTTGAGGCCGAAATTTACAAGATCAGAAACCTCTTTGGGAAAGGCATTTGCAGCTACTGATATCAGCCCGTCGGCACCCATTGCCATGAACGGGGCAGTGAGCAGGTCATCGCCTGAAATGACAAGGAAATCTTTTGGCTTGCGCCGGATTATATCCATTACCTGCTCAATGTTTCCCGATGCTTCCTTGATGCCGATGATGTTGTCGAATTCGTTGGCAAGGTCAAGTGTGGTTTCCGCCTTCATGTTTACACTGGTGCGGCCCGGCACATTGTACATCACAATTGGCAGCGGACTAACAGCGGCCAGGTTTTTAAAATGAAGGTACAATCCACGCTGCTGAGGTTTGTTGTAATACGGTGTTACTGAAAGTATTGCGTCGTATCCGTCGAATGGCATTGTACGCAACTGGTTCATCATTTCCTGCGTGTTGTTACCACCGACACCTATCATCAATGGTACACGCTGGTTAACAGTATCAATGACGAAATCAGATACTGCATGCTTTTCTTCCTTGGTGAGCGTTGCGGTCTCAGCTGTAGTCCCCTGAACCACAAGGTAATTGACACCTCCTTTTATCGTGTGTTCAATCAGTTTTTCGAGTGCACTGAAATCAATGGTTCCCTGTTTGTGAAAAGGAGTGACAAGGGCTACTCCGGTACCTTTGAATTTGGAATTCATGCTGGTTCGTTGTTATTGAACATTATCAGGTAATGCATGATCTGGTCCATAAATTCTCTGAGCGATGTTTCGGGGGTAGTGTGAATCATCATATCAAAGAATTCCTGGTGGGTATCATCGAAACGGCCGATTTTCAGGGCAGCGTTTGAAAGAGCGGCAAGGTATAGCAGCGGGAAATGCTCACTGAGACTCAGATCAATG